>Ga0209066_10001821_pt1 | contig 27375 bp, 27 predicted proteins | sample All_14_2_FD_187198 | JGI IMG/M metagenome (GOLD analysis project Ga0209066, IMG submission 187198) | Freshwater microbial communities in response to fracking from Pennsylvania, USA - Allegheny Zone_MetaG_DW_15 (SPAdes) (version 2) ...
GCAGGACCGGGGCGAGGATTTCTCCGCCTGGCTCTGGTCCTTCGTCGGCGGTGCCCCGATCCAGAACCGCTGGTCCAGCCTGTCGCAAGTCCCCGCCCAGACGCCCCAGTCGGTCGCCATGGCCAAGGCCCTGAAGGCGCGGGGCTTCAACTTCTGCGGCCCCGTGATCGTCTATGCCTTCATGCAGGCCACCGGCATGGTCAACGACCACATCACCGGCTGCTTCCGCTGCGAGGAGGTCAGAGACTTGCCCCTGAGTTGCTGATCAGCTTATCCCACTGACCAACGGTGGCCGTAGCGCTGCCGCCGTCGACTGATTTCCGCGAGGCGTTGGCGATGACCTGCAGGACCCTTGGACAGGCTTTGATAGCCGCTTGTGTCATGACGACGCTGGCCACTGTTGCACACGCCCAAGAGGCTTACAGGCCGGGCGAAACCTTTCGGGACATCCTGCCCGATGGTGTCTCCGGGCCAGAGATGGTTGTCGTGCCGCAAGGCAGATTTCTCATGGGCTCGCCGGCCAATGAAGAGGGCCGAGACTTCACCGAAGGTCCGCAAGTCGAGATCACGATCCCGAGTCCCTTCGCCGTCGGCAAGTATGAACTCACTTGGGACGAATGGGAGCAATGCGTCGCAAGGCAGGGCTGTCAGGACAACACCCGCAAGGGTTTCAGTGCGACTTCAAATCCGGACTGGTGGGGTGATGCCGGTTATGGGCGCGGCCGCCGCCCCGTCATCAATGTCAGCAGGGAAGATGCCGAGGCTTACGTCGCGTGGCTGAGTGCGGAAACGGGCGAGACCTACAGGCTGCTCAGCGAGGCCGAGTGGGAATATGCGGCGCGAGCAGGATCAACGGGTCGATTCTCCTGGGGCGATGCCGAGCCGACGTGCGCGGCGGGGCAGGAAAACAGGGCCAATTTCAACGGCCCTCATTCTGTGGGTTTCCTTGCAGGCTGCACTGGCCGCCGAACCGAAACCGTCGGCTTTTCAGCGCCCAATGCCTTTGGCCTATACGACATGCACGGCAATGTGCGCGAGTGGACCAAGGACTGCTTCCATGTCGGTCTGGAAGGGATTCCGACAGACGGTTCCCCATGGGTCACCGATTGCGCCCGGGGCGGCGAAGGCAATGTCTTCCGCGGCGGCTCGTTCACCGGAGGGGTCGCTCAAATGCGTTCCGCAGCCCGCCAGGCGACCCAGGGTCGTGAGGTCAACCTGGGCTTCCGGATCGCTCGCGAACTGGATTGAGAGAGATTTCTGCTGCAGGTCAAAATGATCCGCAGGTGTCCCTAAGCGCCAGTAGCCATGGCCGATATCCGCGCCGCTAGTTGCTAGTTGCACGGCTGCAGCGCAGCAGCCAGCTGTTCGGCTTCGGGTCTAGCCTCCGACAGCAGACGGTCGCCATGGCCAAGGCCCTGAAGGCGCGGGGCCTCAACTTCTGCGGCCCCGTCATCGTCTATGCCTTCATGCAGGCCACTGGAATGGTCAACGACAACATCACCGGCTGCTTCCGCTGCGAAGAGGTTTGGGCGCTGGGGCTGGCGGGAGGCGACGTGTGATTGGCGGCCTCTGGTGATTGACCATCGTCGACCCATTGCGGTCTTCCGATCTGGGGGCCACAGTTGACGGCATGGCGCAGGGAAGTCGGGTCAAAGTATACGGTCTTTTAGCCAGTGCCGTGACCGTCACGGCCTTGGTTTCTGGCTGCCTCTGGCTCGCAGGGTCGGCGGTTGTGGTGGACGAGACAGATGGCGTGGAGACCGCCTTTATCGTCACGAATGACGGCAGAGAGCAGCCCCTCTATCGGCTTTGGCGAGGCTATTTCTACACTGTGCCGAGATTGGAAGGCACAATAGAAGTGCGTTGCCATTCCGGTGAAACGAAACGCTGGGGCTACGTCACCGGGAATTTGGACACCAAGGTCAGGGTGGTCGGCGACACGACCTGTGCTCACCTTGTCCACGACTTCGGATAGGTGTCTGCCTCCCACCCATCCCTGACGTTAGTGATGCCCGATTCACGGCAGAAGGTGGCCCTTCATGCAGGCCACCAGCATGGTCGTCCCTCACACCATCGGCTTCCGCCCCTAAGAGGTCCGCGCGATTGGAACGCGAGTGCCGACGCGTGATTTGCCGAGGCGGATGCGGATCGGCTTCAACCGATGGTGCTAGCACAGCAAATCTGGTCAGCTCACTCGATGCTCCGACCCCGATCCTCCGTCCTTCGATACTTTCAATTCCAAGAGCCATCATGGCGGTCATCGCCGTGGCATACGCGATCCTGTCGGTGATTGGGGGCGACCTCTCAAGGGCATCCTTGGGTCTTGTCGCCGGGGGGTATCAGTCGGCTTTTTCGCGTTGACGGGCAGGACGATAAGGAGTGACGAGGAGCGAGCCAGGTCCTTTCCGCCCAGTATCTCCTGACGACCAATGCGAGATCCCCTCCCCCAAAGCAGTGTGCCACCGTGAACCGGCCGCGACATCACTGGGTCATTGCCGTCCTGGCCGCTGTTGGAATGATCGCGGCGCTGAGTTTCAGGCCTGTCGCACCGCTGCCATGGCCTGATATGGCTGTTTGATCCAGGGGATCTGCATATGACGGATAATCACTCCCGTCGGGCCGAAGCGCCCGTTTCTAACGCGGCCCTGATCATGGGAAAGCCATCGGAATCCCACCTGGATTCGGCCATTCTGATACTCGCCACCCTGGCGCTGTCCTTCTCCGGCTTTGCAGGCCTGGCAGAGGGCGCGCCACGGACACTCCTGATCGCTGGCGCTGGCTTTTGGCTTCTTATGCTTCTCGTGCCCTGGATGTTTCTTTCCAGTCGGATGGCGTCGCAAAGCGTCCGCGCCGCAGTAGCGGCTGCCTTCGGTACCCTTGTCGGAACCTGTGTCTACCTGGGTTCTGCGACGGGTGAGGGTTGGCTCGGCCTGCTCCTGTATGGCTCAGCAGGTGGGGCGATCGGCTTTGTGACTGACTGGGCTAGGTACCTGCGCCGCAAATTCATTTGGGGCGACATCCACAGTCGTTGACGATGCCCGCTCGACTGGCCGCACAGCGACCGTCCGCTATGCCGATTTGCAACGGATTCGGGCGCGAAGCGCCCACCTTTGCCTGGCTGGGCAGGATCAGTCTATGACTCCGCAGATGCTTCCGACAGCCTCCGATTTGCACCCCTCATGACCCCCGCAAAGCTCGACCGCCCCGGCCCGTCGCTGGATCTGGAGACGGCCGCACGGCTGGCCTTTGGCGGGCCTGTCTGTGGTGTGGACGAGGCGGGCCGGGGGCCGTGGGCGGGGCCGGTGTCGGCGGCGGCGGTCATACTGAACCCCGACGACCTGCCGCCCGGCATCGACGATTCCAAGGCCCTGACCGCCAAGGCGCGCGAGCGGCTGGAGATCGAGATCAAGGCCCGCGCCCTGGCGTGGGGTATCGGCTTTGCCTCGGTCCAGGAGATCGACAGCCTGAACATTCTGAAAGCCACCGGCGTGGCCATGTGCCGGGCGATCGAGGCGCTGTCGATCGCCCCCGTCGCCGCCCTGGTGGACGGCAACCATGCCTTTGCCCTGCCCTGCCCGGTGCGGACCGTGGTGGGCGGCGACGGCCTGTCCCTGTCGATCGCGGCGGCCTCCATCCTGGCCAAGACCGCCCGTGACCGGTTGATGATCGCCCTGGACGCCGAATACCCCGGCTATGGCTTTGCCGGGCACAAGGGCTATCACGCCGCCGTCCATGTCGCCGCCCTGCACACCCTGGGCCCCTGCCCCGCCCACCGCCTCAGCTGGGCCCCGATCCGGGCCCTGACGGCGCGATCACCCGCCCCGGCCTCAGAATCCCATTGAACCGCAAGATCATTGCGGCATAAGGCCCCGATGACTGCCCTGGCCATACTGACCGTCGATCTGAACGCGCTGGCGCACAATTTCCATGCGCTGAAGGCCGTCACCGGCGTGCCCGTCCATCCGGTGGTCAAGGCCGACAGCTATGGCCTGGGGGCCGTCGCCTGTGCCCGGCGGCTGCTAGCCGAGGGAGCCGACACCCTTTTCGTCGCCCGGGCCGCCGAGGGCGTGGCCCTGCGTGCGGCGCTCGGCCCGGGCCCGGTCATCTATGTGCTGGACGGCTGCGTGCGCGGTACGGCCCTGGCCCTGATACAGGCGGGCTTGCGCCCCATCCTCAACCACGCCGATCAGATGTCCGAATGGCAGGCGGCGGGCGGCGGCCCCTGCGGGCTGCAGGTCGACACCGGCATGAACCGCCTGGGCTTCCGGCCCGAGGACGCCCCCGAACCCTTCGACGGCCTGGCCCTGGTCATGAGCCACCTGGCCTGCGCCGACGATCCGGCCCAGCCGATGAATGCGCGCCAGCGTGACGCCTTCGCCGCCGTCGCCGCGCGCTATCCGGGCACCTTGCGGTCCTTCGCCAACTCCGGCGGCTGCTTCCTCGGCCCCGACTATGGCTTTGACGCGGTGCGCCCCGGCATCTGCCTGTACGGCGGCGGGCCCGAGGGACGGCTCGATCCGCGCCTGAAACCCGTTGCCACCCTGACGGCCCAGATCCTTCAGATCCGCGAGGTCCCGGCGGGCGAAAGCGTTGGCTATTCGCGCGGCTATATCGCTTCCACCCCGCGCCGCATCGCCCTGTGCGCTTCCGGCTATGCCGACGGCGTGGCCCGCTCGAACAGTCCGTCGGGCGCGGTCTGGCTGAATGGCACCCTGTGCCCCCTGCTGGGCCGGGTCTCGATGGACGTCATCGCCATCGACGTCACCGAGGCCGAGGCCACCCTCGGCGATCGGATCGAGCTGTTTGGACCAAACCGAAACCTTGATGAGGCCGCCACCGCCGCCGGCACCATCGCCTATGAGATCCTGACCTCGGTGACCGGCCGGGTCGAGCGCCGGTACATCGGCTGACGACCTATTGCGCCACCACCACCCTGGCCAGGACGGTGCCGTCGGCCACCTGATCCCCGACGGCGACCGACACGCTCTCGACGAGTCCGTCAAAGGGGGCGGTCAGGGCGTGTTCCATCTTCATGGCTTCCAGCACGACGATGGGCTGGCCCTTGGTGACGGTGTCCCCGGCCTGGGCTGAGGTCGCCACGATCTTGCCCGGCATGGGCGCGCGCAGGGAACCGTCGGAGGCGGATCCCGTGCCCAAGGCCGTGGCCGATGGCATGACGTACGAAACTGCGAAAGCATTGCCGTCCGCAAAGGCGGGCAGCGTCGATTCCAGCGCGAAGAGATCGACGAACTGTTCCTCCCATGACCATGGCAAAGGCAAGATCTTCGCTTCCCCATCGACGAAGAGCCGCGCCTCATTGCGAGGTTCGGCATTGAGCCGAAAACCGCTAGCGACCAAGTCGCCGCCGAGCGCCTGCGTCATCATCGCAGCCCGATTTCTCAGGCTGAGAGCGAATGGCCCCAAGGCGTCGACAACTATCGTCGGAGCGGCCAGCAACCTCTCCTCCTCCGCCCCAATAAACCCCGTGTCCACGTCGCCCGACACGAAACTCGGATGCTCCAGGCACCGGACCAGGAAGCCCGCATTCGTCTTGACCGGCCACACCTCCACCGACCCGCAGGCCTCCGCCAACCCCGCCGCCGCAGCCTCGCGCGTGTCGGCATGGACGATCAGCTTGGCGATCATGGGGTCGTAGAACTGGCTGACCTCGCCGCCCTGTTCGACACCGGTGTCGATGCGGAGGCCGTCCGGCATCACGAAATGGTCCAGCCGGCCGATGCTGGGCAGGAAGCCGTTCGACGGGTCCTCGGCATAGAGGCGGGCTTCCATGGCCCAGCCCTTCATCGGTATTTCGGCCTGGGCCAAGGGGACGGGCTGGCCCGCCGCCGCGCGGAACTGCCATTCGACCAAGTCGACGCCGGTGATGGCCTCGGTCACAGGGTGCTCGACCTGGAGACGGGTGTTCATTTCCATGAACCAGATGCGGTCGGCACGCAGGCCCTGGGTGCCGTCGGCGATGAACTCGATGGTCCCCGCCCCGACATAGTTGACCGCCCGAGCCGCCTTAATCGCCGCCTCGGTGACGGCCGCCCGCGTCACCGCGTCCATGCCGGGCGCGGGCGCTTCCTCGATCACCTTCTGGTGGCGACGTTGCAGGGAGCAGTCGCGTTCGTACAGGTGGACGACGGTGCCGTGGCTGTCGCCGAACACCTGAACCTCGATATGGCGCGGCGACAGGATGTATTTCTCGATCAGGACGCGGTCGTCGCCGAAGCTCGACGCCGCCTCGCGCTGGCAGGAGGCCAAGGCATCCAGGAAGGCCTCGGCGGCATCGACGCGCCGCATCCCCTTGCCGCCGCCGCCTGCCACCGCCTTGATCAGGACCGGATAGCCGATGGCGTCGGCCTCGGCCTTCAGGCGCTCGGGGGTCTGGTCCTCGCCCATATAGCCAGGGGTGACGGGCACGCCCGCCTCGACCATCAGTTTTTTGGCCGCATCCTTCAGCCCCATGGCCCGGATGGCGGCCGGCGGGGCACCGATCCAGACCAGACCCGCCGCCATGACCGCCTCGGCGAAATCCGCATTCTCGCTCAGGAAGCCATAGCCGGGGTGGATGGCCTCGGCCCCCGTGGCCTTGGCCGCCGCCAGAACCTTGGCCGCGTCCAGATAGGATTCGCGTGCCGGGGCCGGCCCGATCAGCACCGCCTCGTCCGCCTGCTGCCTATGCAGGGCGCGGGCGTCGGCCTCGGAATAGACGGCGATGGTCCGTATCCCCATCCGCTTGGCGGTTCGGAACACACGACAGGCGATCTCGCCGCGATTGGCGACCAGGACGGATTTGAACATGACCGCTTCTTAGCGGGCGTTGCGGGCCCTGTCTTCCAGGCGCTGATCTCTAGGCCTTGTCCGCAATGTCGAACCGCCATTTCATGAACAGGACCCCGGCCGCCATGATCAGGGCACAGCCATTAGCGAAGACGATGGGCCAGGCCGTGGTCAGGACGCCATAGACCACCCACAGGATGAAACAGGTCACGGTCAGGGAATAGGTCTTCAGCGAGACCGAGGACGCGTCGCGGTCCTTCCAGATCTTGATCATCTGCGGGGCGAAGCTGCTGATCGAACACAGGGCCGCGCCCGTGCCGACGATGTTGGCGATCAGGTCGCTCATGCCTTGGCCTTGGCTCTGGCTCGGGGCTTCCCAGGCGGCCCCTTGGCTCCGATCGCTCCCGGAGGCTGGCCGGAGGCGATGCGTTCGGCGCGTTTCTCGACCTCTGCCAGGATGGCTTCAAGCTCTTCGTCGGTCAGGTGTTCGATGCCGATGAACCGGTCGCTGGGGCCCTCCAGCCCGAAGATCAGTTCGTCCAGCTTGGCCTGCATGGCGGCGGCGTCACGGTTCTGGGTATTCTGGATCAGGAAGACCATCAGGAAGGTGACGATGGTCGTGCCGGTGTTGATGACCAGCTGCCAGGTCTCGCTGAAGCCGAAGATCGGCCCGCTGAGCGCCCAGACCAGCACCACCGCGACGCAGGCCATGAAGGTCCAGGGACGGCCCGTGACCTTGGCCGTGGCGGTGGCGAACTGGATGAATATCTTTTCCATCCGGCCCTAACGGCACCGCTTGAGGGCGGTTCCTGATGTTGGATGCCTGGCATAAGGCCGGCGGCGTCGATCAGGCCGCCAGTCTGGACCGCACCGAGAAACAATAGCCGAAGGTGACCACGATGCCCGCGATGACGGCAACGGATCCGCCGATCAGGGCCACCTGGAACGGCGCAAAGGCCCACAGCGCGGCATAGACCAGCCCGCTTAGCGCCAGCGACCATCCCGCGACCCGTCTGGCCTGGCGGGCCCCTGCGCCGGGGACGAAAGTCTTGGGCATCCGATTGCCGAACCAGGCGATCATCAAGCCTGTTGCACCCAGGACGATCCGGGTGGTCGTGTCCTGATCGATGTAGCCCTGCTGACGCGCAAAGCTGGCGATCAAGGCCAGGACGAGGATGCCGCCGCCCCAGGCCAGACTGCCGATAACTTCCTTGTTCATGGTGTTTCCCCCTTGGTGGGCTCGGGCGGCGGTGCGCCCATGCCGAATGACTGAACAAAGCCCAGCAGTGCATCTTCGAGCACTGAGAGCTTCAGGTGATAGATGACGGATTTCCCGACCTTTTCGGCGTGAACCAGATCGGCTTCCTTCAGCACGGCGAAGTGGGCGGACATGGTCGGTTTCGACACGTCGAACTGATCGGCGAGGTCGCCGGCACTCATCGGTCCCTGCCGCAAAAGATGCAGCACCCGACGGCGGGTGGGGTCCGAAAGGGCTTTGAAGACCTGGCTCATATTGCGATGATTAGCTAATCATCGAATTGAGTCAATAGCCGATCGTGCCGACCATGCCGACGATCTGAATTCAGGCCAGGGTCAGGACGACCGGGCCCCGTCGTGTGGCCACCAGGGTATGCTCATACTGGACTGTCGGTTGCAGCATCGGCGGATACAGCGACCAGCCGTCCGGTCGTTCCTCGACCCAGTCGGCACCCAGCGACAGAAAGGGCTCAATGGTGAAGACCAGACCTTCGGGGATGGTGCGGCTGTCGTCGGGCTCGTACCAGGTGGGGATATGGGCCGGCTCGTCGTGCAGGGAGCGGCCCACCCCGTGGCTGGCCAGGTTACGGACCAGGCTATAGCCGTTCTGATCGGCGAACCGCTCGATGGACCGGCCGACGACGTTCAGCGGTCGACCGGGTTTAACGGCACGGATGCCCGTCCACATGGCCCGGCGGCCGTCGCGGCAAAGGCGCTCGACGCGCCGACGAACCGGCGGCACGGCAAAGCTGGCCCCCGTGTCGCCGAAATAGCCGTCCAGCTCGGCCCAGACGTCGATGTTGATCAGGTCACCCGCCTTGACCACCGTGTCGTCCGGTATGCCGTGGGCGCAGTCGGGACCGACCGAGATACAGGTCGCACCGGGAAAGCCATAGGTCAGCTCGGGGGCCGAGCGAGCCCCCTCCTTTTCCAGCAGGGCCCGACCGATGCCGTCCAGTTCGCGGGTCGTCATGCCGGGCTCCAGCGCCTGGCCCATGGCGGCCAGAGTGCGGGCGACCAGGCCCCCGACCGTGCGCAGACGGTCGAGCTGATCCTCGCTTTCGATCGTCATCGGGCCGGTCCGCCCGAGGCGGGCGCGCGTGATCCGATGGTGCGGTCCAGGAAGTCCAGATAGGTCCGCCACTGGTGCAGGCCCCGCTCATTGCCCCGGATGCCGTGGCGCTGGCCGGGATAGAGCATGGTCTCGAATGGCAGGCTCTGGCCCTGAAGCGCATCCAGCACACGCGTGGTGTTTTCGAAGATGACGTTGTCGTCGGCCATGCCGTGCATCAGCAACAGCCGCCCGGTCATGTTCGGCAGGCGGGGTATGGCGTCGGAGGCGGCATAGCCTTCGGCATTGGCCTGGGGCGTCGACATATAGCGTTCGGTATAGTGGGTGTCATACAGGCCCCATTCCGTCGGCGGCGCGCCCGAAATGGCGGCAGCCAGACCCATCTTGGGCTCGGTCAGGGCCATCAGGCTCATAAAGCCGCCATAGGACCAACCCATCATGGCGATGCGGTCGTCGTCGACATAGGGCAGCGAGCGCAGATAGTCGGCGGCCAGCACCTGATCCTCGATCTCGGGCTGTCCCATCTTCAGATGGAGGGCCTGTTTGAAGGCCACGGAGCGGTCGCCCTCCCCCCGGTTGTCGAGCCGGAAGACTATATAGCCGGCCTCGGTCAGGAGTTGGGTCGTCGCTGGCTGCCAGCCCACACGAACCCCGCCGCCCGAGGGGCCGCCATAGACCTGCATCACCACCGGATAGGTGCGCGAGGGATCAAAGCCCGGCGGGGTGGTCATCTGCCAGACCAGGGTCTGGCCATGGCTTTCCAGGGTGCCGAAGGTCGGGGTCTGACGCCGCGCCACATAGGGGTGGAAGGGGTGATCCTCGTCCAGCCGGTTCTCCTCGATCCAGCGCACGAAGGTGCCGTCCGCCCGATAGAGGGCCGATTGCGGCGGCGTTTTCAGATCGGTGTAGTTGCCGACATAGGCCGTGCCGGTGCCGTTGACCGAGGCGCTCCACCAACCGCCGGCCGGGGTGACGGCCACAGGCGCGGCATCGTCGGTCAGGGAAACACGGAACAGCTGCTGCTCGATCGGATATTCCACCCCGTCGCGCATGGAGGCCGTAAAGAAGACCGTACCGGCAGACTGGTCCACGCCGTTCAGGCTCTTGACCGGCCAGTCGCCCGAGGTGATGGCCCGCAGCCGCCGACCGTCACGGTCGTAAAGATACAGGTGCCGCCAGCCGGTCTCCTCGGACGACCAGATGAAATTGCCGTCCTTCAGCGCCTTGAAGTCGTGCGTCAGGGCGACCCAGGCGTCGGACGACTGGGTCAGGATAACGCGCGAGGTGCCGGTCGCCGGATCGACGCTGAGCAGGTCCAGGGTCTTCTGGTCCCGCGACTGACGCTGGACATAGAGGGTCTGGCCATCGACCGACCAGTTGACGCGTGCCAGATAGATGTCGGGATTCTGGCCCAGGTCAACGCGGGTGCGGGCGCCGGTCGCCACGTCCTGAACATAGAGCTCGACCACGGCATTGGGACGGCCCGCGCGCGGATAGCGTTGCTCCACCACGGTGGCACCGCCGCCGGAGATATCCAGCCGGGGGACGATATCGACCGTCGATTCATCGGTGCGCTGCAGGGCGATGTAGCGTTCGTCGGGGCTCCACCAATAGCCGGTATCGCGATCCATCTCTTCCTGGGCGATGAACTCTGCGGTGGCCCAGGTGATCAGCCCCTCCCCCTCGGTCGTCATGGCCCGCTCGGTCGCGGTGGCCAGATCCATCACGAACAGGTCCTGATCCCGGACCCAGGAGACGTAGTTGCCCAGGGGCGAGACCTTGGCGTCGATCTCGTCGGCCTCGGTCTCGGTCAGGCGGCGGACGGTGCCACCGTCCCGCTCGGCCAGGAAGATGTCCCCCTCCAGCGGAGCCAGGATGTAGCGGCCCTGCTCGTCCCAGGAATATTCGACCACGCCGCGCGCCGAAATCCGCATCCGCTCGCGCCGGGCCTTTTCCGCCTCGGACAGCTCGCCGGCGTCGGGCACCAGGGCGCGGGCGTCGATCAGCTTGAACGCCTCCCCTTCCCCGGTCGGGGCAGCCCACAGGTCCTGGATGTCCACATCGTCTTCGCGCGAGCGCAGAAAGGCGACCAGCTGGCCATCGGGCGACAGGCTGACCCCGCGCGCCACCGGCCCCGACAGGGACGGATTGGCGAACACGCGCTCCGGCGTCAGGATGGCGGGATCGGGGGTCTGGGACAGGGCCGGTCCGGCAATGAGCATCACGGTCGAGGCAAGGAGAAGTTTCTGCATGGCCGCAAAGCTAAGCGTGCGCCCGGATGGCGTCATCCCTTTTTGAGCAAACGGCGTCATTTGACGCCCATGGACATCAGCAAAACTGCAAGCCGGTGCGACCACCCCTCCCTTTCCAGCCCCGGCGTCCCGTCCTAAAAGCCGCGCGATGACCGACACTGCCCTGTCCCCCGCCCCGGCGCCCGCCAAGGCCAGCCCGTTCCACCAGCTTGAGGTGCTGTGGGTGCGCCACTGGACCGATCAGCTGTTCAGCTTTGCCGTGGCCCGGCCCGAGGACTTCCGGTTTCGCTCCGGCGAGTTCGTGATGATCGGCCTGCCCGGTGAAGACGGGGGCAAGCCCGTTCTGCGCGCCTATTCGATCGCCAGCCCGCACTGGGACGAACAACTGGAGTTCTTTTCGATCAAGGTGCCCGACGGCCCGCTGACCTCGCGTCTGCAGAAGATCGTCGCCGGTGATACAGTTCTGATGGGCAAGAAGCCGACCGGGACCCTGGTCCTGGACGCCCTGACCGGCGGCGAGCGGCTCTGGCTGATCGGCACGGGCACCGGCCTGGCCCCGTGGCTGAGTGTCGCGCGCGATCCCGAGACCTATAGCCGGTTCGGGCGGGTCATCGTGTGTCACACGGTGCGGTCGGTGGCCGACCTGGCCTATCGCGATTTCCTCACCCAGGGCATCCACGACGATCCCCTGATCGGCGACGAAGCCCGGGCACAGCTGACCTATTATCCCACGGTGACGCGAGAAGAATTCGGGACTCCGGGACGGATCACCGACCGCATCAAGTCCGGTGCCGCCTTTGCCGATCTGGGCCTGCCGGACGGTTTCGATCCCGCACGCGACCGGGTAATGCTGTGCGGCTCCATGGCCATGATCAAGGAAACCGGCGAGCTGCTGGAGACCTATGGCCTGAAGGAAGGCTCCAATGCCGAGCCCGGCGACTATGTACTGGAGCGCGCATTCGTCGGCTGACGACTTGGCGAAGCGCCCATCTGCGGCTAACCCCTGCCCATGCATAAGCCCGCTCTCGTCGCCGTCGACCCTCGGGTTGATCCCAGCGAATGCCAGACCATGATCGAGGTCCGCCAGGGCGTCGATGCCCTGGACCGTGCCCTGGTCGCGCTGATGGCCGAGCGCCAGCGCTATATGGAGGCCGCCGCGCGCATCAAGCCGGACCGGGACGCCGTCCATGACGAGGCCCGCATCGAGGATGTGGTGTCAAAGGTGTTGGAGACGGCCAAGGCGCACCACCTGTCGCCCGACATCGCCGAACCGGTGTGGCGCACCCTGATCGACCGCTGCATCGCCCACGAGTTCGGCGTCTACGACCGCACACGCAGCTGAGTGCTCAGTCAATCAAGCGGCGCGCTTGATCTCGTTCAGGTCGTCCAGCAGCACGACGGTGGGGGACCACTGGCGGGCTTCCTCGGCGGGCAGCTGCCCATAGGTGACCACGATCACCTTGTCGTTCTTCTGCACCAGACGGGCGGCGGCACCATTGACGCCGATCACCTTGGATCCGCGCGGAGCCTCGATCGCATAGGTGGTGAAGCGCGCACCGGTCGTGATGTTCAGCACATCGACCTGTTCGTGGGCAAAGATGCCCGCGGCATCCAGCAGATCGGTGTCGATGGCGATCGAGCCTTCGTAATCCAGATCTGCTTGCGTCACCGTGGCGCGGTGCAGCTTGGACTTCATCAAAGTGACCAGCATGGGAGTTGCGGTCCGAACGTGACGCGGGGCAATCGGCCCCCGCTCGCAGGAGGCTGATATAGGGATTTCCGACACCGCCATCAATCGTCGTGCTGCATTGCGGAATTTTTGGCGCTATCGGCCTTCTGCCTACTTGAGCGCGGATTGGTGCTCACGACCTGAGCGCGCGGGTTAAACATCGAAGTCGCGCTCAAGCAGGCCGTGAGGCCGGTAGCGCCAACAAGGATGCCGTTCGCGCGTTACGGGACGTTCATTTGACGGTGACGGCCCGGCCTCTATGCTCCGCTGCTGGCCAAGCTGGGCCGCGCTGACGAAACGGCCGCCGACCTCATGAAACAGTTCTTCCTGACCCTGCTGGGCGTGTTCGCCGGGCTGATGCTGTTCTTTGTGGTGGTGCCCTTCATCCTTATCACGGTGGCGATCAGTTCGGCCTCGTCGTCAAAGCCGGCGACGCCGCGCAATGCGGTGCTGGAACTGGACCTGCGCGAAGGCCTGACCGATCAGACCTCGGCCAATCCGTTCGCCGCCTTCGGCGGGTCCGGCCTGTCGGTGGTGCAGGTGGTGGATGTGCTGGCCCAGGCGGGCGACGACGCCAACGTCAAGGCGCTGCTGATCCGCCTGCCTGAGGCCGGCATGACCCCCGCCGCCGCCGATGAGGTGCGCCAAGCCGTGCGCCGCTTCCGCGCCACGGGCAAGCCGGTGATCGCCCATTCGCAGGGCTTCCTGCCCGTCGGGGCCGTGATCTCCAGCTACATGGTCGGGGCCTCGGCATCCGAACTGTGGATGCAAAACACCTCCAGTTTCCAGGCCACGGGCCTTTCGACCGAAGAAATCTTCCTGGGACGCGCCTTCGACAAATACGGCATCCAGCCTCAGTTCGAGCAGCGGTATGAGTTCAAGAACGCCGTCAACGGCTACACCGAAAGCGACTTCACCCCGGCCCATCGCGAGGCGATGACAGCCTGGATGACCTCCATCTATGACAGCGCGGTCGCCAATGCCGCCCAGGATCGCAAGACCACGCCCGCCGCCCTGCGAACGGTGCTGGAAGCCGGTCCCTATTCCGCCGAGCAGGCCCTGGGAGCCAAGCTGATCGACAAGATCGGCCAGGTCGAGGAGGCCGAGGCCGAAGCCCTGCGCCGTGCGGGCAAGGGGGCCGAGATCATCACCTTTGGCGACTATGCCTCGGCCCAGGGTTCACGCGACGGATCGGGCAAGAACGCCATCGCCATCATCGGCGGCGAGGGCGCGATCATGACCGGCACCGGCGGTGGGGCCGATCCGTTCGGCGGGGGCTCCTCCATCCAGTCCGACGACCTGGCCGAGGCCATCTATGACGCGATCAAGGACGACGACGTGAAGGCCATCGTGCTGCGCGTATCCTCGCCCGGCGGATCGCCCGATGCGTCCGAACAGATCCTGGCCGCCGTGCGCGCGGCCAAGGCGGCAGGCAAGCCGGTCGTCGTGTCCATGGGGGCCTATGCGGCGTCCGGCGGATACTGGATCAGCTCCGAGGCCAACTACATCGTCGCCCAGCCCTCGACCCTCACGGGCTCGATCGGCGTATTCGGCGGCAAATTCGTGCTGGCCGACGCTCTGGGCCGTTTTGGTGTCGATCTGCGCGGCCTGTCTGTCGGGGGCGATTTCGCCGATGCCTATTCGCCTGCGGAGCCGTTCAGCGCCGACCAGCGCGCGGCCTTCTCCAGCGCCATCGACCGCACCTATGACCAGTTCATCGCCCGCGTTTCGGCCGGGCGCCGCCTGCCCGAGGGCCGGGTGCGAGAGATCGCCCGTGGTCGGGTCTGGACCGGAGCCCAGGCCAAGGCCCTCGGCCTGGTCGACGAACTGGGCGGCCTTCACGAAGCCATCGCCGCCGCCCGTCGTCTGGCCAAGATCCCCGACGACGAATCGATCCGGTTCAAGCGTTTCCCCGAGCCCAAGTCGCCGTGGGAGGCCCTGTCGTCGGTGTTCGGGGTTCAGAGCGAGGCGGCGCGGGCTCTGGTCATGCTCGGCGGCATCATGGCCGATCCGGAGGTCCAGGCCGTGACCCAGCGCGTCCAGGCCGACCGGATGCGCCGCGAGGGTGCGGTGGTCCTGGCCGACCGGCCTCTGGGCTGATTGGCAGCCAAAGGGCGGATGCGACACACTCTCCTGTGAAGCGTCCATTCCTTGACGGTTCATCCGTATGGACCGACATTGAGGTTTGAGCGTTGCTTCCCGCGCTCAGCAAGGAAATGCGATGACCCAGTCCGACCGTTTCGCCCACATCGGCTTCGCCGCCCGCCGGCGTTCCAGCGGCCTCATGGCCCCGCTGATGTGGCTGGGCGGGCTGGTCGCCGCTGTAATCGCCATGGCGGTCGGGGCCCTGCTGGCCGTGTTCGCTGCCGCTGCGGTCGCCGTGATCGCCGTGTTCGGTGCCATGCTGATCTTCCTTACGGGGTTTGCCATGCGCGCTCGCCGTACTCTGACCCCTCGCACCCGCCGCGCCGACGATGTGATCGAGGCCAGAAAGGTCGATGGAGCCTGGGTCACCTATGGCTGGGAACGCAACGGCCGTTGAGGGCGTGACAGCCTCCCTTCGGATCACTGAGCGCCCCTCCCCGAATTTCGACGCGCGACGGGCACCCCCGGATATGCTGGTCCTGCATTACACAGGGATGCCGACGGCAGCCCAGGCCGTCGACCGACTTTGCGATCCGGCAGCCCGCGTCTCGGCCCACTATGTGGTGGACGAAGACGGGTCGATCCTGCGCCTGGTCCCCGAGGAACGCCGGGCCTGGCACGCGGGCAAGGGCGTCTGGCAGGGAGAGACGGACTGCAATGCCGCCTCCATCGGCATAGAGATCGTCAATCCGGGACATGAATGGGGCTATCGCGACTTTCCGGAAATCCAGATTTCATCTGTGGTCGCTCTGGTCACCGACATTCGTTCGCGCTGGACCATCCCCGACGTGCGGATCATCGGCCATTCCGACATGGCCCCGGACCGCAAACAGGATCCCGGCGAACGTTTCCCCTGGAAGACCTTGGCGGCCGCGGGCCATGGCCTCTGGTTCGAACCGGCGTCTGAACGGATCGCCGCCCTGGGCGCACCGCTAGGGCCGGGCGACGAAGGCCTGGGCGTGATCGTCCTTCGCGCGGGGCTGCATCGCCTCGGCTACGGTCTTCGGCCCGGCGGGGATTATGACGACGAGACTCGCCTGACGGTCGAGGCCTTTCAACGCCACTGGCGACCGACCTGCGTCGATGGGATCGCCGATGGAGAGACCCGCGCCACCCTGATGGGCGTCCTGCAACTCGCAACGGTTGAGAGCACGACCGGAGTGCTAAACAGCTAGACCTGCAAGCTCCAAAAGACCGCCACGTCATTTTGCATCCAATCGATTGACGTATTGCATTCATGCGGTCTAGGACTGGTTCAAGAGCCGGCGCAGAACGGCTCGGCGTTGCGAGGAACCAGCCATGTCGGGCGGCCCCATCAAGATCATTGTGCCCACCGGATCGCTGGGCGCCGGTGCCCTGGAAGAGGAGGTCCGCTACGGCCTCGCTCAGGGAGCTCACGCCATCGCGACGGATGCGGGATCGACCGACAGCGGTGCGGCCTATCTGGCCCTGGGCATTTCCAAGAACAACCGGGGCTCGGTCAAACGTGACCTGAAGATTCTGATGAAGGCTGGTGCCGAGGCTGGCATCCCCCTCATCATCGGCACCAGTGGCCAGGCGGGTGGCGACAAGAACCTGGACTGGACCCGTGACATCGCGCTTGAGGTCGCTGCTGAACTCGGCATCTCGCCGCGCATCGCCCTGCTCTATTCCGAACAGGACAAACAGACCCTGAAGGCGCTGAATGCCCAGGGCCGGATCACGCCGCTCGCCCCCGTGGGCCCGCTGGACGATGCCACCATCGATGCCTGCGACCACATCGTCGCCGCCATGGGGCCTGAGCCCTATATGGCCGCACTGCAGGCTGGCGCGGACATCATCCTCGGAGGCCGCACCACGGACACGGCGGTCCTGGCCTGTTTCGCACTGTTGCATGGCGCTCCCGCAGGCCCGTCCTGGCACGCCGGCAAGGTCGCCGAGTGCGGGGCTCAGTGCACTGTCTATCGCGACCGGGGATCCGGGGTCCTGATCTCGATCGATCAGGGCGGCTTCGAGGTCGAGCCCCTGACCCAGAGCAATCGCTGCGATCCTGAGAGCGTCTCGGCCCATATGCTTTATGAAAACAGCGACCCTTTCCGACTGACCGAGCCGGGCGGCGTGCTGGATGTGACCGACGCCGCCTATGTCCCCGTCGACGATCGCACGGTCAGGGTGACCGGTTCGGTCTGGGAGCCCAAACCCTATACGATGAAGCTGGAGGGAGCCGCAGCCAGTCGCTTCCAGACGGTCATGCTGATCGGCATCCAGGACCCCGACGTCATGGCCCGCGTCGACGAGTTCCATGACAAGATGCTTGGGGCCCTCTACCACCGCGTCCACAGCACGATCGGCGAAGCGGCAGGAGATTTTCATATCTCGCTGCGGATGTACGGCTGGAACGCCGTCTCCGGCGACAAGCCCCCCGTCGGCACGCCGCCGCCGCGCGAGATCGGCGTCCTGTTCGTAGCCACCGCCGATACCCAGGAAATGGCCTCGCAGATCGCCAAGGCCTGCAATCCGTATTTCTTCCACTTCCCGCTATCGATGGACAAGGAACTGCCCAGCTACGGCTTCGCCTTCACCCCGGCCGATATCGACCGCGGGCCGGTCTATGAGTTCAAGCTGAACCACGTGGTCCACGTCGACGACCCCATGGCCTTGGTTCGGACCGAGTGGATCGACCTGCAGAAGGTGGAGGCCGCCTGATGACCACCGTCAACGACGCCTGCCACCATGTGCGTTCCAAGAACGCGGGCCCCTACTGGGTGACCTTCGATCTCTTCTTCAAGGACGCCGAAATGTTCGGCCGCTATGCCGACAGCCCGGCTCTTGGCCCGCAGCTGATCGCCGATCTGTTCGGTGCCGACCCATCCTTGGTGAAGCGGTTCGCCGTCCCCAGTCTGAACGTGGTCAAGATTTCCTACGCCCGATCCTCGCCGCAAGGGGGAGTGGTCGAGCGTGATATGCACTGCGGCCAGCAGTTCGTCCGTCTGCTGGACGTCGAGCTGGATGGCCACGCCCCGTCGTGATCGCCCCCGCGCCATAGGACCATCGGCGATCCGTCCGGCGCGCCTTGAGAACAGGACCCCCCATGTCGCCCCCTAACCATCGCGTCGTGGTCACCCAGCGCTTCTTCGATCCCCAGACCATCGCCTTTCTCCAGCAGCACGGGTGCGAGGTCTCGATCGCCGACCTTCCACCCGGCCGTGCCGATGGTGATTTGAGCCAGGCCGAGCTGGAAGACCTTATGGCCGGTGCGGCGGGTTGGATCGTCGGCCACGCACGGGTCACACGCTCTCTGCTCGCCGCCCTGCCCAACCTACGCGTCATCTCCCGGCGCGGGGTCGGCTATGAGCGTGTCGATATCGACGCCGTACGCGACCTGGGGCGGGTGGCCTGCATCGCCGCCGGAGGGAATGACGCCTCGGTCGCAGACCATACCATCGCGATGATGCTGGCGCTGGGTCGGCGGTTCCGCGAGAGCCAGGCCAATATGCTGGCCGGAAACTGGTCGATCCTGATGGGGTCGGACCTGTATCAGAAGACGGTAGGGATCATCGGCCTGGGCCGCATTGGGCGCAGCCTGGTGCAACGACTACGGGGTTTCGAGGCGCGCATCCTCGTCCTCGATCACGCCCATGACCCCGAGTATGCCGCAGCCAACGCCATCACCCCGGTCACCCTGGCTGAACTTCTGGGACAGTCGGACTATGTCACCGTCCATGCCCCCCTCACCCCCCAGACGCGGTTCATGATCGACGCCGACGCCTTGGCCCTGATGAAGCCCACGGCCTTTCTCATCAACGCCGCGAGAGGTGGCTTGGTCGATGATCGCGCCCTGCTCGACGCCTTGCGGGCCGGAACGATCGCGGGTGCCGGTCTCGACACCTTCGTCAGCGAAAGCGACCCCGAATACAGGGCGGTCTCTGACGCCCTTCTGGCCCTGCCCAATGTGGTCGCGACGCCCCATGCCGCCGCCTCGTCTCGCGAGGGCCTGGACCGAACGAACCGGGTCGCGGCCATGTGCGTGGTGGACGTCCTGGAGGGGCGCACTCCGCCCGCAGCCTGCGTGATCGCAGATGGTCGGGCTCCGGCAGGTTCATGATTGGACAGCCCCGCCAGAATGGCGAGGAGCCAAAGGCGGTCCTGCGCCAATTGTTCGACGCGGCCGTCGCTGCCGCCCTGCCCGCTCATGTCGTGGCGGCTCACCTGCCCAGCCCACCGCGCGGACGAACCGTGGTTGTGGGGGCGGGCAAGGCGGCTGCCGCCATGGCCCAGGCGGTGGAGACGATTTGGGATGGGCCCTTGTCGGGGCGCGTCATTGTCCCTCACGGCCATGGCACCGACTGCGGGCTGATCGAGGTCATCGAGGCCACCCATCCTGTGGTCGATGAGGCCGGACTAGCGGCGACCTCGTCCCTCCTGGAACTCTTGAAAGAGCTGACATCCGACGACCTGGTTCTATGTCTGCTGTCCGGCGGAGCGTCTGCGCTTATGGCCATGCCTGCACCCGGGCTGACGCTTTCCGACAAACAGGCTGTCACCCGGGCGCTGCTGAGAAGCGGAGCCACGATCGCCGAGATCAATGCCGTCAGAAAACACCTGTCGTCGGTCAAAGGGGGCCGGCTGGCGCAGTTGGCCGAACCGGCGCGAGTCGTGACCCTGGCCATATCCGACGTGCCGGACGACGACCCTTCGACGATCGGATCGGGCCCCACCGTCCCCGACCCTTCCACCCGGCACCAGGCTCTGGCCATTCTTGAGCGTCATCTCGCGGTCGTCCCCGCGAGTGTGAAAAGCCATCTTCTCGATCCGCGCTCGGAGTCTCCCAAGCCCGATCCAGACCGGCGGCCTGACGTGCGGATCGTGGCGACGCCGGCCCAGGCCATCGCCGCCGCCGCCGAACAGGCCCGCACCCTCGGCTTTACGCCCCTGGTCCTGGGCAGTGACCTGGAGGGGGACTCTTCCGAGGTCGCAAGGGCTCATGCCGCGCTCGCAAGGCGCATATGGACCGGTGACGGCCCGGTGGTGCCGCCATGCGTCATCCTGTCGGGCGGTGAAACGACGGTGCGGGTTCGAGGGTCCGGCAGAGGCGGTCGGAACACCGAGTTCCTGCTGGCGCTCGCCATCGCTCTGGATGGACTGGCGGGCGTTCACGCCATGGCGGCCGATACCGACGGGATCGACGGTTCCGAGGACAATGCCGGGGCCGTCATCGGGCCCCAGGTGCTTGACCAGGCCCGACGGGCCGGCGTGTCCGCAGCGGGACGACTGGCCGACAACGACGCCTATGGGTTCTTCGCCGCGGTCGGTGGCCTCGTCACCACGGGCCCCACGCGCACCAATGTCAACGACTTCAGGGCCATACTGATCGACCGGCCCGGTCCCTCTTCCCAGGATCACCGATGACCCGGAATCGTCACTATCGCATCGCCGTCATCCCCGGAGACGGCATCGGCAAGGAGGTCGTGCCCGAGGGTCTGCGCGCTGTGACGACGGTCGCAGACCTGTATGGCTTCACCCTGGTCTTCGACCATTTCGACTTCGCATCCTGCGACTATTTTCTCGAACACGGGCAGATGATGCCGGACGACTGGAAGGCTCTGATAGGCGGTCATGACGCCATCTTCTTCGGGGCCGTCGGCTGGCCTGAGACGGTGCCCGACCACGTCAGCCTGTGGGGCTCGCTGATCCAGTTTCGGCGTGAATTCGACCAATACGTGAACCTGCGCCCCGTCAAGCTGATGCCGGGCGTGCCCAGCCCCTTGGCGGGTCGCCAGCCCGGCGACATCGACTTCTATGTCGTGCGCGAGAACACCGAAGGCGAGTACTCCTCAATCGGCGGCAAGATGTTCCCCGGCACAGACCGCGAGATCGTCATGCAGGAGACGGTGATGACCCGCGTCGGCGTCGATCGCATCCTGAAATATGCCTTCGACCTGGCCCAGCGTCGCGACAAGAAGCACCTGACGTCGGCGACAAAGTCCAACGGCATCTCGATCACCATGCCGTACTGGGACGAGCGGGTGGAGGCCATGGCCGGCTCATATCCCGAGGTCCGCTGGGACAAGTATCACATCGACATTCTGACGGCCCATTTCGTCCAGCATCCAGACTGGTTCGACGTGGTCGTGGCCTCCAACCTGTTTGGCGACATCCTGTCGGACCTGGGCCCCGCCTGCACCGGCACGATCGGCATTGCTCCGGCGGGAAACATCAATCCCGAACGTCTGTTTCCCTCGCTGTTCGAACCCGTCCACGGATCCGCTCCGGACATCGCCGGGCAAGGGATAGCCAATCCGGTCGGCCAGATCTGGTCGGCGGCATTGATGCTGGATCACCTGGGTGAACACGAGGCTGCGGCCGCTGTCGTAGCCGCCATCGAACAGGTGCTGGCCACCCCGTCGCTGCGGACCCGAGATCTGGGCGGTCCGCTTGGAACGGTCGATTGCGGCAAGGCGATCGCGGCGGCCATCGCCCCGCCCGTCTCGAACAACAGGCAAGGAGATTGACGATGACGACGGCTTTGAAACAAGCGCCGAGCCTTCGCGACCAGATGGCGCCCGAGGAATGGGAGCAGAGGGTCAACCTAGCCGCCGCCTATCGTCTGGTGGCCTTGTACGGCTGGGATGATCTGATCTTCACCCACCTTTCGGCACGCGTGCCGGGGCCGGAGCATCATTTTCTGATCAACGACTACCGCAATATGTTCGAGGAGATGACGGCCTCGAACCTGATCAAGATCGATCTGGACGGTAACAAGGTCGACGACGTTCCTGGGCTGGTGAACAGCGCGGGCTTCATCATCCACTCTGCCCTCCATATGGCGCGAGAGGACGCCAATGCGGTGATCCATCTGCACACGCCGCACGGCCAGGCGGTCTCGGCGATGAAGGAGGGTCTGATGCCGCACACCCAGACGGCCATGATCGCCCACCACGATGTCGCCTATCACGACCATGAGGGGATCGCCGAGGCCTTGGGCGAGCGCGAGCGGATCGTCGCCGACATGGGCGACAAGGGCAGCCTGATCCTCAGAAACCACGGGACCCTGACCGTGGGAAACACCGTGGCCGAAGCCTTCCTGCGGATATACTTTCTGGAGCGAGCCTGCGAGGCTCAGGTCCTAATGCTCGCCGCCGGCCGGGACGGGCTGAACGCGCCGCCCGAGGGCGTGCCCGATATCGTCAAGGGCCAGACCACGGCACCCTTGATGCGAATGGCGGCCGAGTATCTGGCCTGGCCCGCCCTGCTGCGGAAGCTCGACCGCATCGACCCCAGCTATCGAACCTAATCAGTCCCGGAAAGGGCGCTCGCAGGCGTCCGCCTCGTCCTAGGCGGGGTTCGCGACAACTCCGGCGTCCCGAGCGCGCAGGGTCGGCTTGTGCACCTTGCCGACGGCCGTCAGCGGCATGACGTCGATGAGATGCACGGCCTTCGGTCGAGCCGCCCGTTCGTGGATCCGGCCTGCCGCATGGGCCGCCAGCTCGGCCGGATCGGCGCTCGCTCCGGGCTTCAGCTGTACATAGACCACGGGCACTTCGCCGGCATAGGCGTCCGGTCGTCCGATCGCGGCGGCCAGTTCGACCGCAGGATGGCTATAGAAGGCGTCCTCGATCATCGCCGGGTCGATGTTGTGGCCGCCGCGGATGATCAGGTCTTTCGCGCGCCCCTTCAGCCAGAGGAATCCGTCAGTGTCGACCAGGCCCAGGTCGCCGGTATCGAGCCATTGCTTGCCGTCGATCTCCACCCAGAGGCTCTTGTCATGACGGCGATCCGTATAACCCTGGAACACGTTGGGACCTCTGAGCAGCACGGAGCCGATCTCATCGACTTCGGCCAAACGCTCCACACCTCCCTTGTCGTCAAGGGTCGCGATGCACACGGCCTGGAACGGCAGTGGAAGCCCGACAGACCCGATCTTCTGCACGCCGTCCAAGGCATGGACCGCAGCGACGCAAGTGGCCTCGGTCAAGCCGTAGCCCTCTAGAATCTTGACCCCAGTCGTGCGCTGGAACTGATCGAGCAGTTCGGGCGACATCGGTGCCGCTCCGCAGATGGCGAAGTCGAGGCGGGTGAGGTCATGTCCGGCGACCGGGCGCTGCAGAAGGGCCGAGAACAGCGTGGGCACGCCGCTGAATGCGGTGACGCGGTGGTGCGCCACAATCTCCCAGAAGCGGTCGATCACGCCCTTTCCGCGAAACCCCTGGGGCGTGCCGATCAAGACGTGGGTTCCGAGAAGAAAGGCCGAAAGGCCCGTCACCATGGCGCCGTTGACATGAAACAGCGGCAGTCCGGAGAAGAAGACCGACCCGGCGCTCAGGCCCGAGACGATCATACGCGACGCCATCCAGGCGTTGGCGACCTCGTTGGCGTGGGTTCGCCGCGCCAGCTTCGGGGCCCCCGTAGTCCCGCCCGTCCCGAAGATCGAGGCCGTGTCCTGAGGCTGGGGGATGCGGCCGCTCTCAAGTCGCTCCATCGTCATGCGTTTGAGGGCGCGGGCGAAATCGACGACCTTCAGGCCGTGGCGCACAGACGCGGATCGGCGGCGCATCCTCGCCTGGACGACCTTGGCCGCCCAACGTTTCGGCCCACGCACATGGGGCGTAAGATCGACCAGCACGAGCGTCTCGACACCGGGGGCGGCGTCGAGGGCAGCGACGACCTTTTCATGGAGATCCGCGCCCGGGAACGGTGCCAGGGTGACGACCGCCTTGGCTCCCGATTCCCGCAAAAGATCGGCGATGGCGTCCACATCCATCAAGGGATTGATGGGAAAGGCCACCCCTGCCGCCTCCCCGCCCCAGAGGCAGAGATGCGTTTCGACCAGATTGGGCAGGACGAGTGCTATGACATCGGTGGAGCCGACACCCACGGCATGGAACAGGTTGGCGGCACCGGTCACCTGTGCCAGCAAACCGCGATAGCTCAGGGTCTGTGGCCGTCGGTGATTGGCCGTCTCCAGGAAGAAGGACAGGGCTGGCGCGTCGCCAAAGCGCTCTGCGGCGGCTCGCAGCAGATCGTAGGTCGATCCGGGCAGGTCGGACGGCCAGCCCGAAGCCTCGAGCGCTTGGATGTCGGCGAGGGATTCGAGGGGAGCGGACTTCAGCCTTGGCAGGGTCATGGGGAACTGTATCAGCCGACACGGAAGGGGAAGGCACCAGAGGCCAGGGCGGCCGCGATCAGCACGAAGCAGGCGAGGACGGCCCATTTGAGCGAGAAGCGCTGGGCCGCCCCGACATCGACCTTCAGCAGCCCGCACACCAGATAGATGGCGGCGATCAGCGGGCTCATGGCATGGACCGGCAGGGCCGTCAGCGATGCCCGGGCGATCGCTTCGGGCGCTACTCCATAGTGAGACGCCGTCTCGGCCAGGACCGGCAGGATCCCGAAATAGAAGGCGTCGTTGGACATGAAGAAGGTCAGCGGCATACTCACCAGGGCGGTGATCGGCGCAAAATAGGGACCCAGCTCCGGCGGAATGGCGGCGACCAGGGCGGCGGCCATGGCCTCGACCATACCCGTGCCCTGCAAGATACCGGTGAAGGCCCCGGCGGCGAAGATCAGCAGGATGATGTTGACGACATTGTCGGCATGGGCGGCGATACGGCGGCGCTGCGACTTCAGGCTGGGATAGTTGACGATCAGGGCGATCGCAAAGGCGCTCATCATCATCACCGGCAGCGGGGCCAGACCCAGCAGCAGGCCAGCCATCAGGCCAAGGGTCAGGGCCAGGTTGAAGAAGAACAGCTTGGGCCGGCGCGTGTCCGAATGCGGTTCCGGATCGCCCTCTTCCGCCACCACGGCCTGCTCTGGTTCAGGACCCAAAGGAAGGGGTTGAAGCGCCAGAACACCCAGGCGTTTTCGCTCTGACAGACCCAGACGCCAGGCCACGAAGACCGCGAAGGCGGTGCCGGCCAGCATGGTCGGCATCATCGGCAGAAACAGCAAGGCCGGATCAATGTTCAGCGCCGTGGCGGCCCGGGCCGTCGGCCCACCCCAGGGAATCAGATTGGTCACCGATGTCGCCAGGCCCAGAAGCAAGGCCAGGATCAAGGGGTTCAGGCCCAACCGCCGATAGACCGGCAACATGGCCGATATGGTCACCAGTGCTGTCGTCGCACCGTCTCCATCCAGCGAAACGACGGTCGCCAGCAGCGCTGTCCCTATGGTCACCCGCACCGGATCGTCCCCGACGGTCTTCAGGACGAACCGCACGAGGGGATCGAACAGGCCCGCATCGATCATGATCCCAAAATAGAGCACCGCGAAAGCCAGCATCAGGGCCGTCGGGGTCAGGGCCGTGACCCCGTCGATCATCATGTCGCCCAGACCCGCCCCTGCACCGGCCAAGAGCCCGAAGATCACCGGCACCAGGATCAGGGCCGTGATCGCCGACAGCCGTTTGGTCATGATCAGCACCATGAAGGTCAGGATCATGCCGGCGCCGAGCACGGCGGGAGACTGCAAGGCGGCAAGGGTCACGGGCGGGCGCTTTCGACAAATGGGCGGCCTGCCGAAATCTCGGCAGGCCGATGATGGATCGTTGGCTTATCCGGAGGAGCGCCGGACAAACGGGACCGTCAGAGTTTCCAGTTCAGGGAGAGGCCATAGGTACGGGGTGGCGCATAGGCGCCGAAGTTGGCCCCCAGGAAAGCACCCTGGAAGCTGCGCGTGACCTCGTCAGAGAGGTTCTTGCCCCACAAGGACACCGACCACCGGTCGGAGGCGTCCGTGTAAATGAGGCGCGCGTCATAGAAGTTTGTCGGCTCCCGGCGCTCCGGCCCGGTATTGGAGTTGTCCTCGTAGATCAGGCTTTCATAGCGGTAGTCGGCCGCCAGCCGGATCGAGGCCCCGCTGGCCAGATCCCAGTCATAGGAGGGCGACAGGACCAGCTTGTGCTCGGGCGCGCGGGCGATCCGATTGCCGGCATAGTTGGTCGTGTCATCGACGCGATAGTCGTCGAAGGTTGCGTCCGTATAGCCATAGCCAGCCACCAGGCGCGCGCCACCGAACGGCCGCCAGCTCAGATAGGTCTCGTAGCCCTTGATGGTGGCGGCACCGGCGTTGTCGGTGACCACCGCGCCGTTCGGCAGGGTTCGCCGTGTCTGCAGGTCCGTATAGTCCATCACGAACACGGTGTTGTTCCAGGTCAGGCGGCCGTCCAGGAAGACGCTCTTCTGGCCGATCTCGAACTGGGTCGCATATTCCGGATCAAACGGGTCGGCGGCCTCCTCGGCGGTGCCCGGCAGGTCCTGGAATCCCCCGCTCTTGAAGCCCCGGGACACCATCACATACAGCAGATGGTCTTCGGCCAGGCGATAGTCCGCGCCCAGCCGCCAGGTCAGGGCATCGAACGAGGCCGAGGCCGAGACGTCGAACTGCTCGTCGCCGCGGAAGATCGTATTCCCGGCCGTGTTCGAGATCCGATAGTCCTTCTCGTCGTCGGAATAGCGCAGGCCCGCAACCAGCGAGATCCTGTCCCCGACCGGAACGGTCACGTCCCCATAGACGGCATAGCTCGTGAGATCCGCGTCTTGGGTATAGACCTCGGTGCCCTCGCCTCCCAGGTCCAGGATCAGGGTGTCGAGGCGAAGGGTTTCGCCATTGTAGTTGTAGAGGCCGGCGACCCACTGGATCGGACTGTCCGGCAGAGACGACAGCCGAAGCTCGTGGCTGGACGTCTGACTCTGCTCGTCGTTGCCGCCCGAAATCTGGATGAAGTTGGTGGTCGGGTTGCCGCCGTCGAAATCATAGGCCGTGCTGTAGTCGAGATCGCGATAGCTTCCGAGATAGGTCAGGGTCGCGAACGACAGATCGAACTGCGCCTCGCCCCGCACGCCCCAGGTATCGCGATCCTGGAAGCCATCGGTCGAACCCGCGAAGCTGTCGCGATCGCGATTGACGGTCCAGAACATCGAAAGCGGATCCGTCTCGTCCAGATCAAGCACACGGTTGGCGGGGCCGGCGGCACGATCACGCGTGCCATCGATCGTCAGGCCCAGCCGCAGACGTTCCGACGGCTGGGCAGCGATCTGCAGACGCCCACTGCGCGTGTCCTGATCGTCCACCTCACCACCGGTGAAGCTGTTGTCGGTGTATCCATCGTGTGTCCGCCAGCTGCCGCTCGCCCGCACGGCCGCCTTGCCGTCGGA
>Ga0209066_10001822_pt1 | contig 27371 bp, 12 predicted proteins | sample All_14_2_FD_187198 | JGI IMG/M metagenome (GOLD analysis project Ga0209066, IMG submission 187198) | Freshwater microbial communities in response to fracking from Pennsylvania, USA - Allegheny Zone_MetaG_DW_15 (SPAdes) (version 2) ...
CTTATATATTGATTAATATAGAATGTTATTAATTTTTCTTTACCATAAATTTATTTTTCCGGATACATGTCATAAAATGTTACAAAAAATCAAAATAATTTGTAAAATTGCTAAAGGAAATTATCGTCATAATTTGTATTGTGTCGGCAATTCACTTCACCACGAAACAACAACACCTGAAACGAAAACCAATGAAAATAGTACGTTTACTCGGTACACTTATGTTACTGTGTGCCCTTTCTGTGCAAACAAATGCGCAAACGACCTGCCCGCCCAATATAGATTTTGAATTTGGCAACCTGTCTAACTGGACTTTCGGCACAGGTTTGTTCACTTCTATGGCATCCTTAACCACGGGTGTAACAACTGGCCCGGCTATAGCATGCAGGCATACGTTAACAACTGCTACAGGACTGGTAGGCTGTGCGGGTGGTGCTACCGACCCAATCGGAGGTTTCCCCATACTTGCGCCAGGCAGCGGTTCTTACTCATTTCGCCTTGGGAATAACAGTACCGGAAGGCAAATAGACAGAGCAACCTATTTTGTTCATGTACCTCCCGGATTATCGAATTTCAGCATGATATACAGATATGCTACTGTATTGCAAGACCCTTCTCACTCTGCTACTCAGCAACCACGCTTTCTGGTACGGGCATTTGATTCTGCAACTCTTGCTCCCGTTCCTTGTGCAAACTATACTTATGTGGTAAACTCCTCACTCCCCGGTTTCATTTCGGTGGGTAATGTAAGATACCTCCCATGGAAAACGGGGGCGTTGGATCTTTCAGGTATGGCAGGTACAACAGTAGCAGTTGAGTTTACAACTACCGATTGTGCACTAGGCGGTCACTATGGATATGCTTATGTTGATTTGTCGTGTGGTCTGTTTGAGATTTCGAACAATTCGTGCGATACCCTTACACCACCCAGTTTGAGTGCGCCTCCAGGCTTTCAGACATATACCTGGTACGATTCCGCTACATTCACCACCTTTTATGGCACAGGCCAGAATATTACTATACCTACTCCTCCCGGCCCCGTCACGATTGCCGTGATACTTACCCCCTATCCCGGTTTTGGTTGTCCCGATACGCTGTACAGTCATGTTACACCTGCTCACATGGCTCTTCACCCCAGTAATGACACTGCCATATGTGCAGGCAGCAGCGTAGTGCTTAACCCCAATGCTACGGATATTGCATTGCCCCTTACTTACAGCTGGGCGCCTGCTGCAGGATTGAGCTGTACTACATGTGCTAATCCTATAGCATCGCCTGCTACAACTACCGCTTATACAGTTACGGTCACCAATACATCGGGCTGTACACAGGATCACGTATTCAATGTAACTATACTGCCACCTATAAATACTACAATATCTATAGATACGCCTTCGTGCAATGGTTATAATAATGGTGCTGCTACAGTAACAGCTGCTACCGGTACCGGACCATATTCTTACCTCTGGACCACTACTCCTCCTCAAACTACTGCTACGGCAACAGGTCTTGCCGCTGGTACCTATAGCGTAATGGTGATGGATACACTGGGATGTACGGATACTACCATAGCTGTAGTGCCAGACCCTGCCCCCAGAGTAATAAGCGTAGCATTTACGAACCCTACTACCTGCCTGGGTAATGAGGGTAGCATAACAATTACCGGTATGGTACAACCTGATACCACCTATACCATCAGCTACAAGGTAAATGGTGTACTGCAGACTCAGACAATTACCGCAGATGCATCAGGACAGATTATACTGGCTAACCTTATTGCTGGTATATACAGTGATATTACTATCATTAATGCGCTCTGTCCTTACAATATTGCAGGTCCGGTTGTGCTGGTAGATCCGCCCAACCCTGATTTGTCTGGTGTGACCAGCAATAGCTTTTTGTGTGTAGGTGATACACTGCTGCTTTTCGCAAATAGTGCTACAACAGGTGTGACCTGGTTGTGGAATGGACCGGCAGGCTTTACTGAAGATACTGCTACTCCTATGCTACCTACAGTAACACTTGCCAATGCAGGCACCTATACTGTTACAGTTTCCAAAAACAACTGTTTCACGGATACGAGCATTGTAGTAGAAGTAAGGCCACTGCCTATACCGTCTGCATCGAGCAATGCTCCCATATGCCCTGGTGAAACATTATACCTTTACTCTTCTTCTGCTAACGGAGCTACATCATACTCATGGAGCGGCCCCGGCTTTACTTCTATGGTGCAAAATCCACAAATTGCCAATGTACAGCCAGCTGCGATTGGCACTTATACGGTAGATGTGACATTGAACGGATGTACCGTACCTGATACAGTAAGTGTAATGATATTCCCGGTAGTGGCACCTGTTACCGGTACAAAAGCTTTGTGCCAATACACTACTACTACTCTTGATAATGCTACACCGGCTGGTATCTGGCTTAGCAGCGACTCTGCTACAGCATCAATTGATGCGTCAGGTATTGTCACAGGTCGTCTTCCGGGTACTGCTGTTATCACATATATGATACCCGCTACCACTTGTAAGGTGACAGCTGTAGTTACGGTGGATGCAGCTCCTGATGCACATGCGTATATCAAGCCTGATGTATGCGTAGGTGATACAATAACACTGGCGCTTAATAGTCACTCAGACAATGCATATACTTATACATGGCTGCTGGATGGCGCTCCGATGTTTGCACCGTCACAGACAAAGATTAATGTGATAACAGCCAATGTAAATACAGGTGGCCCTTATGTAATAAGCTGGGTAGACAGTGGTTTGCACATTATCAATGTAAAGGGCATTTCCCAAAAAGGTTGTGAGGCATTGCCTACTGCCGATACGGTAAAAGTGCATACATTGCCAGATCCTCGTTTTGATGTATCTCAGATACCGGATAAGTTCTGTGTGGAAGACAGTATTTTGTTTAATGCACATGTAGTGCGACCTGAGTATAGCTATATGTGGGAGCCCGAGCATTTCTTCGTAAATCAGAACACACCTGAGATATGGGGTAGAGTAGAGCGTCCTAACAGTCGTATTACGCTTACTGTTACAGATCCGTTCGGCTGTCGTGCATCCTATTTTAAAACACTTAACCCGGATGAATGCTGTACGGTAAGTTTACCAACTGCATTTACACCTAATGGTGATGGCAGGAATGATGTATTCCGTCCAATGTTTGCAGGATACAGAAGATTCCACATCTTCCGTGTGGTTAACCGCTGGGGCCATACCGTATTTGAAAGTGCCAATTCTAACCCGGCGTGGGATGGTACATGGAATGGTGTGAAGCAGGATATGGGGACTTATTTCTACTATCTGAAATTTGACTGTGGTGGAGAGGTTAGTGAAACAAAAGGAGATGTAACACTTATCAGATAATCAATATCTTATAATTAGTAAAAAATGGCCATCGGGTAACGATGGCCGTTTCTTTTTAATGGCATGATATTTGGGGTAATATGCATGCAATATGCTGACACCTTTGAGATATACCCGCCTTTTTCTTACAGTTATTGGTCATTAGTATATTCATTAATACAGATGTATCTGTATTACGGCGAAGCCCCCTGTAATATACAGGGGGCTTCATCATATATCGTAGTAAAGTAGTATTACAAATACAATAGGAAAGTGGAATGGCTTATGCTACAGCCTTCTGGATTATATACCCGGATAGCCTGTTTATTCCCGTTCTCCCTTCCAATCGTCGCGATGCTTACGCAGGGGATGGTCTTTTGACTTATTGAAGATTTTCATGCCGTTTTCTCTGCCGGCACGGTGCATACGCTGCTCATCGGCTGGCAGATGCATCTCATCGCGACACTCTGCACTACAGCAGCCTTCATATTTTGCTGCACATTCAGGACACTGAATAAACAGCAGGTGACAGCCGTCGTTCTTACAGTTAGTATGGGCATCACAGAGAGCGCCACACTGGTGGCATTGTGCTATAATTTCATCGGTAATGCGCTCGCCCAGCCGCTCATCAAATACAAAGTTCTTACCTCTGAATTTTATGGGCAGGTTTTCTTCTCTTGCACGTCTTGTATATTCTATGATGCCACCCTCTACGTGAAAGACATTCTTAAATCCGTTATGCAGCATGTATGCACTGGCTTTCTCGCAACGTATACCACCGGTGCAATACATAATAATGTTCTTGTCTTCATTGCCCTTCAGCATATCTACAGCCATTGGCAGTTGATCGCGGAATGTATCAGAAGGCACTTCGATAGCATTTTCAAAATGTCCTACCTCATATTCATAGTGATTGCGCATATCTACAATGATAGTGTCAGGCTTGTCTGCCAGCTCATTATATTCGCGTGCTTTAAGGTATTTTCCTTTCTGGCCTATATTAAATGTAGGGTCATCAATACCGTCTGCAACGATTTTATGCCTCACTTTCATGCGTAGCACCCAGAATGATTTACCGTCATCGTCTACCGCAATGTTCATTCTGATACCATTCAGTTCAGGTGCTGCGGCATAGAGGGTTTCTTTAAATGCCTCATAATTACCGGCAGGAACACTTACCTGACCATTGATGCCTTCAGACGCTATATATACCCGTCCGAAAACTTTCAGATCGTAGCACTTGCGGTAAAGTTCATTACGGAATGCCGTAGGGTCGGCAATGTGGAAGTACTGATAGAAGGATACTGTGGTACGTGGCTCTGTCTCTGCCAGCATACGCTGTTTCAGCTCCTCATTGTTAATACGGTTGTGTAACACTGGCATGGTGTACGTAGTCGTTTTTTGTTAATGAGTATGCAAAGGTAGCCCTATTTTATAAACGGTAACTGACCATTGTCAGTTACCGTTTATAAGCTATAGTTTACAAATATCGTAGTGGATTGCGGCGGCGTTGTAGCACCAGGCGTTTCATATTCATCCAGAATGCCAGTATCATATAGATGATAAGCGGTGAACCCATGGTGAGGAACGAGATGTAAATAAACCATAGCCTGATACCGGATGTGGCTACTCCCAAACGCTCGCCAATGGCGCTGCAGACACCAAATGCCTGCCATTCAATGAAATTTTTGAAGCGATATAGTTTATACATGACCTGTGGTATGCAATGCAATTTTACATGAAATAATCAAGTAATGCCAGCTGCCCTGGTTATTTTTTCTTAAACAGACCTTTCAGACCTTCTTTGGCTTTATCGGCAGCCTCTTTGGCTTTTTCTTCAGGCTTTTTGTCTCCATTGCCGCCCTGGCCTGTAAGTTGTTTTTTGAGTTCTTCTTTTGCCTCATCCACAACCTGCTTCTTGATGGCACTTACGGTGTCTTTTACAACAGTTTTTACGCTGTCTATGCGCTTCTCTACTTCTTTTTTGATTTCGTCCTTAATATTATTTACCGCATTATTAGCAGCATTTTTAAGATCAGTTTCAATTTTTGGCTGAGTACTTGTACCCGTGATTTTTACCGCAAAGGTTATTTTTTCACCCAGTGTTACTGGCACACCCTTGCTGGCTGCCTGGCTCAGGAGGTTATTTACCACTGTGTTACCAGCACTACCCATTACACTGCGTGGTACTGTTACATTGGCTCCGTATTTCAGTGTCTGGTCAAAGCCATGACTACCGGCTACCTCTGCCTCTATATCAGGACCTATCTTTACTTTAAACGGCTGCACATTCACACGGCCATCTACAAACTCAAAGAAGAGCTTCATGTCATTAAGTGCAATGGTTTTGAATTGAGTCAGTTTCAGTTTGTCTGCCAGTCCATCAGTTACAGGATGTCCGGAAAGTTTACCACCCAGCAGCATGAGGTCGCCTTTACCGCTTAATGAATTCATTATTGGAGACATGTCAGGACCCAGTTTACCATTCATGGTTAGTACCGTCGACACCTTGCCGGATATATACTTAGCCGATGGCATAAGTTTCTGTACTGTATTGAAAGTGGTAAATGTTTTCTGAATATCTACCGCCTTAATGTCATAGCTGAAAGCAATATCCGGGTTCTTTTTGTCTTTACGGGTAGCATAAGTACCACTCATTTTCATAGAACCGTCCAGTGTCTGGCCACCTATATCCCGCAGTACTACTTCACCGTTTCTTATAGCAAGGCCACCACTCACATTTTTCATTACGATATTATCATACTTTACCGTACCCACAGAAGCTTTAAGTTCTACATCCAGATTTTCCGGCACAATAAATGGCTCGGTAGATGCAGGGGCCGGTTCGGCAGTAGTAGCAGGTGCAGGCTCAGTACCCATAAACTTGTTTACATCTACCTGGTCGGCCAGGAATGTAAATGAGCCTGAAAGGGTCTGATCGTTCATCACATAGCCCAGCAGATTATCTACACTACCGTTGCCGCTGAAATTAGTACCCATATACAGACCCCGCAGATTAGCTACTGTTACATTCTTAGGGGTAAATGTCAGCAGCAGGCTATACAGATTTACACCATCGGGGTAGTCTTTAGATGAATAGGCAACATTATTAATGTTGATTGTTCCGGCAGCATCTATTTTATCAAACTGTTTGTTCTGTGCCTGAGCCATAGACCCCTTCACAGATACATCGGCCTTTATATCGCCTGCCATTTTTGTGCCGGGCTCCAGTGTTACAAACTGGCTAACACGTGAAAGGTCTATATGACCTTTGGCATATGCATCTATCCACTGCTCTGTAAGCGGATTACGCAGCAGCAATTTCAGGTCGAACGGTTCTGCACCGAGTTCTACATGGCATTGTTCCAGATTAGTGACAGTATGGTCTGTTATTCCATCAGGGTTGGTGACTTTAAGTTTTACCTGTATGTTGCTCACTTTCTGCGGTAATGCAGGATACTGGAATGAACCGTTTTCAATTCCCAGGTTCACCATGTAGGCAGGAAGTTGTGTGGCATTGAAAGTTCCTTTTACAAAACCACTAAGGGCAAACTTACCTGTAGTTTTTACATCTTTAAAGTCGGCAGTATAGATACCGGGCACCAGTGATAATATATCCCTGAAATCGTTGGATGGGGTTCCAAACTGGATATCCATGAGCATATTGGTGGTGTCGGGCATCTGCACCCATCCTTTGGTATATAGCTTCAGACCGTTCAGCTGTATTTTGTCGGTATTGAATGTGTACTTACTGGCTTTGTTGTCAATACCGAGGTCCAGGTTAATGCTGGTTTTTACTTTGTTCAGGTAGGGGACACCACCGTTAATGAACGTTACGGCATCGGCAGTGGTAACCGTACTCAGGGTAAATGCATCACTGCTGAAATCGCCTGAGCCGGAGTGGTTCAGATCTTTGATGATAGCGTGCATTTTTCCCTGCCTGTCGTCATATTCTATGTAGCCTTTTTCAATAGAATATTTACGCAGCTTCATAGCAAACTGTGCGCTTTCTTCTTTTGTTTCCGGCTGGGATGGTTCAGAGGGTTTGGCAATGTCCCAGTTGGCCTTGCCGTCTTCCATTACTATGGCGTGGATGCGGGGTGTATTAAGGCCTATATTGAGTATTTCATACTCGCCATTAAAGGCTTTCATGAGGTCCAGTGCCACATCTATACTTTCTGCACTCACCAGAGAGTCCCCTTCAAAGTTATCCTTACCTACAATACTTAGTCCTGTGATGCTAACGGAAAGCCGGGGAAAGCTGCGTAACAAGGAAATGTCTACGTCTTTAAAGTCGGCAGTAGCATTCAGCTGCTCATTCATTTGTTTTTTTGCTACAGCCATAATCTTGTCTTTGAAGAATATGGGTATTATTACTGCCGCGGCAAGTAGCAAAATAATAAGAGCTCCGAAAGTGACCAGAATACGTTTTACAATCTTCATACAGCATGTGGTTGTGGTAAGGTAAAATTAAGATTAATCGAACTCTTAATAATGTGTGTTAACGAAGATTTATAGAAAGACACCGTTATACAATCAATATACAGGCAGTTTTCATAAAAAGAGGCATCCCACACAAACGATCAATATATTTGTTGCAGCATATGGCCGCATTTTACGGCACAATTGCTGAATCAATGATGAAATATAAGCTTGTTCATATTACCAGTGGTGGTGAGTACAAAACTCCCCTTGTAGCCAGCCAGCTTTTTGATCAGGCCGAGTGCCAGGCGTCGGAAGGTGGTGAATACGCACCAATGGCTGTAGAGGCATGGATACTTGGGGCTATGAGGGAATACTGGGATGCATCGGCCAGGGCCAGAGTGAATATGCTGCGTGCCCGCTGCCCCGGGATATCAATACATATGTTTAACGGCATCAGTCGTTTGGGCGGATTGCCGTTACTGCCACTTATGAAGCTGCATCGTATGGGAATGGGAAAGCGGGTACCAGTTATATATCACTGCCGGGGTGAAGAGGCTGCATTTATGGCGGCAAAGTTACGGGAGGATTTCCCTGGCGATAAGGTGGTACTGGATGTAAGAGGGCACTGGCCATCTGAATGGTTATACGCACGGGGTATAGAATATCCTGAACGGGCAGAAGGTACAGAACGCCAGGAATATGACAAGCTCAGAGAAAGATTGAGGTATGCAGTAGGAGTGGCAGATGGGGTTACTACGGTAAGTAATGCCCTGAGAGCCCTGCTGATTAAAGATGCCGGAGCTACAGAGGATACTATAGTTGTACCCTGCTGTGTAAAGCAGATACCGGCTGATAGCGAACGGGACAGAATAAGGAAAGAGTGGGGGGTAGGCGTAAATGAACGGGTAATAGTGTATTCAGGAACGACAGCCGCTTACCAGCACCTGGACGACCTCACAATACCTTTCATGAAAGCGCTGGCACAGAATGATGCTGCTGTACGGCTGGCATTTTTATCGCCCGATGTGGAAAAGATAAATGCTATGCTGCAGCGGCATGGGGCAGATATGGGGCGAACCATAGTAAAAAGCCTGCCACAGCAAGAGGTAGCTGCAGCGCTTACGGCCTGTGACATTGGCGTGCTGATACGTAAGCCAACGGTTGTGAATAGTGTGGCAAACCCAGTGAAGATAGCTGAGTATCTTGCTGCAGGGCTTCCTCTTATTATAGAAAAAGGTGTAGGTGGGGTAGCACAGCAGGCGTTTGATGCCGGTATTATGTTTCCGGTGCAGACGACTGTAGATGCTACTGTAATACCGGCCGCACTGCCTGAGTGGATACGGGATACTGACAATGGCAGGCGGCAGGCGGTGCGTAAGTACGTGTCTGATGTTTACCTGTGGCAGTCTGCTATTCATGTGAGCAGGGGGCTATACAGACAGATATCGGGTAATGTGTAGCTATATCTGATCACTAAGCATAAAAAATATCCTAAGCTGCGCAGCATAGGCAGGTTTTACGCACCTGACTGACTATCAATGTTATGTGAAATTGTTGCCTTTTCTTTTAGTTTTCTGTTAAAAAAATAATGCGTTTTCAGGCTATAGGCTACTAACATCCCGTATGTATCACTCGTCCATTTACGGTGACCCAAATACTTCATCATGAAATACACTCGTTTTGCTGCCGGAGCGTTGCTGCTACTGGTATGCGCTTTCACTACCCATGCACAGGTTATTAATACTTATGCGGGCAATTCCAGCATTAGTCCCGGATGGTCGGGCGATGGTGGTCCTGCTACAGCCGCTGCTATGAATGTTGTTTACTCTGTAGCGGTAGATAATAGTGGTAACCTTTATATAGGTGAGGCAAATTACCGTATACGGAAAGTTACCCCCTCTGGCATTATCAGTACGGTAGCCGGTAATGGCAGCCCGGGATATACCGGTGATGGCGGACCTGCAACAGCCGCATCTATTGGTACCCCTGCATACCTGGCCGTGGATGGCATGGGTAATATTTATATAGCGCAGAATGCATCTCATGTTATCAGGAAAGTATCAGCGGCAGGCATTATCACCACTTTTGCAGGGAATGGCAGCCCTATGTACAGTGGTGATGGTGGCCTTGCTGTAGCAGCAGGCATAGGTATGGCTTCGGGTATAGCTGCCGATAATATGGGCAATGTTTTTTTTACTGATTATGCAGGTAGTGTGCGTAAGATAGATGTAACAGGTATCATTACAAGGGTAGCCGGTAATGGAACTATGGGCTATTCCGGCGATGGTGGACCTGCTACCGCGGCACAGCTGTATGGTCCTGCAGGCCTTACGGTGTCTGGTACCGACCTGTACATAGCTGATGAGGGAAACCATGTGATAAGGAAGGTAAATGCGGCAGGAGTCATTACTACAGTGGCGGGCGATGGCGCCACTGCCACTACCGGCACAATGGGAGGTACTTACCATGGTGATGGCGGCCCTGCTACAGCTGCGGGACTGAATGGGCCGATAGGTGTGGCCGTGAATAGCGCTACCGGCGATATGTTTATATCTGACAGAAATAATCACCGGATAAGAAAAGTGGATGCAGCGGGTACCATAACTACCTATGCAGGCAATGGTACCGGAGGGTACTCCGGCGATGGTGGTCCGGCCAATTCTGTATTTACAAGTATTAACTGGCAGTGGGGGATAGCGCTGGATGGTGCTGGCAGGCTATATATAGCTGATGAGCTGAACTATGTAGTGCGTCGTGTAGATACCTCGTCTAATACACCACCATCACCTGGCGAATCGGGAACTGCATTTACATGCAGAGATATGCCGGTAGCCTTAGATACAATACTGGCAGCTATAGACCCTAATGTGGGGCAGACCGCATCATGGACGCTTGTTTCCGGCCCATATCATGGCTCTGTAGCGGGGAGTCCTGCCACAGCACTTACTACCGGCGCATGGGTATACCCTTCCGGACTCGTTTATACGCCCGATGCTGGCTTTTATGGTGTGGACACATTTGTCACAGAGGTATGTGATGGTTATAACTGTGTGCTGGCAAAACGTTTTGTATTTGTGGATAGTGTACTGAGTGCAGGTACAGTATCAGGGCCTGCTACGCTTTGTGTAGGCGATACGATATTGCTCACGGCTACAGTTACCGGAGGTACATGGGTAGCAGCTAATGCCAATGCTACAGTAACTGCCGGTTCCATAATCGGGGTAGCAGGTGGTGCCGTAGACATATTGTATATCGTAAGCAGCAGTTGCGGGCAGGACACTGCCACGCACACAATAACTGTAAACAATGATTGTGCAGCCGGGGTGGCCGATATTAATAAATGGGGAGGGGCAATTGCCGTAATGCCTAATCCCAGCAGGGGATGTTTTACCGTAGTTGCTCCTGTAAATGCTTCTATGATAAGGCTGGTAGATATGATGGGGAGAGAGGTAGCCCGTGAACTGGTAGAGAAGGGTAAAAACACCGTATTTCAGAATATTCCTTCGGGAGTTTATATAGTGGTCGCTGAAGTGAATGGTACCATGTTGCGGCAGAGCCTGCAGGTATACTAATCGTTACTGGTTATCTTATCAGGGTCACATCGCCCTTATGCTCCTCGGTATATCCTGTAAGGCACTGACCGGAGAAGATGTAGTAGTAGGTGCCCATCTCGCAGGGAGTGCCATTCCATGTGCCATCCCAGTGCAGTGCCGGATCATAGGTGAGAAAAACCATCTGTCCCCAGCGGTTATACACTGCCAGCCGGTAACTGCGGCTGTTGCCATATGTTATGACTTTGAAGCCATCATTGATGCCGTCCCTGTTAGGAGTGAAAGCCGTAGGATAGCTATACTGGCAGCACTGCTGTGGGGCAGGTACTATTACCGTAGCAGAGTCTGTACAGCCGTGCCGGGTTGTGACACGCACATGATAGTCGCCAATGCGCATTGCCCGGGTATAGGCTATGCTATCGGTAGTATATAAAACGGGCTGCTGCGAATGCCAGTAATAGGTAGCACCTCCAGATGCCTGCAGGTATACCGTATCGCCCAGGCAAACGGATGCAGGTGGAGGTGTGATAGTAATATCGGGCAGGGGATGTACATATACATTTACCGCCACTTTCTCTGAAGTGCACACTTTGTACCATTCCTGCATATACCATTGGTAGGTAGTGGGGGCGGCTGTAGATGGTACCGGCATATGCGGCAGTATATTTAATGCGGTATCAAACCAGGTAATACGGGCTCCCGGTCCTGATAGTGTAACCGGTATCGGCAGTACGGTATCACCTGTGCAGTACTCCTGTGTTATGGGCTGTAAGGGGAGTATGCCTCCATCGGTAATGGAAAACTGCGTGCTGGTGGCGCACTGCGCCTGTGACGATACCCGTAATGTATAGTCGCCGGCCGGCAGGCTGTCCGTTACTGTACCTGTCGTGTCTGTGAGCGTCTTTTGTAAGGTGCCTGCTGTATCATATATCTCCAGTAGGCGCGGTATATAGCCCCTCTTAAAATCATACTGTACCAATGCCTGATGAATACAGTTGGTAGGTGCTACACTGGCTGCCGTTACCACTGGAAAGGGAACAATGTTGATGGTGTAGGCAATCGTTTGCCTTCCAGACAGCGGACAATGCTCATTCTTTACCTCCAGAAAGAAGGTATAAGCACCTACTGCAAGGGTATCAGTATCCCATTCAAAATGCATAGCCGGTGCAGGGCTGTTATTACCCGATATAGAAAGTGTGGCTGAGGTGGGTACATTGCGCGGTATGACTTCTGTTTTGTCGTTTTCAGGGTTTTCTGTTCTTATATCAAAGGATACATGAGGGGTGCCCACACATACATTTACTACATTGCCCGCAGTGGCAGCCCCACCGGCAAGTGCGGTTATGAATAGTGAGGGTGGTGTGCCTTCGCTGTCGTCTGTAACTACAAATGTCATTTCGCGCTGGCTGGTACCGGTAAGCACCCCGTGCCTGTACTCCGATACCTGTGTTACTATCAGCGAATTCTGCATCCCCTGTGGGGTGAAAGTGAGCTGCCCGTTCAAGGCACTGAAGGAGAATGTACCGGGTATGACGGTGAGCGGGTAGGTGCCACTAAGACCAGAGTAATAGGTAGCAGGGTTGGCAAAGATATTGCTACTGCCAGTGCCGTTCATGGCAGGTACCAGTGTAAAAGCAAGTGAGTCACCATCTTCATCTACAGCTCCCTGGTTATACTGCTGGCTCAGATTGCTGCAGTAATAAGGTGTAGGGATGGTGGTGTACTGTGGTGATGAGTTAGGCCCTGATGTATTATCCAGCCGGGCCGTCAGATACATTTTTGTGTTGCCGGCAAACTGTACATTGGTTATGTTCTGGCTGCGTCCTGCAAACTGTGTAGGAGGCAGATTACCGGTAAATACAAACTGCCAGTTGGCAGAAGGGTACGGTAGCTCTGTAGTGTCTACGTATATATACTGTTTAATGCCCGGCAGTGTGCCCGATGGGCTGTTGCAGGTAGTGCGGTGCAGCATGGAAGGACATACAGGAGATATTTCGATGCCCGGCTGCTCCAGGTGCAGTGACAGGGTACGTATGAATGAGTTGCCGTTATATACATATACGTTTGGCCGCACAGAGTCCAGTGTGCCGGAAAGCGGTGCACCGCAGTCGCCATAAAGTGTAAGCGCTACTCTGTAGGTATTGCCTGTTATATGGGTGTACAGGAGGTCGCCACCGAATATATGCGATGCTCTGCTGATGAACGAGCCCAGCAGGAGCATGCATAAAAAGAGTCCGGTTCGTGTTCGTAATGCCATATGGCCGTTAATTACAAGGTACACCTGGCAGGTGCCTGTAGTGAAAGGCGAAAGGGTTCAGGGGCTGGCCTGGAGGAAATGGTTTACAATAACAAATAGGGCATAGTAATTGGTAGTTGGTATCTATATAGACGTAGACAGCACATGGTAGCTTGGGTAGTTGCTGATATGTTTTTTTGTTGCAATTGTAGGGGACTTGTGGTAAAGAGGTGGTGCATACAGCAGGCCGAACGGATTAACCTGTATGATGTTAATATGGGGAATATACTATCAAACATTTCCAGCCCCTTACGATTAAGAAAGTAATCCTGTTATCCTTATGTGGCATGGTCGGAAAGGGCCTCTTTTGCTGCTACCCGATTATTCCTTTATTTTACAACCTAATCCCAAAAACTCCTCATGGATCTGGAATTCAATAAAAATGATGATGAAATGCGGCTCGCCATCAGCGAGATGAAGCGCAGGCATGGTGTGATAAGCATGGGTGGCGGCAAAAAAAGTATGGACAAAGCCCGGGAGAAGGGCAAAATGTCGCCACGCGAACGCATACAATATCTTATAGATAAGGATAGCACATTTACAGAGATAGGCTCATATGCCGGTTATGGTATGTATCAGGAGCATGGTGGCTGCCCTGCCGGCGGTACTGTGGCAGGACTGGGCTATGTGTGTGGCCGTCAGTGTGTGATAGTGGCTAATGATAACACGGTGAAGGCGGGTGCATGGTTTCCCATCACAGGCAAGAAAAACCTGCGCCTGCAGGAAATAGCTATGGAAAACCACCTGCCTGTTATATATATAGTGGACAGCGCAGGTGTGTACCTGCCCATGCAGGACGAGATATTTCCCGATAAGGACCATTTTGGCCGCATATTCCGCAACAATGCGCAGATGAGCGCTATGGGTATAACGCAGATAGCTGCCGTAATGGGTAGCTGTGTGGCCGGTGGCGCTTACCTCCCTATTATGAGCGATGAGACGCTGATGGTGGAGGGTAATGGCTCCATATTTCTGGCAGGCCCGTATCTGGTAAAGGCAGCCATAGGCGAAAATGCCGACCAGCAGGAGCTGGGCGGCGCTAAGATGCACACTGAGGTAAGCGGCATAGCCGATTATAAGTTTGATACCGAGCAGGAGTGTCTGGACCAGGTGCGCCGCATCATAGACAAGCTGGGCGAGCAGCCCCGCATGGGTTATGACCGTGCAAAACCGGAAATGCCTGCCCGCCCGATGACTGATATATATGGTCTGGTGTCGGTAAAGAACAATAAGCAGTATGATGTGGTGGATGTGATAAAGTGCATTGTGGACAAGTCAGAGTTTGACCAGTTTAAAGAGGACTATGGCAAAACCATTGTATGCGGATATGCCCGTATAGACGGCTGGGCTGTGGGTATAGTGGCCAATCAGCGTAAGATAGTAAAGAGCGGCAAGGGCGAAATGCAGATGGGTGGCGTGATCTATAACGACAGCGCCGACAAGGCAGCCCGCTTTATCATGAACTGTAATCAGAAGAAAATACCACTGGTATTCCTACAGGATGTGACCGGCTTCATGGTAGGCAGCCGTAGCGAGCAGAGCGGTATCATTAAAGATGGTGCCAAGCTGGTAAATGCGGTGTCTAACTCTGTAGTGCCCAAGATTACGATAGTAACCGGGAACTCTTACGGAGCAGGTAACTATGCCATGTGTGGTAAGGCATATGACCCCCGCTTTATCTATGCATGGCCTAATGCTAAAATAGCGGTAATGGGTGGGGAGCAGGCAGCGAAAACACTCCTGCAGATACAGGTAGCATCACTGAAATCCAAAGGCGAGGAAATAGACCCGGAAAAGGAAAAAGCCCTGCTGAAAGAGATAACAGACCGTTACGACAGTCAGACATCGGCCTACTATGCGGCAGCACGACTGTGGGTAGATGAAATAATTGACCCTGCCGAGACCCGTAATGTGATATCGGAAGGTATCAATGCTGCCAACCATTCACAGACAGAGAAGGAGTTTAAAGTGGGCGTGTTTCAGGTATAGTAATCGTATATTATTGTGAAATATTGAAGCCTGCAGCGACTGTTGCAGGCTTCTTTTTGTAGCTATATCGCAATGAGCAGTGTGCTTCTCAGATATGTATGTATGCTGCTGCTGGGTAGTGCACCGGTATGCTTATTGGCGGGTGATGGGGGATCAGTCTGTTATAGCCTTTACTGGTCGGTTTGTCACTTATACCTTTACCTTCCTTTTGCTGACCAGTTGCAGGCAGATGCATCAGTATAAGAGCAAGTATGGGTAATATTTTCATAGATTATACATATGATCTTCTCCAAATAATAAATGCGAATATAGCAAGAAAGCCATATTCGCATTTGCGTTATGTGTGAGTTGTTTTTACCCTATTGCCTGATCCAGGTCGGCAATGAGGTCTTCTACAGCTTCTATGCCTACACTGAGACGGATAAGAGAATCTACAAGGCCATTTTTTATTCTTTCTTCACGCGGTATAGACGCATGCGTCATAGATGCCGGATGGCCGATAAGGGATTCTACGCCGCCCAGAGACTCTGCCAGGGAGAACAGTTTTGTTTTACTGAGTACCTGCATAGCAGCCTCAATATTATCGTCCTTCAGGGTAAAGGATATCATTCCCCCAAAGCCACGCATCTGCTTTTTAGCTACTTCGTGATTGGGATGGTCTTCAAATCCGGTCCAGAGTACTTTGTCTACTTTGGGGTGATTGCGCAGGTGGCGGGCAATAGCCTCACCGTTTTCACAATGACGCTGCATGCGTACGTGGAGTGTTTTTATGCCTCTGAGTACCAGCCAGCAATCCTGAGGCCCAGGTACTGCACCACAGGAGTTCTGGATGAAGCGCAGGCGCTCATCCAGACTTTCGTCTTTTACAACCAGTACACCATGTACCACATCTGAGTGGCCACCCAGGTATTTGGTAGCTGAATGCAGTACAATATCTGCACCGAGGTCCAGGGGGGTCTGCAGATAAGGTGAGGCAAATGTATTATCGCATACCAGCAGCAGGTTGTGCTTCTTTGATATGGCTGCACATGCAGCTATGTCTATAACATTGAGTAGTGGATTGGTAGGCGTTTCTATCCATATCATTTTTGTAGCGGCCGTTATATGCTGCTCTATATCAGCAGCATTCTGCATGGCTATGAAATGAAACTTTATACCATAGTTGGCAAATACCTTAGTCATGAGGCGATAAGTGCCTCCATAAAGGTCGTTGGATACTATTACTTCATCGCCGGGCTGCAGTAGTTTTATAGCAGCATCGGTAGCCGCCATGCCGCTGCCGAAGCATATACCGTACTTCCCGTTTTCTATGGCTGCGAGAGCATTCTGCAGCGCAGTGCGTGTAGGGTTGTGTGTACGGGAGTACTCATAACCTTTATGATGGCCGGGTGCAGACTGTACATAGGTGGAAGTCTGATAAATGGGGGTCATGATAGCACCTGTGTTTGGGTCTGGCTCCACACCGGCATGAATCATTTTTGTGTCTAAACGGTAGTTGTTGTGTTCACTCATTTTTCAATCTGTTTATAATGGGATAAAGGTAAATGGAATTTTCGGGTGCAGCCAAACCGGGATATATTGAATAATTTATTTGCATATCACGATAGCATCCCGAAAAATCAGATGAATATATTTTATTTTTATTTGTCTGGTTTAGCTGCGGGCTAAAGTTGCTTTTTTGATAAAAATGTGCTGCTGTTACTAACATATTCCGATTGTAAAACGCCATTCTTTAATTGATAATTAACTATCGTAATGCATTCTGTATAAAATACTTGTAACATATGTGGTGCTTGTTTGAAGTCTTACTTTAAACATGTTACATTTGTTATTACCCAAAAATGAACCTGAAGTTATATTGTTAAGATGAAAAGACACTTACTTAACCTGATTCTGGGCCTGAGCATATTAGTTGGTATTACAACTAATGGTTATGGGCAGACGTCCCTTTATTTTTTCTCTGCATTTTCTTCGCCATACACCAGTATATCTGCATTTGGTACACCTGCTACCATCAGCGCAGATGACGTGTCGCAGTTGAACATCCCGATAGGGTTTACATTCAATTACTGTGGCACAAACTATACGCAGCTATCTGCCTGTTCCAATGGCTTTATCAAAATGTCCAATACTGCGCCATCACCATTTACCAATATTATAGGTAATATATCATCTGCAGGGTGGATACTGCCATTTTGGGATGATCTGCATGGTGCCGGGCATACGGCTTATTATGCTACAACCGGGACCGCGCCTAACAGGGTGTTTACTTTTGAGTGGAATAATTTCCATCACTTTAGTAGCGGAGCAGGAGGGGGTAACTGTAATCTTCAGGTAAAACTTTATGAGTCATCGAATGTAATCGACTTCTGTTATGGCGTATTTACGCTTCCGTTTTTTGGTGGTACAATCGGCATTACCAATACGGCTGCAGATGTGCGTACGTTGCCCAGTTTTGGTGCAGCTCCGGTGCCTGCAATGGCATTTCATAGTGTGAATGCATGGCCGGCGCCTAATCAGGTATATCGCTGGTCGCCATGTCCGGCTACGATAGTGGCTAACAATAGCGGCGCTGTGTGCCCCGGAGAAGATGTGGTGCTGAGTGGTGTGGCAGGAGGCGGCGCAATCTCCTTTACTTGGAGCGGACCGGGCGGTTTTTCTGCATCTACGCTTACGGCAACGGTGAGCCCTGCTGTAGCGGGTGTATATACTATAGTGGCATCGAACGGTACCTGTACGGTGTCCAGTACTACTACGGTGACTGTGAACCCGGCGCCACCTGCATTTTCCATTACGCCCTCTGTAGTTACCATGTGCGGACCCGCACAGCTGCTTACTGCTCCGGGCGCATATGTGTGGACAGCAGCAGCCGGTCTGTATACGGATGCCGGTGCAACGACACCTTATGTGGCCGGTACTCCTGCAACATCGGTTTATGCCGCACCGGCAACAACAACAGTCTATACTGCTATAGCCACAGTAGGCTCCTGTACTGCGGCTGCTACGGCAACTGTGAATGTGAGTGCAGCAGTACTACCCATAACGGGTGTACCCACAGTATGTGAGGGCAGCACCACAGCGCTGTCCAGCGCCAGCCCCGGTGGTACATGGAGCAGCAGTACTGCTGCTGTGGGTACGGTATCGCCGGGAGGTGTAGTGTCAGGTATCTCTGCAGGTACTACAACGATTACTTATACAGTAGGCTTGTGTTTTGCGACACAGGTAGTGACGGTACATCCGGTTCCGTCAGCTATAGGTGGTATACCTCCGCCTATCTGTCTGGGGTCAACAGTAACACTGACGAGTACACCGGCCGGGGGGACATGGTCGAGTTCTGCACCGGCAATAGTTGCGATAGGCGCATCGACCGGAGCTGCCACAGGCAGTAATGTCGGCACCTCTACGATATCCTATACACTGGCTACGGGTTGTGCGAGTTCGGTAACAGCGACAGTGAACCCTAACCCGGGTCCTATAGTAGGACCTGCCAGTATATGCGTAGGCGCTACGACCACGTTTACGGCTACACCTGCGGGCGGATTCTGGACCATGGCACCGCCAGGCGCTGCCAGTATCAATGTGCTTTCCGGTGTGTCTACAGGCCTGTCGGCAGGTACCACCATCGTAACTTATACACAGGGTGGCTGCAGGGCTACCCATAATCTGGCAGTAGTCACGGCTCCGGGGCCTATAGTAGGTGCTACGAGCCTGTGTAATGGTACCTGCATTACCATGACCAATGGTACCCCCGGCGGTACATGGAGTACGAGCAACCCTGCGGTGGCAACTATTACAAGTCCCGGTGGTCTGCTGTGCGGTCTGTCGAACGGAACCGTAACAGTAACCTACTCACTGAGTGCGAGCTGCTTTACCACCCTTGCGGTAACGGTAACGGCAGCCCCTGCCTCACCTTCCGGCGCACCTGCGGTATGCGTAGGTGCTACAACCACCTACACCCATCCCACCCCCGGTGGTGTATGGAGTGCAGCCTGTCCCGGTATAGCTACTGTGGCAGCAGGTACGGGCGTAGTAACCGGCGTGGGGGCAGGTACCTGTAACATCACCTATACACTGCCTTCAGGCTGTATCTCTTTCAGCACGATTACAGTTAATCCACTTCCCGGCGCTATCGTGGGCACTCCTACGGTATGTCAGGGTAATACAACGGCATTGTCCAGCCCGACCCCGGGCGGCACATGGAGCAGCAGTACCCCTGCGGTGGGTACTATAGATGCCGGTGGCCTGTTCACCGGACTCACCTCCGGCACCAGCACGGTGACCTATACTGCCGGTACGGGCTGCTATACTACAATGGTAGTAACGGTAACCCCGGCACCATCGCCTGTAACAGGCGTGATGAATGTATGTGCCGGCTCCACGACCGCGCTTACCGGTACCCCCGGTGGCGGTGTATGGAGCATCGTACCTGCCAGCCCTGTGGCTACAGTATCAGGCACAGGCGTGGTAACGGGTCTGATACCCGGCACTGCTATTGTGACCTATACAACCCCGGGTGGCTGCTTTGATACCGCTATTGTAACGGTACTGGACACCCCGACTTCCATAACAGGCTCTCTGAGCTACTGTGTGGGTAATACGACCACGCTGTCAGTAACGCCTGCGGGCGGCACATGGAGCAGCAGTGCCCCGGGCATAGCCCCGGTACTGACTACCGGCACATCGGGCAGTACCTCCTCTGCCATACTGGGCGGTAATGCAGCAGGTCCTTCTACGATTGTTTATACCCGCGCCAACGGCTGTACCCGATCTACCGTAGTATCGGTACAACCGGTACCGGGCACCATAGGCGGCACACTGACCACCTGTATCGGGCAGTGTACGAACCTGACCAATGCATCGGCAGGTGGTATCTGGACCAGCAGTGCTCCTGCAGTGGGTACCATCAATGCTGCTACGGGAGTGTTCTGCGGCGTATCGGCAGGCACCTCGAATGTAACTTATTCCTTAGGCTCCGGCTGTACGTCGGTAACGACGGTTACGGTCAACCCATTACCATCGGTACCGGTGGTGAGCGGAGGCGGCAGCGGTGCGGTATGTATGGGCAGCAGCCTTACCCTTACTTCAGCACCCACCCCGGGTGTATGGAGCAGCAGCACCCCTGCTGTAGGTACCGTAAATACTACAGGCGTAGTGACGGGCGTAGGCACCGGTACTACCGCTATCAGCTATACACTGGTGAGTACGGGTTGTGTGAACAGCCGCGTGGTAACGGTGAACGGACTTCCGGGCGCTATCAGCGGTTCATCGGCAGTATGTGTGGGACAGTGTACCACACTTACCGACACGCCTGCTACCGGTACATGGAGCAGCAGCAACCCATCGGTAGGTACTATCAATGCTATCACAGGTCAGTTCTGCGGCATCGTACAGGGTACGAGCACAGTAAGCTACATACTGCCTACGGGCTGCTACCGCACCATGAATATGGCAGTAAACCCACTACCTACAGGCATCAGCCCTGCTGCGCCACAGGTATGTGAGGGCAGCTGCACCCCGGTTACGGGTACGCCCGGCGGTGGTATCTGGAGCAGCAGCACCCCTGCGGTGGGCACCATTGGTGCATCGAGCGGCTCCTTCTGTGGCATAGCAGCAGGCACCACCACACTGGTATACACGATGGGCAGCGGCTGTACACTGTCGGTAACCGCTACGGTACATCCGTTGCCTGCGGCCATCACGGGTACTGCCAGTGTATGTGTGAACAGCACGACGACCCTGAACAGCATAACAGCAGGCGGCACATGGAGTGTGAACCCGACCACAATAGCTACTGTGAACCCGGCCACCGGTGAGGTGACTGGTGTGAGCAATGGTACGGCTACGGTATCCTACACAACAGGCACCGGCTGCCGTGTAACGCGTGTGGTAACGGTACTGGCGCTACCTGCGGTGATATCGGGCTCCCCATCGGTATGTGTGGGCCTGACGACGACACTTACAAGTACACCGGGCGGCACATGGAGTGTGCTGAACGGCACACTGGCCTCCATCAGCAGCGGCGGAGTGGTAACGGGTCTGTTCTCCACAGGAGCGGACACAACTTCAGTATTAAATACGAATGCCAACGGCTGTGTGCGCAGCACGATACTTACTGTGTACGCACCACCGACAACAATAACAGGTACTGCAGCGACCTGCGTAGGCTCTACCACGACACTGAACAGTACACCTGCGGGTGGTACATGGAGTGCGGCTCCTGCGTCTGTAGCTACGGTAAATCCGACTACAGGCGTAGTGACGGGCATCAACGGTCCGCTTACAGCGACTATCACGTACACCCTGCCATCCGGCTGTAATACCACACAGGTAGTGACGGTATATGCGCTGCCGTCGGCTATCACTGGCCCGTCTGCAGTATGTGAGGGCGCAACGGTGGCCCTTGGCACCACAAGCCCCGGCGGCGGCTGGAGCAGCAGTGACCCTGCCATAGCCACAGTGGATGTCTCGGGTAATGTAACCGGCACCATGGGCGCTGTGCTTCCTGCATCGGTAACGATAACCTATACACTGGGTACGGGCTGTTTCAAAACCCATACCATGACAGTGAACCCGATACCGACTGCGATTACCGGCACGATGGAGATCTGCCAGAGTTATGGTACGACCACACTGACCGGTACCCCTTCGGGTGGTACATGGAGCAGCACCACTCCTGCCACGGCTACCGTAAATACTACCACCGGCGTAGTGAGTGCAGCAGGAGCCGGTATCGCCAATATTGTGTACACCCTTCCGGTAACGGGCTGTCAGCGGAGTACGGCTGTAACGGTGAACCCGCTGCCAGCTGCCTTCAGCGGACCGGGAGCCGTATGTGTGAACGAGACCATCACCCTGACCAGCGGCCCTGCGGGTGGTGTATGGAGCTCTCCTGATGCCACAGTAAACGTATCCACATCGGGTGATGTGACCGGCATGAGTGCCGGTACGGCAGTAATCAGCTATGCAGCTCCGGTAACGGGCTGTGTGCGTACGGGTACGGTAACGGTCAACGGCCTTCCTGCCCCTATCGGCGGCACCCTCTCTGTATGTGAGGGACTGACCACAGCACTGACCAATGCAAGTGGTGGCGGTACATGGAGCAGCAGTGTACCTGCAGTAGGTACTGTAGACGCAGGCGGCGTGGTAACCGGCATTACGGCAGGCACCACCCTTATCAGCTATACGTTTGTAAGTACAGGCTGCAGCATATCTGCTGAGGTGACCGTGAACGGACTGCCATCGGCGATACTGGGCCCTGACGGCTTCTGTAACTTCTCTGATGCGACCTATACGAGCAGCCCTCTGGGTGGTACATGGAGCAGCAGTGATCCTGCCATCATCAGCTTTGCGAGCCCTGCAGTGGGTATTGCTACGGGCAACAGTGCTACGGGCACAGGTACCGCCACTATCACCTACACAACGGCGGCAGGCTGTATCACGACCAAAAATGTATTCCTGATATTTGCGCCATATCCGATAGTGGGTAATAATGAAGTGTGTCTGGGAGATACGACCACCCTCTATGATACCATCGGTGGCGGCTCATGGACAACGACTAACCCTGCCATCGCCTCGGTGAACCCATCAAGTCCTACGACAGCTATAGTGACGGGCAACTCAGTGGGTACAGCAGACATTTATTATACCTTATCCACAGGATGCTCCTCGGTACATCATATGACGGTGAACCCGCTTCCTGATGGCGTGACCGGCTCCCTCTCTGTATGTGAGGGACTGACCACCGATCTGGACAACCTGACACCGGGTGGCGTATGGAGCAGCTACAACCCGGCAGTGGGTACGATAGACCCGGCAACGGGTATCGCCACCGGCATCAATGGCGGTGTATTGGGCGATACCACCACCATCATGTATGCACTGGGTACCGGCTGTAATGCCAAAGTAATCCTGACGGTGAACCCGCTTCCTGCCGTAATCACCGGTGTGTTCGCCGTATGTGAGCATTCGGTATCACCGCTTACCAGCGGTCCGGCGGGCGGTGTATGGAGCATCAGCGACCCTGCAGTAGCTACCATCAACCCTGTGAGCGGAGATATGACCGGCGAATCGGCCTATGCGCCGGGCGTGGGTGGTATGGGCCGCAGCACGGTGACCTATACACTGGGTACCGGCTGTATCCGTATACAGGACATCACTGTCAATCCCGTACCGGCCGACATATCGGGCGTATCGGGTGTATGCTCGGGCGATATTACCGTACTGGGTAACGGTACCCCCGGTGGTACATGGGTGAGCAGCAATACCTCCATAGCTACCATAGACCCGGTAACGGGTGTACTGACCGGCGGCGGACCGGGTACTGTGGTGATATCCTATGTACTGGGAACGGGCTGTATGAAGACATGGCCGATGGTGGTTAACGATACCCCATCCGCCATCACCGGCTCACTGGAAGTATGCGCAGGTTTTGCGACCAACCTTACGAGCGGCCCTGCGGGTGGCGTATGGAGCCAGACACCATCATCAATGGTATATGGTACGATCAACAGCATTACGGGTGTAGTGAGCGGTATTACCGGCGGACTGGTGCCGGTGACCTATACACTGGGCAGCGGCTGCCGCACGACACAGGTAGTGACGGTCATTACCCTGCCACCGCTTATCAGCGGCCCGGCACAGGTATGTGAGGCAGGTGGAGTGATAACGATGATCCATCCGATGACAGGAGGTACATGGAGCATCGCCAACCCGGCCATTGCTACGGTGGATGCATCGGGTAATGTGACCGGCCATGTGGCAGGCACCACGGTACTGACCTATACGGTAGGTACGGGCTGCTTCAACATTCATACAATAACCGTGAACCCGCTGCCTGCAGCCATTACCGGCCCCACACCGATGCAGGTATGTGAGGGCTCGACCATCACCCTGTCCAGCGCCACCCCATCAGGCGTATGGGTGAGTGATGCTACAGACAGGGCGACGATAGGCAGTACCAGCGGAGTGCTGACGGGTGTAAATGCGGGTGTGGCCCCGATACGTTATGTAATAGGCGCTACGGGCTGTGAGGTCAGTGCGCTGGTAACGGTGAACCCGACCCCGGCCGCGATTGTGGGTAATCCGCACATCTGTGAGGGCGCCCCGGTAGCCTATATGACAGCCTCACATGGCGGTACATGGAGTGTGAGCAACCCATCGGTAGTGACACTGGCGGGTATCACCGACAGCACCGTGACCGGCATGCCGGTATCACTGGGTGTGGCTACAATCACCTATCAGTACCCGATGAGCATCGGCGGCTGTCTGACAACGAAGTCGGTAACGGTACAGCCGCTGCCGGTGGTATATAATGTAACAGGCGGCGGCAGTATGTGTGCCGGAGATGCGGGTGTACCGGTAGGACTGGACGGTTCACAGCCGGGTGTAAGCTATGTGCTGTACCGCGGTGCTACGGCTACGGGCTATCTGGCGGGCAGCGGCTTTGCGCTGGACTTCGGCCCTATGACGGTGAGCGGTGTGTATACGGTACAGGCTACGAATGCCACGAGCGGCTGCCAGCGCAATATGGCGGGCAGTGCGACAGTGATTGTGAACAGCCCTGCGCTGCCATCGGTAACGATAGGTGCGAGCCCTGCGGACAGTGTATGTCCGGGAGAGGTAGTGACCCTGACCCCGGTACCGGTACATGGCGGCACAGCGCCTGCCTATGTATGGCGTGTGAATGGTGTAACGGTAGGTGTGGGTGGTACGTACAGCTTTATCCCTGCGGACGGGGATGTGGCCTCGGTGACCCTGACCAGCGATGAGCACTGTGTGCTAACAGCTACAGCAACGGGCAGTAAGACCCTGACCGTACTGCCACAGGCGGTACCGTATGCAGGCGTGAGCATCAGCCCCAATGATACGGTATGTGAATCGACCCCGGTAACGCTGACAGCAGTACCGGAGTATGGCGGCAATGCCCCTGCCTATGAGTGGTACCTGAACGGCAGTATGGTAAGTACGGGCGTGAGCTATACGTACAGCCCTGATGACGGGGATGTGCTGGGCTACAGGCTGGTGAGCGACTACCGCTGCCGCCTGACGGATACGGTATGGAGTGCGGATGTGACGCTGAGCGTGGACGAACTGCTGCTGCCACATGTGACAATCTATCCGGAGCCGGGACTGTCGGTAACGGCAGGTATGCCGGTGACGCTGATAGCGGTAGCTACGGATGCAGGACCATCACCGCTGTATCAGTGGAAGGTGAACGGCTATCCGGTATCGGGCGCTACGAGCAATACGTTTACGTATATCTTCAACGACTACGACTCAGTGACGTGTATGGTAACAAGCAGTGGTGTCTGTCATAACATTGGCACCCACGACTGGGTGTTCATCACGACTACGGCACTGAGTGCGGGCAGCACAGTTACAGATGTAGCAGACCTTCGTCTGCTTCCGAACCCGAACCGTGGCCGGTTCACGGTACGTGGCAGTGTGGGAGGCAAAGTGAGCGGTGAGGTGCCGGTAGACATCACGAACATGCTGGGGCAGGTGGTATACCGTGGCAGCCTGCATGTGAGCAATGGCATGGTGGATGCACAGGTGCTGATGGATGGCAGCCTTGCCAACGGCATGTACATGCTGACCCTGCATCTGAATGAGGGCAAGCAGACCCTGCACTTTGTGATGGAGCAGTAAAAAGTAAAAGTTTTAACTAAACAGGGTTGCCATTTGGCAACCCTGTTTAGTTAAATATATGTGTAATGATTTGTCAGTATAATATTTCTCAGGTCTGCTTTATATTTTTGGCGCCCCGATGTATATTAAGGTAAAGATTGTTAATGATCCTGTATATGGCTTTATAAGGTTTCCTGAGCCTGAACTATTGCGTGTTATCGATCATAGATGGTTTCAAAGATTGCGTCGCATCAAACAGATGGGGCTTGCAGACTTCGTTTATCCGGGGGCTGTTCATACGAGATTTGCCCACTCTCTTGGGGCTTGCCATTTGGCGGGTAAAGCCATGGATGAGCTGAGAGCAAAGGGAATTGATACTCCCAAAGAGGAATATCTGGCTACGCGTCTGGCGGCGCTGCTGCATGATGTAGGGCATGGACCATATTCTCATTCGCTGGAGCGTACATTAGTAGGCGGTGTCTCGCACGAAACACTTTCCAGGATAATCATGACCCGCATGAACAATGAGATGGGGGGGATGCTGGATAAGGCAATTGAAATATTCTCCCGTTCTTATCCTGTAAGGTATTTGCATCAGTTGGTAAGCAGCCAGCTTGATGTAGATCGTATGGATTATCTGAATCGTGACAGCTTTTATACAGGTGTTTCAGAAGGTGTTATTGGATATGATCGCATATTACAGATGCTTACAGTGCGGGATAATGAATTGATGGTGGAGGAGAAAGGGGTACAGTCAGTAGAAAAGTTCATTATTGCTCGCAGGTTAATGTATTGGCAGGTATATCTGCATAAGACTGTATTAAGTACGGAGCTGCTACTGATAAATATCCTGCGCCGGGCTAAAGACCTTGTCCAGTCAGGGAAAAATCTGTTTGCTACTCCGCAATTGGATTACTTTCTTAAGAGAAATCTTAATGAGCAGGACTTTATAAAGAATGAGGATCATCTGGAAGTTTTTTGCCAGATGGACGATACCGACATAACCTCAGCTATCAAAGTATGGCAAAATGATGATGATAAAATATTATCAGATCTTTGCCAGATGCTGATTCTCAGGAGATTATATAAAGTAAGACTCAGTTCTGAATCTTTGGCAAGCTATTTGAG
>Ga0209066_10001823_pt1 | contig 27368 bp, 45 predicted proteins | sample All_14_2_FD_187198 | JGI IMG/M metagenome (GOLD analysis project Ga0209066, IMG submission 187198) | Freshwater microbial communities in response to fracking from Pennsylvania, USA - Allegheny Zone_MetaG_DW_15 (SPAdes) (version 2) ...
TATGCAAACGCGTGGATTTGCTGCCGTGCAGGAATCGTCCAGGATTCGTGGATAATGAATTTGCGTTTCGCCGGTGCAGGGAAATCGAGGCGAATCCGAATGGATACATTGACTTATGGAGTCGTGAACACTGGAAAAGTTCGATAATCACTGTAGGGCTGACCTTGCAGGATATATTGAAAGACCCGGAAGTGACGATCGGGATTTTTTCGCATACGAGGCCGATTGCGAAGGCGTTTTTGCGGACGCTGATGCGGGAGATTGAGAATAACCGCGTGTTGCACAGGGCGTTTCCTGATATTTTCTATGGGACGGATATTCGGTCGTATGCGAAGTTTTCCGAGGATGACGGGGTGATTGTTAAACGGAAAGGCAATCCGAACGAATCGACGATTGAGGCGTGGGGCCTGGTGGATGGGATGCCGGTGAGTAAGCACTTCAAGATTTTGCTGTATGACGATATTGTGGTGCAGGGAAGTGTGGCGACACCTGAAATGATTGAGAAAACGCGGGAGGCGTTGGAGTTGTCGTATAACCTTGGGACGGTGGGTGGTGCGCGCCGGATTGTGGGGACGCATTATCACTTTAACGATGCGTACAAGACAATGCTTGGGCGGGGGACGTTCAAGGAGAGATATTATCCGGCGAGGGTAGGCGGTACAGAGGATGGCGAGAGCGTTTTGTGGTCAGAAGAAACGCATCGGGAAAAGCGTGTGGCGATGGGCCCGCACACGTACAACACGCAGATTTTGCTCGATCCGCGTGCCGACAATCTGCAAGGATTCAAGCGCGAATGGTTGCGGTATTACACGAACAAGCCGGTCAAGACGAATAATTACATCCTGGTGGATGCGGCGAATGGGAAAAAAAGAGGTTCTGATTACACGGCGATGTGGGTCATTGGTTTGGCGGATGACGGGAATTTCTATGCGCTGGATATGGTGCGCGACCGGTTGAACCTGACGGAGCGGACAGGGCGGTTGTTTGACTTGCACAGGAAATACAAGCCGCTACAGGTGAGATATGAGCGGTATGGGATGATGGCGGACATAGACCACATCAAGACAGAGCAGGAGCGTCAGCAGTATCGGTTTGATATTACCGAAGTGGCCGGACAGATGAAGAAGAATGACCGGATCGGGCGATTGATCCCGATATTCGAGCAGGGTAAATTTTATCTGCCAAAGACGTTGCATGTGACGGATTACCAGAAAGTGACGCATGATCTGGTGCATGACTTTATTGAGGAAGAATATATGGCGTTTCCGGTGGCGTCCCATGATGACGCTTTGGATTCCCTGGCTCGTTTGGCGGAACCCGATTTGCGCCTGATCTGGCCGCAGGAACAGAAAACACAGTCGAGGCCGCGCACGGTACGGGCGGCACACGGCGGTTGGCGTTGACGCCACGCTTGACACCCGATGTGAAATGGTTATGATTGCGCGAATTACGGGTTAAACTACTGTTATGGCAAAAAAACCACGCGAACCGAAGGCTGGCGAAAATACGGCGAAGAAAGACGAATTCGCCGAACTCCGTGAACGATTCACGAAACTGGCCGATATGTGGTCGGAAGACCGTGATCGGTACAAGAAGGACACCCATTTTCTCTATGTGGATCACTGGCCAGATAATGTCCGCCGTTTGCGTGAAAGCAGCCTGAATCCACGCCTGTGCCTTGAAATTGACCAGTTAGGACAGTACCAGCGGCAGGTTATCAACGATTCACGGCAGAATCGCCCGCAGATCAAGGTACGCCCCGTGGATTCAGCGGCAGATATTGAAACCGCACGCATATACGATGGTTTATGCCGCCATTGGCAGGAAGCTGGAAACGCCGATACCTGCTATGACGTTGCGCTGGAATGTTCGACTGGAGGCGGTTTCGGGTATTTCAGGATTCTAAAGGATTACCTGCATGACGGCACTTTTGAGCAGGACTTCAAATTTTCCCCTGTCATCAATCCGCTGACGGTTTATTACGGCGAACACAAGGAGCTGGATGGGTCGGACGCCAGGGAATGCTGGATCGTCGAGGAAATACCAAAGGATGAGTACGAAGCCGAATTTCCTGATTTCAAGACAACCTCATGGGAAGGCGAAACATCGAAATATGGCGATTGGTGCGGAGAAAAAATCCGTATCTGTGAGCGATATGAAATTCGCCTTGAGCCACGCCTTATGCTGTTGCTGGAAGATGGTACGGTCACTTCACAGGAAGATTATCAGATCGCCATTGAGAACGGATTACAGCCTGCGGCAATCAAGGAGCAGCGCGAGATTCCGAAAAAATGCCTGTACTGGTCGAAGTTCAATGGTTCAGAATATATCGAACCGCCACGCAAGGAACCGGGTGATCGGATACCCGTATTCCCGGTGTGGGGTAATGTACAGAACATCGACGGCAAGGTACGCCATGTTTCGATGATCCACAAGTCGAAGGATGCGCAACTGCTCTATGATTACGCGCAAACCGCTTTTGCCGAACGTGTTGGGCAGACGCCGGAGGCATCATGGATTGCCGCCGAAGGACAGATTGACCCCTATAGCAAGGAATGGGATGGCAGTGAGCAGGTGGCGTCGAGAACATATAAACCTATGTCACTAGACGGGCAGGTATTACCACCACCACAACGGAGTTCTCCGGTGGATATTCCTGCCGGATTCGCGCAGACCATGCAGCAAGCCGAGCATGGCGTACAGACATCGCTTGGCATGTATTCCGCGTCGATTGGTCGCCGGGGTAATGCCACTAGTGGTGTGCAAGAACAGGAACAGGCGCGCAAGGGCGATGTATCGAGCTTTCACTATCACGACAATCTGGCGCGGGCGATACGTTCAGCCGGACGTTATCTGGTCTCCGCTGCGCCAAAGGTGCTGGATACCAAGCGCGTCGTCCGAATTCTTGGATTGGATGGCAAGGCAGAGAACATTCAGCTTGATCCTTCGCTGAAATCCGCCAGTGTCACGCAGGGAGCCAAGCAGATATTTAATATCGGCGTGGGCACTTACGATGTCGCCGTGGATGTCGGGCCAAGCTATCAGACTTCGCGCCAAGCGAGTGCCGCCGGAATGCTGGCGTTGGCGCAGGCTGATCCGACCATGTGGCAGACGCATGGCGACCTGATAGCGGAATCGCAGGATTGGCCTGATGCGCAACGGTTTGCGCAGCGCTCCAAATTGTTGTTGCCGCCACAGATTGCGCAGGCCGAGCAAAGTGGGGAATCGCCGGAAGTTCAGCAGGTGAAGGTTCAGGCGCAACAAGCCATACAGGAGCGCGATCAGATGCTACAGATGGCACAGCAGGAAATGCAGAAGATGAGCGAAGAATTGACTGCCTTGAAAAACAAGGAAATGTCGAAGGCGGGTGAGATTGCGGTAAAACGCGATGAAGTCGCCATCAAGGGATTCGAGGCCGAAACCGAGCGCATCAAGGTGATTGAAGAAGGTGCTATGTCGAAGATCGAGACGTTGCTGGCTGCACACGAAGCAAAGGTCAAGGAGTTGGTCGCTGCCGGACAAGAGTTATCCGCCGCCGGACAGGAATTGGCAGGAAATGGTGAAGATACTGATGATATTGCCAAACAGAATATGCAGCAGGAAATATCGAATCAGGTGATCGCAGCGGTTGAACAGTCCCACGCGGAAACCATGCAGGCTGTCGCGCTGATTGTGCAATCCATGCAGGAACAGCAATCCGCGTTGAATCAGCCGCGTATAAAAAAAGCACAGGCCATACGTCAACCTGACGGGAATTACACCATGACCAGTATTGACTCTCCAATGATGCAGGATATGCCGATGGAAGTCACCTGATGACCGCCATCCCCGTTATCCCGCTCACCGCAGCGCAAGCCGTCGACCTAACCGATGCAGGCGACTCGGCGCTGCACTACCACGCTGCCGACCGTGCGCTGGCGAATGCCACAGGCACGCTGGCCGTAGCCAATGGCGGAACCGGCGCAGGCAGCTTCACCGCTGGCCGGTTGCTGATAGGCAATGGGACGGGGGCGGTGGCGACGGATGCGGGGCTGACTTGGCTTGGCGGAGCAAACCCGACGTTGCTTCTTAGCACCATTCAAGAAACAGACTCGCTGGCAAGATTTTCGTTCGATAACGGCTCAATGAATTTTTTTGGAGCAGATAGCTTATACGCTGGGTCCATCTCTCTCTCTGGCGGCAACGGCGATGGAACAGCGGGCTCTATTGGTGGCGGCTTTAATTTATACGCTGGTGGCTCCGCTGGGGCTGGTGGCGCAGGAGGAGAATTCCTGTTATATGGAGGGGACGGCTACGGGACTGGCGCTACCCTAGGCGGTGGGATTACACTCAAGCCCGGCTCTGGTGCAACCAATGGCGTAGGCCATCTGCAAGATGCGTTGTATTCCGATGTCATAACATGGACAGATAACACCACCGCCTCGCAGCTTGGCTTCTTCGCCGCAACGCCTGTCATCCAGCCAGTAGCAGCCACAGCCCTGCACACAGCCCTTAGCAATCTTGGCTTGCGCGCTGCGGGTAGCCCAAACGACTTCGCCTTAGATTTCACCAACACCGCCACAGTAGGCAATGTCACCATCAACAAGGCCAGCGGCACGGTGAATCTCGGCGCTGGTGGTACGACGCTGACGCTGACGAACAGCCTAATCACGGCCAACTCTCGCATCATGCTCACCTTAGCTTCTAATCCAGGTGTCGCCATCGGTAGCCTGTACGCCGTGCCTGCTGCGGGTAGCTGCACGATCAATGTCACCACCGCTGTGGTCAATCAAACCAAGATTGCATTTGAGGTCATCAATTGAACCAACCAAGGAGAACCACCATGCTCAAGCAACTATCGCTCAAGACCGAAACCGGCATCGACCTGTCGAATTACACGGCGGACAAGGCCGCGAATCGCGTCGTTATCACCAAAGGACTGGCGGGCAACTTTGTCATCCAGTCGGCCACGTATGACATCGACACGACCACGACCCCGCCGACCGTCAAGACGGCCATCGGCGAGCCGAAGAACATCAATGCGGACAGCATTACCGCGCTGCGTACCGGTCTGGATGCGCTCGAAGCCGAGATCGCAACGGCACGCGCTGAACTGGATGCGGCGGCGGCGGATATGGTGTAGGCATGTTTTTCTCGGTCGCCTATCCATCATCCATGACCGGCCTGGTGGGCACGGTGGGCTATACGCAAGTCAAAGCAGACGGCACAACAGCGGCAGCCAGAACAACGACAGGCATCGTCGAGCTAGGAAATGGCGCGTATGGCGTCACGGTAACGCCAGATGCTGCAACCGCCATCATCAAATGGGATAGCGGCGGCGGTACGCCGATGTATGCGGTGGAAGATATTGTCCATCGCGCCAACATTTTGCGTGTAGTGGATATTGATGTTGGCGGTGCTGGAACAGAATCTAATCCTTGGGGGCCAATTTTGTGACATCGGCTTGGGGAAAATCATGGGGTTCCGCATGGAATGGCGCATGGGGAAGTATTGCGCAAAACTTGGTTTCAAGTGGCGGTTACTATGAGCCGATCACCCGCAGAAAGACAAAAGAGGATGTCCATGCCGAGCGTATCCTATACGGCATGCTCAAGCAACCGGAGGCAGTACAGGCGATAGAACAGGTTGCAGAAGCGGTTATTGAGGCTGATGCCAAGACTGGACTGACGTTATCTGAACAGGAACAGTCAGCCCTGCTCAAAAACCTGCTTGCTGAAAAAGGCTTGATAATTGAAAGTTTCTTTGATATAAAGCATTTATTGAATGAAGTCATCGAGCTGGAAGTTCGCCGTTTGATTGAATTGCGTTTGATGGCGGAACGATTTGAAGAAGAGCAGATAGTGATGTTGATGTTCAACGAGTTGTGAATTCTGGTTAACTGTTTTAACACGTCAGAGACGGAGAAAATAAATGAGCGACGATGGGATTATTTCGACTGCACCACCGGCAACGCCTGTTAGCGAACCTGCTGCTGCGCCACAAAGCGAATCGAAAAGTGCCATAGAGACCACAGCAGAGCCGATCAATGAAACACAAAATGAAACTGAACCAGCGAAACCAGAGTCGCCCAAGGAACTGACGGCAGAAGAACTGAGGAAGAAGTTTGACCGTGACGCCGCCATGCAGCGCAGGCGGTATGAAAAAGACTTGCAATCTGAAAGAGAAGCGCGTATAAGGCTTGAGGAACAGGTAAGGCATTTGCGTCCGGTTTCACGTGAAATAGAGGGCAATGCGCCGAAACTGGAAGATTATGAGAATTTCGATGAGTATGTGACTGCGAAAGCTGAGTTTATCGCGGAGCAGAAAATCCAGGCGGCTTTAGCCAAGAATGGTGAAGCAGCCGCAGCAGAAAAAGCGAAGGTGGCGCGGGAACAATCCATCGCAGGCTATCAAGAAAAAGTAGCCAAGTTTGTCAAAGAAGCACCAGACTTCCATGAACGTATGGAAGCCGAGGCAAACGACATACCCATGTCTGCGCCGATGGAACGGGCAATTATTGAGTTTGAAAATGGGCCGAAACTAGCGTATTACTTGCTGGATCACCCTGACGAAGCTGAAAAGATTTCAAATATGACGCCAGCAATGGCGGTACGCGCACTCACGCTGATTGAGGAAGGCTTTAAGAAGCCTGTTGCCGTAACACAAGCAACCCCGCCGATTACTCCGGTCGGATCACGCTCAACCAACGTGCGATCATTGTTAGAAGTGACTTCACAGAGCGAGTTCGAGAAGAGACGACGGGAATTCATTGCCAAGCGGAATTGAATTCCGTGAGGCGATAACCTCACTCTAGGAGTTTCATCATGGCTAACGCTTTTGTTGTTACCGATCTGGTAGCACGTGAATCTCTGCGCATTGCGCATGAAAAATTGCAGTTCATCGGCACTGTGGATCGTCAATTCGATTCCTCTTTCCGTTATGACCCGTCAGCCGGTAAGCATGGCCAGACGTTGCGCATAAAATCGCCAAATGTGTATAAACCACGCGAAGGTTCCCGCGTTATGGAAGTTCAGGATCAAGCGGAGATTTCGCAAACCATTACTGTTGCAACACAGGACGGCGTGGATATGCGGTTCAATTCGCAAGAATTGATTCAGTCCGTCGACTCGGATGGCGCTTTCGATGATCTTAGTAGGCATCACATAACTCCGGCTATTTCAGGACTTGTATCATTGATTGAATCAAAAATGATCGCCGCCAGCACCAAGGCAACCTATCAAGTGGCCGGAACCGCAGGCACGGCGCTAACCGATCTGACCGTAGTGGGTGCTGCCCGCGCCAAACTGAATCAGCAACTCGCGCCGAAGGATGGGCAACGCTACATTCAGGCGGATTCTGTCACGATGGCCAGCATGGTCAATGGCATGAAAGGGCTGTTCCAGGATTCAGCACAGATCAAGGAGCAGTACCGCGAGGGCATGATGGGCAGAACCGCAATGGCCGACTGGTATGAAAACGACCGTATGTGGACGATGCCGAATAGTGCTGATGTGGCCGGTGCAATCAATGCCGGTACGCTAACTTCGGGTATTACTGCGCTGACAGTTAATGGCTTCAGCGCCGCGCCGGTTGCCGGGATGGTGTTCACCATTGACGGCACTTATGACGTGCATCCTGAAACCAAGGTGGCTTTCCCGCACCTCAAGCAGTTCACGATCACGTCGGCGACCACAACCACGCTGAATTTCACGCCAGCGGTGATTTACGATACCACCAATCCTCGCCAGAACTGTTCCGGTGCGCCTACTAGTGCCGATGCTATTACTTTTATCGGTTCAGCATCCACGAACTACGTTCAAAACCTGATGTACCACAAGGAAGCCTTTCAGTTCGTTACTGCCGATTTGCCCATTCTTGATGATGCGCACAAATGTGTTCGCGTCAATAAGGATGGATTGTCATTGCGCGTATGGATGAGTTCTGACATTCGCAATGATGAATTGCTGATGCGTGTGGACATCCTGTACGGCATGGCGGCGCTTCGGCCAGAGTGGGCTTGCCGGATGATCGGCTCTGCGGGTTAATCGTATTCATACCATTCTTGAAAGGAAATTATCATGGCTTCATACGAAAATCTTGATTACGGCAGTCCTGACGGGTGCATTATTGGTCTGACTCCGCTGAAAAAGGTGGGTTTCTACGGAAAAGTTCCCGTAGTGCAACGGCCTTATTCGAGCGCAGTTCATGCCACATCAGCCATTTCATCGTCTACTGACTTCGGCGCTACGCAACTGGCTTGGGCGCAGGAAGTGACGAATACGCTGATTGGGTTGGGTGTTTGGGCAACGGTGTAAATTGGGTGGGAGGGCTTCGGCTCTCCCATTTAATCTAATATGTCAGTCACCACGATAGATACGCCATTTAATTTTCCTTCTCATGCTATTAAAGATGATGAGGCTAAGAAGGTTGTATTTTGCATTCCAACGATTTCCAAGCCATATCAGGTAACGTTAGATAGTCTTAAAGCGTCAATTCCATTGATTACGGCGGCGGGTTGGGAAGAAGGAACTGTGTACCAAATCGGATGCCCGTATATCTCTGCGGCAAGGTCTACGATGCTCCGCAAGGCGTTAGATGCCAAAGCGACTGTGATTGTTTTTATCGACCATGATCTTTCATGGGAACCAGAGAATTTGCTACAGTTGATTGAAACAGAAGGCGATGTTGTTGCCGGAACCTATCGCTTCAAGGGCGAGCCGGAAGAATACATGGGCGCTATTTTCCCCGGTGAGGATGAGTGCCCTATTGTCAGGGAAGATGGGTGCATCAAGGCGCATTCCATTCCAGCAGGATTTTTGAAAGTCACACGGCGTGCGGTCAACAAGTTTATTACGGCCTATCCCGAATTGACGTATGGCGAAAAGTGTTCGCCTGCAATCGATTTGTTCAATCATGGCGCGATGGAAGGTGTGTGGTACGGTGAGGACTATGCGTTCGCAAAAAGATGGCGCGAACGGTGCGGCGATATTTGGCTGATTCCCGATATGAATATCTCCCATCACACACCGGACAAGGAATACAAGGGAAATTTTCACAATTTCATGCTAAGGCAACCCGGCGGCACTGACTACAAAGGAGAATCGTAAATGAAATACAGCCTATTCGTACCTAAGCAGGCAGTGGGCGCTAACCTTGTCTATTTTGACCTATGGAATCCTGGGAACAGCTTTCTTGTTGAGCTTGAATCGGTTGTTCCCGTCGTCTCAGGCGCGGTAGCCGTCACCGGTGTTGTTGGCGTTGATCTCATCCTGACGCGGACTTCCGCCGTGGGAACTGGCGGTACTGCGGCAACCGTTGAGGGAACTGACACGACTGCGATGACATTCTCTGGAATCGACAATTCGCAGCCGCTATCCTTGCTCACCCTGAGTGCGCGATTAACGCCGTCAGGTGGCGCAACGGCTGGCGCTGTACTTGAATGGGCGAGTGTATTCACTGAGGAAACGAATGCTGCTGCCTACAATGTGCAGGCCAACATGGTGGGTGCGACACCTGTTATCATTTCACCATCCAGCGGAATTCGCGTTGTTCAAGGTGCAGTGGCTTCTGTCGGTAATATCGGCTTCAATGTTGTTGTCAGTCTTAAACCAAGGTAAGGAGTATTAAAATGGTCACATGGTTTGAACATCCGCAACACGGCAGGCATCCGGCAACCGGCGAGGAGATTGATGCGCTCAAATCTGCTGGATGGAAGCCTTGCCCGTCCTATGGTAGTATTGCGCCTGTTATCGAAGAAGCACCTGTTATCGTTGCACCCACCGTTTCACCACAGGAGCCGCAGAAACGTGCACCTGGCCGCCCTCCAAAAAATGCAGGAGATGTAGGCTATGGCGTCAGCACAATCCCTGATTAACCGTGCGCTTAAACAGATAGGCGCACTTTCTGCCGGTGAAACACCGACATCCGAGGAAACGGATGACGCGCTGACCGCGATGAACGCCATGTTTGGCACATGGCGAAATGACCGGCTGATGGTCTATGCGCTGGCCGATAACAGCCTGACGCTAGTGGTTGGTCAATCATCCTACACTATCGGCATAGGTGGCGATCTGAGCATCACTCGTCCTGTTGCCTTCGATAGCGCCTATACAACGGAAAGCGGTACGGATACGCCAGTCCGCCTGATTGACGAGGCATACTATGACGCGATACCGGATAAAACGGTAACAAGTTCTCTGGTGCAGGTAGCCTTTTACAATCCGACTATGGCATCCAGTCAGGGAACGCTGAAAGTCTGGCCGGTTCCATCAGTAGCTAATACGCTGCATCTAGTGACATGGATTGAACTTGCGCCGATCACGTCACTGTCTGCCGCCATCGTCTTGCCGCAAGGGTATGAAGATGCGATTGCATCGAATCTCGCCCTGCGGATAGCACCTGAATATCCTACCGCTAAAGTTTCGCCCTTGCTGGTCAAGATGGCAAACGATTCGCTGAATGCCATCAAGCGCATCAATAAACCAATGCTGCATTTAACGAGTCCGATGGCGAAGGATTTTCACGGGCATCGGTCAAATATACTGATTGACGCTTGATATGAATATCCCCTTCGTTGGCATGGAATACACATCACGATCCCTGAATGAAAATGCGCAGGTGTTGATGAATCTGTTTCCTGAACTCGATAAATCAGGAAAATATCCTGTTGCCCTGTATGGAACGCCGGGACTGTTATTACTGGGAACCATAGGCAGTGGGCCTGTTCGTGGCATGTTGCCGGTTGGCAGTGTGCTGTATGTCGTCTCCGGCACTGAATTGTACAAAGTCACGACAGCGTATAGCGGAACGTTGCTTGGCACAATCAGCGGCACTGGCGCTGTGTCCATGAAAGCCAATGTAACGCAGTTGATTGCCGTCAATGGCACGACAGGATACATCGTCACGTTGGCGACAGATACCTTTGCGGAAATTACTGACGCTGATTTTCCGGCGAATCCTGTCACCGTAGATTATCTTGACGGGTATTTCCTTGTGAATGACCTCAACACGCAGGCATTTTATTACTCGACGAATGGGCTGGTATGGGCGGCGCTGGATTTTGCTTCCGCTGAGGGCAATCCAGATAATATCGTTGCCGTCTTTGTCGACCATCGGGATCTGTTGCTGTTTGGCGACCAGACTGTGGAATCATGGTATTCGTCTGGCTCGGCAAGTTCTCCATTCCAGCGCAGGGATGGCGCTTTCATGGAAATTGGATGCGCGGCTCCGTTCTCGATTGCCAAACTTGATAACACGGTTGTCTGGTTGGGCAAGGACGATAAAGGCAAGGGCATGGTGTGGAAGGCCAACGGCTATACACCACTGCGAATTTCTACCCATGCCGTTGAGTTTGCCATCCAGAACTATGCGACGATTTCCGACGCCATTGGGTACAGCTATCAGCAGGAAGGACATGCCTTCTACGTGCTGACTTTTCCGACTGCCGAAAAGACATGGGTATATGACGCATCGACAAACGCATGGCATCAACGCGGATATTGGCAACAGGCGGCTGGCACTTTTACCCGGCATCGCTCGAATTGCTTTGCGGTATTTAACGGGCAACTGGTGGTTGGCGATTACCAGAACGGCAAGCTTTATGAACTTGATCTCGATACCTATACAGACAATGGAGACATTCTCCGGCGTGTCCGCGCCTGTCAGGTGATCTATGACAAGAGCACGCTGGGCAGAGTGCTGCATGGCGCGTTACAGGTGGATATGGAAGTCGGTGTTGGCTTGATTAACGGACAGGGTAGTGATCCACAGGCGATGCTGCGCTGGTCAGACGATGGCGGGCATACCTGGTCGAATTATCACTCGCGTACCATCGGCGCAATCGGAAAATACGCAACAAGGGTTATCTGGCGGCGGCTCGGCATCGCCTTCCAGCGGGTTTATGAGTTGAGTATCAGCGATCCCGTGAAGGTCGTTATTCTTGGGGCGGTACTGCAATGACCGTGCAAATTCAATTTGTGCCGCCGCGCATTCCATTTGTCGATCTCAAGACAGGCGAGATTAACCGTCCTTGGGAAGATTTTCTGCGCAGTCTGTTTACGATTGTTGGCGGAAGCAGTGGCGTGATTGACCACGCGACATTGACAAATCTCAACAGCGCTGTATACACCCATTTATCGGCTGTCAATGCAACAGACCTGATTGATGGTGGCGATACCTTGCTGCACTACCACGCATCAGATAGAAATAGCGCGAACTTCACTGGGACTAACTGGACAGACCTGACGGATGCTGGGGATTCTGTGCTGCATTTTCACGCCAGTGACCGGGCGAGAGCAAACCATACCGGAACGCAGGCGAAGAGCACGATCTTTGACTTTCCATCATTCCCTGTCTATCTGTTCAACCACTTCGCCGATGTCGGCAATGTCGGGACGGGGGAAGATGATCTTTATTCGGATACGATTGCGGCGGGACAGCTTGCCAGCAATGGTGACCGATTGGAAATCGAATATGGCGGTACTTTCCTGAATCACGCCACAGCAACGAGACAGTTAAAGGTTTATTTTGGCGGTACGCAGATATTTGCCACTGGCGCACTAACCATCAGTGCTGCATCTGGATGGACTGTTTATGTCAGTATCATCCGTGTCAGCTCCAGCGTTGTGCGCTACATGGTGTCTATGAATACGATGAATGCAGCGCTGGCTGCTTACACGGCGGTTGGTGAAGTCACCGGATTGACACTGGCCAATACGAATGTTTTGAAAATAACTTCAGAATCCGCAGGAGTTGGGGCTGCCGACTCCGACATCGTAGCGAAACTTGGTTCCGTGGTGTACAGGCCGATATGAAAATATGCGATGAACCGCAGGAAGAAATTACCCGCGTGGCTTTTGAAGCATCGAGAGAGGTATTGCCAGAGGATTTCACTTTCGATGACATGCGGAAACAACTAGGACATTGGCGCTTGCGCGGAATTTTTGATAATGATAAATGCGTAGGTGCGATTATGGATAACGAAGGCATTGTGCATATTTCTGTGCTGCCTGAAGCACGTAGGCAATGGGCTTCCAGAAACTTGCTGAAACAGGCGATTCATGGTGCTATGATTGATGGTAAGGTGAGCACGTTTGTATTCAATGGCGATAGAGAACGGGCGAAATTTGCTGAACGGCTAGGATTTATCCGCAAGACTGAAAACGATGAAGTAGCGAGGTATGACTATGTTATTCACTAAAAGACAGGTAATGTATGTTAGCCGAGCGACAGCGAGAGCTATGTCGGCAGAAATGCCCATAGGCGATCCCTATGGTGGCCCCGCCTATGGTCAAAAAGAAGATTGGGGAACTGCCATATCCGTCGGCGGAAGTCTGCTTGGTGGTGTACTTTCAAACGATGCTTCATCCGATGCGGCGAATACGCAAGCGAGTGCGGCTAACTCAGCAGCGCAGCTTGAAGCCCAGGCCGCACAAAGGGCGCTGGAAGAACAGAAGCGCCAGTTTGATCTTTCCCGCTCCGATTTGGCTCCTTGGAAGAATACAGGGAATGCCGCATTAGATCAACTTTCACTAATGACAGGTATTTACCCGCAGAGCCAGAGGTTGTCTAGCCTGGGTTCTATGGGCGGAAGCATGGGTGATTACAAAGCTGTCAATTCTCCTGATTTGATAGATACATCAAAGGGGGGTGCATTTAATCCCAATGCTGATTTATACGCATCCAGTCCAGAATACAAGGCTGCCTATGATAAATTCATGGGATGGCATCAGTCCCGTTATGGGAAATCGCCAAATCTTTCTTTGGGTTCCGATGAACAAATAGCAGAGAAACAGATTCAGGATTTTGGTTTCAATCTTGGAAATTACAATACAAATAAAAAAACATCTTACGACAAGAATTTACAAGATAATTCTGCCGCTGCACAAGCCAAACAGGATGCTTATAGCTTTGCATCAACTGACCCAAGCTATGCCTTCCGCCAATCAGAGGGAAACAAAGGCATTGAAGCCGCCTTGCGCGCACGTGGCATGTATGGCTCTGGCGGTGCACTGAAAGAACTGACCGAATACAACTCGAATCTTGCCTCGACTGAATACGGCAATCAGTTTGGCCGTCTGTCGACATTGGCCGGATATGGGCAGAATGCGACGAATTCAGGTAACACGCTCGGTGCACAGTATGCGGCCAATGCCGGGAATATCGGTATTAACAGCGCGGCCAACTCTGGCAATGCACTGCTGGCCGGTGCGAATGCCCGCGCATCAGGGTACGTCAATAGCGCAAATAACTGGGGGAATACGCTAGGCAATGTTGGTGGCACATTGGCCGACTACTACAAGAGAAATGGCAGTGGCGGTAGTGGTTCTGAAAGCTATCCTTGGAATTATAATTGGTGACATCATGGCTAATTACGGATTACTCGATACCAGCATTCCAGGACAAGCGCAGAATACGCTTGCTTCTGCATTCAAGCAGACACAGGACACGCTGAAAGCCGGGCGGCTGTCTGACTTGCAATATAAGCAAGCCGAGCGCCAAGGAAAGGTGCAGGATTTGCAGCTGCAATCCGCCCAGCGCAACGCGGCCATAGATGCGCGAACGGATGCCTACCTCAAATCGCCGGAAGTACAGGCATTGCAACAAGAGCCGGATAAGGCGAAGGCATATCAGACATTCTTGGGTGGGATCATGCAGATTGGCGGTTTTAAGACGGCGGAAGAGGCGATGGGATACATGAAATCGCGGGCTGAGACAGAAAAGCCGATTACAGTTTCAGCCGGATCAACTCTAGTTAAACCAACTGGTGAGCCACTCTACACTGCGCCGCCTGTTGATAAGGTAGCACCGCGTCCCGCATGGTTGAAAGATGATGGAACAATCGACCAGACGATATATGAAGGATTGAAGGGGCTTAACCCGAAATTCTCAATATCTTCTGGTGGAGGAACTCCATATTCTGTTCCTGTCTATACCCCGCAGGGCGTAATGGCATTCAATACAAGAAACGCATCATTGACGCCATTGCAGGTAGAAGGCACACCAGTAATGCGTGCGACAGATGATCCAACATTGCAAGGAAGAATCACTGCTTCCAAAAAAGAAGGCGAAGTGTTTGGCGAGAAGAAGGGGAATATGGTTGGAACAGAAAACGCATTGGAATCAGTGGGTAAGGCAAAAGCATTATTGAAAGCTGGTATTTATTCAGGATCATGGGGGCCGCTTGGTAAGGGTATTGCCAAATGGACACCCGGAATGGATAAAACAAAAGCATCGAATACTGAAACTTTTATTTCAGAAATTGGAAATACAATCGTTCCACGTTTGAAAGAATTTGGTGGCAATGACTCAAATGAGGAATTGAGATACTTAAAGATGATTCAAGGTGGGGACACTACTTTTGAACCTGCTGCACTGGAAAGCATCCTTAATAGTGTTGAAGCAAAGATTCGGCGCGGAATTGACCGCGTGAATCAGGGGCTAACGCCAGATGGTAGGCCAAAAGCACAATCATCGCTCAAAGGCGCAGCCGTTCCTGTCAGAAGTGAAGCGGAAGCGCTTTCGCTTCCGGCAGGGACAAGGTTTAAGCTGCCGGATGGCAGGACAGGGACAGCGCAATAATCATGGCTAAAACGCTTGTATTCGATACGCCGGAACCTTCCTCGACAGGGAGGCAGTTGGTATTTGATGATGCGTCAGATACTACGCCGCCACATGAAGAAATAACCACCCCGCTAAAGATGGGGGGTGATCGTCTGGCCGATGATTTACGGGAAACCCTGCGCGGAACAGATTGGGCAACGCGGAATATCGCTGGTGCTGGAACTGCGCTTTCTGATATTTACCAAGGCGCAAAGCAAATGATAGGTCTTGGCGACCAACAAGCGATTGAGTTAAACAAAGTCATTTCACAGGAAGCCCCTGTAGGCGCTTTTGCGGGGAATGCAGCATTGACTGCGCTACCCTTTGGGATGGTAGGGAATAGCGTCAAAGGCGCTGCGGCAGTTGGCGCAGGGTATGGCGCATTACAGCCAGTAAGCGGAGAGCAAACGGCTGGAAACATCCTTAAGGGGAAAGTCATCAATACTGGGCTTGGGGCTGCATCTGCTGCTGGTGGTCAGGTGCTTGCAAATAAAGCAAGTGGATATGTTAGCAAAAAACTATCTGATCTAGCAGCAAAGCGTTCAAGGAACGCGCCGATAGACGCCACAATTAAGGAGGCACTCGATGCCGGATTTGCCATACCGCCTGGACAGGTTAACCCAAGTTTTGTTAATCGCCGATTGGAAAGTGCTGGCGGCAAGATTGCTACCCAACAGATGTTTTCTAGCAAGAATCAGCAAGTCATGGATGATCTTGCTCGCAGCGCAGCGAGTCTTGCGCCGGATTCTCCGATTACGCCGGAAACATTAAAGGCTGCGCGTGATGTTATCAAAAAACCATACCAAGATATTGCTGCACTCGGATTATCCGGCCCATTAGATGCTTTGGATGTCGCTCGGAATGAAGCAAATGCGGCTTGGAGAGAATATGGCAGACAAGGAACACGCGCTGCGCTCAATGATTACAAAGCATTCAAGGCGGAAGCAAAAAATATAGAATCCGCTATCGAAAGGGCGCTAATAAAATCAAACAAGCCGCAGTTAATGAGGGCATTTCGTGATGCACGTATTGCGCTTGCCAAGAATCACGACATAGAAACTGCACTCATTGAAGGCGGTGGCTCTGTTGATGCGCGTGCGATTGGCAGAATGTTCCAGCGCGGCGACAAAATGACAGATGAACTCAAGATCATGGGGTCTTTCGCCAATAACTTTCCGAAGATCGTTCAACCTGACAAAATGGTTGGGACGCCTGCGGCGAGTAATTTGACGCATGTCCTTTCTGTACTTGCCGGTGGTGGTGGATTTGCCGGTGGAGGAATCCCGGGCGCATTAGCTGGCGCGGCGGCTGTTGAAGGTGCGCCAGCGGTAGCACGGTCGATTATGTTGTCAAAACCAATGCAACAGCGTTTAATCAATAGCTATGCTCTTGGAACTCCTACCAAGACGCTTGCTGACCTCATGCGCTATGCGCCCATTGGCGGCGCTGTAGGGAGTCTTGAAGCGTTCGGCCAATAGCTGATCCTTTAACCAACACGGGGGCATATTGCGCGCTATGAATAACCTGATACCAACACCGATTACGCCGAATAGAAATGCCGCTAACAGTGGGCCGAATGCCGCGCCTAATATCCAAGTGTCCATTTCGGTATTATACTACAAACAATCAAGGTAAATAATCATGGCAAATCTCACCCCGTCGCCAAAGTTTCAAGCATTCGACACAAACGGAGACCCGCTGAGTGGGGGGAAGCTATTTACATACCTTTCCGGTACATCCACGCCAGCGACTACCTACACAGACGCAGGTGGTGGAACGCCGAATGCGAATCCAGTGATTCTCGACTCTCGCGGTGAAGCCGATGTATGGCTACCAGTGGATGTCGCCTATCGCTTCACACTGAAAACCGCTGCTGATGTTTTGATCTGGACGGTGGACGGAATTTACGGCCAGCTAACGACAAGCGGATTGCAAAACAACACCACCAACTGGGTCGTCGCCGGTGGTACAGCTGATGCGATTACCGCGACGTATTCGCCTGCCATTACCACTTTGGCGGATGGGCAACTATGTTTCTTCCGCGCCTCAGCTGCAAATGCGACGACGACACCGAGTTTTTCGCCGAATGGACTGACTGCGCGGACAATCACGCTTGAGGGTGGCGCTGCTTTGCGTGCCGGCGAAATACCTGGCGCATTGGCCGAAGTTATCCTGCGCTACAACCTGGCGAACACGCGATGGGAATTGCTGAATCCTGCGTTTGCGCGGATCGGAGCCAACGCCGACATCACCTCAGCATCCGCGATGGCACCGTGGAGCAATGGCCTGATCAACGGCGGCTTCGAGCTTTGGCAGCGCGGAGCCGGTGGATCGGCTTCTATCGCCGTGGCGGCATCCAGTGCTGCTTACACGGCGGACAGATGGCGGCTGGAAACGCTGGCCAATCAAGCCTGCACGGTCAGCCAACAGGCGGGGCTGATAGATGGCTCGCAGTATTCGGGGCGGGTGCAGCGCAACTCAGGGCAAACCGGCGTCGGGCAACTGGTCTTCGAGCAACCGTTTGAGCTGGCGGAGATTGTCAAATACCGGGGCAAGACGATTACGGTCAGCTTCCGGGCTTCGACCGGAGCTAACTGGTCGCCTGCCAGCGGCACTTTGAACGTAAGCATATTCTGCGGCACTGGCGCGGCGCGGGCGAGAGCCAATACTGGTTACACCGGCGAAACCACGCCGATGAACAATGCCACCAACATCGCCGCAGGCAGTGCCTCCGCCGCATACAGCATCACCAGCGCAGCCGTAATCCCGACCAATACCACGCAGATGTCACTCGTCTTGTCTTGGACGCCAACAGGCACGGCTGGCGCGAATGACTGGTTCCAGCTGGATGATGTGATGTGGTCGGTGGGCACTGGCGCGCAGCCCTTCGAGCGCATGAAGTTTTCAGCCGAACTGGAACTATGCCGCCCATGGTACGAAAAGTCGTTCAACTACGCCACCGCCCCGGCGCAGAACGTGGGTGTCAATACGGGTGAAGCGAAAGGCATTACTGGCAAAGCCGGTGCAGTGAGCTCCGCCGCCCGCATCATCGTATCCTACAAGACGCCGAAACGTGTGGCTGCGGCAACTATCACCCTGTTCAATCCGGCGGCGGCCAATGGTGAAGTGAGAAATCAAATTACATCTGCTGATCTAACGGCAACGACTGCCGGAAATAATAATGAGAATGTGTTTTTGGTGACTGCCACAGGCGATGCAGGCGGCGCGGTTGGCGATTTGGTGTCAATCCACTGGACAGCCTCAGCGGAGCTATGACATGAAAAAACTACTAGCCTCACTTTGCTTCATCTGCGCACAGGCGCTGGCGTATTCGGAAATCCCCTGCCCAACGCCGCAATCCGGCGATGTGGTGGTTATCGTCGCCGGGCAGTCGAACGCAGGGAGTTACGGGGACGTGGCTTATTACGAGCCAAACAACGATGTCCAGTTTTACTTCGGCAACGGCAAGTGCTATCCGCTGGCTGATGCGCTCGCCGGTTTCCCTGTGCCGCCAATGCCGAATTCAGGCGGCTCGATCTGGACACGGTTCGCATCCATTTATCACGCGGCCTATCCGTCCGGCGGGCGCATCATCTATGCCAACATCGCCCGCAACGGCGTGCCGATTCAGAACTGGCGCGCGCCAGATGGACAAGATTATCCGCGCATCCAGCAAGCCGTTACAGGGCTGGCCGCAAAGGGCTGGACAGACATCAGGGCAATGCTGTTTATGGGCGGAGAAACAGACGCGATGGCTCCCTACGGCAGCGGTGCGCTGGCAACGAGTGCGCTCAATACGATGGTCGACGGTATCCGCGCCAATGGCAACAGCTTCCCTGTTTTTGTTGGCATCGTCTCCACCTGCCGTTTCAAGACGGATGGAACGAGCGCTGGCACAGATTTTCAGGCTCTGTCAAGAACAGAGGCGGCGTCGCGAATGGCGAAGCAGCATGAGATTCAGTCTGCCCTGATGAAAATAGAAGCACCAGTGAAAGGACTTTATGCTGGCGCGAATACCGACTTGATCAGCCCGTCATCGCGTTGGGATAACTGCCACTTGAATGGCTACGGGCAATGGCTTGCCGCGCAGATGTGGTTCGATTTGCTGACGCAAAAAGGACTGCTGCCGTGAGCCTGACGATCCGGCCATTTGCGAATGCCAACAAAAGGTAACCAAGGAGAGTAGCCGTGATACAAGACCGCCGCAACAACGCCGACCTGATCGAAGCCATTGCCGACGCCGTTCGCGGTGAAATTTCACGTCTCACCGTGTCCGCTGAAATGCACTACGAACACCACGAATTTATCAGAGAGTGGATCGAGGAGCGCAAACGCAAGCGCGAATGGCGCGACAAGGTGAAGGCGCAGGTCGGCGGCTGGATGATTATCTCCATCCTCGGCGTGATCGGCACTGGCGCATGGACTACGTTTCAGTATCTGAGGGATCACCTGAAATGAGCCTCCGCCAGACACAATCCAAATTCGCGGCGCTTGTCCCGCGCCTGATCGACAAGGCCATCGAACTTGGCTTTGAGGTCACACTCGGCGATGCCTTTCGAGACCCGCGCGTATTCGGACAGATCGGCGAGAGAATGGGCTATGGACACGCCAGCAGCGCCCACAAGCAGCGCATGGCCATTGACTTGAACCTGTTCAAGGACGGCACGTTTATGGCCGACACAGAGGCGCACAGGCCGCTTGGCGAGTGGTGGGAGAAGCAGCACCCGCTGGCGCGATGGGGCGGTCGCTTTAAGGACGGCAATCATTACTCTTTTGAAGTGGGAGGCATCAAGTGATAAAACTCATCAAGCAGATCATCCATGACTGCCTGACTGGCCGGGACGGCATCACCTATGATCCGGCAAGAATCTATCTTGCCATGGCGGTCAATGTATTCCTTGCAGCAACCATCATGGACGCCGTGCATAACATCAAATTCGACCCGCAAGCATTTGGCATCGGCTTCGGTGCCTTGCTGGCTGGTGGTGGGCTTGGTGTATCACTCAAGGCGGGGACGGAGCCATGAACCCGGATAGCAAAAAAAAATTGCGCATTTCCGATGACGGCTTAACGCAATTCTTTTGCCCAGGATGCCTGCATCGGCACGCAATCCAAGTTGGAGAAGGCGAGCACCCTCACTGGGCTTGGAATGGCGACATGGATAAGCCAACGTTCACGCCGTCGATCCTCGTTACTGGTAGAAAATTTACCCCAAAAGGACGGGCTGACTATGAGGCATGGTATGCAGCCGGGTGTCCAAAAAATGAAGACGGAAGCCTCCATGAGTTTGAGGGTGCTGAATCACGTTGTCATAGTTTTATCACCAATGGGCAAATCCAATTCTTGAGCGATTGCACTCATGGATTAGCAGGCCAAACCGTACCGCTGCCTTATCTGGATAACTGACATGAACCTAGACCTCGTTCGCGCCATCCCCACGCCCTACATGCTGCTCGGCATCGCCGCGCTGGTTGCCGCGTCAATGGGCTTTGGCTATGTCAAGGGCATGAACCACGAAGCCGACCGGCACACCGAGTACGTGAGGCAAGTCACCGAAGCAAACGCCAGACTGGAGGCAGAAAATGCACGCATCAAACGAGAGACCAAACGCATCAACAAAGAGACCACGGCAGGCTGGGCTGCTGCTGTCGATCATCTGCGCCGCCACCCTGTCAGCGTGCGGCGGACAGACTGTGGTGCAGCAAAAAGCGCCGCCGTATCCGCCAGTGCCGGACGCCCTGAACCGGATGCCGCTGAACGCGGACTTGGTGCCGGACTCAGCACGCCCATTGAGATACCGGCAGAGCAGTGCGAGGCCAGACTGAACGCGGCTGCACGAGATGCCGCGCAGGTCATGTGGTTGCTGGATTGGGCGGCTGCGCAACGAGAGGCTACGGAGGATTGAAATGGACGACGCCGACTACGCATCAGACCGCGAAGATATTGCCCGCGAACAAGCCATCGCCGCTGTCAGGCGCAGAAAGAACGAACTCCCGCCGATAGGATTCTGCTATTACTGCTCGGAGCCAGTGCCAGCCGGTAGCCGATTCTGCGATGCGTCATGCCGCGATGACCATGAGACAGAGCAGCGGCTAAGGTCACGCTAACCCTTACGTAGCCGCAGCACCTTCACCGGCTTCGCCTGCTCCACTCGCGCATCTTCCGCCATCTGCTTGCGGATGCGCGCGAAAGTCTTGGCGACATCCGTCAGGCGCGACGGTGTGTATTTGAATCGCATGTCTATTTTGTCGATGTGTTTCATGGTTTCTCCTCAGTTCGTTTCCGCTTTCATGCAACCAGTTTCATTACCATCTGCGCTGCGCCACCGCGCCTCACCGTTCATGCACCGGATAAGTTGCTCCTCACTCGCCGCTGCGATCTGCTGCGCTTCCAGCGCTTGTTCGCAGTAGTCAAGTGTCATCGCCAGCAGCAGGATGGCCAGCGCGGAAACGAGGTGCAGGGTGTAGGACTTTTCGCGGATGATGAGCGGGCGGATTGGGGTTTTAGGTTTCATTGCTCACTTTCTTGGAACCAAAGTTTGCTACGTACCACTTGTCAATTTCTTCTGACGACATAGAGTCAATTTGCTCATCAGTAAGCGCTTGCCCATCAAAATGCGTATTCGCGCAATCCTTGTGAAAAGGTACATCACAATGAGTGCATCTATAGACCGCTTCCCAGCTTTCAATTTCCTTGCCACATCCAACGAGTCGAGCTGGTAGTACATCGTTTTGTCCGCAGATAGGCGGGCGGATTGGGATTGTGGGCATGGTTATTTCCTCTCAAAAGTGTCTGGTATCCAGCCGATCAAGTCTGAAAACAGCGCCGTGTTACTGCTCATGTAGAACGAGTTGCTGTCTCCCTTGCGGACGATGCAGTAATGCTCGCCGCCGTTCTTGTCGATCCCAATAAACCGAAACCCGTCCTCGTTCTTGATCTTGGAAAGAGGGATGAGCTTCGACGGCCCGCAGTAGTTCTTGCTCATCAACTCGTGTGGCATCCTCATGCTTGCTCTCCTTTTTCAAAAGTCGGCACCCCAAGGGCACTTCCTGCGGGGCGCGCTGGTGATACGGCAACCGGCGCATCGACCTGCACATGCTGCGGGGATCGCTGGTAGTTGTAGCGATCAAGGCTCATCGCCAACCGCACGGCCATTGCCGCCGTCTGAATTGCCTCCGTCCGCACGTTGTCCAGAGTGGTCTTGTGGGGTTCGTAGGTCAGTTGCAGCATGTCTTTGGTTAGCTCACCGAATTCCTCCCCGAGGACGGCCAGCGCGTGCAACGGATCAGTTGGCCAAGTTGGAAACTTCTGTGTTGCTTTGGTCACTTCGGTAATGATCTGATCAATTACGCTCATTTTTTGCTCCTTTGGTAAAAGTCGGCGCTGGCGGGACGGCAACACTTCCCATTGCGTTTTCACCGTTTTCTGATAGCTTGCAAATCCGGATAAGTTCTTTTTCTTGAGCAGCCCTAACAGCCTCCCAAGCAGCCTCCCTATCAGCATCCCTAGCAGCCCTAGCAGCCTCCCTAGCAGCCAAAGCAGCATCACAAGCAGCATCCCCAGCAGCCAAAGCAGCAGCCCAAGCAGCCTCCCTATCAGCATCCCTAGCAGCCCTAGCAGCCTCCCAAGCAGCATCCCCAGCAGCATCCCAAGCAGCAGCCCCAGCAGCATCCTTAGCAGCCTCCCTAGCAGCATCTAATTCTTCTTTTGTGGCTTGGCCATTTGCGAAAGCCTCGGCAACATCTAGCGCGTTCAGGCTTCGTTGGTCGGTCATAAGATGCTGTACTTGTCTAGCGCACCAAACTGTGTACAGGCGTATTTTTTTTTCGCAACCTTCGACGGCGCGCAAGCACCATATAGCATCATCTAACCCGTTGCTTTCAAGGATTGCAAGGATTGATAGTGGATCATCATCGGCTTTTGTTTTGCCGAGACTTCTCAGCAGCTTTTCCCATCCCGGCTCACATGGCTTATGCTTTCTGATAGCGGTTAATGTGGTCTGCATTTCACTTCCCCTCAAAAGTTGGCACTGGTGATACGGCGGCCTTGCCATCCTGGATGCGCGTTGCCAGCAGGCGCAGTTCGAGCGCGGTGGTGAGTGCGTCGTCGTGGACTGCTTGCGCGAATGGCATCACTCGCCAATCTAGGTTTCGCGGATCGCTGTTGCCCCATTCGCGCATCTTTACGGCAGCGGATTCCAGCAACTCGGCGGCGTGCAGCAGCGTGGTCTGGGCGGTGGTGGTCATATCCTGCAATCCATTTTCATCGCCTGATCGTGCCACCTGTCCCACAAATCAGGCTCGCCGGTGAATATGAAAAATAGGCCAAGTACACCGGCAATCAATACTGCCATCGCCAGCGATTCAAAGAATTGGTTCATCCTGCCGCCCTCCCAGTCTCGCCACATGCCTTACATGGCCTGTACGTTGTCCCCTCGGTAATACTCCACCTGTAAAATTGTTTCCCGCTACCAGTGCATTCGGCGCACTTGCCGGTTTTCTTCTTCCATTCCTGAATCCATGCTTCATGTTCTTGTGGCGCGATGTATACGGTTTTGTCAGTGGCTACGTCGCGCTTTTCCCAGTTCGGCAGGCCTTTGTATTTGCCGCGCGTTTTGAGTGGGGCAATAGCGCCAGTAATTCGGAACAGCTTTGCAGATGAGTTTGCGTCCGGCGTATGGCCAATGACTTCGAGATGGTACGAATTCCACTCTGGCGGCATGCCAAGCAGCTCTCTTGCTTGTTCGGTTAGCAGGTTCACTTTGCAACTCCTTCCTTCAGTTGAACGTGATGATCGAATAGATGCGTGCCATTTTCGTCCACATACTCCGTGTCGATGGTTCCCTTGCCATCGTCGATCCACACGCTCGTTTCCGGCCACTGAACGATGTCTTCAACTTTCTGGCCGGAGACTTCAGCGAGTCCAAATTCAAGCAGCGCCGACATTGCCTTTACCTGCTCCATGGCGATAGCGAGTTCATCCATGCACGTCTTGATCCGGTCGGCAGGCACCATGTCGAATATGTCTTTTATCGTGGTGAGTTGATATTTCATAATTTATCCTTTCAATTTAATTTTCCCCGGCCCAGCCGCATGAGCATCGCGCACGTGGTCTGTAAGTCCGGTAATCTTGACCCGCTTCCCACATTGCGGACATCTGGTTTTCGTCTCCCTGTAGTGCGTGTGCGTTGCAGTCTTCAGCGCATCTACACGCTGGTCTTTCTGGCATCTGTGACAGCGACGTGGATAGTCGACCGGCTCGCCAAGATAGACGCCGCAGCCCTCGCACAGCGTGCCATCAAGGATCATGTCTGTTAAATCGCCCATTATTTATCCTTTCAGCTTGATCTTCCCCGGCCTGACGCGGCCAGCGGGCGATACGGTCGGGTTATCCGGCAGCAGCCACGGCGATGTCTTCTTGGCGGGATCGAGCTTGTACGCGCCGCTGATCCTGCCCGCTGCGCAGAGTTCGGTAACTCTATGCCGGCATACGCCGAGCAGTTTGGCGGCTTGGGTGACAGAGATCACCGAAGCACCTCTGCACGGCTGTCTGCCGCTATGGCTTTTAGAAACAGGGATTCAGATATTGGTGAGGCAAGTTGATCTTCGGTGATTGGGTTCGCCATAAAACATTCACCTGTTCCAATGTAATCGACTGTGAATTTTGTCACGTTGTAAAGCGCATCGCCGTCAATGCATTTATAAGTACCGACGCCAGGCCAAGCGGTACACGAAGTCCATTCTTCAGGACGCTTTTCAATCATTATCACTTCAATCACGAATTTCTTGGTTTCCATTTTCTGCTCCTTTGGTTGTTTAATTGCTAAATCTTGCCCCGCTCTGCATCTTTCCTGGCCTGCTCCAGCAGATATGCGCCGACATCGCATCGCAGGCAGCCGACATTAACTGCCATATTCCCGTAACACATAACAAGATCGGCGAGTGTCTTCTGCGCCGACTCGCTATCGGCAATCAGCACAGCCAGCGCGTCGATGACATACTCAGGATCGCGCATTCGCGTGTAGACGGCATCTTCAATGCGGCGCTCGGTAGCCTTTTCGTCTGCAATCTGGCGCGGGGTTGGCTCTGGCGGTGTGTCTGGTAGTTCAAACATTTTCAATGCTCCTTTGTTGTGTTGTCTGGTTCTGTATCACAGACTAATTCGCTGACGTCGCCTTCCCATCCGCATTCTTCGCACCTTCGCCCTTGGGTATCTTCCTCGCCATTTTCATCCTCGTAGTCGGTTTCTGTAATGGTCGAGTTTCCGCAGCGGGGGCAATAAATAAATCTCTTTGTGCTGTTCATGAATTCTCCTTTGCCTTCTTCGCACGCTTCAGATGCCCGCGAAGGCTGGCGTTGCTGCGCTCTAAGTGTTGGCGAATGCCGCGCAAGCGAGTAACTTCGTTTTGCGCATAATCACGCTGGCGAATTAGCTCGTCATACCGTTGTGCCATCTTCTCTACGGCGTCGGCGATTCGTAGCAGTGCGCCCTGATTGATCTCCTCATTTGTGCAGCCAAGACCGGCTTCTTTCCCCCAGTCCATGCTGCTTGCTTCTCTGAACCCTCTATGAGCCATGATTGCTCCTTTCGTTTGGGTATCCGGCAACCATCTGGCGCGGCGTTGGCTCTGGCGGTGTGTCTGGTTGATAGAGTAATTCTCTTGTGTCTGGTTGTTCAAACATTTTTAGGTCTCCTTTTATTGTGGGTAGAGCGCATCTTCAAGATTGCCTCTGCTATTGCTTCCGCATCGCGTCCGGAGGCGGTTTCATCGGCCAATGCCGCAGCAGCTTCACACGCCGCATCCCACGCTCTTCGCTCCCATGCTTCGTGTGGGCAGTTGTCAGTGTCCCCATTCAGTTGCTTGTGGTGCCATTCGTCAAAGTCCATTGGGGTGGGGTTAATCACCATAAGGATGGCTCCTGCCAAAGTAGTAGCTCATGTTTGGTGCATTTAATCTTATCCGCAATCTTCGTAATGCCTCTTTGCACGCCCATAGTTTTGCCGCATTAGTGCCTTTGGGTCTCATAAATGAACTGTCACGATCTACTGATGATTCAGGTATTTCCACAAACTCAGCCTCCCCTTCTTGAATGTTTCGGCCAAGAAGTGCAAATCCGCAATTGCCATCAATCCCTAACTCTGCGCGTTGTGTCACGTTTAAGTACATATCCTATTCTCCTTTCTCTGGGTATCCGGCATCCTGCCATTGATCCGCCATTGCGCTCGCTATGCCAGGATACGTCCTCGATCTGTTCTTCCATCGGTCTGGCCCAGGGGGTTCTCTCCAGCATTTTTGTTCCCTCCCTTCAACAATATCGGTAGGTACTAATTTCGCCAAACCTTTTAACCACAAGCAAGTCGTTTTTGTGTATGGGTCGCCAAACATATACGGCTGAATCACCTGATCCGGTTTCCGAATGCGTGATGAAATGATACTCACTGGGTTCTCCAGCGCGATGCGCTTGATCGGCGCGGCCAGTAACAGACGCACGAAGTCCAGCGCCTCGGCCTGCTCCGCCTGCTTGTGCCTGAACCATCTGGCACCGCTGACGGCAAGATGCGTGCACGGCGGGTGAAAAATAGCCAAGTCCCAGCCTTGATCGAGTAGCTTGCTGACATCACCTTGAATATGAAATTCAGAATCATCCTCGCTTGGCAGCAGATCGCAAGACCACGCATCATGCCCACGGTCTCTGAATGCCTGCCTGACGCGGCCTGAGTATTCGCAACCGACAAGCACTCTCATAGCCCGGCATCCTGCAACACGGTTAATTGGCACGCCAGCCGAT
>Ga0209066_10001824_pt1 | contig 27363 bp, 28 predicted proteins | sample All_14_2_FD_187198 | JGI IMG/M metagenome (GOLD analysis project Ga0209066, IMG submission 187198) | Freshwater microbial communities in response to fracking from Pennsylvania, USA - Allegheny Zone_MetaG_DW_15 (SPAdes) (version 2) ...
GCCGGCTGCTCGCTGCGGCTTCCCGCCATGTCCGGCACCAGGGTTGATGGCAGGTTCTCCGCCAGCAGGTGAAAACGGCGAAGCACAATAGCGGCATGTCGTCTTCGCCCACCTTGCCCGCACTGCCCTGGCTTGAACCCGGTGACGTTTTCCCTCCGGTGGAACAAGCCTGGGGACCTGCCGATCCGGCCCCCGGACTGTTGGCCGCCGGTGGCGTGCTGGACGTGCCGACGCTGGTCGCCGCCTATTCCCAGGGCATCTTCCCTTGGTACAGCGCCGGGCAGCCCATCTTGTGGTGGAGCACCGATCCGCGCATGGTGCTGCACTGCCATGCCGTGCGGCTGCACCGCTCCCTGCGCAAGACGATCCACAAGCTTTTGCTGCAAGGCCGGCTGGAAGTTCGTTTCGACAGCGCTTTTGACCGGGTGATCCAGGCCTGCGCCCACATTCCACGCGAGGGTCAAAACGGTACCTGGATCGTGCCCGCCATGGTGCAGGCTTACATCCAGCTGCATCGGGCGGGCCGGGCGCACAGCGTGGAAACCTGGATCGACGGTGAGCTCGTCGGCGGTCTGTACTGCGTGAACCTGGGCGCCATGGTGTTTGGCGAGTCCATGTTCTGCCGCCAGAGCGATGCCTCCAAGATTGCACTGATGGCGCTGGTGTCGTTCTGCCGGGCACAGGACATTCCCCTGATCGACTGCCAGCAGGACACGCCCCACCTCTCGTCTCTGGGCGGACAGTTGATGCCGCGCGAAGTCTTCAGCCGGCACCTGCAACAGGCCACGCCGCAACCGGCGCCGGTTTGGCGCTTCGAGCCCGTATACTGGAAACACCTCCTCTCCGAAGACGGCGAACGAGCGTGACCCACCTCAAAGAACTTCCACTGCAGGCGCTGCAGTTTTACGCCACGGCACCGTACCCGTGCAGTTACCTGTCGGGCCGCATGGCCCGCTCACAGGTCGCCACCCCCAGCCACCTGATCCACAACGATGCCTATTCGGATCTGGTGACGCACGGTTTTCGCCGCAGCGGCATGTTCACCTACCGCCCGAACTGTGATGACTGCAAGGCCTGCGTGCCCCTGCGCTTGCCGGTGGCCCAGTTCAAGCCCAGTCGCAGCCAGCGCCGCAGCCGGGCGACCCACGCCCAGTTGCACACCCGGGTGCTCAAGCTCTGCTTCATCCCCGAGCATTACCAGCTGTACTTGCGTTACCAGAACAGCCGCCATGCGGGCGGCGGCATGGACCACGACAGCATCGACCAGTACACCCAGTTCCTGCTGCAGAGCCGGGTCAATTCGCGTCTCGTTGAGTTCTATGAGCCGGCGGCGAGCGGCCATCCGGCCCGGCTCAAGATGGTGTCCATCGTGGACGTTCTCAACGACGGCCTCTCGGCGGTCTACACCTTCTACGAGCCCGACGACAAGGCGAGCTACGGCACCTACAGCGTGCTTTGGCAAATCGAACAGGCCCGTTCCCTCGGCCTGCCCCATGTGTACCTGGGCTACTGGATCGCGCAGAGCAGCAAGATGAGCTACAAGGCGGGCTTTCGGCCTCACGAAGTCCTGCTCAACGGCAGCTGGGTCCCGGTTGCCTGATCGTCTGGCAACCGACCGCACCCGCGGCGGGTGATTGCACATTCGCGCCACGCAATTTCATCTTGTAAAATACAGGTCAACTTCTTGCTGCCATGACCAAACGTTCAGACTCCCTCCCCAGCACGCCAACCGTCCAGGTGATTGAGCGCATGTTCAACCTCCTCGAAGTGCTGGCAGCACGTGAAGAACCCGTTTCACTCAAGGACATCAGCGAAAAGACGGGGCTCCATCCTTCCACCGCCCACCGCATCCTCAACGACCTCACGATCGGCCGTTTCGTCGACCGACCCGAGGCAGGCAGTTACCGACTGGGCATGCGGCTGCTTGAGTTGGGCAATCTGGTCAAGGCGCGCCTGAGCGTGCGCGACGCGGCGCTCGCTCCCATGCGCGAGCTGCACAAATTGATCCAGCAGCCGGTCAACCTGAGCGTGCGCCAGGGCGACGAAATCGTGTATGTGGAACGCGCCTACAGCGAACGCTCGGGCATGCAAGTCGTGCGCGCCATCGGTGGCCGTGCGCCCCTGCACCTGACGTCGGTGGGAAAACTCTTCCTGGCGGCCGATGACCCCCAGCGCGTTCGCGCCTACGCCGCGCGCACCGGCCTGGCCGGCAACACGCGCAACAGCCTGACGCAGCTGGCCACGCTGGAACGTGAACTCACGCAGTGTCGCCAGGCCGGACTGGCCAGGGACAACGAAGAGCTGGAACTCGGCGTGCGCTGCATGGCAGCAGGCATCTACGACGACCAATGCAAACTGGTGGCCGGGTTGTCGATTTCTGCGCCCGCCGACCGCATCGACGAAAGCTGGGTGCCGAAGCTGCGTGCAACCGCCGCCGACATATCGGTCTCTCTGGGCTGCCCGAAGGCAACGGCTGCCATCGCCAACAACCGTTGACCGAACAAAAGCAAAAAAGAGGGACTCCGCAAAGGGATCCCTCTTTTTTGGTTGATATCAGGCAGATCAATCAGCCTTGCGGTCTGCTGGCCATCACTCGCTGGCTGGCGCCTTGGGCCTCGACCCAGTGGCGGACCCGTTCAGCATCCTGCGCCCGACCGAATTTACCGGCCGAATCCAGGAAGACCATGATGAGCTTGCGACCACTAACCTTGGCCTGCATCACCAGACAACGCCCGGCTTCCGATATGTAGCCGGTTTTTTGCAGACCGATGTCCCAATCCGGGTTGCGGATCAGGCGGTTCGAGTTGTTGAACTGCAGGGTACGGTTGCCCAGCTCCAGCAGGTGGCTGGGCGACGTGGAAAGGTCGCGAAGGATCGGGCGCTCATAAGCCACCGACACCAGTGTGGCCAGATCGCGGGCACTGGACTGGTTCTGGCTCATCAATCCGGTAGGCTCGACGTAGCGTGTGTCCATCATGCCCAGATCACGGGCCTTGGCGTTCATCAGTCGGACAAAATGCGCCAGACCGCCAGGGTAGGTGCGCCCCAAGGCATTGGCCGCCCGGTTTTCACTGGACATCAGCGCCAGGTGCATCATTTCACCGCGGCTCAGCGTGGTGCCCACGGCCAGACGGGATCGGCTGCCCTTGTGGGTGTCCACATCATCCTGTGTGATGGTGATCATTTCGTCCATCGGCAGGTTGGCATCCGCGATAACCAGGCCCGTCATCAATTTGGTCAGCGAAGCAATGGGCAACACCGCCGAATCGTTCTTGCTGAACAGCACTTCGCCCGTGTCCTGATCCATCACCAGCGCTACGCTGGAGTTGAGTTCCAGTGGGTCGTTCGCTGAACGCAGACCCAGACGCTCACCGGTGGACAGACTCGGAAGGCTCGCCACACGGACCATGCTGGAGCGGCTTGCCCGCGGGTACGCCGCCAGCTGCATGCTGCCCTTGTTGCTGCGCGCCAGACGGCTGGCCTTGCGCGCCTCAAGGCGACGGGCCGTGGCCGTCATCGGCGTCTTGGTCAGCCTGCGCGCCTCCAGGCGCTGGATCTGGCGGGCCTCTTCACGGCTCAGCCGCTTCCCCTTGGTCGCCACCGCCTGTTTGCGGGGCGCTTTGGCCACAGCGGTCTTCCGGGTGGTCGATTTCTTGCGCTCGACCACCTTGGTGGCCACCGGCTTTTTGCTCTTTCCGGACTGCTTTCGTTCAGAGGCAGCCTGACCACTCATCGGCATGAGCAATGCAGCAGCCAGCACCGTACAGACGGCAATCTGCAAGGTTTTCTGAAAGCAGTCAGGGAAATAAGTCATCGCTCCACTCCAGCGCGCGGGTTGTGCTGAAGCGGAGTATATGAGATGTCAAAAAAACTAGCAATATCAAAAACTTGCGACGTCTTCTTCAGTGAACGGTGGAACAGGTGCTACTTTTGGTATCTGTTTCACGCATATCACCTGACTTTGTTACAAGTCCTTGATTCCATTGGATTTAACCCTGAGCCGCAACCTTGTCGGATTTGTTTTCCAGCTTGTTGAGCGCGCTCAGATAGGCCTTGGCCGACGCCACAACGATGTCCGGGTCGGCTCCCACGCCGTTGACTACCCGTCCGCTGTGCTGCAGACGCACCGTCACTTCGCCCTGACTTTCGGTCGAACCACTCGTGATGGCATTGACCGAATACAGCACCAGCTCGGCCCCGCTCTTGACGTGGCTTTCAATGGCTTTGAGCGAAGCATCCACCGGCCCGTTGCCGTCGGAGATGCCCTGGTATTCCTTGCCCGCGATGGTGAACACCACCTCAGCGTGCGGGCGCTCCCCCGTTTCGCTGCGCTGGGAGAGGGAAACCAGCCCGTACTGCTCTTTTTCAGCGCTCACACTTTCATCGCTGCACAGCGCCAGGATGTCCTCGTCGAATATTTCGCTCTTGCGGTCAGCCAACTCCTTGAACGCGGCGAAAGCGGTGTTGATCTCGCTCTCCGACTCCATCTCGATGCCGAGCTCCTGAAGGCGTTGCTTGAAGGCGTTGCGACCTGAGAGCTTGCCCAGCACGATCTTGTTGGCGGCCCAGCCCACGTCCTCGGCGCGCATGATTTCGTAGGTGTCGCGTGCCTTGAGCACCCCGTCCTGGTGGATGCCGCTGGCGTGCGCAAAGGCGTTCGCACCGACCACCGCCTTGTTGGGCTGCACCACAAAACCGGTGGTCTGGCTGACCATGCGGCTGGCCGGCACGATCTGCGTGGTGTCGACACCCACATCGAGGTTGAAATAATCGCGGCGCGTGCGCACCGCCATGACGACCTCCTCCAGCGAGCAATTGCCCGCGCGCTCGCCCAGACCGTTGATGGTGCACTCAACCTGGCGCGCACCGCCAATCTTCACGCCGGCCAGCGAATTGGCCACGGCCATGCCCAGATCGTTGTGGCAATGCACCGACCAGATGGCTTTGTCGGAGTTCGGCACGCGCTCACGCAGACTGCGGATGAACTCGCCATACAGTTCAGGAATCGCGTAACCCACGGTGTCCGGGATGTTGAGTGTGGTGGCACCTTCATTGATCACCGCTTCGAGCACACGGCAGAGAAAATCCGGGTCGCTGCGGTAGCCATCTTCAGGACTGAACTCGATATCGGCACACAGGTTACGGGCAAAACGCACCGACTGGATGGCTTGCTCCAGCACCTGTTCAGGCGTCATGCGCAGCTTCTTCTCCATGTGCAACGGACTGGTCGCAATGAAGGTGTGGATGCGGGCGCTGTTGGCACCCTTGAGGGCCTCGGCTGCACGGGCAATGTCGCGGTCGTTGGCGCGGGCCAGCGAGCACACCGTGGAATCCTTGATGGTGTTGGCAATCGCATGCACACAATCAAAGTCACCATTGGAGCTGGCGGCAAAACCAGCTTCGATCACATCAACCTTCAGGCGCTCCAGCTGGCGTGCAATGCGCAGCTTCTCGTCCTTGGTCATGGACGCGCCGGGCGACTGCTCGCCGTCACGCAAGGTGGTGTCAAAAATGATGAGCTTGTCCGTCATGTGATTCTCCGGTGGGTTGCCTCGTGGGCAGCGCTTGAAAAAACCCGCAGTCCAAAACAAAACGGCCCGCTGCGGGTGCAAACGGGCCGTTGTTGGAAATCACTCTCGCGTTACCAGACCTGCCCGTGTCGGACACCCAGTAGTAGCGAGAGCGAAACTTGTTTCATGGCTGGCAATGTATCACAAAGCCCGGGCATTCCGCATGGAGGAAAACCATGGGCATCATGCGCGGGTCCTATTCGTGCAGACCACGCTCGTCGGGCTCGTCGGTCGAGGTGCTGATGACGCTGGTCGGGCGTCCCTTGGCCTTGCGCCAGAAATACATCGCGTAGCCCGACAGGCCGTAAACCACGAACAGTCCGAACAGCACTGTCGGCGGATGGATGTTGATCACCGCGATGCCGAGCGCCACCAGCACGATGGCTGCGAAGGGCACGCTCTTCTTCAGGCTCAGATCCTTGAAACTGTAGAACGGCACATTGGTCACCATGGTCAGGCCCGCGTACAGCGTGAGCGCAAACATGGGCCAGGTCAGGTCGGCCCGGTCGAGTTCCAGCTCGGTCGCCAGCCAGATAAACCCGGACACCAGCGCGGCCGCTGCAGGCGACGGCAGGCCCTGGAAATAACGCTTGTCCACCACACCCGTGTTGACGTTGAAACGTGCCAGCCTCAGTGCCGCGCAGGCGCAATAGACAAAGGCGGCGATCCAGCCCCAGCGACCGACGTCCTTGAGCACCCAGACATAGGCCACCAGCCCCGGCGCGGCGCCAAACGACACCATGTCCGAGAGCGAGTCCATCTGCTCACCAAAGGCGCTCTGGGTGTTGGTCATGCGGGCCACGCGGCCGTCCAGACTGTCCAGCACCATGGCTGCAAATATGCCCACCGTGGCCAGATCGAAGCGCCCGTTCATGGCCATGACGATCGCGTAGAACCCGCCGAACAAAGCGGCCAGCGTGATCATGTTGGGCAGCATGTAGATGCCCTTGCGGCGCCGGGGGATGTCGGCGCTGGGTTCGTTCAGGGGATCGGATCCGTCGTGCATGGGTGGTTCTTGGCGTCAGCCGCAATGGAGCGCGCAGAGCGCAGGCTGGCAGTGTAAGCCAGTGCATGGACCCCAGAAAACACAAAGGCCACCGAAGTGGCCCATGTGCAAGCGGAAAACCAGATCAGTTGCGGGTCTGGTCGACCAGCTTGTTCTTGGCGATCCAGGGCATCATGGCGCGCAGCTGGGCACCCACCACTTCGATCTGGTGATCGGCGGTGTTGCGGCGGCGGGCGGTCATGCTCGGGTAGTTCAGGCGGCCTTCCTGGATGAACATCTTGGCGTAGTCGCCGTTCTGGATGCGCTTCAGGGCGTTGCGCATGGCGGCGCGCGACTGGTCGTTGATGACTTCAGGACCGGTCACGTACTCGCCGAACTCCGCGTTGTTGGAGATCGAGTAGTTCATGTTGGCGATACCGCCTTCGTAGATCAGATCGACGATGAGCTTGAGCTCGTGCAGGCACTCGAAGTAGGCCATCTCAGGGGCGTAGCCGGCTTCGACGAGGGTCTCGTAACCCATCTTGATCAGTTCGACGGCGCCACCGCACAAGACGGCCTGCTCGCCGAACAGGTCGGTCTCGGTCTCTTCCTTGAAGTTGGTCTCGATGATGCCGGCCTTGCCGCCACCGTTGGCCATCGCGTAGCTCAGGGCCAGATCACGCGCCTTGCCGCTCTTGTCCTGGTGGATGGCGATCAGGTGGGGCACGCCGCCGCCCTGGGTGTAGGTGTTGCGCACGGTGTGGCCGGGCGCCTTGGGGGCGACCATCCACACGTCCAGATCGGCGCGGGGCACGACCTGGTTGTAGTGCACGTTGAAACCGTGGGCGAACACCAGCGAAGCACCCTGCTTGATGTTGGGTGCCACGTTGTTGGTGTAAACCTCGGCGATCTGCTCGTCGGGCAGCAGGATCATGACCACGTCAGCGGCCTTGACGGCGTCGTTGACTTCCATCACGGTCAGGCCGGCCTTGCCAACCTTGTCCCAGGAGGCGCCGCCCTTGCGCAGGCCGACCACCACCTTGACGCCGCTGTCGTTCAGGTTCTGGGCGTGTGCGTGGCCTTGCGAGCCGTAGCCAATGATGGCAACCGTCTTGCCTTTGATCAGGCTCAGGTCACAGTCTTTGTCGTAGAAAACTTTCATGAGGTTGCTCCAGTTGAAATCTTGAAAAAAACCGCTAATGGTAACGAGATAGAAGCCCAACCCAGCAGACACCGCAGAACCGGCTCTGCCGGGCTGCTGGTGCGCCCCCCTTGATGGGGTGACGGCCGACAGGCCGGCGCGGGGGTTGGCGTCAAACTCTCAGGATGCGCTCACCCCGACCGATACCGCAGGAACCGGTGCGAACCGTTTCCAGAATGGCCGCGCGATCAATGGCTTCCAGAAAAGCGTCGTTCTTGCCCTGGTCGCCGGTGAGCTCGATGGTGTAGCTCTTCTCCGTCACATCGATGACGCGGCCACGGAAGATGTCGGCCATGCGCTTCATTTCCTCACGCTCCTTGCCCACCGCGCGCACCTTCACCAGCATGAGCTCACGTTCGGTGTAGGCGCCTTCGGTCAGGTCCACCACCTTGACGACTTCGATCAGCCGGTTCAGGTGCTTGGTGATCTGCTCGATCACGTCGTCCGAACCGGTGGTCTGGATCGTCATGCGCGAGAGGCTGGGGTCTTCCGTGGGAGCTACGGTGAGGGATTCGATGTTGTAGCCCCGCGCGGAGAACAGGCCCACCACGCGCGAGAGCGCACCGGGTTCGTTTTCGAGCAGGACAGCGATGATGTGTTTCATGAATGAGATTCCTCTTTTCTGAGCCCTCCCCTGCGCACGGTAATGCGCAGGCTTGGCTGCAAATAGATTCGTCGAAGGGACTGCCACTCGGGGTGGCAGAGTGAAAGGCTCAGAGGTCTTCGGCGCCCAGCGTCATCTCTGTGATGCCCTTGCCGGCACGCACCATGGGGAAGACGTTTTCCGTCGGGTCGGTGCGGAAGTCCATGAAGACCGTGCGGTCCTTGAGCTTGCGCGCCTCGCGCAAGGCACCTTCCACGTCCTGCGGGCGCTCGATCAGCATGCCGACGTGGCCGTAGGCCTCGGCGAGCTTCACGAAGTTGGGCAGTGCGTCCATGTAGCTGTGGCTGTAGCGCCCCTCGTAGTCAAGCTCCTGCCACTGGCGCACCATGCCGAGGTAACGGTTGTTCAGCGCCACGATCTTGATCGGCGTGTTGTACTGCAGGCAGGTGGAGAGTTCCTGGATGCACATCTGCACCGAGCCTTCGCCGGTCACGCAGAACACTTCGCTCTCGGGCTTGGCCAGCTTGATGCCCATGGCGTAGGGAATGCCAACGCCCATGGTGCCCAGGCCACCGGAGTTGATCCAGCGACGCGGCTCGTTGAACTTGTAGTACTGTGCGGCCCACATCTGGTGCTGACCCACGTCGGACGTGATGTAGGCATCGGCGTCCTTGGTCATGTTCCAGAGCGTTTCCACCACGTACTGCGGCTTGATCACGTCCTTGTTGCCGCGGTCGTACTTCAGGCAGTCCGTCGAACGCCAGCCTTCGATGGCTTCCCACCAGCCGGCGAGCGCCTTTTCGTCGGCCCGGGTGCTGGTTTCGCGCACCATATTGATCAGCTCGGTCAGCACATCCTTCACGTCGCCGACGATCGGCACGTCGACCTTGACGCGTTTGGAGATGCTCGACGGGTCGATGTCGATGTGGATGATCTTGCGTTCGTTCTGCGCGAAGTGCTTGGGATTGCCGATCACGCGGTCATCAAAGCGCGCGCCCACGGCCAGCAGCACATCGCAGTTCTGCATCGCGTTGTTGGCTTCCACCGTGCCGTGCATGCCCAGCATGCCGAGGAACTTGCGGTCGGAGGCGGGATAGGCACCCAGACCCATCAGCGTGTTGGTGACGGGATAGCCCAGCAAGTCCACCAGCGTGCGCAGTTCCTGCACCGCATTGCCCAGCAGCACGCCGCCACCGGTGTAGATGTAGGGACGCTTGGCCGTCAGGAGCAGTTGCAGGGCCTTGCGGATCTGGCCGCCGTGGCCCTTGCGCACCGGGTTGTACGAACGCATCTCGACCGACTCGGGGTAGCCGGCGAAGGCGGTCTTGTTGAATGACACGTCTTTCGGGATATCCACCACCACGGGGCCGGGACGGCCGGTGCGCGCGATGTGGAAGGCCTTTTTCATCACCATGGCCAGATCGCGCACGTCCTTCACCAGGAAGTTGTGCTTGACGATGGGGCGCGTGATGCCGACGGTGTCGCACTCCTGGAAGGCGTCCAGGCCGATCGCGGCCGTGGGCACCTGGCCAGCGATGATCACCATCGGGATGCTGTCCATGTAGGCGGTGGCGATGCCGGTCACGGCATTGGTCAGGCCAGGGCCCGAAGTGACCAGGGACACGCCCACATCGCCCGTGGCGCGGGCATAGCCGTCGGCGGCGTGCACAGCGGCCTGCTCATGCCGCACCAGCACGTGCTGGATGGTGTCCTGCTTGTAGAACGCGTCGTAGATGTGCAGCACAGCACCGCCGGGGTAGCCCCAGATGTACTTCACGCCTTCGGCCTGAAGGGCCTTGACGAGGATCTCTGCGCCGCGGAGTTCTTGGGTGGCTGCGCCGTGGGCAGCGGCAGCGGAGGCCAGTTCGGCCTTGTTGATTTCCATGATGAACCTTTCGAGAATTTCTCTGACGAAATACCTTGGGTGCCCCTCCACCCACTCTTGTGAAGCGGTGTCAGGACTTGAGGCCAATGGACATGAGCGGACACATACCCCGCCGGACCTTGACCCGTTTGCCTTTTTGAATTGCAGCCTGACATTATCGCACTGCAACACGCCCTTGCGCCAGCCAGCGACTTGAGCTTGGGAACAAAACCGGTTGGCATGGGCCGCAATGCGACAATCCAGAGCCCGTCCTGATCACAAAAAATGACCGAAGCTGCCTCTTTCGCGCCCACCGCAGACGCCCTCACCGCCCCACCGATCGCGCGCCGCATGGCCTGCTGGCTCTACGAGGGCATGCTGATGTTCGGTGTGGTGTTCATCGCGGGCTATCTGTTTTCCACGCTGACACAGACCCGGCACGCGCTGGACAACCGCCACATGCAACAGGCCTTTCTGTTCGTGGTGTTCGGCATCTACTTCACCTGGTTCTGGGCCAAGGGGCAGACGCTGGCCATGAAAACCTGGAACATCCGCGTGGTGGACCGGCAAGGCCGACCGATCACGCAAGCACGCGCGCTGGGGCGCTACGTGCTGTCCTGGCTGTGGTTCCTGCCACCGCTGGCCGTGGGTGGCGCGTTCAGTCTGCCCGGTGGCGAACTGACGGTGATCGTGATCGGCTGGGTGGCCATCTGGGCCGTGCTCTCGCGCTTCCATCCCCAGCGGCAGTTCCTGCACGACGCGCTGGCGGGCACACGCCTGGTTCATTTCAAACCGCCCCAGCCCCTCAAGGTCCAAAAGAAAGCAGCCTGAGGCATCGCGGAAGCCACTGCTCAGCGGATACGACTGAAACATGACCGACACAACACACCGCGAACCCACCAATGCACAGAAACAGCGCACCGGCCTGGCCCGCATGTGGCACGCCTTCGGCTATTCCATGGCGGGTCTGCGTGCAGGCTGGCACGAAACGGCCTTCCGCCAAGAGGCCCTCGCGGCCATGGTGCTGATTCCGCTGTCCTTCTGGCTGGGCCGCAACTGGGTCGAGGTCACTTTGCTGGCCGGCTCGGTGGTCCTGGTGATGGTGGTGGAACTGCTCAACACCGGCATCGAAACCGCCATCGACCGCATCGGTCCGGAATGGCACGATCTGTCCAAACGCGCCAAAGACATGGGCAGCGCCGCTGTGCTGCTGAGCCTGCTGGTGTGCACCGGCGTCTGGAGCGCAGCGCTCTGGACCGCCTTGGCCTGAGCTTCTTCAAACGGAACTCCTTCGATGAGCGATCCCCATTTCTCCCTCTGCGTGTACTGCGGGTCCCGCCCCGGCAGCCAACCCGAATTCACCGAAGCGGCACGGGCAGTGGGCGAGTGGATCGGCCGCCATGGCGGACAACTGGTCTACGGCGGGGGCTGCAACGGGCTCATGGGAACCGTCGCACGGGCCACGCTGGATGCGGGCGGGCGTGTCGTCGGCGTCATCCCGAAGGCGCTGGTTGACAAGGAGTGGGCGAACCACGCCTGCACCGAGCTCCATGTAGTGGAGACCATGCACGATCGCAAGCGCCTGATGGCCGAACACGCCGACGCCTTTCTGGCCCTGCCCGGCGGCATCGGAACGTTCGAGGAATTCTTCGAGGTCTGGACCTGGCGCCAGCTCGGCTACCACGAAAAGCCCGTGGGACTGCTCAATGTGGCCGGTTACTACGACGGCCTGATGCAGTTCCTGCACAGCACCGTCGAGCAGCAGTTCATGGGCACCTGGCAGATGGACCTGATCCGCATGGACACGGACCTGCAGCGTCTGCTGCCCGGCCTGGTGCAGGACGCCGGCCTGGCGCCGGCCGCGCAGCTCGAAGCGATCTGAACCCTTCGTCGCACAAGGGGCGCACCGTCAGACGGCGGTTTCGTCCTCTTCGCCGGTGCGGATGCGCACGACACGCTCCACCGTCGTCACGAAAATCTTGCCGTCCCCGATCTTGCCGGTGCGGGCGGCGCGCACGATCGCGTCCACACAGCGCTCCACGTCGTCCGTCTTGACCACCACTTCCAGCTTCACCTTGGGCAGGAAATCCACCACGTATTCGGCACCGCGGTACAGCTCGGTGTGGCCTTTCTGACGGCCAAAACCCTTCACCTCGGTCACGGTCAGGCCGGTCACGCCCTGCTCGGCCAGGGCTTCGCGCACTTCTTCGAGCTTGAACGGTTTGATGACGGCGGTGATCTGCTTCATGGGGGTCTCCAATGCGGGTCGGGTATCGATGGCTTTCGATTATGCCCAAGGCCTGCACGCACACAGGGTGGCAAGGACAAACCCGCACATCAAGCGCGGTACTTGCTGGTGATCGGGTATCGCCAGTCCTTGCCAAAGCTTCGGTGGGTCACACGGATCCCCACCGGCGCCTGGCGACGCTTGTACTCGTTGATGCGGATCAGCCGCACCACCTTGTCGACATCGGCCTTGGCAAAGCCATCGGCCACGATGCTGGCCGGGCTCTGGTCGTTCTCCATGTAGCGTTCGATGATGGTGTCGAGCACATCGTATTCGGGCAGGCTGTCCTGGTCCTTCTGGTCGGCCCGCAGTTCGGCGCTGGGCGGGCGGGTAATGATGCGTTCAGGAATCGGGTTGGCCCCGGTGCCATACGGGTCGTGCTCATTGCGCCAGCGCGCCAGGCGGAACACCATGGTCTTGGCCACGTCCTTGATCACCGCAAAGCCACCCGCCATGTCACCGTAGAGCGTGCAGTAACCGGTCGCCATTTCGCTCTTGTTCCCGGTGGTCAGCACGATGCTGCCGAACTTGTTGGACATGGCCATGAGCAGCGTGCCGCGGATGCGCGCCTGCAGGTTTTCTTCGGTCGTGTCCTCGGGGCGGCCCTCGAACAGCGGTGCGAGCGAGGCTTTGAAAGCTTCAAACTCGGGCGCGATGGCGATTTCGTCATGACGCACACCCAGGCGTTCGGCCATGTCGCGCGCGTCGATCCAGGAAATGTCGGCGGTGTACGGCGAGGGCATCATGACGGTGCGCACGCGGTCCTTGCCCAATGAATCCACCGCGATGGCCAGCACCAGCGCTGAGTCGATGCCCCCCGAGAGACCCAGGATGGCACCGGGAAAGCCGTTCTTGCCCAGGTAGTCGCGCACGCCGAGCACCAGCGCGTGCCAGAGATCGGCCTCCAGGCTGTGCGCCCGGTCGGTGATGGCCTCGATGCGCCAGCCCGCCGGTTCGCGATTGAAGACGATGTCGAACAATGCCTCTTCGAAACTGATGGCGCGACCCGCCAGGCTGCCATCAGCCGCCAGCACAAAACTCCGGCCCTCGAACACGATCTCGTCCTGCCCGCCCACCAGGTGGGCATACACCAGCGGCACACCGGTGGCCGCCACACGCTGGCGCATGGTGCCTTCGCGTTCGTTGCCTTTGCCGGTGTGGAACGGCGACGCGTTGATCACCGCCAGCAGTTCAGCGCCCGCGGCGCGGGCCTCGGCGGCCGGTGCATCGAACCAGGCGTCTTCGCAGATCAGCAGTCCCACGCGCACGCGATCGCCCTCCGCATCCGTCACATCGAACACGCCCACCCCGTTGCCGGGCACAAAATAGCGGCGTTCGTCAAACACCTGGTAGTTGGGCAGTTCGCGCTTGGCGTAGCGGTGCACCACCTGGCCGTCACACAGCACGCTGGCGGCGTTGTACAGGCCCGCCACCGAAACACTGCGCTCGCGGCGCTCCTCGCCCGCGAGGCTCGGCACGCGCAGCGGATGCCCCACCACGATGTGCAGGCCTTTGAGCGCTGCGGTCTCCCCCGCCACGGTTTTCAGGGCATCATCGCAGGCGTCGATGAACGCGGGCCGCAGAAAAAGGTCTTCGGCCGCATAGCCACACAAGGCCAGTTCGGGCGTGAGCAGCAGGCCGATGCCGCGGGCATGGGCATCGCGAGCGGCATCGATGATCTTTCGGGCATTGCCCGCCATGTCACCCACCACAAAATTCAACTGGGCCACACAGATTTTGAGCGTCATGGAATCGGAAAAACTTGCGGGAAACGGGGTATTGGACAGAAGCCCCCGGCGCCGGGCGGTGAGGACTTCACGGCCCTGCAGACAAGGCTCTGCAGGTCGCTGACATGGCGAAATTTGATTATGTCACCCGGGTCCTGAACTCGCCGCTGGACGTAACGGCGTCTGAGTGGGACGCCCTGCTGGCCCTGGAGCCAGACCCCAGTCCTTTCATGCGCCACGACTACCTCGCTGCGCTGCAGACCAGCGGCTGCGCCACCGCAGCGACAGGCTGGCAAGCCCGGTTCGTCACGCTGTGGGTGGGCGACACGCTGCACGCCGCCTGCCCGATGTACCTGAAGCAGCATTCCTACGGCGAATACGTGTTCGACTGGGCGTGGGCCAACGCCTACGAGCAGCACGGCCTGTCCTACTACCCCAAGGCGCTGGTGGCGGTACCGTTCACACCGGTGCCCGGCGCCCGGCTGCTGGCGCGCGACCCCGCTGCGCGTGCCGCGCTCGTGCAAGCGCTGCTGCAACACGCGCGCGATGAAGACCTGTCGTCACTGCACCTGCTGTTCGCACAGCCACAGGACGTGGCGGCCTGTGAACAGGCAGGGATGATGTTGCGCCACACAGTGCAGTTTCATTGGCAGAACATGGCCCCCACACTCACCGCTGCGCGGGGTTCGCTGCCCCCCGGGGGGGCTGGTTTCACCTTGGGGCGGCCCGGCGGTGAAACCGCCTTTCACGATTTCGACCACTTCCTGGCCAGCCTGCAGCAGGAGAAGCGCAAGAAGATCCGGCAGGAGCGGCGCAAGGTGGCCGAGGCCGGTGTGAGCTTCCGCTGGTCCCGCGGTGCCGACATCAGCTCGAACGAGTGGGACTTCTTTTACCGCTGCTACGAGCGCACCTACCTCGAACACGGCAATGCGCCCTACCTGAACCGCGATTTTTTCCACCGCCTGGCCCACTCGGTGCCCGAGAACTGGCTGCTGTTCGTGGCCGAACGCGAGGGCCGGCCGGTGGCCGCCAGCCTGATCGGCATCGATGCCGAACACGGCGTCGCCTATGGCCGTTATTGGGGCGCCCTGGAGCGGGTGGATTGCCTGCACTTCGAGGCCTGCTACTACCAGCCCCTGGCCTGGTGCATCGAACACGGTTTCCAGCGCTTCGAGGGCGGCGCCCAGGGCGAACACAAGATGGCGCGCGCCCTGCTGCCGGTTCGCACCACCAGCGCGCACTGGCTGGCCCACCCCGCTTTCGCCGATGCGGTGGAGCGTTTTCTGCAGCGCGAGGGTGATGGCATCGGACAGTACCTCGAGCACCTGTCCCAGCGCAGCCCGCTCAAGGTAACAGCCGCATCACCGGACGCACCCGTACCCCACAATAGAGGATGAATGCGCAGGAAAGAGCGAAAGCCAGGCCGTGCTTCGCGCAGAAGCGCCCCTTGCACTCCGTCTTTTGTAGTATTTAGTTACACACTTGTTACACTCACCCCGCATGGACGAAGCCGACGCCTTTTTCACCCAGACCATTGTGGGCGCGCCCTTCACGGTCTTGCTCGGCCGTCGCACTCAGCCGGGCTCTGCTGATAGCCAGGGCCTTGAAATCAACCCGACCACCGGTGAAAGCCGCCTGACCCGCGTCTGGCAGGAGTGGATCGTGCTCAGCCATGCCTGCGATCCGGTGGGTCAATCCCGTCAGCGGCCCGGCCGGCTGCGGCGCCTGCTGGAACGCCACGCCTTGTGGATCGGAGTCCTGGGCCTGCTGTCGTTGGCGGGTTCCCTCGTTGTCTGGGGAGTCAAGCCATGGAGCTGAAAACCCCGCAAGACACCCTCACGCTCGATCCCATCGCGATGAACGTGGTCAGTCGCGTGGCGGCGGGCAGCCGGCTCAGCGGCGAACTCCAGTTCGAAGGCGGCCTGCTGGTGCAGGGCGAGATCTCGGGTCATATCCGGATCAATGGCCGGCTGATCGTCTGGACCGGGGGCGTGGTGCGTGGGCGTGTGAAGGTGCTCGGTGATCTCTACCTGTTCGGGCAACTGGGTGACACCGGTGCCAGCCCACAAGACACCAGCCTGGAATGCACCGGCATGGCCTATGTGTCCAAGACCGCCGTGTCCACGGGTACGCTGCTGGCCAGACGCCTGCAACTCTACGAGGGTGCGGACTTGCAGGGGCCATTCAAGACGCTCAAACTCGGCGACAACCTGCCGGTGCTGCACGATGTGCACACCGACCCCCGTTGAACCGCCCGAGTCCGCCACCATGCCGCCCCTGAAAGCCCATCGTTATCAGAACCCCGACCGCCATCTGGAACAAGACATGGAAAACAACGACATGAACGACAACCACCAGACACCCGATGCCAGCCAGGGTTACGACGAGCCCGGCAACGGCCCGTTGGACAGTGGCCAGACGCTGGAAGTGGACGTTGGCAACGCGATGCCGCCGAGCCAGCCCAGCCACCTGCCCTTGCTGCAGCCCACGCACCTGCCGCGCGCGGCTGGCGAAGCCCTTGAGACGAACCCGGCGTGCAGCATGGTGGCCGAGGGCATGCACTTTGTGGGCAACGCCCTGCTGCGCGGCCCCTGCAGCGTGGCCGGTCTGGTGGAAGGCAACCTGACGCAAGCCCCCGATGCCACGGTGGCGGTCGTCGTGACCGAAACCGGTCGCGTCAAGGGCGACATCACCGCACAGAAAATCTCGGTCATGGGCCACACCGATGGCATCCTCGACTCCGGTCAGGGCGAGGTGGCCCTGCACGACACCGCCAGCGTGCACGGTCTGGTTCGCTACGGGCGCATCCAGGTCAACGGCGCCGACCTCAATGCCACGCTGGAGCGTGTGGCGATCCAGAAGCCGGGGGCCTGACGGTTTTCCATGCTGTGGCGCCAACCTCCACAAACCCTCCTGATTCCGCAAACCGCGCCCGTGCCGGACGCCGAAGCCGTGCGCAGCGCGGTGCTGCAAGCGAGCTGGCGGCGCGATCGCTGGGTCGCGCGTCGGCGTGTGTGGTTGCGCTGGCTGGTCTGGGTGACGGGGCGTTACCTGTTGCCGGCCCTGCTGGTCTTCGGCCTGGGCGCCTGGCTCTGGCTGGGCGTGTTGCCGGGCACGGGCAACCCACTGGACCACTTGGCCAATATCCGGAAGCCCGCCGCCAGCCCGGCACCGGCTGCCCCGCCAGTACACGAGGCTGTGCCCAAACCCGCCACGCTACCGTCCCTGTCATCGGCCAAGCCAGAAGAGGTGGTCAGCTACAGCCCGGAGGGCGAAGAATTGCCCGTGCCCCTGGTCCTGCGGTTCGAATCGCGCTGGGCGACCACTGTCAGCGACAGCGACAAGCTCACCACCACCGTGTCCGCTGCGTCCGAAACATTAACCCCGATCCAACCGCATCTGAAACCCGAAAACTGGTTGCACAGCAAGGAGCCCTGACCCCATGAACAACAATCCCGCTTCCACCCGCCTCGTCCCGGCCGAACGCCTCACGGCCATCACCAGCCTGATCGCCGAAGGCACCGTGTTCGACGGCAACTTCCACACCACGCGCGACCAGGGCATCAAGGTCGATGGCCAGCTCAAGGGCAACATCACCTTCGAAACCGGCGGCACGCTGCATGTGGGCGCCACGGGCGTGATCGAAAACACCCGCCTGGAAGCGGATTACGTGTTCATCGAAGGCAAGGTGATCGGCACTGTGATCGCGCGCAAGGCGCTGGAGATCACCGGCTCGGCCACGCTGATCGGCGACGCCAGCTACGACGAAATGATCGACATGCACCCGCGTGCCCGCGTGCGCGGCAAGATCGAATACCGCGGCGACATTGACTCGGCGCAGTCCTGATCCCACTGCCAGGAACACCATGAAAAAAGCCTGCCAGAGCGATCTGGCAGGCTTTTTTGTTCTGAGACGCCGCCTCGCGGCGGGGTCTTCAACAGCGATCAGGCCGCCTTGGCGTTGTAAGCCGCGATACCGTCCAGGATTTCCTTGTGGGCGGAGGCCTTGTCTTCCCAGCCCTGCACCTTGACCCACTTGCCCGGTTCCAGGTCTTTGTAGTGTTCGAAGAAATGCTCGATGGCCTTCAGGCGCATCGGGTTCAGATCGTCCGGCTTTTGCCAGCGGCTGTAGAGCGACAGGATCTTGTCGGTCGGCACGGCCAGCACCTTGCCGTCTTCGCCGGCTTCGTCGGTCATCTTCAGGATGCCGATGGCGCGGCAGGGCACCACCACACCGGGGATCAGCGGTACGGGCGTGATCACCAGCACGTCCACCGGGTCGCCGTCGCCCGACAGGGTCTTGGGTACATAACCGTAGTTGGTCGGGTAGTGCATCGCGGTGCTCATGAAACGGTCCACGAAGATCGCGCCGGTTTCCTTGTCCACTTCGTACTTGATCGGGTCGGCGTTCATCGGGATCTCGATGATCACGTTGAACGACTCGGGAACATTCTTGCCAGGGGTGACGTTGTCGAGAGACATGGGGTTTTCTGAGAGTTGATGAATCGGAAGCGGCCACGTGTGCACAGGCATGGCGCACGGAACCCGAACGGATGGGCGCAAACGGTGCGCGCATGGGCAGGATTTACCCTGATTTTACTGATCCCAGCCTTACTTCCTGATCCATATCATTTCCCAAATGAAGCAATTCCCGCTAAATTCCAGCCGTTGGCCAATCGCCCTGCCGTGCTGCACCACCTGTAGCACAAGGACACGAGGAAGCAACGCAGCGGGGGCCACCCTCAAAGCGTTGCCCCCTCCAAGTCAAAACGAATGAGCAGGAGTAATCTATGGTTGGACAATCTGCGCTGATCTTTGCGCTGGTGTGTGGACTCGTGGCCGTGGCATACGGTTTCTGGTCCCGAAGCTGGATTCTTTCTCAGGACGCGGGCAACGCCCGCATGCAGGAAATCGCCGGGGCCATCCAGACCGGCGCTGCCGCCTACCTCGCCCGACAGTACAAGACCATTGCCATCGTGGGCGTGGTGCTGGCGATTCTCATCGGTGTCTTCCTCGACAGCACGACCGCCATCGGCTTCGTGCTCGGCGCGGTGCTTTCGGGTGCCTGCGGCTTCATCGGCATGAACGTCTCGGTGAAAGCCAACGTGCGCACGGCGCAGGCTGCGACCCGGGGTATCGGCCCGGCGCTGGACGTGGCCTTCCGTGGCGGCGCCATCACCGGCATGCTGGTGGTCGGCCTGGGCCTGCTGGGCGTGGCCGGCTTCTTCTGGTTCCTGGTCGGCAACGGCAACCTGACGCCCGACAAGAACCTGGCCACCCTGCTCAACCCGCTGATCGGCTTTGCCTTCGGCTCCTCGCTCATTTCCATCTTCGCCCGTCTGGGCGGCGGCATCTTCACCAAGGGCGCCGACGTGGGCGCCGATCTGGTGGGCAAGGTCGAAGCCGGCATCCCCGAAGACGACCCGCGCAACCCGGCGGTGATCGCCGACAACGTTGGCGACAACGTCGGCGACTGCGCCGGCATGGCGGCCGACCTGTTCGAGACCTACGCGGTGACGCTGATCGCCACCATGGTGCTGGGCGCCCTGATGGTGACGGTGGCCCCGATGCAGGCCGTGCTCTACCCCCTGGTGCTCGGGGGCGTGTCGATCATCGCGTCCATCATCGGCTGCTTCTTCGTGAAGGCCAGCCCGGGCATGAAAAACGTGATGCCCGCGCTGTACAAGGGCCTGGCGATTGCCGGTGTGCTCTCATTGATCGCCTTCTACTTCGTGACCGCCTGGATCATGCCTGACGACGCCATCAGCGCCAGCGGCAGCCAGCTGCGACTGTGGGGCGCCTGCGCGGTCGGCCTGATCCTGACCGCGGCCCTGGTCTGGATCACCGAGTTCTACACCGGCACCCAGTATTCACCGGTCAAACACATCGCCCAGGCCTCCACCACCGGCCACGGCACCAACATCATCGCTGGGCTGGGCGTGTCCATGCGCTCCACCGCCTGGCCGGTGCTCTGTGTCTGTATCGCCATCATCGCGGCTTACACGCTGGCCGGTCTGTACGGCATCGCCATCGCCGCCACGTCCATGCTGAGCATGGCCGGCATCGTGGTGGCCCTGGACGCCTACGGCCCCATCACCGACAACGCCGGCGGCATCGCCGAAATGGCCGAGCTGCCCAGCAGCGTGCGCGATGTGACCGACCCGCTGGACGCGGTGGGCAACACCACCAAGGCCGTCACCAAGGGCTACGCCATCGGCTCGGCCGGTCTGGCGGCCCTGGTGCTGTTTGCCGACTACACCCACAAGCTGGAAACCTACGGCCACCAGATCAGCTTCGACCTGAGCAACCCGATGGTCATCGTCGGCCTGTTCATCGGCGGCATGATCCCCTACCTCTTCGGTGCCATGGCGATGGAAGCGGTGGGTCGCGCCGCGGGCGCCGTGGTGGTCGAGGTGCGCCGTCAGTTCAAGGAGATTCCCGGCATCATGGAAGGCACGGCCAAACCCGAGTACGGCCGCGCGGTCGACATGCTGACCACAGCGGCCATCAAGGAAATGGTGATTCCCTCGCTGCTGCCGGTGGTGGCGCCGATTCTGGTGGGCGTGTTCCTCGGTCCCCAGGCCCTGGGTGGTCTGCTCATGGGCACCATCGTGACCGGCCTGTTCGTGGCCATCTCCATGTGCACCGGCGGTGGTGCCTGGGACAACGCCAAGAAATACATCGAAGACGGCCACCACGGCGGCAAGGGCAGCGAAGCCCACAAGGCGGCCGTGACCGGTGACACCGTGGGCGACCCCTACAAGGACACCGCTGGCCCGGCCGTGAACCCGCTGATCAAGATCATCAACATCGTGGCCCTGCTGATCGTGCCACTGCTGCCGATGGCCGCCTGACCCGCGGGTTGGATCACTCACAACAAGGCCCGCCGAAGCGGGCCTTGTTGTTTTCGGCGCCGCTGCGGCTACGCAGCGTCAGCCCGGGTGAGCAGGCGCACCACCGCGCTGGCGCTGGGTGTCAGTTCCTGAAGGCGGTCGACCTCCCCACGCTCGATGGCCAGCATCACGAGCTCATTGATGCCGCCCACCGCGGCGAGCGCCATGGTGGGCGTCAGCACCTGACTCAAGGGCACCCCGCCAGAACCGGGCCCACCGTTGACCGTTTCCAGCACAAAGTCGGCAAACTGCGCCATCACTTCGCGACGCACCCGGAGTCCTTCGGATCCCAGGTGATGGATTTCAACAAACAGCGTCCCGACCAACCCCGGCCCCGCCGCCAGATGCGCAAAATAGGCGTCCAGCGCATGCTCCACCTGGGTTTGCCAGGGGCGATCGGGCTGCACCGCTTCGCGCAGCGTGCGCAGTGCCGATGCACTCGTCAGCCGGTACAGCGTCAGGAAGCAGGTTTCCTTGCAGTCAAAATGTTCGTAGAACGTGCGCTTGGAAACCCCCGCTTCGCGCACGATGTCGGCAATGGTGGCTGCGGCAACCCCCTTGCTGGCCGACACCCCCGCCATCGCTTGCAGCAAGCGCGAACGGTGTTCGTGCAGCTCGCTGGTGGTGTCGCTGGTGACCATGGATGGGGCTTTCATGCGCGGCATCTTAGGCCAGCCGCTTGTCCGCCGGCTGACAACGCCCAGCCCTGTTCACCGCGGAACCCCGCTTGACAGTGCGCCCTCAGGCAGGCAGCATGGCCACCCTTGGTACCATAAAGTACCGCCATCCGAAGACCGCTCATGACCGAACTGATTGTCCGCCGCCTGCTGATCGATCTGGAGCAACCGGTCGCCCGCCACTGGTGCGCCGGCGACGCGTTCCTGACCGCCTGGTTCAACGCCTTGTCGATGAGCTTCCCGGTGGGCGAACAGTTCTTCATTGATTCGGTGCGCAACGGTCTGCAAGCGCTGGAACCGGAGCAGCGCGACCGCTACCAAGACGAGGTCAAAGGCTTCATTGGCCAGGAAGCGACCCACCGCCGCATCCACGCGCTCTTCAACGCGCAGATCGAATGCCACGGTCTGGTCAACGGCTGGGAACCGCGCGCCCGCGAGCGCCTGCGGCTGGTCGAAGGCACCGACCCGCGCCACGGCCTCGCCATCACCGCGGCCAATGAACACTTCACCGCCCTGTTCGCCGAATGGATGTTGTCGCACCACCACCTGCTGGACGGCTGCGAGCCCCGACTCAAGGCCCTGTGGCTCTGGCACAGCGCCGAAGAGGCCGAACACAAATGCACCGCGTTCGACCTCTACCAAGCCCTGGGGGGCAGCCACGCCTGGCGGGTGAAATGGATGCGGCGCATCACCCTCATTTTCCTCACCGACACGCTGCGCCAGACCGCCAACAACCTGCGGCGCGACGGCACGCTCTGGCGCTGGAGCACCTGGCGCAGCGCGGCGCGCCACATGCTCGGCCGCGAGGGTCTGCTGCGCCGGAGCTTCACGCCCTGGCGGGCGTATTTCCGGCCCGATTTCCACCCCAGTCAACAAAGCAGCGACCTCTCACAAGACTGGCTGCGCGACAACAGCCGCCTGTACACCCGGGTCGGCGCCGCCTGAGCGCCCGGCCCCCTGGGGTTTAACCCCGATTCGCCAGGGTCTGTGCGCCAGCGCCCGCGCAGCGTCCACCATAATCGGAGCATGTCCGAACGCGTCATTCCCCTGGTCGATCACCGCATGTCCACGTTGTCTGCGGCGGTCCCGTCAAAGGCCATTCCCGCCACGGGCCTGCTGGGCGATACCCTGGGCCGGCCGCTGCGCGACCTGCGCATCAGCGTCACCGACCGCTGCAATTTCCGCTGCAGCTACTGCATGCCCAAGGAAGTCTTCGACAAGGACTACCCCTACCTGCCGCACAGTGCGCTGCTGAGTTTTGAAGAGATCACGCGCGTGGCGCGCCAGTTTGTGGCCCACGGCGTGCAGAAGATCCGCCTCACCGGCGGCGAGCCCCTGCTGCGCAAGAACCTCGAAATCCTCATCGGCCAGCTCGCTGCACTGCGCACGACCGAAGGCCGGCCGCTGGACATCACGCTCACCACCAACGGATCGCTGCTGGAGCGCAAGGCGCAGGCCCTCAAAGACGCCGGGCTGCAGCGCGTCACGGTCAGCCTGGACGGTCTGGACGACACCGTCTTCCGCGCCATGAACGACGTCGATTTCCCGGTGGCCGACGTGCTGCGTGGCATCGAAGCCGCGCAGGCCGCGGGCCTGGGCCCGATCAAGGTCAACATGGTGGTCAAGCGCGGCACCAACGAGCATCAAATCCTGCCCATGGCGCGCCATTTCAAAGGCACCGGCATCGTGCTGCGCTTCATCGAATTCATGGACGTCGGCGCCACCAACGGCTGGCGCATGGACGAAGTGATGCCGAGCGCCGAGGTGGTGCAGATGATCCACCGCGAACTGCCGCTGGTGCAGCTGGACCCTTCGGCGCCGGGTGAAACCGCCGAGCGCTGGGGCTATGCCGATGCGAACGGCCAGCACGATGTGCAAGCGGGTGAAATCGGCGTGATCAGCAGCGTCACGCAGGCCTTTTGCAGCGACTGCAACCGCGCCCGCCTGTCCACCGAAGGCAAGCTTTACCTGTGCCTGTTCGCCAACCAGGGCCACGACCTCAAACCGCTGGTGCGGGGTGGTGCGTCTGACGAACAACTCGCCAGCGCGATCGCGGCCATCTGGCAGGGTCGCAGCGACCGGTACTCCGAACTGCGCGCCAGCCTGCCGCCCGACGAGTCGGGCGGTGGCCGGCGGGTGGAGATGAGCTACATCGGAGGCTGAACAGGAACACCCCCGCGCCGCTTCGCGTCACCCCCTCAAGGGGGCGGCACTGGCCGTCCGGCAAAGCCGGCCCGGCGGTGCCCCCGGTTGAAACCACCTCACTCGCTGCACCTCAGAAAACCTGACCGCGTTCCGCCATGAATCCCATACAACCAGGACAAATCACCGCCCTCGTGCTCGCCGGGGGTCGCGGCTCCCGCATGGGCGGGGTCGACAAGGGCCTGCAGAACTTCAACGGCACGCCGCTGGCGCTGCACACCGTGATGCGGCTGCAGATGCAGGCCGGTGGCTTGATCGGCGACCTGATGATCAACGCCAACCGCAACCTCTCGGCCTACGAGGCCTTTGGTGCGCCGGTCTGGCCCGACACGCTGTCCGACTACGCCGGGCCGCTGGCGGGTTTCATGACCGGGCTGGAGCGCTGTGAAACGCCCTACCTGCTGACGGCCCCCTGCGACACACCGCTGTTCCCGCTCGACCTCGCACTGCGGCTGGCGCAAGCCTTTGAAGACGGCTCGACCGAGATCGCGATGGCCGCTGCCCGCGAAGCCGATGGCCAGGTCCGCACCCAGCCGGTCTTCTGCCTGATGCGGGTGAACCTGCTGGAGAGCCTCGTCGCGTTCACTCAGGCGGGCGGCCGCAAGATCGACCGCTGGACCGACCAGCACCGCACCGTGGTGGTGACCTTTGACCAGCCGGGCGACGATCCGCGCGCCTTCTGCAACGCCAACACCCTCGCCGAACTGCACGCGCTGGAACACAGCTGAACCCTGATCGATGAAAACGATAGAACAGATCGCAGCCGAGCTGCAGGGCTACGACCCGCAGGCCCTGAGCGCCGAGCGCGTCAACCAGTTCCTGGCCCACCTGGTCGATCCCGTCACAGCCACCGAAACGGTGGGCGTGTTTGAGGCGCTCGGCCGCGTGCTCGCACAGGACGTGATCTCGCCCATCAGCGTGCCACCGCACGACAACTCGGCCATGGACGGTTTTGGATTTCACAGCTCGCAGCTCCAGCCGGGGCAGCCGCTGTCGCTGCGCGTGGTCGGCACCGCCTTCGCCGGCAAGGCCTGGCAGGGCACGGTGGCGGCGGGTGAATGCCTGAAGATCATGACCGGCGCGATCATGCCGCCCGAGCTGGACACCGTGGTGCCGCTGGAGTTTGTGAAGGCGCAGGATGACCGCGTGGAGATCCCCTCCGGTGTGGTGAGCGCCGGTGACAACCGCCGCCTGCTCGGCGAAGACCTCATGGCGGGGCAGCCCGCGCTGCGCCGCGGCCAGACACTCGGCCCCGCCGCGCTCGGCCTGATCGCCAGTCTCGGCTTGCCCGGCGTGGCGGTGTATCGACGGATCAAGGTGGCCTACTTTTCCACCGGCGACGAAATCCTCAGCCTGGGCGAAACACTGCGCGAAGGCGCGGTGTACGACAGCAACCGCTACACCGTCTTCGGCCTGCTCACGCGCATGGGCGTCGAGGTGATCGACATGGGCGTGATCAAGGACGAACCCGCCGCCCTCGAAGCCGCCTTCCGTCAGGCCGCGCTTGAGGCCGACGCCATCATCACCAGCGGCGGTGTGAGCATGGGCGAGGCCGACCACACCAAGGCCATGATGAAGCAGCTCGGTGACGTGGCGTTCTGGCGCATCGCCATGCGGCCCGGGCGGCCCATGGCCGTGGGCAGGATCACAGAAAACAGCAAGTCAGCCGTCCTCTTCGGCCTGCCGGGCAACCCGGTGGCCGTGATGGTCACGTTCCTGGCCTTCGTGCGCCCCGCCCTGCAGCGTTTGATGGGCTGCCAGGCCTGCGAGCTGGTGCTGCTCAAGGCGCACAGCGCCGAGGCCCTGCGCAAGAAACCGGGCCGCACCGAATACCAGCGCGGCGTCGTCAGCCGCGGTGCCGACGGCTCGTTGCAGGTGCGCACCACCGGCAACCAGGGTTCGGGCGTGCTGCGCTCCATGGTCGAGGCCAATGGCCTCATCGTGCTGCACCACGGTCAGGGCAACGTGGCCGTGGGCGACGAGGTGGACGTGATGATGTTCGACGGCGTGATCTGAGCGATTGATGTGGCCTCTGCGGCCGCGGATCAAGCCCGGGCCATCCAACCTCTGCACGCAGGGTGAGCTCCCCGCTTATCGGGCATCCGGGTCTGGCGCAACCGCCGCGGACTGTTCGGCCAGAAACTCGTCGGCCCAGCGCTGGGCGCGGGGCAGGCAACTCGCCAGCGAGGCCTGCAACTCGGGCACCAGAAAGTACGATGGCTCGTGCCGATAAGGGTGGCGCATGCGCGCGACATCCTGGGCTTCATGACTTAGGTCCACCCGTTGCCCTTCTATGAAGTTGTACTGGTGCTCATAGTGCCCCCGAATGGCGCCGCCAAACACACGCTGCATGAACAGGGACCCATACTTGCAGGCGCCCGAGAGGTCCAGCGGGACTTTGTCCGGCTGGCCGACGGCTTCTTCACACCACTTACCGAACACGAAGACTTTGGCTGCCTTGAAGTTCTCGTCGGTGTAGGGCAGGCGCCCGGCAAGAGGCAAGGTGCAGTCCAGGCCCATCGGTGGCTCCGGATCGGCCATCACTTCGCCACCAGGATGTCTTCGGACTCGGGTTCTCCGTGGCCCGGCACATCCTTCGGCAGCACCCGGGAACCATGCCTTGTACGCGCCAGCAAGGTGTACATGGTGGGCACCACAAACAGCGTGAGCAGCGTACCCAGGCTCATGCCGCCCACGATGACCCAGCCGATCTGCTGACGGCTCTCGGCACCGGCCCCGGTGGCCAGCGCCAGTGGCATGGCGCCGAGCACCATGGCGCCGGTGGTCATCATGATCGGGCGCAGGCGCAATGCGGCGGACTCCTTGACCGCTTCGAGCTTGTCTTTGCCCTTCTCGCGCAGCTGGTTGGCGAACTCCACGATCAGGATGCCGTGTTTGGTGATCAGGCCAACCAGCGTGATGAGCCCGATCTGACTGAACACGTTGAGCGTACCTCCACTGAGCTTGAGCGCCAGCAGCGCGCCCAGCATGGACAGCGGCACGCTGAGCATGATGATGAGCGGGTCGACAAAGCTCTCGAACTGCGCCGCCAGCACGAGGTAGATGAACAGCAGCGAGAGCGCGAACACGATGGCCAGCGAACCCGATGAGCTGCGGAACTCGCGGCTCTGGCCGTTGAGGTCGGTGGTGTAGCCGGGCGGCAGCACCTCGGCCGCGATCCCGTTCATGATCTGGAGCGCCTCACCCAGCGCCAGCTCGGGCGCGAGGTTGGCCGTGATGGAGGCGCTGCGGCGCTGGCCGAAGTGGTTGAGTTCGCGCGGCACCACGACTTCGCGCAGTTTCACCAGCGAGGCCAATGGAATCATCGCCTCGCCGCGCCCGCGCACGAAGAG
>Ga0209066_10001825_pt1 | contig 27362 bp, 21 predicted proteins | sample All_14_2_FD_187198 | JGI IMG/M metagenome (GOLD analysis project Ga0209066, IMG submission 187198) | Freshwater microbial communities in response to fracking from Pennsylvania, USA - Allegheny Zone_MetaG_DW_15 (SPAdes) (version 2) ...
CACAGCCAGCTGGGGGCCTGGGCCAGCGAACAGTCGCGCCCCTTGCCTGATCGCCTGGCGCTGGAGAAGCGGGTCGCCGAGATGGGCCTGAAATTTGGCCTCGGCAAGGTGCCGCGTCCGCCGCACTGGTCGGGGTATCGCGTCGTTCCGCAGGTCATCGAGTTCTGGCGCGACCGGCCCTTCCGTCTGCACGAACGGCTGGTCTATGGCCGTGTTGGCGACGGCTGGACGACGACGCGGCTTTACCCGTAGGCAGCCCTAGGTCAGGGACCCATCAGTGCGGTTCAATTGATCGCATAGTTCGAGCAAGCGGCGCACATCCGCTTGCGTGGGCTTCACATCGAGTAGCCCATGAGCCACGGCATTTCGCGCCTTGGCCATATCACGCAGGAAAACAGCCTGTTGTTGAGGCAATCGACCCTTAGAGATGATCACATCGATCAATGACCCTGGGGCGAGGCTTCGCGCGGCAAGATCTGGCTCAAGCCGGCGGCCGATGGCCTCGAAGACTGACCAGGCCAGCAGTAGGGCTGGGCGAGGGGCCATCTCCGAAACCCGTCGCGCTTCTTCCAGCGCTACGCGTACCTCATCGTCAGTCGCCGGGGCCAGCGGAACGCCTTCCGGCGCAGCGTAGATGACTTCCAGGCGCCAATCGGGATGACCTGTAAACAGACTTTGTATCTGTTTCACCTTGGTATCGGTGGATTGACTGCGGCTCCGCATGATTTCGATCACAAGAGATAGCTTCGGGCCAACGGCGATAGCGTCAGGGGCGAAGCCACGCAGAAAGGCTGGTAGCTGCTCAACCTTGGGTTGCCGTATCAAGCGGTAGCCTTCATTCGTCCAGCGCGGTTCGAGGCGGTCGAGCACCTCATCCTCGGTCAGGGCGGATACCATCAAGAGAGCTCCTCATGAACGTCGCCTGCAATCCTGATGTAGACGACAGGCTCTTCGGCTTGGAGCGCCCGTAGCAAGGCGGCGGACGGGCTCTGGAACGCGAATATATGCCCAGGTTCAAACTTCTGCACGACAACGCGTTCAACGATTTCGTCATCGCTGTAAACGCAGCGCACCATAGCATCCAAGATGGGCTTCACCCGGTTGTCGACGTCGCCCTGCATTTCGGCTGCTGGGAAGAGGTAGATAGTGACTGCCACGGGGTCTGTGAGAAGCCAAGCGCCCTCTGGAAGCGCCACTTTGGCCGCAGTCTGGACTGTTTCCTTCCAAGTTCGTTTTGACTCGGACGAGCCTTGGAGGCTGATCGCCGTGCCTTTCACAATGAACTCAAATGGCAGTTCAGGCTCTAAGGACACGGGTATGGCCGCCATTTTTCAACAGTATTGCCAAAAGTACTGCCGTGGTCATGAGGATGTGTCGGTGCGCGCGGGAGGGGGCGTCGCCAGGCCGTAGCGCGCCAGGAAGGTTTCGACCGCGTCGCTGCAGATGTCGGTCAGGGGGCGCTGGGCCTGGGTTTCATCGCCGGTGGTGAGACCCAGTATCAGGGTGGCGTGTTCGATCATGCCCATCAGCTGGCCGGCCGCCCAGGACGGCTTTTCGACGGTGATCTCGCCGGTCTTGACCAGGTCATTGATCACCAGGATCGCCGCGCCGCCCAGTTCCTCTCGGGCGCTCTGCAGGAAATGCTCCGCCACATCGTCGAAACGCCGCCGTTCGGCCGTGACCAGACGGAACATGGCCCGGGTCAGTGGCAGGGTCATGAAGGCGGCATAGGCGTTGGCGAAGGCCAGAAGGCGCCTGCGGGCGTCGCCTTCTGTCAGGATGCTTTCGCGCACCGGGGCGGCCATGTCATGGGCGGCGTCGCGCACAACCACCTTGAAGAGATCGGCCTTGCCGGGAAAATAGGCGTAGAGAGTCGCCGTCGAGACGTTTGCAGCTCGGGCTACAACCTCCATCCCAGCGTCGCGATAGCCTTCGCGCAGGAACTGGGCGCGCGCGGCGGCCACGATTTCGCTTCTCTTGTGTTCCGCCCTTTTGAGGCCGGCGCCCATCAACATCTTGGATAAACTCGAACGGCTACTGAGCTGCAAGTTAATCGGGTATCCTGAATCGACGCAAGTCAGGGGCGAGGACTTCGCGGTTGGATTCGGCTATGGGACCCCGGCGCAGGGTTTCGAGCGCGACTGGACAGGATTTGGGCGTGAACAAGGACGCTGAGAGTGCGCGCGAACAGGAGGTGGCCGCCTGGTTCGCCGGCCGCGCCGAAAACACCATCGAGACCTCATGCGCCCGGGTGTTCCTGATTGGCGACGCCGCCTTCAAGGTGAAGCGCCCCGTTGATTTCGGCTTTCTGGACTATTCCACCCTGGAGCTGCGGCGATGGGCGCTGGAGCGGGAGCTTGCCTTCAACCGCGCCGCCGCGCCCGACATTTATCGCACCGTTCGGCGACTGACCCGTGACCCCCTTGGCGGCATCGAGGTCGACGGCGACGGCGAGGTCGTTGAATACGCGCTGGAAATGCGTCGCTTCGACGAGCAGGGCGTTCTGGCCACACAACCCTGGGCGATCGACGATGCGCTGGAAGACTCGCTGGGTCGCACCGTGGCGCGCTTCCACGCCGGGGCCACCTTGCGGCCGCAGGGCGGCGGCGTCCACGCCCTGGGCTACACGATCCGCTCCAACGCCAATCTGCTGCGAGGCCTGGCGCCGCGTCTGGGCAGCCTAGCGGTCGAGCGCCTGATCGCCGAGACGGATCTGGCCCTGGAACGCCTCGGCCCCCTGCTGGACGCCCGCGCGGCGGACGGCTTCGCCCGCCACTGCCATGGCGACCTGCATCTGGGTAATATCCTGATCGAGAACGGCCAGCCTATCCTGTTTGACTGCATCGAATTCAACGACACGCTGTCGGACATCGATATCCAGTACGATCTGGCCTTCCTGCTGATGGACCTGGATTTCCGTCGTCGCCGCGATGCGGCCGGCCGGGTCTTGAACGCCTATCTCGACGAGGCCGCGCGGGCGTTCGGCGATGGCCTGTGGACAGGGCTCGCCGCCCTGCCGCTGATGCTGAGCGTGCGCGCCGCCGTGCGGACCCACGTCTGGGCCTATACGGGCGATGACGAGGCGGCGCGGGCCTATCTGGCCACGGCCCTGGAGCATCTGGCCCCGCGCCCCGTCAGCCTGGTGGCGACCGGCGGCCTGTCGGGCTCGGGCAAGTCGACCTTCGCCCGCGTCTGCGCGCCGGGTCTGGGCTCTGCCCCCGGCGCGGTGGTTCTGCGCACCGACGAGATCCGCAAGCGCCTGTGGGGCGTGCCCTCGCTGCAACGTCTGCCGCGCGAGGCCTATGCGCCGGAGATGAGCGTTCGGGTCTATGACCAGCTGTTCAACGACGCGGCCCTGGCCCTGAAGGCGGGTCGTTCGGTGGTGCTGGATGCGGTGTTCATGAAGCCGGAGGAGCGCGCGCGCGCCGAGGCCCTGGCCGCTGCAGCCGATGTGGCCTTTCAGGGGGTCTGGCTGGAAGCCCCGCCCGAGGTGCTGCGCGCCCGTGTCGCCGCGCGGGTCAACGACGCCTCGGACGCCGACGTCGCCGTGCTGGAAACCCAGCTGACCCGCGAGACCGGCGAGATCGCCTGGCGCCGGGTTGATACGGTGAGCGCCTTTGAAGACGAGGCGCGGACCCTGGCGGAGACTTTGGGCTAGGGGCCAGGAAACTATTCTAGGCGGCGTCGTGCAGCGCGTCGGCGCGCGGCGCGTCTGGATCGATGGCGCGGGCGATGGCGTTGATCAGGGCGGCCGGCTTGACCGGTTTGCCCAGATGATCGTTGAAGCCCATCTCCAGAAAGCGCTCGCGGTCGCCGGCCATGGTCGAGGCCGTCAGGGCGATCACCGGCAGGGTCGGATCACCGGCAGCGCCCGAACGGATCGCCTCCAGCGCCGTGATGCCGTCCATCACCGGCATGTTGATGTCCATCAGCACGCAGTCGAAGTGGCCGTCCGCCATGGCGTTCAGCGCCGCCTGTCCGTTATCGACGACGGTCAGTGACAGCCCGGTGGCTTCCAGCATGGTCTGCACCACCAGCTGATTGATTTCATTGTCTTCGGCCATCAGCACGCGGATCGAGGTCATTGCGCCTTCGCGCTTGTCCTCGGCTGGTTCCTCAGCGACCTGGGGTTGGGCGACCGGGGCCCGGATGCTGAAGGCGAAGCACCCGCCGGTCTCGCAGGGCTCCAGCGTCAGGTCTCCGCCCATCTGGCGGGCCAGGGCGCGGGAGATCGTCAGCCCCAGGCCGACGCCGCCGTGCCGGCGCGAAATGGTGTCATCGGCCTGGGTAAAGCTGTCAAAGACCCGGTCGGCCGCCTCGGGCGGTACGCCTGGCCCCGTGTCGCGCACGGTGAAGACGATGGCGCATCGTCCCTCGATCACCTCTCCGGGACAATGAACATGCACGTCCACGCCGCCCCTGGTCGTGAACTTCAGGGCGTTGGAAATCAGGTTGGTCAGCACCTGCCGGATGCGCAGGGCGTCGCCCTCGATCCAGGCGGGGGCGCCGGCGTCGAACCGCAGGGTGATGTCCAGGTTCTTGACCATGGCGACGTCGCGCCAGGCGTCGACAATATCGCGTACCGTCTCTTCCAGCTCGAACGGCGCAGGCGTCAGCTCGACCTTGCCCGCTTCGATGCGCGACAGGTCCAGCACATCATTAAGCAGTTGCATCAGGTTGTCGCCGGACCGGATCATCAGCCGGACCTGCTCGCGCTGGGTCTCGTTGAGGTCGGAGCGCGACAGGGCGTGGGCCATGCCCAGCAGGCCGTTCATCGGCGTTCGCAGCTCGTGGCTGGTGACGGCGATGAAGGTCGATTTGGCGCGGGTGGCCTCCAGGGCCCGCTCGCGTTCCTCGCGCAGGCCATTGGTCAGTTCGTCCATCCGGCGGGCGGCGGCGCGGTTGGCGATCATCGTATTGATCGTGCTCAGCGCCACGATCAGCAGACCCCAGCGCGCGGTCTCCGGACCGATACCCTGGGCGTCATAGAAGAAGAACGGAAACACGATCAGGCTGGTCAGGGGCGCGACGCCGCTGACCGTGACCAGGCTCCACGGCTGATGACGGAAGTTCTGCGTGTAGACGATCTGACCAACCCAGACCGCGAGGGCCGCCAGCTTGAACTCGGCGGTGTCGGACAGCCACAGCACGGCGGCCAGTCCTGACCAGGTCAGGTTGATCGGCAGGGCGGCCAGGACAAAGGCCGCGCGCAGGGCCTGCGTGCCGGCGACGCCGGGCCTGAATCTGCCGGTCGCCAGTCTCGCCACGCCTTCGCCGGCCAGCAGGCAGGCCAGCCACAGCACCGACGTGGGCAGCCCCAGCGCAGGCGCCATGACGACCGACACCACCAGGGCCGAAATGATGCGCGAGGGCAGCAGGCGATGGGTGTCCATCGCCACCTCGTCCAGCCGCTCGTCGGCCCAAGGGGATTGCAGCAAGCGCAAGGAATCGTCCTGATACGGCCAGGTAGGCCACCGAGGGCCAAGGATACTCTTTTAGGGGAAACGAGACCTTGAGGCGGCCTGCGGCGGATCAGCGCGGGCGCGAGCCGGGGGCGTCGACGCAACCCTGCGCCGTCCAGCCAAAGCCAAGATGATCGCCCGCTGCGCGCGGCGCGTTGCGCCGGCAAGCTTCGCCCGATAGCTTCCCCCGCATAACAAGAAGCCTTTCGGGAGAGCCAGTTCGATGCAGGGGTTGATGCAGCATGGGGCGTTGACGGTCGACAAGATCATCGACCACGCCGCTCAGTGGCACGGTAGCCGGGAAGTCGTCACACGGTCGGTCGAGGGACCCATCGTGCGCACCACCTATGCGGCGATCCGCGACCGCGCCAAGCGGGTGTCCAATGCGCTGCTGTCGCTGGGGATCAAGCCGGGCGACCGGGTCGCCACCCTGGCCTGGAACACCGGCCGCCACATGGAGGCCTGGTACGGCATCATGGGCATCGGGGCGGTTTGCCACACCCTGAACCCGCGCCTGTTCCCCGAGCAGATCGCCTGGATCGCCGACCATGCCGGCGACCGCGTGCTGTTCACCGATCTGACCTTCCTGCCCATCGTCGCGGCCATCCTGCCCAAGGTTCCCAGCATCGAGCATGTGGTCGTCTTCACCGACGGCGCGCACATGCCGGCCTTCGCGCCGGCGGCAGAGGCCCCGCACTTCAAGGGCGTCCACTGCTTCGAGACCCTGGTCGACAGCCATGGCGCCGACTGCGCCTGGGGCGGCTTCGACGAGGGCACGGCGGCGGGGCTGTGCTACACCTCGGGTACGACGGGCGACCCCAAGGGGGTGATGTATTCGCACCGCTCCAACTTCCTGCACACCCTGATCACCCTGCAGCCTGACGTGATGGGCCTGTCGCAGCGCGACGTGATCCTGCCGGTGGTGCCGATGTTCCACGCCAACGCCTGGGGCGTGGCCTTCTCGGCCCCGGGCACGGGCGCCAAGATGGTGATGCCCGGCTCCAAGATGGACGGCGCCTCGATCTATGAACTGCTGGACAGCGAGGGCGTAACCTTCTCGGCCGCCGTGCCCACCGTCTGGCAGATGCTGCTGCAGCACCTGCGCGAGAACGACCTGAAACTGCCCGTCCTCAAGAAGGTGGTGATTGGCGGAGCGGCCTGTCCCGAACACATCATTCGCGCCTTCCAGGAAGATTATGATGTCGAGGTCGTCCACGCCTGGGGCATGACCGAGACCTCGCCGGTCGGCACCCTGTCGGTGATGACCGATGAGCTGCTCAAGCTGCCCTACGACCAGCAGATGCCCTATCGCCTCAAGCAGGGCCGGCCGCCGCTGGGCGTGGAGCTGAAACTGACCGACGACGCCGGTCAGCGCCTGCCGCATGACGGCAAGAGCTTTGGCAATCTGAAGATCAAGGGCCCGATCATCGCCGGCGAGTATTTCCGGGGCGCCGGCGGCAAGATCCTCGATGACGAGGGCTTCTTCGATACGGGCGATGTGGCCACCATCGACGAGCATGGCTTCATGCAGATCACCGACCGCGCCAAGGACGTGGTGAAGTCCGGCGGCGAGTGGATCAGCACCATCGACATCGAGAACATCGCCATGGGTCACCCCAAGGCGGCGCTGGCGGCGGTGATCGGCGTGGCCCACCCCAAGTGGGACGAGCGGCCGATCCTGCTGGTCAAGCTGAAGGAAGGCGAGACCGCCACCAAGGAAGAGTTCCTGGCCTTCCTGGAAGGCAAGATCGCCAAGTGGTGGATGCCCGACGATGTGCTGTTCGTCGACGACATCCCGCTGGGCGCCACCGGCAAGATCGACAAGAAGCTGATCCGTCAGCGGATGAAGGACTATGTCCTGCCGACCGCCGCCGCCGCGCCGATCCTGGCCGCCGCCGATGGCGGTCAGGCCGCCCGCATCTATGCGCCAGATCCTGTGGAAACGCCGCCTGATGTGGAGGCGATCGCCTCGGGGGAGCTTGAGGCCGGGGAGGTTCACGTCGAATCCTTTCCGGCCGAAGCCGAACTGACGCCCGTGGCCGCTGCGGAGACCGACGCCCTGCCGCCGCCGGAGGATCTGGACGACCAGCCCCTGCGGCTGCACGAGCCCGATGCGCCGCCGCCGGTCGCGACCCCGATTGCCGCAGCCGCCGACGACCTGCCCTTCGCCATGCCGTTGACGCCGCGCGACCAGCGCAAGGCCAGGGCGGCTGCCGCTAAAGCAGGCCAGACCCCAGCATGGGCGCCGCTCTATCTGGACCTGGCCCTGGTCATCGCCCTGATCCCCGGCTTGCTGGTGGCCGCAGGCGCGGTGGGCGTGAAACTGGGCCTGCTGGATCTCTCCCTCGGCTATAATCTGATGGCCCAGGACTGGGCGCCCAAGCTTGCCTATCTGAGCGTCGCCACCGGCGTGCTGGGCCTGATCATCGCCCTGATGGCCGGGTTCGGAAAGCTGTGGAAGCGGGTCCTGCTGATCCTGCTGATCACCATCGCCACCATCGCGACGATGGTGTGGGTGACCGCCGCAGGCGGCCGGGCGCCGCCGGTGCACGACGTCGCCACCGACTGGAAGACGCCTCTGGGCTTTTCCGACGCTGCTCTCGCGGCGCGTGGCGGATCGGCCCAGGCCGTCGAGGACGATCCCAGCCTGCCCGTCGGGTCGGTGGTCTTCGCCGGTCGTCGGGTGGCCGACGTCAATGCCGAGACCTGCCCTTCGGCGCGGCCGCTGGTGCTGGAGCGCAGCCCTGCGGACGCCTATGAGGCGGCCAAGGCGGCGGTGCTGGCCGCAGGCCTGACCCTGATCACCGACGATCCCATGGATGGCCGGCTGGAGGCCACGGGCCGCAGCTACTGGTATGGGCTGGTTGACGATCTGGTGGTCAGGGTGCGTCCCGACGCCGTGGGGGCGCGGGTCGACATGCGTTCGATCGGCCGCGAACCAGGCCCGGATCTGGGGCGCAACTGCCGCCGGATCGAAGGCCTGCTGACGGCCGTCAAGGGCTGATGCCGGCTCAGGGCAGGCTGTACCCGGCGTCCAGGTCCGGCGCCCCCCCGCACAGCACCCGGCCCTCGCGGACCAGTTGCTGCATGTGGGCCAGCACCGACATGGCGGCGGCCGGATGCAGTCGCGGGTCTACGGCGGCATAGAGCGCCGGAACCATTGTCTTGATCCGCGTGTGGCCCTCGGCCAGGGCGTCGAGAATCTGGGTCTCACGCGCCCGTCGATGCGCGACATAGGCGGAGATGAAGGGTTCGACCTCGCGCACCGGCGCGCCATGGGTCGGCCACAGGGTGTCGAAGCCGCGCGCCTTGACCTTTTCCAGACTGGCGAAATAGTCGCCCATGTCGCCGTCGGGCGGCGTGATCACCGTGGTCGACCAGCCCATGATGTGATCGCCGCAGAAGAGGGCGTTCTCTTCCTTCAATCCGAAACAGACATGGTTGGAGGTGTGGCCGGGGGTCGCGATCGCCTCCAGCGTCCAGCCGGGTCCCGACAGCACCTGGCCGTCGGCCAGTTCGACATCGGGCGTGAAGCGGCCGTCGGCGCCTTCCTCAAGTCCAGCCTGGGCCTCGCCGTGATCCGTCGGGGCCGCACGGCCATAGACTGTCGCGCCGGTCAGCTGGGCCAGGGGGCGGGCCAGGGGGGAGTGGTCCAGATGGTGGTGGGTGACCAGGATATGCGTCACGCGCTCGCCCTTGAGCGCCGCCAGCAGGGCCTCAAGGTGCTCGGCGATGTCCGGGCCGGGATCGATCACCGCCACCTCACCCGCGCCGACGATATAGACCCCCGTGCCAGTATAGGTGAACGGTCCCGGATTGCGGGCGATCACCCGGCGGATCAGCGGCGAGACCTGGTCGCAGCGGCCGTACTCGAACTCGATCTCGCGAACATAGGGGATCATGGCTGTCTCCGGCGCGGGTCTTGCGGTTGAGCCTTCCAGCAAGCTCTGGAGGACTGGTCATGATGGCCGATGCGGCGATTTTTGTCTCAAAACGGCTCCAGCGCGCGGCTTTCGCCATTCTGTGTCTCGTCATGGCCCAGTTCGTCCTGGCCAGCTGCGAGGCCGAACAGTCGCCGATGGCCGCCCGGGTCTCGCTCTAGTCAGGTCTCGGCCCGTCAGCCGGGCCCCTCAGCTAGGCAGGACGGCGGAGAGATCATAGCCGGCCGCCGCGCCCTGGCGCACCAGGGTCTCACGGTCGCTGGCGCCCGACAGGGCCTGGCCGATCGACCAGGTCACGATCGAGCGGGTTCCCGACCGGCAGAAAGCCAGCACCGGGCCGCCGGCGGCGTCTGCAGCCCGCCGGACCGCCTCGACCTGACCCGGGCCTGGCCCGCCCACGACCGGAATGTGGACATAGTCCAGACCTGCGGCGCGGGCCGCCGCCTCCAGGGCGGCGCTGGACGGCTGGCTGGGGTCTTCGCCATCGGGCCGATTGTTGATCACCAGAACGAATCCCTCGGCTGCAGCCCGGGCCATGTCAGCCTCCGTGACCTGCGGACTGACGAAGAGGGATTCGGTAACGCGCCGGAAATCGCTCATGGGAACTCGCTCAACTCCTTGACCTGTTCGCTGCGGAGGGCGGCGACAGGCGGGCCATCATCACGAGCCGCAGGCGCCAAGGCAACGAGCATTGCAGCCTGAATGTGCCCCGGAAACGATCATAAGCTGAAATCAATGCGCGGCAATTGTCGCCTCTTGGGGTGGAAAACACCGTTATTATGACGGCTGGCTGGAATGCGGTTCTGCATTGTCAAGATTGACGAGGTGGATTTTGCCGCAATCCGCCATCTCGGCATAGCCGCGTTCGGTGACCGCGCAGCGGCGAAATTTTCCCGTTAAACCAAGGTTCTAGGGCGGTCTTGGCCCGTGATCGGTTAGGCTGCGTCCAATGGTCCGGCCCTCTTTGGCCACAATGGGGCGACCGTGTTGCGTTTATGCGACAGCGGTGAGCGATGTGGGTTACCGGGCTGTAATGTCAATTGACCCAAAACTGTCATGGCTCCTAACGTCCCCGCTAACCGGGGAAATGTTTTCCGGGACACCAGTAATCTCGTGGTGCGCTTGGCGCGGATTTCCGCGCACACCGGACAAACGTTTCTTCAGGGGCCTGTCCGGTCGTTATGCTGCACCATGCCAGAGGGGATAGAATGAACATGAATTCCACGAAGGGCAGCGTCCGCGCGCGTCTGCTGACCTCGACGCTGCTGGCAGGCCTCGCGTCGATCGCGACGCCGCTTGCGGTCACCACCATCGCCACGGCGGTTCCGACCCTGGCCAGCGCTCAGGACTACTCCAGCGGTACGCTTTCGGGCACCGTCAGCGACAGCCTGGGCGCGCCCATTGCCGGCGCAACGGTCGTCGTGAAGTCGCTCAGCCAAGGCTTCGAGCGCAATATGACCACCGACTCGTCGGGCTCGTTCCGCGTTCCCCTGATCCCCACCGGCGGCTATTCGGTTGCGATCACCAAGGAAGGCTTCAAGCCGACCTCGGACGGCAACGTTCGCGTCGCCCTCGGCGGCTCCAGCGCCTACACCTTCACCCTGTCGGGCGAAGGCGAAGTTGACGCCGTGGTCGTGACCGGCACCGCCAACCCGCAGCTCGATTTTGCGGCCACCACCACGGGCCTCACCGTCGATCTGGAAACCCTGACCAAGCAGGTCCCGATCGCGCGCAACATCACCAGCGTCACCCTGCTGGCCCCCGGCGCGGTTCGCGGTACGCAGTTCGCCAACTCGGCCGGCGGCGCCCGCATCGCCGCCCAGCCGACCCTGGGTGGTTCGTCGGCCGCTGAAAACGCCTTCTACGTCAACGGTCTGAACATCACGAACTTCAACACCTATCTGGGTGCTTCGACTGTTCCGTTCGACTTCTACAAGACGGTTGAGGTCAAGACCGGCGGTTACGCCGCCGAGTTCGGCCGCGCCACCGGCGGTATCATCAACGCCGTTACCAAGTCGGGTGGTAATGATTTCAAGTTCAACGTGTCGGGCAACTATCAGCCGACCGACCTTGAGGAGTTCTCGCCGGACACCTACCTGGTCAAGGGCAATCGCGTTACCAGCGACATCAAGGATGTAACCTTCCAGGTGAGCGGGCCGATCATTGAAGATCGCCTGTTCTTCTATATTATGAACCAGCAGCGTGACAGCGTCACCACCAACGGTTCGATCACGGGCAACAGCTATACGGAAGACAAGTCCAACGACCCCTTCTGGGGCGTGAAGCTCGATGGCTACATCACCGACCGTCAGCATGTTGAACTGACCTGGTTCGACACGACGCGCACCACCAACCGCACGAGCTACGCCTTCAACGGCGCTACGGATACGATTGGCGCCCGCACGGGCACCACGACGTTCCAGAACGGCGGTCAGAACTGGGTTGCCAAGTATACCGGCAGCTTCACCGACTGGTTCACCCTCTCGGCGGCTTACGGCATCACCGAGGATTCGGACAGCAGCCTGCCGGCCGACACCACCACCCCGTTCATCACCGACTCGCGTTCGGGCACGGCCATTCGTCTGGGCACCCAGACCTCTGGCTCGACCTCGGAGATCACCACCAAGCGCGAATTCTATCGCGTCGACGGCGACCTCTATTTCGAGCTGCTCGGCAAGCACCACATCCGGGCTGGTTACGAGAACGAGAAGCTGACGCTGAACAACTTCTCCACCCCGACCGGTGGTCTGAACTACGACTACCTGGATGCTCAAGCCGGCGACCCCTATGGCGTTGCGAACACCGACGGCTGCTTCCCGGGTACGGCCGGGACCGCTTGCACGGTGCCCAACTCGCTCACCGACGATTATGTCGAGATCAGCCGTTTCGTGAACGGCGGTACGTTTGAGGGCGAAAACACCGCAATCTACATTCAGGACTCGTGGGACATCCTCGATAACCTGACCCTGCAGCTTGGCGTTCGCTACGACAAGTTCGAGAACTTCAATCCGTCTGGCGACGCCTTCATCAGCTTCGACAAGGACACCCTCGGTCCGCGTCTGGGCTTCAGCTGGGATCCGGCAAACGACGGCAAGAACAAGGTGTTCGGCTCCTACGGCCGTTACTACCTGCCGGTCGCCTCCAACACCGCGTTCCGGATGACCGGCGCCGAGTTGTTCTTCAGCGAGTTCTACCGGGTCTCGGCTATCGACCCTGTGACCGGCCTGCCCACCCTGGGTTCGCAGATCACGCAAGCCACGGTTACGGCTGGTGGTGGCACCGCGAACATCTCGACCTGCCCCCCCGGCGGTTCTTCGCCTGGCGCTGACGCCTGCGAAGTGACGGCCGACGGCACGCCGATCCCCACCGACGCCACGGTGTCGAAGAACCTGAAGCCGACCTTCCAGGATGAGTTCATCATCGGCTATGAGCGTCAGTTCAACCCGCTCTGGAAGGGTGGCGTCACGCTCTCGTATCGTGACCTTGGCCAAACCGCCGAAGACTCGGCGATCGACAAGGCCGTTCTCAACTACTGCACCAAGAACGGCATCGCCGGCTGCGACAACATCTGGTCGGGCTTCCACCAGTACGTGATCATCAATCCGGGCTCTGCTCAGACGATCCAGCTGTCGGATAATCTCCCGGGCGAAACCACGCCGCGGACCGTTACGTTCACGGCCGCCGACCTGAACTACCCGCAAGTCAAGCGCGAGTATATCGGTCTGGAGTTCTCGTTCGAACGTGAGTTCGACGGCAAGTGGTCACTTCAGGGTTCGTACGTTCTGTCGGAATCCAAGGGTAACTACGAAGGCGCCGTTAAGTCGGACGTTGGTCAGACCGATGCCTCGATTACGCAGGACTTCGACCAGCCGGGCCTGACGGACGGTTCCTACGGCCTGCTCCCGAACCACCGGGCGCACCAGCTGAAGGTGTTCGGCACCTACGCCATCAACGACTATATCGCCGTTGGCGCCAACCTTTCGGTCCTTTCGCCCCACAAGCTGGGCTGCCTGGGTCGTCACCCGACGGATGGTTTCGCGGCCCTGTACGGCGCCTCGTCCTTCTACTGCCTGAAGGACCCGAGCAACCCGAACTCGGATACCCTGACCCCCCGTGGTTCGGTGAGCGAGAACGACTGGCAAACGACCCTGGATCTCCAGGCTCGCTTTACGGTGCCGACCAGCCTGGCGCCGGGCGATCTGGTGTTCCGCGCCGAGGTGTTCAACGTGTTCAACACCGACGCGATCACCAACTCGCAAGAGCGTGGCACCCTGACGAACGGCAACTTCAGCACGACCTATGGCAAGCCGACGGCTTACCAGCAGCCGCGCTATGTCCGCTTCGGCTTCGACTGGGCGTTCTAACCCAGCCAGGCTCGTCGCCTACGCGACGGTTCAAGATGACGGCGGGCCCCACAGGGCCCGCCGTTTTTCTTTGGGCGGCGTTCAGGCAAAAAAGAGGGGCGCGGAGATCAATCTCCGCGCCCCTTTTGTCGTGTCGGTCCCGGACCGTTCAGTCTGGCGCCAGCATCCCATAAGCCTCGAAGAAGGGGGCCATCTGCGAGGCGTAGCGCCGCCAGCCGCCGACCGAGCGCGCATAGATCGGTTGCCGCACCTGGCTGGCGCTGGTGGTCGCCACGGGCCGCTGGGTCAGGTGGAAGTGGCGGACCGGCGCTTCGAACGCCAGGCCGCAGTGATCGAGGATCCGGTTGATCCAGGCGTCCGGCTCGGCCACCAGAGCCTCGTACGGCACGGTGAGGATCGCGTCCGGATAGAGGCTGGTCCAGTGGGCGTACAGCCGGTCCTCGTCGGCGAAATGGCGGCCGATATCGGCCATCGACCAGCTCCAGTTGACGCCCTCGGCGAAGTGGCTGCGGAAGCAGGAAAGCGCGTTGTCGCCCGGATCGCGGCGCAACCAGATAAAGCGCGCCTGGGGCAGGATGCTGCGGATCACCCCGACAAACCGGCTGTGGTTGAGGGTCTTGTCCACCACCTTGCCGTCCGGGCCGAAGCGCTCATCCAGCAGGTGCAGATAGGCCTTGCCCATCGCTGACCAGGCCTCGGCCGCATCGCTCCGCTTCGTGAAGGCCGCGATGGCTTCCGGCGAGTAGTCGCCCAAGGCCATGGTCGCCGTGCGAAACAGGTTCAGCTCGGCGCCGTTCCTCACGCCGCTGTGGCTGACCAGGATCTGCTCGACCAGGGTGGTGCCCGAACGCGGCAGGCCCAGCACAAAGATCGGCCGGTCGCTCTGGATGCTGCTCGCGGGCAGGGCGGCCAGACCGGTCTGGGTCTGGGTGGCGATGGTGCGGTCGACGAAGGCGCGGGAGGCCGCCGCCGGGAATGGCCGCTGACGTCGCACCAGGCTGGCGCCGCGCTCATAGAGTTCGAACGCCTTGTCGGGCTCGCCGGCGTCGTCCCAGGCCTTGGCCAGGGCGTAGAACAGGGTGCTGCTGGCGTCAGGCTCGGCGGTGGCGCGCTCCATGGCCGCGATATCGGGATCGCCCGTCTCAAAGCGTTTCAGGTCCGAGATCGCCAGCCACAACGCGCCGGTCACGGCGGGCGAGGGCGTCAGCTCAAGGCCCGCGCGCAGGTCTTCGAACGCCAGTTCGGTGTGGCCCAGCTGGGCCCGGCAGGTCCCGATGAACAGCATCAGCCGCGCGTCGACCGTGGTGTGCGGCAGGAAGGCGCGCGTGGTGTCCATCGCGCCCTCGATCCGGCCCGCGCTGGCCAGCAGGGCTCCGTAGGCCAGCCGGCGCTCCTTGTCATAGGGCGACAGGGCCACATAGCGGCGACCGGCCGCGATCGCCACCGACACCTCGCCCAGGGTTAGGGCTAGCCGTGAGACCGGGCCCCAGCTTTCACCCAGGGGCGCATCCTGCGCGTCCAGCTGGATCAGCAGGGCGGCGGCGCGATCGCGATCGTGGACCTGGAAGGCTTGCAGGGCCTCCTTCAGCAAGTCTCGTTCGCTGGTGGTCATGGGCGTAGATCCAGAATCTTGAGTACAGGGCGTCTGTCGCGATCCCACGCCGCGTGGGGCGGGGATCGCAGGGCGCTTGGTTACCGAACCGGCGTATCGGCCAGCACGGAGGCGCCGCCGGGCGCGGCGCGCAGGCGGGCCGTAGCCAGTTCGTCGAGGATGGCCTGCGAGCGCGGGTCGCCCAGGATCCAGGCCGAGGCGGCCAGGGTCTGCATCGAGGTCGAGCTGATGCCGAGCGCCTGCTCCAGGGCCTCGAACGGCGACTTGCCGCCATCCATGCGCTTGAGGCGCACATCGCCCTCCAGCTTGGCCAGGCTCTTGGCCTTGTCGACGGCGTCATAGAAGCCGCCCAGTTCGTCGACGAGCCCCAGTTGCTTGGCCTGCTCGCCGGTCCAGACGCGGCCCTTGGCCAGCTCGCGCACGCGCTCGGGCGGCAACTTGCGGCCTTCGGCGACGCGGGTGATGAAGCCGGCATAGATGCGGTCCATCCAGCCGGCGAACTTGGCGCGCTGCTCGCTGGTGAAGCCGTCGCCCGCGCCAAAGGCGCCGGCATAGTCGCCGCCCACATGGATCTCGCGGGCGTCGACGCCGAAGCGGGCCAGGGCCTCGCCCACGGCGAACTTGCCGCCATAGACGCCGATCGAACCGGTCAGGGTGGTGGGCTCGGCGATGATCGACGAGGCCGCGCTGCTGATCCAGTAGCCGCCCGAAGCGGCGTAGGTTCCCATGCTGACCACCACCGGCTTGCCGGCGGCCTTGGCGGCCTTTACGGCGGCCAGGATCTGCTCGGACGCGGTGTCCGAACCGCCGGGCGAAGACACCCGGAAGACGATCGCCTTGACGTCCTTGTCGGCCGCCGCGTCGTGGAGCGCCTTGGCCACATCGTCGGAATAGACCGTGCTGTCGCCGCCGAACGGCGAGGCCGAGTTGCTGGTTCCGGTGATGATCGGGCCCTCGGCGCCGATCACGGCGATGGCCGGGCCGGTCTTGACCGACGGGCGCTTGGAGCGCGCGGCGTAGTCGTCGAAATCGATCAGCCTGGCGCCTTTGCCGGCGCGATTCAGAATCTGGGTCTGGAGGTCGTTGACCTGGCCGACCCGGTCGATCAGGCCCTTGGCCTGGGCTTCCTGGGCGCTGTAGGGGCCAGCCTCCAGGTCGCGGATCAGGGCGACAGGATCCTTCATGCGGTCGGCTGCGGCCGTGGTCAGCGTCGAACGATAGACCGAGCCCATCCAGGACAGCGACGACTCGCGGTGGGCCTGGGTGTAGTCGCTATAAAGGTAGGGATTGACCGCATTCTTGTACTCGTGGCGCTGCTCGTAGTCGGCCTTGACGCCGTACTTGTCGAAGAAGCGCTTGAAGAACAGCGACTCGCTGGCCACGCCCACGGCCTGGAACGAGCTGTCGGGCTGCATCCAGAACTCGGTGGAGGCCGCGCCCAGCATATAGGTCGAGGTGATCATGCCTGAGGGATAGAGCCCCTGGCTGTGCGCATAGACCGGCTTCTTGCCGACCGAGCGGAAATGCTTGAAGGCCCGGCGCAGTTCATCGGCCGTCGCCGGCGCCATGCCGCCTTCGGGCAGTCGCACGAACAGCGCCTTGACCTTGTCGTCCGTCTCGGCGCGACGCAGGGTCTCGATCACCGACATGACGGACCCGCCGCCGCCGCCAAAAGCGGCGAAGGGGTTCTGCGCCGCCTGATCGGTCAGGCCGCTGCGCAGGTCCAGATGCAGAACCGAGTGGGCGGGAACCGGGGCCGGGCGCGCGGCGCCGGCGGCCATGACGATCAACAGGAAGGGAACGCCGACCAGGAACAACACCAGGCCGGCGAACACGCCCGCCACGGTCAGGAAGAACTGCTTCATCGAAGATCCCGTCACCAATTCAGTCGCAAGCTAACGACTGTCGCGCCCCGGTACAAATGAACAGCGCGCGCACACTGTGCAAGGGACAGGAAGAAAAAGGGATAAAAGGCGGGAAAGATGGTCGGAGTGGCAGGATTTGAACCTGCGACCCCTGCGTCCCGAACGCAGTGCTCTACCAGACTGAGCCACACTCCGACTTGGAGGGGGGCTTATAGAGGGGCGGTCGCGCCCTCGCAAGGGTCAATTATGGCGCTCGAAAAAGAAGTTCAAAGCGACGTTGCATCCGTCCGACTCCTGCGCTATCTCCACCGCCTCGCCGAGCCCCACGGGGTTTTGCCGTTCCTGCTGGGGAATGGTGTAATGGTAACACAGCGGTTTTTGGTACCGTCGTTCTAGGTTCGAGTCCTAGTTCCCCAGCCACTTCTCCTCTTCTGAAAAAGACCCCATCGCGGCCGCCGTCGCCTTGCGCCGCCGCGTTTGACGCGGGCGGCTTCTGCCCACTCGACCTAGAAGTTGGGTATCGATTCTCAATGTCGAGAGTTGAGCGGCTGGTCTAGCCGAGACCTTCGGTCGAATTTCGTTACATTTGGCCAGGCCAGCCCTTCACGAGCCAGAACGTGAACGCGGTTTACGTACCAACGGTCTCTATTCTGGGTTCTGCAGCAGATAAGATCGGTCGAAGCGGCGATCTTCGGGTTCAATTATTCCAGTCAGTACTTGTATTCCGACGTGGGGGGTGTATTTCGAATTATAGACTGATTGGAGATATAATCATGGAAGACAAAGCCTCGCTCATCGAGCTGACTGCGGAAATCGTGGCCAACTATGTCGCGAATAACAGCACGCCGGTGTCCGATCTTCCGGCTCTGATTCGCGCTACGCACGACGCTCTTGCTGGTATTGGCTCGCCCGAGGCGCCTGTCGTTGAAGCCGTTACGAAGGCTACTGCGGCGCAGATTCGCAAGAGCATCACGCCCGACGCCCTGATCAGCTTTGAAGATGGCAAGCCCTACAAGACGCTGAAGCGCCACCTGACCACGCACGGCATGACCGTCGCCGAATACAAGGCCAAGTGGGGGCTGCCCAACGACTATCCCACCACCGCTCCGGCCTATAGTGAAGCCCGCTCGGCCATGGCCAAGGCCCTGGGTCTGGGTCAGGGCGGCCGCAAGGCCAAGAGCCCGGCCAAGGCGCCGCGCGCCCGCAAGGCCTAGTCTCTCTGGTCGCACGATTGAAAAGGGCCGGCGTTTCGCCGGCCCTTTTTGATTCAGACCCCGCTCAGGGCTAGACCCGGCGTATCGGGTTCGCGCGCGCCCCCGCCGTTCAGCGGTCGTTGCATCCACACCAGATCCACCCAGCGCCCGAACTTGTGACCCATGGCCGGGAAAACGCCCTGCTGCACGAAGCCCATGGCCGCATGCAGGCCGATCGAGGCGGTGTTGCCGCTGTCGCCGATCACCGCGACCATCTGGCGGAGGCCCAAGCCTTCACAGGCGGTGATCAGCGCGCCCAGCAGCGCCTTGCCCACGCCCTTGCCGACGGCGTCCGGCGAGACATAGACGCTGTCCTCGACGGTGTAGCGATAGGCCGCGCGCAGGCGGAACGGGCCGGCATAGGCATAGCCCAGCACGACGCCGTCCTGCTCGGCGACCAGATAGGGCAGGCCGCGCTCCAGAAAGGCCGCCCTACGTCGGGCCATCTCGTCCTGCGCGGGCGGGTCCTCCTCGAAGGTGCCCAGGCCGTTACGGACGTTCCAGGCATAGATCGCGGTGATCGCCGGCAGGTCGGCGTCGGTGGAGGGGCGAATACTCAGCAAGCCTAGGCCTCCCAGCCCTTTTCCACCGCCCAGACCGCAAAGGCGTAGTCCAGCGCGATCTCCTTGAGGAAGTCGAAGCGCCCGGAAGCCCCGCCGTGGCCGGCCTCCATGTTGATCTTCAGCAGCACCGGCTTGCCGCTGGTGGTGGCCGGCCGCAGCCTGGCCACCCACTTCTCGGGCTCCCAGTAGGTGACGCGCGGATCGGAAAGACCGCCGGTGGCCAGGATGGCCGGATAGGGCTTGGCCGAGACATTATCATAGGGGCTGTAGCTGGCGATGTAGTCATAGGCCGCCGCGTCCTCCAGCGGATTGCCCCATTCGGGCCATTCGGGCGGGGTCAGGGGCAGGGTGGTGTCGCTCATGGTGTTGACCACGTCGACGAACGGCACGGCGGCGATGATCCCGGCGAACAGGTCGGGCCGCATGTTGGTGATCGCGCCCATCAGGAGGCCGCCGGCCGAGCCGCCATAGGCCACGGTATTGGCCGGCTTGCCATAGCCGGCCGCGTGCAGGTGCTCGGCGCAGGCGATGAAGTCGGTGAAGGTGTTCTTCTTCTTGTCCTTCTTGCCGTCCAGGAACCAGCTCCAGCCCTTTTCAGAGCCGCCGCGCGGGCAGGCGGTAGCCCAGATCCAGCCGCGATCCACCAGGCTGAAATTGCGGATCGAGAAGCTGGCCTCCATCGAGATGCCGTAGGACCCGTAGCCGTAGAGAAGCAACGGGGCCGAGCCGTCCAGCTTGGTTCCCTTCTTCATCAGCACGAAGATCGGCACCTCGGTCCCGTCCGACGCCTTGGCGTTCAGGCGGCGGGTCTCGTACTGGGACGGATCGTGGCCCGACGGGATTTCCTGCGTCTTGCGCAGGGTCCGCTGGCGGGTGGCCATGTCGTAGTCGAACCACTGCCGGGGCGTGGTCATCGAGTTGTAGACGAAGCGCACCGTGGTGGTGTCGTACTCGTAGCCGCCCTCCAGGCTCAGCGCATAGGCGGCCTCGTCGAAGCCGACCACGTGCTCCTCGCCACCTTTCGCCGTGATGACGATGCGGTTGACGGCGTCCACCTTCTCCAGCCGCGCGAAGTGGTTCTTGAAGGCGGTCATGCCCATGATCAGGCGGCCGGGGGTGTGGGCCACCCAGTCCTTCCAGTGCGCCTTGCCGGGCGTGGCTTCGGGCGCGATGACCAGCTTCCAGTCCACGGCGCCGTCGGCGTTGGTGCGGATCACGAAGTGGTCGTTCCAGTGGTCCAGCTCGTAGCGCAGACCCACCTTGCGGGGCTCGACGACGACAGGCTTGGCGGTCGGATCGCTGGCCGGGATCAGCAGGTTCTCGCTGGTCTCCTGATTGCCGCAGCTGATGACGATGAACTTTTCGGAGGACAGCACGCCCACGCCGATAAAGAAGCCGTCATCGGGCTCGTCATAGATCAGCACGTCGTCCTTGGCGCCGCCACGGGCGGGGCGGCGATAGATCCTGGCCGGACGGCCATTGTCATCGCGGAAGGTCCAGAACAGCCACTGGCTGTCGGGCGAGAAGCAGAAGTCGCCGGTGGTGCTCTCGACAGGGCTTTCCAGCACCGCGCCGGTGGCCAGATCCTTGACGTGGATGCGATAGACTTCCGAGCCCTGCTCATCGACGGCGAAGGCATAGAGCTTGTGGTCGGGCGAGTGACCGGCCGCGCCGACCTGGTAGAAGGCCTTGCCCTTGCTCTCGGTCTCTTCGTTCAGCAGGACCTGCTCGGCGCCGCCGGCGCGGGGCTTGCGCGCGTGGATCGGATGCTGCGCGCCGGTTTCGAAGCGGGTGTAATATTCCCAGGCGCCGTCGGGGGCGGGGACGCTGGCGTCGTCCTGCTTGATGCGGCCCTTCATCTCTTCGAACATCGCCGCCTGCAGCGGCTCGGTCGAGGCCAGCATGGCCTTGGTATAGGCGTTCTCGGCGGTCAGGTGTTCCTTGACATCGGCCTTGATCAGCGACGGGTCGCGCAGAACCTTCTGCCAGTTGTCGTCCTTCATCCAGGCATACTCATCCACCCGAACGCGGCCCAGCTGCTCGATGCGCTTGGGTTCCTTCTTGGCGACGGGCGGGACGGGGCGGGCGGCTGTGGGTGCGGACATGGAGATTCCGGGAATGAAAGCGGGACCTGAAGTAAGGACGGCGGCGGCGCTCGTCATCATCTGACGTCGGTTCATGATGCTTATTTCCCCAACCAAGCCGTAAACGATCTCTGCGGCAGAACGCCAACTTGCGGGGCGTGGCGGGTCTGGTCAAACTGATCCGGCAAAGCGCGCCAATCCGTGTGGAGCGGGGTCACTAGAAAGCGGGTGGCGACGATGGTTTACGACCTGTCCGTCGATCTGATCCAGGCGACGGTGCAGCTTGAGCAGCCGCTCGAGGACGGATCGCGCACGGTCGGCACCGGCTTTCTGGTCGCCGATATCGACGCCGATGGTCGGCCCCGAACGATCCTGGTCACCGCCGCCCACGTCTTTGACCGCATGCCCGCGTTCTCGGCCAGGATCGGCTATCGCATCCAGGCCAAGGACGGGGCCTGGCGCTATGACCCCCAGAGCCTGAAGATCCGCGACGGCGATCATCCGCTGTGGGTCAAGCATGCCGGCCGCGATGTCGCTGCTATCGTTGTCGAGGCCCCCCCGGAATTCGCCAAGGCCGCCATTCCGCTCGCCTGGCTGGCCAAGGACGAGACCTTCAGCGACTACAAGCTGGGTCCTGGCGACGAGATGATGGCCCTGGGATTCCCGCGCGGCCTGTCGGCCAACCCGGCCGGCTTTCCGATCCTCCGGTCGGGCCGGGTGGCCTCCTATCCGCTGGCCCCGGCCACGGCCTTTCCGACCTTCCTGATGGATTTCTCGGTCTTTCCCGGAAACTCCGGCGGCCCGGTCTTCATGGCGCAGGGCGCGCGTCGCCGACCGGGCTCGACGGAGTCGCAGGAAGTGCAGTTCATCGCCGGCATTCTGACCCAGCAGGTTGAGCTTTCGGGCGAGCGTCTCGAGATCGGCATTGTCACCCATGCCAAATATATCCGCGAGACTATCGGCCTGCTGGACACGCCGTCGTTCGTGACGGCGACGGCGGGGCGGACCCGGATCGAGCCGATCGTCCAGGGCGCAACGGCCGCCTCGGCGGCAATCTCGGCCAGCGCCATGGGTGTGGGGCGCTAGGAAATACCGGAACTTCCCGTCCGCCGGCCCGTTCTTGTAGGGACACTCACCCCACAAGGAGCACAGCCATGAGCACCAATCGTGTTGAAGGCGCTATCGACAAGGGCGTCGGCGCGACCAAGGAAGCCGTCGGCAAGGCCACGGGCAATGAACGTCTCGAAGCCGAGGGCCTGGCCCAGAAGGCCAAAGGCGACATCCAGAACAAGGTCGGTCAGGTCCAGGACAAGATTGGCGACGCCATCAAGAAGTAGGGTCTGGTCGCAACCAGACGGACGAGCGGCCCCGGGAGCGATCCCGGGGCCGCTTTCGTTTGCGCCGTCAGCATTACGTCATAGGTAATGGCGCGTGGGCCAGGCTCGACCTAGCTTGCCGTCATGAACACCATCGTCCCCACCATCGGCGAGCGGCTGCGCGACTGGCGCCAGAAGCGTCGGCTCAGTCAGCTTGACCTGGCCTGCGAGGCCGAGATCTCGACGCGGCATCTGTCTTTCCTCGAAACCGGCCGCGCCTCGCCTAGCCGCGACATGGTGCTGCGCCTGGCTGAGCGACTGGACGTGCCGCTGCGCGAGCGCAACGCCCTGCTGCTGGCCGCCGGCTTCGCGCCCGTCTTTCCTGAGCGGTCGCTGGACGATCCGGGGCTGGAGGCGGCCAAGGTCGCCGTTGAGGCCTTGCTGGAAGCCCATATGCCGTTCCCGGCCCTGGTCATCGACCGCCGGTGGACCCTGCTGGCGCACAACGCTTCGGCGGCGCTGCTGATGGCGGGCGTCGATCCCAGGCTGCTGGAAGGTCCGGTCAACCTGCTGCGGCTGAGCCTGCATCCCGACGGCGTGGCCCCCCGGATCGCCAATCTGGCCGAGCTGCGCGGCCACACCCTCTCGCGCCTGCGGCGGGAGCTGGCCGAGAATGGCGATGCGGGGTTGGCTGATCTGATCCGCGAACTGTCAGCCTATCCCGGCGGCGAGGCCCATCCGCGCGGCGGCGAGGGCATGATCGCCGTACCGCTCCGGCTGAACACGCCAGCCGGCGAGCTGTCGTTCCTGACCACCACCATGACCTTCAGCGGGCCGCTGGACGTCACTGTGTCAGAACTGACGATCGAGACCTTCCTTCCGGCCAATCCGGAAACCGCCGCCGCCCTGCGGGCGGCGACGGGCGTCTAGGATCAGGCGCCGTAGATGATCGAGATGGTCTCGGCCACGCAGGCGGGGCGGTCCTCGCCCTCGATCTCGATGGTGCACTCGTTCTTCATCTGCAGGCCGCCGGCCTTGGCCTCGACGGAGAGCAGCTTCTGGCGCATGCGCACCTTCTTGCCGACCCGGACCATGCCGGTGAAGCGGACCTTGTCACAGCCATAGTTGATGCCGCGCGTCACGCCGGTGACCCGCAGGATGCCGGCGCCCAGCATCGGAATCAGCGACAGGGTCAGATAGCCGTGGGCGATCGGGCCGCCGATTTCCTGGGTGGCGCGCTCGACATCCACATGGATCCACTGGTGGTCGCCGGTGGCCTCGGCGAACAGGTTGACCCGCTCCTGGCTGATCTCGACCCAGTCCGAAACGCCGATTTCCTGACCGACCAGGCTGGCGATATCCGCATAGGCGACTTCGCGCATGGCTTGCTCCCTTCAAACAGTTGTTTTGAAAGTCCTAGCGGGCCGCGCGCCGACTGTCACGCGTCCAGCGCGGCGCGAGCGGTTTGCGGCAACAGGCTGACGGCCTCGTCCAGCAGCTTGCGCCAGACTTCGCCGCGTCCGCGCGCCTCGGCATAGGCCTCGCGCAGGGCGAAGGGATCGTCCGCCGACAGGGCGTGGATCAGGGCCTGGGCCTGTTCCAGGTCCTTGCGCCGTTTGGGATTGGCCTGACTGCGCTTGCGCGAGATCATCAGCTTGTGGACAGCGTAGCGGGCCGGGGCGGGCACGCGGACCAGCACGCCGTCCTCGTGCAGCACGGCGGCGTCGACCGTCTCGCGCAGCAGGAAATCCATGAACCGCAGCGGCGTGGCGTCGGTGTTGAGGGCCGCGAGCCGTGAGGTCTCCGCGTCGCCCGCGTCGCGGCTGGTGGTCAGCACATCGACCGCATAGCCGTCGGGCGTGCGATAGGTAGCGCTCTTGCCGGGGTCCAGCTTGGGCACTGCCGTGAAGGCGGGATCGGCGCCGCGAAGCACGTCCAGAAAGCTGATGTCCAACCCGTCGTCGAGCGCGATGGACACGCCATAGTCCTGGGCGATGTCGAGATCGCCCGTGCGGACGGCCTGCGAGGGCAGGGTGAAGCCCAGCAGGGCGCCATAGGTCTGGAACGCCACCGTGCCGACGACGACCGCACGTAGCCGAAAGGCGCCGGCCGCGCTCAGGGCGCGCAGGATGCGGGCCGTTCGCTCGTCGGGGGCATGCAGGCCCGCGCCACGCAGCGCCCGCACGATCATGCGACGGCCGTCCACTGCGGTCTTTGAAGCCTTGGCCGCCTCGATCGTCGCCAGCAACTCCGGGGTTTCAAGACCCAGATATCGCTCTTTGCGGTCGCCCTGCACCTGGGGCGAGCGGACATACCAGTAGAAGCGGCCCTTGCGCTCGCGGCGCAGGAAACTGACCCCGCGCCCGAAGGTCTCGATCTGGGCGATCCGCAGTTGGTCGATCAGGTCCGCGACATTGGTGTGGATCGCGAGGGGCAGGCGCTGGAGGGCCATGAGGGTGTCCTTGCCACCATTTCAGACAATGTGGTGGCAAAAGTCATGAAAATCAACCCAGCTACCCGATCCGCTTCCCGCCCTGCGCCCAGTACGCATCCCGGATCAGCCGCTTGTAGAGCTTGCCCGTCGCGTGACGGGGCAGTTCCTGCATGAAGTCGATCCGTCGCGGCGACTTGACGTGGCTGAGATTGGCGCGGGCGAAGGCCATCAGTTCGTCGGCGAGATCAGAGTGGTCCTCGGCCCAGGCCAGAGGCTGGATCACCGCCACGACCTTCTCGCCCATCTCGTCGCACGGCGCGCCCACCACGGCGGCGTCGGCGACCTTGGGGTGGGTGATCAGCAGGTTCTCGATCTCCTGCGGATAGATGTTCACCCCGCCGCTGATGATCATGAAGCTCTTGCGGTCGGTGAGGTACAGATAGCCCTCCTCATCGACCCAGCCCACGTCGCCCAGCGTGGTCCAGCCGTGCTGGTTATAGCTCTCGGCGGTCTTGTCGGGGGCGTTGTGATAGTTCACCGCCGGGCCGTTCGCGAAATAGACAGCGCCTTCGGTGCGGGGTGGAACCGGGTTGCCGTCCTCGTCGCAGATGCGCAGCTCGCCCAGCACCGCCTGGCCGACGCTGCCCTTGTGGGTCAGCCAGTTCTGCGAATTGATCCAGCAGAAGCCGTTGCCTTCCGTGCCCGCGTAGTATTCGAAGATCACCGGACCCCACCAGGCGATCATCTGCTCCTTGACCGGAACCGGGCAGGGCGCGGCGGCATGGACGGCCGACGTCATCGACGAGACGTCGTACTTGGCGCGCGTCTCCTCGGGCAGTTTCAGCATCCGCACGAAGTGGGTGGGTACGAACTGGCCGCAGGTCACCTTGTACTTTTCGATCAGGGCGAGCGCCGTCTCGGGATCGAACTTCTCCATCACGATCACCGTGCCGCCCAGCTTGTGGACGCTCATGCACCAGCGCAGCGGCGCGGCGTGATACAGCGGAGCGGGCGAGAGATAGACGCTGTCGCCGGAAAAGCCGAACAGGCCCTGGGCCATCATCTGTAAGGCGTTGGGCGCGTCGATGGGACCATCGCCCAGGGCCGGCTTGACGCCCTTTGGCCGTCCGGTGGTGCCTGAAGAGTACAGCATGTCCGACCCGGCGCTTTCGTCGGCGATCGGGGTGTCGGGCATGGCCGAGCGCGCCGCCTCAAAGTCGGCATAGGGACCGTGCGCGCCCCCCACCGCATAGAGCGTCAGGCCCGGAACCAGGGCGGGGATCTCGTCGATGATCGGTCCCATGGCGGCCGAGGTGATGAACACCTTGGCCCCGCAATCCTGGAGGATGTACTGCGTTTCAGCCGCCGTCAGCTTGGTCGAGACGCACACATAGTAGAGCCCCGCCCTTTGCGCCGCCCAGGTGATCTCGAAGAAGCGGGCGTTGTTTTCCATCAGGATGGCGATGACATCGCCGGCCTGCAGGCCCAGCGAGCGGAAGAGCTGGGCGCCCTGGTTCGACCGCGCGTCCAGCTGGGCGTAGGTGACCGTCTCGCCCGAGCCGGCCATGATGTAGGCGGCCTTCTGGCCTTGTGTCTGGGCGTGGAGGTAGGGGTGCATGGCGTCTGCTTTCCTTAAGCCGCGACCGGGGTCCTGGCGTCCTGCAGGATCATCGCCGCGCCCTTTTCGCCGATCATGATGGTGGGCGCGTTGGTGTTGCCCGAAACCAGGCGCGGCATGACCGAGGCGTCGATGACCCGCAGTCCGTCCACGCCGCGCACCCGCAGCTGGGCGTCGACCACGGCCATCGGCCCTGTGCCCATCGCGCAGGTGCCCACCGGGTGATACAGGGTCGAGCCCGAGGCGCGGGCGTATTCCAGCAGCATCTCGTCGCTCTCGAAGCCCGGCCCTGGGTTCATCTCGTGATCGACATAGCGGGCTATGGCCGGCTGCTGACCGATCTTGCGCGCCCATTTCAGGCCGGCGATGGCGACTTCCTGGTCCAGCGGATCGGCCAGGTAGTTGGCGAAGATGGCCGGATAGTCGGACGGATCGGCCGACTTGATGCGGATATGGCCCCGGCTTTCCGGGCGCAGCTGGCAGGGGGCGATGGTCATGCCCGGCGCGTCTTCCAGCTCCATCTTCTGCTCGTTGAACAGTTTCTCCAGGTCCATGGTGGCCGGCAGGATGTGGAACTGGATGTCCGGTCCCGCGAGATCCGGCCTGGATTTGCAAAACGCGGCGACGTGCGCCGCCGACAGGGTCAGCAGGCCCTTGCGAAACAGCACATATTTCAACGCCTCGGCCGCCAGCTGACCGCCCTTGCTCATGGCGTTGATCGATGGGGCGCCGGCCTTCAGACGATAGCGGACGCCGGTCAGGTAGTGGTCCTGCAGGTTCTCGCCGACGCCGGGGAGGTCGCACACCACGGCGACGCCGTGCTGACGCAGCAGCTCGCCATTGCCGATGC
>Ga0209066_10001827_pt1 | contig 27349 bp, 28 predicted proteins | sample All_14_2_FD_187198 | JGI IMG/M metagenome (GOLD analysis project Ga0209066, IMG submission 187198) | Freshwater microbial communities in response to fracking from Pennsylvania, USA - Allegheny Zone_MetaG_DW_15 (SPAdes) (version 2) ...
GGCCCACGCCGCCGGAGGCTCCGCGCGCCGCGCAGCGGCGGGTGGAGGGGCGGTGGGGACGATTCCCGTCAGCCCCTCCAATGGCCCGATGTGCCGCCACCGTCGGTGCAGCGGGCCATTCGCGTGGGTGCCGTAGGAACCGATCTCCGCGTGCGGGTGGGCCCACGCCGCCCGAGGCTCCGCGCGCCGTGGAGGGGCGGTGGGGACGATTCCCGTCAGCCCCTCCAATGCCCTCACGTGCCACCGAAGTTGATCCGAGAAGCACATGGGTGCAGCGTTACGCTCGGGGCATGCGCCTGCTCGTGAGTCTTGCAATTGCCGCCGTCGCGATTCTTCTCAGCGCCTGCCAGGCAGCCACTCCGGCCTCGGGCCAAGACGAAACACCGATCTCGTCGGAGTCAACGTCCGAACCCGCACCAACGCCTGACGAACCCGACTCCATTGTGTTCACGCTCGACGGACTCGAGTACCGAATCGACGGCGACGAGGGAACGGTCGCGTTTGAACTCGAGCCGATGACCGCTTTCCTTACTGAGCTAGCCGACGCGGATCCTCAGATCGAGGATCTTGAAGACTGGTGGGGCGGGGGGACGATCCTCGCCCACCGCTACAGCTGGGACGGTGTGTCATTCGTTGTCTTCGATAACTCGACATGGGCGCCTCCGGAGATCACGTCTCCGTCCCTCGGGGGCGTTCCGGTTTCCACGCGTGACGGAATCGCAGTCGGGAAGAGCACGGAGCAGGTCGAGGCTCTTGATCCACGTGACGTGTGGGATCAGGACGGTGATGGCTCGTTCGACCATCTCGGTCTGGAAGCACGCGATGTTCCGAACACCGAGTCACTCACCCGGCCAGGCGAGCCAGGCGAGGAGTACATCCTTGTGGTGATCTCCGATGGCGTCGTGTCAAGTCTCGGAATTGGCAACGACTTCAGCGACCTCTAGACACTTGGGATCGGAGCAATCGGCTTCTGTCGGACGGATCGGGCGACGGCATCCGACCGAAGCCGAACGACCCGAACAAGGCACTCGACGAACCTCTCCCGAGAACATCGAAGGCCCGCGCAGTACTCTGCGCGGGCCTTCGGGTTCAGGGGACGTCAGTCGCGGGCGGCTTCCTTGACGTCGTTGCGTGCCTTGACGGCGTCGCGTTCGGCCTCCGCCTTCTTCACGTCGGCTTCGGCAGACATCTCTTCGGCCTTGTCCTTGGCCCGGTCGACGCCGTCCTTAACGGCGTCGGCGGTGTTCTCCGCAGCCTCAGCGATGTTCTTCTTCGCATCTTCCATGAATCCCATGGGGTCTCCTTCCATCTGCAGAGCGCGACGTCATGTCGCAAGGCTCGACGGTAGTGGAGCATGCTGCCGACCCCGAGGGGGTTGCGCGATCGCGCCCGACCAGAGATAGTTCGCCACCGCAGGTTCGCGGCGAACCACCACGCGCACCCCCTTGACGCCGCACTGAACAACTGTTTAATGTGCTGAACATGCGTTCAGCCCCTGACGCCTCGACCCGCGAGCGGATCCGCGACTCGGCCATCGCGGCGTTCGCGGAGCGCGGTTTCGACGCCGCGAGCCTGCGGGATATCGCCCAGCGCGCCGGCGTGAGCGCAGCGCTGATCGTGCACCACTTCGGCTCCAAGGAAGGCCTGCGCGAAGAATGCGACGCCTACGTCGTCCAGACGCTGGTGACCGACAAGGGTCGCCTCGCGGGTGGCGGCGCGTCGGCGATGATGCGCGAGGCCCTCGCGGACCGCCAGCGCTACGAGCCGCTGCTCGACTACATGTCCCGGATGCTGACATCCGACACGTCAGCTGCCGATGACCTCTTCGACTCCCTGGCCGCCGCGACGCGCGCCCTCCTCGAGCAACAGGCCGCGGCCGGGATGCTCCGCCCGCAGTCGGACATGGAGGTCACGGTCACCGCGGTGACGCTCTACGGCCTCGCCCCGGTGCTCCTGCGCCGCCAGCTCGCCCGAAGCCTCGGCGAGGACGGGCTGACCGAGACGCTGCTTCGCCGGCTCACCCTGCCGCTGCTCGAGTTTTACACCCACGGTCTCTATGCCGACGACCGGCTGCTCACCGCTGCGCACGACGCGCTGGAGCGCCCGATCGGTCCACCCTCGGGCAAGGGCGAGAACGACCCGCACCAGGACCCCGACCCGCCGCTGGCCGACTGACTCTCGGCATCCATCACACACCAGCGACGAAAGGAGCAGGGGATGACCCCTGCCATTGAACTCAACGACCTGCGCAAGCAGTACGGGCGGCGCACCGCCCTCCATGGCCTGACCCTGTCTGTCACACCCGGCACGGTGTTCGGCCTGATCGGCCCCAACGGGGCAGGAAAGACCACGACCCTCCGGGTGCTGGTCGACATCATCCGGCCGACCAGCGGCACCGCGCGCGTTCTGGGAACGGATCCACGAACCGGAGGCGCAGCCCTGCGTCGACGCATCGGATACGTTCCCGGCGAACTGCGGATGGAGGGCCGTGCCACCGGACGGCGACTCCTCGACTTCTACGCGAGCGTCTCGGGGCCCGTCCGCCCCGGGCGCATCGACCAGCTTGCCGAGCGTCTCTCGTGCGACCTGTCCCGTCCCGTCCGCACCCTCTCGAAGGGCAACAAGCAGAAGCTCGGGCTCATTCAGGCCTTCATGCATGAGCCACCGCTGTTGATCCTCGACGAGCCGACGAGCGGACTCGACCCCCTCATTCAGCGCGAGTTCCTCGGGCTTGTGCACGAGGCGCGCCAGAACGGCCAGACCGTCCTGCTGAGCTCTCACGTACTCAGCGAGATTCAGCAGGCAGCCGACGAGGTCGCTGTGCTCAGCCAGGGTCGGATCGTCGCGGCGGGCGCGGTCGACGAACTGCGGCTCGGGGCCGTGCGTCGCATCCGTGCTGTGCTGACGGATGCCGACACCGACGCGGTCCGCGACGCACTCACACCACTGTCTCCGGCCACTCCTCCCGAGGTGCGTGCGCAGGATGACCGGGTGATCGTGCACGCCACGATCGAGGGCGAGATCGACCCGCTCGTGAAGGCACTGGCCCACTTCCACGTGGCGGAGCTGCTGATCGAGGAGCCCGACCTCGAGGAGTCGGTGCTGCGCCTCTACGGCGCCGCGAGCACCGATAACTCCACACCGATGGGAGGTGAGTGAGATGACACGCATCCTTCCCATCACCGCCCGGAACCTGCGCGACTCCTGGCGCGGGCTGCTCGCGTGGGCACTGGGTCTCACCGCCGCCCTCGCGCTCTACCTTCCGCTGTTTCCGTCGTTCGGCAGCAACGGCTCCCTCGAGGAGATCATCGCAACACTTCCGCCCGAGCTGGTCGACGCGCTCGGGTACGACCAGATCGGCACCGGCTCCGGGTACGCGCAAGCAACGTTCTTCGGACTGATCGGCTTCGCTCTCATCGTGATCGCGACCACCGCCTGGGGGGCGAGCGCGATCGGGGGTGCCGAAGAGAGTGGCCGCCTCGAACTCGACCTTGCCCACGGCATCGACCGCGTCACCATTGTGCTCGAGAACGCTCTGGCGATCCTCGTCAAGCTCATCGTGCTCGGCGTCGTCGTCGGCGTGGTGATCGGCATCCTCAACGGTCCCTCGGAACTCGGGCTCGAGGCATCCGGAATCGTCGCGGCCACGGCAGCCCTTACCGGCCTTGGCGCACTGTCAGCCACTGCCGCACTGCTTGCCGGTGCCATCACCGGTCGCCGGATCGCCGGGGTCGCGGCGGGTGCGGGGATCGCGGTCTACGGGTACGCGCTGCAGGCTGTCGCCAACCAGTCCGGGGATCTCACGTGGGTTGAACGGCTCTCGCCCTACTCCTGGGCTTACAGCGAGTCGCCGCTCGAGTCGGGATTCGGCTGGGGCATCGCGGCTGTCTGGGCAGTCGCGATCGTGTTCACGGGAGCGGCTGCTCTTGCACTGCGCTCCCGCGACATCACCGGCTGAGCGCTACCGGTATTCAGCGAGCGAGCGGAGGGGCGGCTGGGCGCCGACGTGTGTCACCGCATCGGCGCCCACCGCGCATGCCGCTGCGAGCGCTACCTCATCGGGCCAGCCGGCGTGGATGGCGAGCGTGATCGCGGCGCTGAAGGCATCCCCGGCACCGACGGCGCTCACCGCGTCGACCGCCGGTGACGGCGCAGTCAGCACCCGCTCACCCGCTCGCCACAGCGACGCTCCGCGAGCTCCGTGGGTGACCACGACCAGGCGCGCTGCCGACACTGCCGGCAGTGCGGCGAACTCGGCATCGTTGACGATCACCAGATCCGCACGCCTCAAGACCGTCTCAGAGACCTCGCGGGCGGGCGCGGCGTTGAGCGCGAAGAAGCCGGGCACGGATGCCGCGAGCGCCTCGATAGCGTGCGGGGGGATCTCCAACTGCGCAAGCACTGCCTCATCGGGCGCGAAGGGCCCTTCCCCCTCGACCGCATCGTTGGCACCCGCGCACACCACGATCGTGTTCTCACCGGCCGCATCCACGGTGATCAGCGCCGTTCCCGTCGGCCCGGCGACGACGCGGATGCCGGACGTGTCGACGCCGGCACCGCGAAGGTTCTCGACCATAGCGTGCCCGTCGGCGTCGTTTCCGACGGCGCCGAGCATCCGCACTGCCGCACCGAGCCGAGCGGCTGCAGCCGCCTGATTGGCGCCCTTGCCGCCGGCGCCGCGGATCGGTCCGCGCCCACGCACGGTCTCGCCGGGAACCGGAAGTTCACCCACCGTGACCGAAATGTCGACGTTGACGCTTCCGACCACGCAGAGCGGGCCCAGACCTCGGGATGTCATGTCGACATTCCATCACGCACCGTGGCCCCCGGTACGACCGAGGGCTGGCCGCGCGATATAACCGAAGGGGTGCGCGACGCGCCCCGGACAGCGCCGTCCGCTCACCTCAATCACCCGGGAGCGACATGACTACGCCTGTTCCGCTGTACCTCGACTGTGACACCGGTATCGACGACACCGTCGCCCTGGCCTACCTGCTGCGCTCCCCCGGCGTGGATCTCGTCGGGGTCGGCACGGTCAGTGGCAACACGGATGCCGCTCAAGCCGCCCGCAACACCCTTGATCTGCTCGCGCTGGCAGGCTTCCCCGACATCCCCGTCGCGGTGGGCGCGCACGACCACCTCACCCACGCCTACGGCGGCGGCGCGCCACACGTGCACGGCGACAACGGCATCGGCGGCGTGATCCTCCCCGATTCGGGCGCCTCACCCGACTCTCACGACGCGGCTGATCTGCTGCTCGAGCTGTCTCATGCCTACGCAGGCTCGCTCCACCTCCTGACGATCGGGCCGGTGACCAACATCGCGCTCGCCCTGGAACGCGACCCGACGCTGCCGTCGCGAATTGCCGGTGTCACGACGATGGGTGGCGCAGCCCTCGTTCCCGGCAACATCACTCCCGCGGCAGAGGCGAACATCTTCAACGACCCCGAGGCTGCTGATGTTCTCACCCGGGCCGACTGGGACGTGACGTTCGTGCCCCTGGATGTGACCATGAACCATGTCCTCACCGACGGCGACCGGGGCCGCTTGCTCGCCTCAGCCGATCCGTTCGCGCGCGCGGTCGGTGACATCCTCGACCACTACCTCGACTTCTACGTGCCGCAGTTCGGTGAGAGGCTCAGCCCCCTGCATGACCCGCTGGCGGCGATGACCGCGGCGGGGGCGCCGGGCATCGGACGAAGCCTGCGCGTTCCCGTCGTCATCGATACGACAGACGGTCCCTCGCGCGGCTCGACCGTGGTCGACATGAGGGGACAACGCCTCGGCCCCCGGGATCACGACGGTGTCCGGACCCGCGTGCTCTTCGACGGGGCCGATGCCCTCACCGAACACCTCGTGTCGACGATCCTCGGCGGCACGGCCACGCTCTAGCGGGGAGGCGGAGCGCAGACCTACGGAAGCGGCTGGGGGGGAGCTTCCGCGCCGCGCGTGCCGGCCGCTGCTCGGACTGATGCAGCCCGAACGGCTCCGATGCTCGCAGCGATGACCAGCGCGATTCCGACGATCTCGAGCCACGTCATGGCCTGTCCGAGCAGCAACCAGCCGGCGAGGGTGGCCGTCGCGGGGGCGAGGCTCATCAGGATCGCGAACGCGGATGCCGCCAGCCGCCGTAACGCCAACAGCTCGAGCGCGTACGGGATCGTCGAAGAGAGCACCGCGACTGCCGCGCCCAGTGCGAGAAGGTCGATGCGCACGAGTGAGCCGCCTGCTGCGATCAGTCCCCAGGGCAGCGCTGCGAGCGCGCCCACCACCATGGCCAGCGCAAGTCCGTCCAGGCGCGGGAATTCACGCCCGACGCGCGCGGAGGCGAGGATGTACAGCGCCCAGCTGGATGCCGCCCCGAGCGCGAACAGGACGCCGATCGGGTCCAGTCGGTCCCAGCCACCGCCGGCCAGAGCGATGACCCCGACGAGCGCGAGCCCTGCCCACAGCCAGGCGCTGGCACGACGCGCGGCGATCACCGAGAGCACAAGCGGTCCGAGCACCTCAATGGTGACCGTGACGCCGAGGGGAAGCCGCGCGAGCGCCAGGTAGAACAGGCAGTTCATCAGCGCGAGTACCAGCCCGAAGCCGACGACCGAGCGCCAGGCGGTCGGGGTATGACCGCGGAGGCGAGGCCGGGCGATGATCATCAGGATGATGGCCGAGAAGCCAAGGCGCAGGAACACGATGCCGAGAGGCCCCAGGGCGGGGAAGAGCAGAACGGCGAGGGACGCACCGAGCTCTTGACACACCAGGCCCGTGACAACCATCCCTACCGCGAACGGCGGCGACGACATGGCTGCCGCGCGCGGAGCGCTCACCCTGGGTCCGGGCTCACGGCTGAGGCAGCGGGCAGACCGCCGCGCCGCGGATGGCTTCGGCCTGCTGTTCGGCGGTCCAGGGCAGGCCCGCCGCGGGCGCTGTCTCGCCGGCCGCAGCGGGGGCCTTCGAGGCGATCGCAGCAAGTTCCCACGCGAGGTTGGCAGCGATCCCCGCGGATGCGGCTGAGTTGTTCAGGACGACAGCGACCGTCAGCCCGGTATCGGGGTCGGCGTACGCAGCTGTTAGGTAGCCAGGAATCGCGCCATGCTGACCGATCAGGCCTCCGGCGGCGAACGCTCCGCCGTCGTAGGTGTACCAGGTCGGCGCACCCGGGTAGGCCTCGCGAGGACTGTCGAACCGCGTCTGGTCATCCCCGAGCAGCGCGCCGGTGGCAAGAGCCTGCGCATAGCGACCGAGATCGGTGATCGTCGAGACAGCTCCCGAGTCGGCAAAGCCGATGCTCGCCGAGAGCTCCGTGATCTCAAGGGGATCAGTGCACAGCAGCTGCCCGTCCTCGCCCGGCAGCGAGTTGTTGCCCTGCAGCGACGAGGCACCGGTATCACCGGCGGGCGTTGCCGGGGCGGCGCCCGGAAGCCACGTGGAATCGAGGCCGAGGGGAGTCGTGACGTACTGCTCGAACAGGTCGGGCAGAGACGTCGCCGTCGCCGCCTCCAGGGCTACCCCCAGCAGAATGTAGCCGGCATCGGAGTCGACGAAGGAGGAGCCAGGCGTTGTGGTGCGCTCACGTCCCATGCCGTAGGCCGCAAGCTCGAGCGGAGGCCACTCGCGGTTCGGGGTCTTGAGCCAGTCATTCCACAGCGAGGGCGCCGATGCTCCGATGCCCGACGTACTGTCGCAGAGCTGGCCCAAGGTCACGTCTTCGAGTCCCGAGGCGCCCCCCACGTACTCCGAAACCTTGTCATCCATGGCGACGACCTCGCGGTCGACAAGCGCGTAGAGGACGTCGCAGGTCATGGCCCGTGTCACGCGGGCCGCGCGGAACTCCATGTCAGAAGTGACTGCCTGCGAACTTGTCGGAGACTGCGTACCCACACCGGCGACCCAGGAGCCGCTCCATGGCGCCCACACGCCCACAATGGCGCCCGAGGAGCCGGTCGCGGCCATCGCCTCCGCAAGCGCGGCATCCAGTTGGGCTTGGGTCTCGGCGGGGAAATCTCCCTCGACCTGGGCCGGCACGTCGATCTCGACGGTGTCGGTGGGAGCGCACCCAACGAGGGTGGCCGCGAGGGCAACCATCGCGATCCCGAGGGCGCTCCACCGCCTCTTGAGGATCGTCGCACCCATACCCAACCCCCGTTGTTCGTGCATTCAGCATTCAAACACATCAACATCACGCGAAGATCACGGCCCCTACGCTGTGACCATGACGTATCGCTTCGACGACAGCATCCGCACCGGCGTGCTCGCCCACATGAACGGCGACCACGGCGGCGACAATCTCCTGATCGTGCGGGCGTTCGGACAGACGGATGCCGTAAGTGCGATCATGTCCGATCTCCATGGGGACGGCGGGGTGTGGGATGCCGAGCTCGGCGACGGCACGACAGTGACTGTGGCAGTTCCGTGGCCCGGCGGCAGCATCACCGAGCGGCCGCAGATCCGAGCCGAGATCGTGAAGCTCTATGACGCGGCGTGCGAGCGACTCGGGATCGAGCCCCGTCCGCACGAGTGAGGAACGCCGCTCGCTCAGCCTCGGGACTTTGGTCTTGTAAGGTTCGGCTTACCTGAAGGTACACTGGTGCCCATGACACCCGTGACCCCGTTCTCGACCGCCCTGCGCGAGCGCTCGAGCAATGCCCATTCGGGCAGTGAACACGCCGGCTTCATGAGCGATCTCATGAAGGGCGAGGGCACGCGCGAGGACTACATAGCGCTTGTCGCCCAGCACTGGTTCATGTACGACGCGATCGAGCGCGCCGCCGACGTGATGCGCCACGATCCCGTTGCGGCCCCGTTCATCAGCGACAAGCTCACGCGCATCCCCGCACTGGAAGCAGACCTCGAGTTTCTCATCGGACCGGACTGGCGCGACCGGATCGCCCCGCTCCCAAGCACCCAGCGCTACGTCGACCGGATCAACGAGGTCGGCACCACCTGGGCCGGCGGGTTCGTCGCCCACCACTACACCCGCTACCTCGGCGACCTCTCGGGCGGGCAGTTCATCGGCAAGCTCATGGCACGGCAGTTCGGCTTCGAGACCAACGGGATCGGGTTCTACGTCTTCGACGACATCGCCGACCCTCGCGCCTTCAAGGATGTGTACCGCGAGCAACTGGATGCCACCCCCTGGGACGCGGATGAACAGGAGCGCGTCATTGACGAAGTGCTGCGCGCCTACCAGTTCAACACCGACGTCTTCGTCGACCTTGCCTCAGCCAAGGCCTCGGGCCGCATCGCCGAGATCGCCTGAGCGTTCCTCAGGCGCGTGCCCGGACAGCGGCCATGAACCGCTGCACATCGGGGTCTACCTGGATGTCGCGAGGGCGCAATGGCCGCGTCAGGTACAGGCCGTCGAGCGACGTCAGGCGGCTCAGCGCCACGTAGGTCTGACCCGGCGCGAAGGCCCCCGAACCCAGGTCGATGATGGCGCGGTCGTATGTCTTCCCCTGAGACTTGTGGATCGTCACCGCCCATGCCAGCCGCAGGGGAAACTGGGTGAACTCCGCGACGATCTCCCGCGAAATCGACCGCGTCGACGCGTTGTAGGCGTACCGGAATCTCTCCCAGACGGCGGGCTCGACATCCATCTGTTCGCCATCGACCTCGACGCGCACCGTGCCGCCCGCGATACGGGTCACGGTTCCGATGGTGCCGTTGACCCACCGCGGCGGCTGGCCGAACGTCGAGACGTCGTTACGCAGGAACATGACCTGCGCACCGACCTTGAGCTGCAGTTCGGCGTCGGCGGGATAGGCGGCATCTCCGCGGCCGAAGTCCCCGCTGATCTCGGCGTGCGCCGTCTGAGTAGCGCCCGGCAGCGCATCCAGGTGTGCGCGGTTGATGCGGGTGACGATGTCGTTGCGTGTGGCGAGAGTGATGATCGGGGGCTCATCTGCCCCGCCCATCGGCGGGGTGCGAGCGCCGGTGTCGTTGAGCACCTGCGCGATGTCGGCGGTGACCCGCCCGTGGCGGACGGCTCCCAGCATCCGGCGAAACTCTGGATCGGATTGCCGGTGGATCTCGGCGAGCTCGCGGATCTGCAGCGACGCACCGTACCGGCCGAGATCCAGGAGCGAGGACCCCTCCGATCCGGGAAGCGCGGCATCCGAGCCCGCCCACACGCGCGCATCGAAGAACCAGAACGACCGGTAGTGATCGCGGATGTATCGCTGCTCATCACCGTGCCGCGGCGGCACCGGCGCGAGCTGGTACGGGTCACCGAACATGACGATCTGCACCCCACCGAACGGCTCGGCGCGACGGCCGCGCGCCTGTCGCAGGGAGCGATCGATGGCATCCATCACGTCGGCGTTGACCATCGAGATCTCGTCGATCACGAGGGTGTCGATAGCGTTCAGCAGCTTGCGGGTGGCATCAGGATGCTCGAGGTCGGCGTCCGCGATCAGGCCGATCGGCAGGCGCAGCAGAGAGTGGATCGTCTGGCCTTCGACGTTGAGCGCAGCGACACCGGTGGGCGCGCAGACGGCGATCTGTTTGCTCGTCCGGTAAGACAGGTGCTGCAGGAGCGTGGACTTGCCGGTTCCGGCGCGACCGGTGACGAAGACATGGTCGCGGGTGTCTTCGATGAGCCGGAACAGCGCCTCTTGTTCTGCGGAGAGTTCGGGCGCCTGCACCGGGCCATGCTACCCAGCGCGCGCGGCGGCAGGGCGTCCTCACAGCGGGTCGTTTCTAGACTGGTGCCGTGAGCACCACGGGGGAGATGGCGTCGGGCAGTGCTGCCACCGCGCCCGACTCGACGGTCACGGCGGACTCTGCGCCGCGCGCATCGCATCGCGGCCGCGGGGATGCGCGCCGCGCCGTTGCCGGCGACCTCGTGATTCTCTCGGCCATCGGCGCACTGCTCATCGCCGCATTCATCGCGGCGGGCGCGACGCTCTACGCCCAGTTCTACGGCCCATCGGCGTTCGTGGTCCGCTACGCAAACCTGCTCGCCGACGGCAATGCCACGCAGGCACTCGCGATGCCCGGAGTCGCGGTCTCATCTGCCGACCTGGAGGCCGCCGGCCTCCCCGCGGACGCCTCCGAGGACTTCCTGCGATCGAGCGCACTCGGCGATCTCAGCGACATCCGCGTCGTCTCCGAGACGAACACGGGCGACACCATCGCGGTGACCCTCGCGTACACCGCGGGCGGCCACGAGGCGTCCACGACATTCTCGGTCGGGCAAGACGGCATGAACGGGATCTTCCCCCGGTGGGAGTTCGCGCAGAGCCCGATCGCGGTGATGGATCTCACCGTGAACGGCTCGTCACAGTTCGCGGTGAACGGCTTCAGCGTGGACAAACGGCAGGTCTCACCGGACGGAGCCGCCGCCGACCTGTCTGCGCCGATCCCCCTGCTGGTGTTCTCGCCCGGCATCTACTCGGTGACCGTCGATACTCCCACGGCCACCTCACCGGGCGTGGCAATGCTCTCGGACGTCCCGTTCACCAGTGTCCCGGTCACCGTCACCGCAACGGCATCCGACGAGTTTGTCGCGCTCGTGCAAGAGAAAGTGGATGCCTTCCTCGACGAGTGCACACAGCAAGAGGTCCTGCAGCCCACCGCCTGCCCGTTCGGGTTCGACCTCACCGACCGCATCGTGACCCTGCCGACGTGGTCGATCGTGCAAGACCCGACCGTCTCGCTCGTCGCCGACGGCGCCGGGTGGCGCATCGCCGAGTCAGCCGCCATGGCCCACATCGAGCTTCGCTCCCGCTCGCTGTTCGACGGCAGCGTGAGCGATGTCAGCGTCGACGTCCCCTTCGTCGTCACGGGAACGATCGACATCCTCCCCGACGGCACGGCATCGATTCTGCTCGGGTGAGGCAGGGCCGCGCTCAGCGGCCGACGCGTGAGTCCCGCTCGGCGAGCTGAGCCAGCCGTGCGTTGTACTCCTCGAGTTCGGCATCCGCTGTGCGATCGGCCTGCCGGTCCTCGCGCCGTTGCGCTCGCTCGTCGCTGCGGCTCCACTGGATGGCAACCGTGATCGCCAGGATGAGGGTGGGGATCTCTCCGATCGACCACGCGATGCCACCGCCGATGTACTGGTCTTCGAGCGGCGTCGCCCCCCACGTGCGTCCCATCGCACCGAACCACTCGGCGACCATCAGCCCGCTGTTCATCATGATCGCGATGCCGAAGAAGGCGTGCATCGCCATGACCCCGATCAGGATGAGCAAGCGGAATGGGTAGGGAAGGCGGTAGGGGACCGGATCGATGCCGATCAGCGACAGCACGAACAGATACCCCGTGATCAGGAAGTGGAAGATCATCCACTCATGCCCGAGGTGGTCGTACAGACTCCAGCGGAACAGGTCGGTGTAGTAGAAGAGCCAGAGCGAGAGAACGAAGTTCCCCGCGGCGAAGAACGGATTGGTGACGACCTTCGCAAACGGCGTGTGGATGGCCCAGAGGATCCACTCGCGGCCGCCGCGCGTTCCGTCATCCCGCTTGCGCACAGCTCGCAGTGCGAGCGTGACTGGAGCACCCGCGACCAGCAGCAGCGGAATGCCCATCGTCAGCGCCATGTGTCCGAACATGTGCACGCTGAACAGGTACTCCTGATAGACGTTGTGCGCACCGTTGGTGATCCACGCGAGCATGACCAGGCCCGACAGGAACAGCACCGTGCGATACAGCGGCCACCGGTCGCCGCGCGCGCGAAGGCGCCACACGCCGGCGAGATAGAAGAATGCCGCAAAGGCACACAGCAGTGCCCACAGGAGGTCGATCTCCCACGCGGCCACCCACTGCCACGGCGTCAGCTCGGGTGGTAGCGCCGCGCCCGTAAGGAACTCGGCCGGCGTACGCAGTTCGGGCAGCGAAGTATCGACCGGCGGCGGGGTCCGCGCGAGCGCGACGGCGGCGCCGCTGGCGAGTCCCATGAACCCGATCTCGGCCAGGATCAGCCACCAGAAGAACCGGGATGCGCGGCTCTCGCGAAGTCGATCGATCAGCCGAAGCCGGTACCAGGCGCCGAGCAGCCCCATGGCGACGAGGGCAACGATCTTGACGGCCAGGATCGCGCCGTATGGCGAGAGCATCGCTTCCCACGTCACGACGCCGATGACGCCGCGCACGTACCCGGATGCCGCAACGACGACGAACGCGACGATCGCGATCGTCGAATAGCGACGCAGCACCGTCGTCATCCGATCCGTCGGCAGCACCGGGCGGATGACGATCAGCAGCATCAAGCCACCGAGCCAGAGCGCTGCTCCCTCGATGTGGAGCACCGTCGCCATCACGGCGGCGTTGTGGTTGGCCTCCTCACCCGAGTGACCCTGCGTGCCCACCGGCACGAGCGCGGCGATCGCGAGGAGGGCGACGAGGAAGGTGCCCGTCCACGAGCGGACCGCGAACGTGAGAACCGTGAGCACCGCCCCGAAGATGGTGGTGAGCAGCCACGCCCGGCCGAGATCGGTGTCTGTCAGGAACCTGCCGAACTGCGAACCGAACTCGGGGCCGAGCGCCACCTGGGCGTTGAAGGCGTCGATGAACGTGAAGAACCCCGTGACGCCGGCAGCGACGGTGAACACTGCCGCCGAGACGGATGCGACATCCACAGAGACAGTGAAGGCCTTATCGCCGGCTTTGAGAGCGAACAGGGCCAGGATGAGCGATCCCAGCATCCCGGCCGCGGCGAGGTTGAAGACTAGCGTCGCTGTCGGCAGACCCCAACGAACGACGGGTCCCGCATCCGCGATCACCAGCGGCGCGGCGCCACCACCGTACGCAAGGGCGGCGACCATCACGACGACGGCGACCGTCACGAGCGTCGCCGGGCCGATCGCCCGCAGCAGGCGGGAATCCATCCCCTCAGCCTACGCGCGCGAAAGGGGAGCATCCGCGGACGGACGCTCCCCTTTCGAGGTGAAGACGAAGGGTCTTACTTGGCGGCAGCCTTGAGCTTGGCGCCAGCCGAGACCTTGACGCGCTTGCCGGCGGGGATCTTGATCTCTTCGCCGGTCTGCGGGTTGCGGCCCGTGCGAGCGGAGGTGGCGACCTGCTCGAACGAGACCCAGCCCGGGATCGACACCTTGCTGCCCTTGGCGACGGCCTCGGCGACAGTGGTGAACAGCGCGTCGACGACGCCCGAAACGGTGGCCTGGCTCTGACCGGTTGCGCTCGCGATGCTCGCGACGAGCTCGGTCTTGGTGATGGACTTTTCAGCCATTGTGGTTGTCCTCCAAGGCGGTGAAGTCCCCGCCCTCGTGCATGGACCGAAAGCTGGTGGCTCTCGGCTGGTCTCTTGCCGACCGACCTCGAATATACCCACGAACCCCGGAATTCCGCGGATTTCCCCGCCATCGGCATCCGTTTCGCGGCGTGTCGCGTCACGGGAGTGACGCATGTGACTGCCGTGACTTCTACGGTCAGCGGCGCTCAATCCGCGCAACCCACACGCGAGAATCCGTTTGGGCGCCGAGAATCCTCTCCGGAACCCCGAATTCGGCGCCGAATCGGATTCTCAGTGCACCCCACCGCGGGAACACGAAAGGCCCGGCATCCCTGAGGATGCCGGGCCTTGACGTCCGCGGGCTGGCTTACCAGCTCGACAGTGCTTGTCCGCGGGCTGGCTTACCAGCTCGACAGTGCCTGTTCGCGGGCTGGCTTACCAGCTCGACAGTGCTTGTCCGCGGGCTGGCTTACCAGCTCGACTTGGTGACACCGGGCAGTTCGCCACGGTGGGCCATGTCGCGGAAGCGCACACGCGAGATGCCGAACTTCGTCAGCACGCCGCGGGGGCGACCGTCGATCGCGTCACGGCTGCGCAGGCGCACCGGCGATGCGTTGCGGGGAAGCTTCTGCAGGCCGACGCGGGCGGCTTCGCGCTGCTCGTCGGTTGCGTTGGGGTCCACGAGCTGCTTCTTGAGCTCGAGGCGCTTGGCAGCGTAACGGTCGACGACCGCCTGGCGCTGCTGGTTACGGGCGATCTTGCTCTTCTTAGCCATGGATCAGCGCTCCTCTCGGAATTCGACGTGCTTGCGGATGACCGGGTCGTACTTCTTCAGCACGATGCGGTCAGGGTTGTTGCGGCGGTTCTTGCGCGTCACGTAGGTGTACCCCGTGCCGGCGGTCGAGCGCAGCTTGATGATCGGACGGACGTCCTGAGCCTTCTTCGCCATTAGAGCTTCACACCCTTCGCGATGAGGTCCTTCACAACCGACTCGATGCCGCGCGCGTCGATCACCTTGATGCCCTTGGCGGACACGTTCAGGGTGACCTTACGACCGAGCGAGGGCACGTAGTAGGTCTTCTTCTGCACGTTCGGGTCGAAGCGGCGCTTCGTCCGGCGGTGCGAGTGCGAGATGTTGTGACCGAAGCCGGGAACCGCTCCAGTCACCTGGCACACTGCAGCCATGGTGATGTCTCCTTCTGTACCGTGAAGCCGGACGGCCTCACCCAAGATCCCTTGTCTGCACCCCGCACTCGACAGACCATTTCTGGCCGGATGATGAGGGAGGGGTACGAACTGCGTGCTGGAGTGCGCGCAGACAAAGAGTCAGTCTAGCACGGTAGCTCCGCGTGCCCCTCCTGCGCCCCGACCCCAGCGAAAGGCCGAGACCGTTGGGTCACCCGGGATCCAGAACCGCCAGGGGTAGGCATCCGTGCCCGCGACTCCCGCAACGCCGACCCGCGGCCCCGTCGCCACGTGCGCCAGCGGTTCCTCGGGCAGCAGCAGCCGTGCGGTGGCGCCGGACTGCTTCGCACCGGTGACGGCATCGATGCCGTCGTGCTCCGCATGATGCAGGCCGACGGCCTGTCCGAGCCTGCCGGGTCCGCGTGCGAGGTCCCGCGCGGGCCCCGGCTCCCGCACCGCGAAGCGGCGCCGCCTTGCGATCTCAGCGCCCTCGACGATCTCGGCAGCCCGCAGCAGCACACCGCCGGCGACGCCCGCCGGTGCACACACGACGTTGACGCACGAATGGATGCCGTGACTGAGGTACACGTAGAGGTGGCCCGGCGGGCCCCACATCGTCGCATTGCGAGCGCTTCTGCCCGACCGCGCGTGGGATCCGGGATCGGGAATCTCGCCGGTTCCGACGCCGTGGTAGGCCTCGACCTCGGTGAGACGGGCGACGACCCGTTCACCGCCAACCTCAACGATCAGGTGCGCACCGAGGAGTGTCGGGGCCACGTCAACCGGCAACGCCGAGAGGTCGGAGCGCGTCGCAGGTCGCAGACCGTCGGGAATCATCACCGCCACGACACCGACTGTCGGCACCACGAGATCGACGAGCCGGCAAGGGCGACCAGTTCGCGGGCTTGTGAGCTCTCGTCCCGTGGCAATTCGACGATGTGCGTTTCCACCGTCGCGGGAAGCGGCAGCTGGTAGGTGTCGTATGGGTTGGATGCCAGGTCGGGCGCCACGAGCATCGCCGCGTATTGACCGCTGGGCGACACGCACGTCTGCAGGACGGCGTCGGTATCCGGCGCCGAGAACACCTCCGCCGATGCACCGGCGTCATCAACGAGAACGACGGATGTCGCACCGGTCGGCAGTCCGCTATCGGCGATCGGGAACGTCGTGCGCAGGGTGCCGCCGCGCGGGAGCGGCATGACGCTGCCGATCACCGCCGGGTCGTCGCCCACATCCAGCGGTGTCTCCTCTCCGGTGAGCAGGTCGAGCACGACGAGCCCGTCGACGCGCTCGACGATCGCCTGGGCGGTTCCCGGCGCGATGCCATCGATCGCGAGCGCGAGCCCGAGAGCTGTCGGAGCCGATCCGTCGGGGGCGGTCAGCAACAGGGTCCCGTCGAAGGCGACCAGCAGCACACTGTCGGTGTCGGGCACGAACGACCATTGCGCGACGCGCTCGTCGGCCCCTGCGACGACGACCTTCGCCGGCTCGGCGGTCGGGGTATCGAGCGATGCCGTGTACAGCGCCGATTCGTCGCCGGTTCCCGTCCCGACCGTCGCCGAGGTGAACAGGTACCCGATTCGCTCACCGCGGTCGGCGATCTGCAGGTCAGCAATGTATCCCGTGCCCGGCAGGGTCAACTCGACCGGGTTCTGCCCGTCGAGGTCGGTCATGATGAGCGCACTCTCGCCGTCCTCGTCGACGAGCACGACCAGGTGATCACGGGTCGCGCGGTAGTCCTCGATGTGCGAGTGAGCGAATACCGCGACGGCGGCTTCACCGGTCAGGTCGGTGCGGAAGATGGTGTCGCCGTCGACTGTCCCGCGCTGCAGCAGGAACACCTCGCTCGGCGGAGTCTGGAACGACTCAGTGATCGTGGATGACGGACCACCCGACAATCCGGTCACCCCGTCGATTGTGACGGTGTACTCGGTGTCGGCATCCAGCGGCACCGTGAAGCGCACGCCGATGCTGCGGCCCGAGGTGTCGATATCGAACGGCGTTGCGGGTGTCACGGTCACCGAAGCAGGATCGACGTCGGCGAGCGACTGCGAGGTCGTCACGATGAGCCGGGACCCGGATGCCGAGATCGCTGCGGCCGGGTCGACCTGCACCGTCGTCACACGCGGACCCATCAGGACAGTTGCCGCGGCACCGAGCGCTCCGACGAACCCGATGGCTGCGGCAACCCCGACGAACCCGAGGACGAACCCGCGCAGCCGGCGCCGCGCTGCTCGCTGGCGCCGCGACGGAGCCGGCGCCTGGCGACCTCGGCCGGCGTCAGTACTCATACGGGTCCTCGGGCTCGGGCACGGCCTCCACCGACTCGGCCGCGATGTGCAGGCGTCCTGCGGAGTCCGAGCGCACCGTGCCCGTCACGGTCGCCCACTCGCCCTCGGGCGCTGCCGTGCCACCCCACGAGATGGGAACGGCTGCCAGCTGCGCGTCGATAACGCAGTGGGTGATGACAAAACGCGACAGCAAGAAGCCGGTCCCGGCGTCGCCCGGGGCGACGAAGCCGGTCAGGGTGACGGCGTCGCCGTCGAAGGATGCCGGGTCTGTCGCGGTCGCGAACACCGTTGCCCATTCCCCGACCCCGAAGGTCGCCGTATCGCCTGTCGAGGCGAGGGTGACGACATCCCGGCCGCCGAACAGGACCGGCGTGGTCGAGGTGCTCGTCGAGGCGAACTGCGGAGACAGGGACGACGGTGGTAGCGCGAGGGCACCGATCACGACGGCGCTGGCAAGCACTCCGGCGATCACCGTGCCCGCGAGGGCCACCGGATGCCGAGCGTGGGCGTGCGCGTGACCCTCTTCAGTCTCCATCGAGGCCCGGCCATGGTCGGCATCCGTGTGCCGCGCGGGAGCGGCGTCGCCATGGTCGTGTCCGTGGTCGTCTTCGGCGCCCAGCGGAAGCGCGAAGGACGCGATGGCGCCAATCAGAACGATGACCGACATACCCACCGCGAACCACGCCGACTCAGGGTTGATGTAGAGCGACAGTCGCCCCGTCACCGCAAGCCCGACGGTGAGGACGGCGAGCGCTGAGGCAAGTCCGACGCCGAGCCAGCGCGTTCCGAGGGAGCCGAGCCTAGGCAAGAAGGTTCACCACCGTCCCCATCGCGAAGGCAGACAGCACGACGACCACGACGATGCCGACGAGGGTGCGGGTCGTGAAGGTCGTGCGCAGCAGGGCGAGCATCTTCACATCCACCAGCGGGCCGACAAGAAGGAACGCCACGATCGAGCCGGGGGTGAAGGTCGAGGCGAACGAGAGCGCGAAGAACGAGTCGACGTTGGAGCAGATCGAGACGACCATTGCGAGCGCGATCATGGCGACGATCGACAGTGCCGGGTTGGATCCGATCGCCAACAGCACGTCTCGTGGGATGAGTACCTGAACGGCTCCGGCGATGGCGGATCCGATGATGAGCGCGGGCATGACGGCGCGCAGCTCGACGACCAATTGGGCAAGGCTCCGGCGCCCCTTGCCGCCGGGCTCGTGAGTCACGAGCCCGCACGTGTCGCGGAACCGGTCGGTCAGCAGCGCGTCGGGGCTCGGATGCCGGCTGTACAGCCAGCCGAGGAGGTTTGCGATCAGGAAACCGCCCACCAGGCGCGCCACCAGGATGCCGTCGCTGAACCCGAACGCCTGGTGCGTCGTGATGATCACGATGGGGTTCACGATGGGTGCCGCGATGAGGAAGGTGAGGGTCTCGGGCACCGTGAACCCGCGCATCAGCAGGCCACGGGCGAACGGGACGTTGCCGCACTCGCACACGGGAATGAACATGCCGAGCAGGGACAGCACGCCGCGTCGCAGCCACGGGGTGCGTGGCATCCATCGCTCGAGCACTCCTGGCGGGATCCACACCTGCACGACGATCGACAGCACCACACCGAGCACCACGAACGGGAGCGACTCGATGAGAACGCTGATCGCGAGGGTCAGCCCATCCTGTGCGCGGGTTGACAGCGGAGAGGCGAACAGTGAGGGCGCGAGGGCATCGATCGCGACAAGAAGCGCGATGAAGAGGATGCCGATTCCGACGCCGACTCCCGCCCGTACTCCCGGGCTCGCACCCTCGGAGCGGACGCGTTCGGCCGCCGGAGCGTCAGCGCGCACGGTTCCCGTCGCCGGATGCCGCGCGGGCGCGCGCCGTGCACTCGGGGCAGCGCCCGAAGATGTCGACGACATGCTCGACATCCGTGTAGCCGTGCTGCTGCGCAACCGACCGGGCCCACTGCTCGACGGGGGTCGCTGCGATCTCCACGGTCGCGCCGCAGGAGCGACAGATCAGGTGATGGTGGTGCCCCGAGGTCTCGCACGCACGGTAGAGGCTTTCGCCGTCGGGTCCGTGCAGCGTGTCGGCCGCGCCCTCATCGGCGAGACTTGCCAGGGCGCGGTAGACCGTCGCGAGGCCGATCCCCGTGTCTTCATCACGAAGAACGGCGTGAAGTGACTGGGCACTGATGAAGCCGGGGGCGTCGCCCAGCGCCGTGCGCACGCGTTCGCGCTGCCAGGTATTGCGTTGCGCCATGGCCGGGAGTCTACCGACCTACCTTCGGCGCCGGCTGGGAGCGCGTGGGAGCCCTCACGCGAACCGCGCCCGAGTCACCCGACCGCGCCGACCGCCGACCAGGCGGCAGACGAGATAGATCAAGAACGAGATCGTCGTGATGTAGGGACTCACCGGGAGGGTTCCGGCGATCGCCAGCAGGATGCCACCCACTGCCGACACGAAGCCGAAGCCGGCCGCCAGCAGCGGAACGCTCCAGGGCCCGGATGCGATGCGCATGGCAGCAGCAGCGGGGGTCACGAGCAGGGCCATGACCAGGAGCGCGCCGATGATGTGGATCGCCACGGCGACGATCAGCCCGAGCAGCAGCATGAATCCGAGCGAGACCGCCGTGACCGGTACGCCGCGCGCTGCAGCGGATTGCGGGTCAAGCGAGTCGAAGCGCAACGGCCGCCAGATGAAGAGCAGTCCGAGCAGAACCAGGATGCTGATCGCGATCAACCACCCGAGCTGCGCGTTCTGCACCGAGACGATCTGACCGGTCAGCAGGCTGAACCGGTTGGCGCTGCGACCGCTGTAGAGAGAGAGGAACAGGATGCCGAGACCGAGGCCGAACGGCATGAGCACGCCGATGAACGAGTTGCGGTCGCGCGCCCGCGCGCCGAGCCATCCGATGAGCCCGGCGGCGATGAGCGAGCCTACGATCGACCCCGTCACGACATCCCAGCCGATGAGGAGCGCGAATGCGGCTCCCGCGAACGAGAGTTCGCTGATGCCGTGGACGGCGAAAGCCATGTCGCGCTGCATCACGAAGACGCCGACGAGGCCGCCGACCAGGCCCAGCACTGCCCCCGCGATGACCGAGTTCGAGACCAGCGCGAGGATCGCGCCATAGTCAGCCAATCCCCCGAACATCGCGTCGCCGATGTCAGACCAGTTCATACGTGCACCCCACCGGGTTCGTCGCCGTCGTGGTGGTGATGGTGCGAGACCTCGGCATCCGGCGCGCCCACGACCACGAGGCGGTCGCCTGCCCGCAGCACAGCGACGGGAGCGCCGTAAAGGTCACTGAGAACGCTCGTCTGCAAGACCTCATCGGGCCTTCCGAGCGTGAAGCGCCCCCCGGCGATGTAGAGGATGCGGTCAACGACGTCGAGGACAGGGTTGATGTCGTGCGTGACGAAGAGAACCCCGGTGCCGCGCTGGCGGCGATGCCGGTCGATGAGCGCCACGATCGCCTGCTGGTTGGCCAGGTCGAGACTCGTGAGCGGCTCGTCGCACAACAGCAGGCCGGGGTCGTCGGCGATCGCCTGCCCGATGCGCAGCCGCTGCTGCTCGCCACCGGAGAGTTCGCCCACGGGCCGGTCGGCGAACCCCTCGGCGCCGACGTCTGCCACCAGCACATCGACGCGTTCGCGATCGCGCCGGTTTGGAAGGCTGAAGCCGAACTTGTGGCCGGTGACACCGAGGGTCACGAGGTCGCGACCGCGCAATGCGGTTTCGGGCGGAAGGGGGCGCTGCTGGGGTACGTAGCCGATGTGCCGGTTGCCCCGGCGCTCGACCCGGCGACCGCTCGTCTCGATCGCCCCAGCGCTCAGGTGCTCGAGGCCGAGGATGGCGCGCAGCAGCGTCGTCTTGCCGGAGCCGCTGGGTCCGAGAACCGCGATGAACTCGCCGGGTTCGACGTCGAGGTTGAGCCCGGCCCACAGTTCCCGCTCGCCACGGCGCAGCGCCGCTCCGCGGATGCGGAGCGGCGGCTGGGCGTCCGAGGTCGCGCTGGAGCTCACGCGTCGAGCGCGTCCGCGAGCTCCGCGATGTTCTGCTGCATCCACGAGATGTAAGTCTGGCCCTCCCTGAGGGTCTCCGTGAACTCCAGCACCGGGATTGACTGCGCAGTCGCGGCATCGATGACCTGCGTGGTCTCGGCGCCGCCGGTCTGTGCGTTGGCGATGACGACCTTGACGGAGCCGTCTTCGACGATGCCCAGCGCCTCGAGCAGAGTTGCGGGGGGCACGTCCTGCCCCTCCTCGACTGCCTCGCTGAACGCTTCGGGCGTCAGGTTCTCGAGCCCGGCTGCCACGATCAGGTAGACGGGCACGGGCTCGGTGACGAAGACTCCGGTGCCGGCGTGAGCTGCCGAGATCTCGTCGAGGGATGCCTCCAGCCCGGCGATCTGGTCGATGAAGGCTGCAGCGTTGGTCTCGAAGAGGTCGGCGTTGTCGGGGTCGAGCGTCGAGAGCTCCTCAGCGATGGCTTCGGCGAGGTGCTCCATGGTGTGTGGGTCGTACCAGACGTGCTCGTTGAATCCCTCGATGTGCGCGTGGTCGTGACCGTCCTCATCGGCGTGGTCGTGACCTTCCTCCCCAACTTCGCCCTCAGCGGGGTAGTCGTGGTTGAAGGTGGCAGCGGTGATGACGGGCGCCGTCGTGCCGCTGGCCTCGATCATGGCATCCATGAAGCCGTCGTATCCGCCGCCGTTCTCGATGATGAGATCGGCTTCCGAAACCGTGAGCTGGTCCTGGGCCGTCGGCTCGAACTCGTGCGGGTCCTGAGCCGACGACGTGATGATCGAGGTGACGGTGACGGCATCACCCCCGATCTCTTCGGCGATCTGACCGTAGACGTTGGTCGACGCGACGACGCCGATGGTTGCTTCGGCCGGGGAGGATGTCGCAGGCGTTCCACCCGTGCCGGCGCAGGCCGTGAGCGTGAGGGCGGATGCCGCGCCGAGCGCGAGCAGGGTGGAAAGTCGTCGGGTTGCCATGTCGACAATGATAACGGCGGTGAGAATCATTATCAAAACGGGCGGCCGGTACATTCCGGCATTCCCGAGCGCGACGGGTCAGTCGAGCAGCAGCGCGGGTTCCTCGAGGATCGACGCGACGTCGGCGATGAAGCGACTCATCCCATCGCCGTCGATGACGCGGTGGTCGAACGAGCCCGAGACGGTGGTGACGTAGCGCGGGCGCACCTCTCCGTCCACGACCCAGGGCTTCTGCCGGATCGTACCCATCGCGACGATGCCTGACTCTCCGGGGTTGATGATCGGGGTTCCGGCATCCATTCCGAAGACCCCGATGTTGGTGATCGTGATCGTGCCGCCCTGCTGGTCGGCAGGCGTGGTCTTGCCCTCGCGGGCCGTGAGGGTGAGCTTCTCGAGAGCCCGCGCAAGCTCCCGCATGTTGAGGTCCTGGGCGTCCTTGATGTTGGGAACCAGCAGCCCGCGCGGGGTTGCCGCGGCGATCCCGAGGTTGACGTAGTGGCGCACGCTGATCTGCGCGCCGCCGTCGCCGTCAACCCATGCCGCGTTCACCATCGGCGTGCGGCGCACCGCCCAGATGACAGCGCGCGCCATGATCAGCAGGGGCGAGATCTTGACGTCGGCGAAGTCGGGAGATGCCTTCAGCCGCTTGACGAGCTCCATCGTGCGCGTCGCGTCGACATCCGTCCACACCGACACGTGCGGCGCCGAGTACGCGGACTGCACCATCGCGGTCGAGGTGGCCTTACGCACGCCCTTGACGGGGATCGACTCGACACGTCCCGCGGCCTGCGCGAACGGGGAAGCGACACCGTTGGGGGCGGGTGATGCGGACGCCGCGGCCGGCGCGACAGCAATCGTCTCTTCGCGAACCTCGGGCCAGTCGGGAGTCTCGATGTTGCGGAACACGCTCGCCTGCGACGCGTGCTTCACGACGTCCTCGCGCGTGACCTCGCCGGCCTCGCCCGAGGGCGTGACGGCCGCAAGGTCCACGCCGAGATCGCGTGCGAGCTTGCGGATCGGGGGCTTCGCGATGACCCCGACGGATGCCGTCACCGGCCGTTCGGCGGGCTTGCGGCGACGCGAGGTGGCAGCCCCTCCCGTCCCGTATCCGACGAGCACGGCGCCACCGCCCTCGGCCCCTGCTTCCGGTGTCACGGATGGCGATTCGCCAGCGCCAGAGCCGTGCATCCCTGACACCGGAGCCGCGGCGGACGGAGCGGATGACGGAGCTGCCTCGATCGTCACGATGGGGGTTCCGACGGCAACAGTGACGCCCTCCTCGACGAGCGTCTCGCTGACCGTGCCGGTGAACGGCGAGGGCAGCTCAACGAGCGATTTGGCGGTCTCGATCTCGACGAGCACGTCGTTGACCTGAACGGCGTCGCCGGGGGCGACCTTCCAGGTGACGATCTCGGCCTCGGTCAAGCCCTCCCCGACATCGGGGAGAACGAAGGTCTGCGTGCTCATGTCGGTCCTTTCGCGGCGCTCAGTAAGTGAGTGCGCGGTCGACGGCTTCGAGGATGCGGTCGGCATCCGGGAGGTACGTGCCCTCGAGCTTGGCGGGCGGGAACGGGGTATCGAACGCCGACACCCGCAGTACCGGCGCCTCGAGCGAGAAGAACGCGCGCTCGGTCACGGTCGCGGCGATCTCGCTGCCCAGGCTCGTGAATCCGGGAGCCTCCTGGGCGTAGACCATGCGTCCCGTGCGGCGGACGGAGTCGAGGATCGGACCGTAGTCAACCGGCGAGAGCGAGCGCAGGTCGACAACCTCGCAGCTCGTGCCCTCGGACTCGGCGAGTGCCGCCGCCTGCAGCAAGGTGCCGACCATCGCCCCGTGGCCGACGAGGGTGACGTCAGTGCCGCGCCGAACGACGCGAGAGGCGTGCAGCGGCAGCGCCGGGGCGGTCGTGTCCACCTCGCCCTTGTGCCAGTACGCGCTCTTGGGCTCAAGGAAGATGACCGGATCGTTCGAGGCGATCGCCTCCTGAATCATCCAGTACGCATCTCCTGCGGTGGCCGGGCTCACGACCCGCAGTCCCGGAGTGTGCGTGAAGTAGGCCTCGGGGCTTTCCTGGTGGTGCTCGATCGCGCCGATGTGCCCGCCGTAGGGGATGCGGATGACGACGGGCATCGGCACTGCGCCTTCGAGGCGGTTGGTCATCTTTGCCAGCTGCGAGGTGATCTGATCGAACGCGGGGAACACGAACCCGTCGAACTGGATCTCGCACACGGGACGGAATCCGGCAAGCGCCAGCCCGATGGCCGTGCCGACGATGCCGGACTCGGCCAGAGGCGTATCGAGCACGCGCTGCTCGCCGAACTCGGCCTGCAGCCCCTCGGTCACCCGGAACACGCCGCCGAGCCGTCCGATGTCTTCACCCATGAGCAGGACGCGGTCGTTCGTTGCCAACGCCTGTCGCATGCCGGCATTCAGCGCTCGCCCGAGCGGCATGGGTCCGGAGACCGTAGCCGCCGTCGCAGCGGCCGCCTGGTTAGTGGAGGTCGAGACGGTGGTCATCGGGTGCCTCCCTCGAAGGATGCCTCGTACTCGGCAAGCCAGCGGCGTTGCTCGTCCATCAGCGGATGCGGGTCGGTGTAGACGTGAGCGAACATCGAGTCGCGTTCTAGCCCGCCGAGCTCATTCGTGCGCACGCGCAGATCGTCGGCGGCAGCGGCGGCCTCGGCATCCACCTCGTCGAAGAGGGTGAAGGGAGCGCCGCGATTCTCGAGGAAGGCCCGCATCCGGGCGATCGGATCGCGCTGTGCCCACGACTGTTCCTCCTCGGAGGTGCGGTACTTCGTGGGGTCATCGCTCGTGGTGTGGGCACCGATCCGGTAGGTCATCGCCTCGATCGCTCGGGGTCCCTCGCCGCTTCGCGCCTCGTCGAGCGCACGCCGGGTGACGGCGTAGCTCGCGAGCACGTCGTTGCCGTCGATACGGATGCTCGGCATCCCGTAGCCCTCGCCGCGCCGCACGAGCGGCGTCCGGGACTGGGTTGCGACGGGTACCGAAATCGCCCACTGGTTGTTCTGCAGGAAGAAGACTTCGGGCGTGCGGTAGCTGGCTGCGAAGACCATCGCCTCGTGCACATCGCCCTGGCTGGAGGCGCCGTCGCCGTAGTAGACGATGACGGCCTCGTCGCGCTCGAGGTCTCCCGTGCCACAGCGTCCGTCGAAGACCAGGCCCATGCCGTAGCCCGTCGCGTGCAGGGTCTGGGCGCCGAGGACGAGCGTATAGATGTGGGTGTTGCCGTTGGCCGGGTCTGTCGGGTCCCATCCGCCGTGCGAGAGTCCGCGCATCAGCTTGATGATGCCGATCGGATCGACGCCGCGGATGCGGGTGACGACGTGCTCGCGGTAGGAGGGGAAGAGGTGATCCTGCGACCGTGCCGCGCGAGCCGAGCCGACCTGCGCCGCCTCCTGCCCGAGACTCGGTGGCCACAGGGCAAGCTGACCCTGGCGCTGGAGGCTCGTCGCCTGCCGGTCGATCGCGCGGATCACGACCATGTCGCGGTACAGCGTCTCGAGGTCAGAGTCGGCGAGCCCGTTCACGAGATCGAGGTAGGGCTCCGCTGCCGGATTGGGCGCGAGGGAGCCGTCAGCGGCAAGGATGCGGACAAGCTCAGGTTCTTCTGGCTGGGTCACGGTCCCTACGCTACCCGCGTGCGGGGTGCCCTTCCGGGAGGTCCTCTACAACGGAACCCGCGATCCGTAGCACTCTGTCCACAGACTCATGCTCTCCGACGGATATGCGTACCCCCTCGCCCGCAAACGGTCGGACGACGATTCCGCCGTCGTGGAAGGCATCAGCCACCGCCAGCGTGTCGGGTCCTGTGGCGAGCCACACGAAGTTTCCTTGGGCTTCGGGGACGCGCCATCCCTGCTCACGCAGGCCAGCCGCGAGCGCGTCGCGGCGCTCGGTGATCTCGGCGACGCGCTCGAGCAGCTCGGCGCGCGCGTCAAGGCTCGCGAGGGCAGCCTCTTCGGCGTGGGCGGTGACAGACAGCGGGATGGCGGTGCTGCGCGCGGCATCCAGCACCCGAGGGTGACCGATCCCGTAGCCCACGCGAAGTCCCGCGAGACCGTACGCCTTCGAGAAGGTGCGCAGCACGACGACATTCGGATGCCCGGCCTGCAGCACGCGGACTCCATCGACGGCATCCGGGGCCGTGACGAACTCCGCGTACGCCTCGTCGAGCACGATCAGTACGTCGCGGGGGACACGTGTGACGAAGTCGTCGAAGGCGGACTGCGTGACCACGGGCCCGGTCGGATTGTTGGGGCTGCACACCAGGATCATGCGGGTGCGGTCGGTGACGGCAGCCGCCATCGCTGCCAGGTCGTGGCCCGCGTCAGGGGTGAGCGGAATGCGCACGGATGTCGCGCCCGACACCTCCACGAGCGACGGGTAGGCCTCGAATGACCGCCACGCGTAGATCACCTCGTCGCCGGGCCCGGCGGTCGCCGAGATGAGTTGCGCGATGAGCGAGACGCTTCCGGCGCCGATGTGCACGGCGTCGGGGCTCACGCCGTAGTCGGCGGCGAGTCGGTCGCGCAGCCGCGCCGCGCTCGCGTCGGGGTAGCGGTTGACACCGGTCACCGCACGCATCGCGTCGATGACGCCCGGAAGCGGATCGTAGGGATTCTCATTGCTCGAGAGCTTGAATGCGTCGGGAGCCGCCTGCCGCCCTA
>Ga0209066_10001828_pt1 | contig 27342 bp, 23 predicted proteins | sample All_14_2_FD_187198 | JGI IMG/M metagenome (GOLD analysis project Ga0209066, IMG submission 187198) | Freshwater microbial communities in response to fracking from Pennsylvania, USA - Allegheny Zone_MetaG_DW_15 (SPAdes) (version 2) ...
CACTGCAAGCTCGCGCTCGTCGTGCGCCAGGAGGGCGGCTCGCTGCGCCGATACAGCCACATCGGCACGGGCAACTACAACCCGAAGACCTCGCGCATCTACGAGGACTTCGGGCTGCTCACCGCGAGCGAGGAGGTCGGCGAGGACCTCACCCGCCTGTTCAACGAGCTCTCCGGCTACGCGATCGAGAAGAAGTTCCGCCGACTGCTCGTCGCGCCGCTGCACCTGCGCAAGGGACTGCTCAAGCGCATCCGCATCGAGGCCGAGCACGCGAAGGCGGGCAAGCCCAGCGGCATCAGGATCAAGCTGAACTCGATCGTGGACGAGGCGATCATCGACGCGCTCTACCGCGCCTCGCAGGCCGGCGTGCCGATCGACCTCGTCGTCCGCGGCATCTGCGGCGTGCGCCCCGGCGTGCCCGGATACAGCGAGACGATCCGGGCGCGGTCGATCCTCGGCCGATACCTCGAGCACTCCAGGATCTTCGCCTTCCACAACGACGGCGACCCCGTTGTCTACATCGGCAGCGCCGACATGATGCACCGCAACCTCGACCGTCGGGTCGAGGCCCTCGTGCGGATCACGGACCCGGCGCACCTCCGCGAGCTCGACGAGGTCTTCGACCTCGCCTTCGCGGACGACACGGCGGCCTGGCAGCTCGACGGCATCACCGGGCAATGGGAGCGCCACCACCTCGATCCGGACGGACACCCGCTCCACGACGCCCAGGACGTCCTCATGGGCAGGATCGCCGCGCGGCGTCGGCCGGCGGTCGCCCGATGAGCGCCGCCATGACGGCGAAGCCGATCGTCGCCGCCGGCGTGCTGTGCTGGCGGATCGTCGACGGCGAACCCGTCGTCCTCATCGTGCGCCGCACGCAGTACCGCGACGTCTCGGTGCCCAAGGGCAAGCTCGACCCCGGCGAGCTGCCCCCGGAGACCGCCGTGCGCGAGCTCCTCGAGGAGACCGGGCTGCGCGCGAGCATCGCGTCGCCGTTCAGCGACGTGCGCTACCTCGCCGGTGGGCGGCCGAAGGTCGTGCACTACTGGTCGGCCGAGGTCGTCGACGACGCGGATGCGGACGTCTCCGGCTTCGTGCCGAACGACGAGATCGCCGCCGTCGAGTGGATGCCACTCGCCCAGGCACGTCGACTGGCGACCTACCCGCACGACGTCGAGATGCTCGACGAGCTGCAACGGCGGATCGAGGCGGGCGTCGCGAGGACCTTCGCGATCATCATCGCCAGGCACGGCAAGGCCCTGCCCCCCGGCGCGTGGGACGGGCCGGACGCGAGCCGCCCGCTCATGCACCGAGGCCGCCAGCAGGCCGACCAGATCGCGTCGGCGATCGCCGCATACGGCCCCGACCGCATCGTCACGAGCGACGCGACGCGCTGCGTCGAGACCGTCGCCCCGCTCTCGGCGCTCACCGGCGTGCCCGCGAAGGCCGCGCACGGGATCAGCCAGGACGCCTTCGGGACGCCGCGGTCGACCGTCGAGAAGGTCATCGCCAAGCGACTGCGCCGCGGCAGGACCGTCGTGCTCTGCAGCCACGGCCCCGTCATCCCCGAGCTCATCAGGGCCATCGCGAACGCGACGACCGGCGGTTCGTCGCAGGCGCTCTCGCAGGCCGCCTCGCTGGCCACCGGCGACTTCGCCGCCATCCACATCGCGCCGGGCGACCGGCCGCGCATCGTCGCGATCGAGGTGCACGGCTCGGGCGTGTGAGGCGCGCGGCGCGGTGGCCAGTTCCCGACCCGTTCACCTGTTGTTCACCGACACCCATGACCCTGGTTAACCGACCCGCCTACCGTGACTCGCGGACCGCATCGGTCCGAACACAGCAGTCACAGATTCGGGAAGGAACCGAAGTGAACTTCAAGCGACTCGGCACCATCGGCGCCATCGCACTCGCGGGCGGCCTCGTGCTGTCCTCCTGCGCCGCCAACGAGGGGGGCACCACGCCCACCGAGGCCCCGGCCGTCACGTTCTCGGGCGTCATCGACGGCGCCGGCGCGTCCTCGCAGGGCTCCGCCCAGGAGGCGTGGATCGCGGCGTTCCAGACCGCGAACCCCGACGCGACCATCAACTACGACCCGTCCGGCTCCGGCGCCGGCCGCGAGGCGTTCATCGCCGGCGGCGTGAACTTCGCGGGCAGCGACTCGGCCCTGAAGGACGAGGAGATCGCGGGCGGCTTCGCCGGCTGCGTCGCCGACACCCCCGTCGTGCAGGTCCCCGCCTACATCTCCCCGATCGCGGTCATCTTCAACATCGAGGGCGTCGACGCGCTCAACCTCGACGCGACCACCCTCGCGAAGATCTTCAAGGGCGAGATCACGACGTGGGACGACGCGGCCATCGTCGCGCTGAACCCGGACGTGACCCTCCCGTCGGCGGCCATCACCGCCGTGCACCGCTCGGACGACTCGGGCACCACGAAGAACTTCGCGGACTACCTCTACAAGGTCGCCCCGGACGTGTGGGACGCCGAGCCGGCTGACGCCTTCCCGTACTCGGGCGGCGAGGCGGCCCAGGGCACCTCTGGCGTCGTCGACGCGGTCACCAACGGCACGAACACGATCGGCTACGCCGACGCGTCGAAGGCCGGCGACCTCGGCACCGCCGCGATCAAGGTCGGCGACGAGTTCGTCAGCTACAGCCCGGAGGCGGCCGCCGCCGTCGTCGAGGGCTCGCCCGCCGCGGACAACGCGACCGAGACGAACCTCGCGATCAAGCTCGACCGCACCACGACGGACCCGACGCACTACCCGCTCGTGCTCGTCTCCTACCTCATCACCTGCACGGAGTTCGCCGACCCGACGAACGCCGCGCTCGTGAAGGGCTACCTCGAGTACGTCACGAGCGAGCAGGGCCAGGCGGACGCGGCTGCGGCCGCCGGCGCCGCGCCGCTCTCGGCGTCGCTGTCGGAGAAGGTGCACACCGCGCTCGCCGCGATCGTCACCGAGTGATCGAACCGGATGGGGCCGCGGTCGACCGCGAACGTCGGCCCCGGCCCCATCCGGACCACCCAACAGCAGCGCACCAGCACAGGAGAAGGACATGACTGCGACGGACGCGAGCGGCGCCAGGATCAAGGCGAAGACCCGCCCCGCCGACCGGATCTTCTCCGCCTCCACGATCGTCGCCGGCGCCCTCATCCTCGCCGCGCTCGCCGCGGTCGCCGTATTCCTCATCGTCCAGTCGATCCCGGCCCTCGTCGCGAACCCGGCCGACGTCGATCAGTTCGTCAAGCGCGGCGCCGACAGCTTCTGGGCCTACGTGCTCCCCCTCGTGCTCGGCACGATCTGGGCCGCCGTGCTCGCCCTCATCCTCGCCCTGCCGCTCTCGCTCGGCATCGCGCTCTTCATCTCGCACTACGCGCCGCGCCGCGTGGCCCAGGCCCTCGGCTACGTCATCGACCTGCTCGCCGCGGTGCCGTCCGTCGTCTTCGGCCTCTGGGGGATCAAGGTCCTCGCCCCGGCCATCACCCCGCTCTACGCCTGGCTCAACGCCAACCTCGGCTGGCTGCCGTTCTTCGCCGGCACCCCCTCGTCGACCGGCCGCACGATCCTCACCGTCGCCATCGTGCTCGCCGTCATGATCATCCCGATCATCACCGCCCTGAGCCGCGAGGTCTTCCTCCAGACGCCGCGCCTCCACGAGGAGGCCGCGCTCGCCCTCGGCGCGACCCGCTGGGAGATGATCACGATGGCGGTGCTGCCCTTCGGTCGCCCCGGCGTGATCTCGGCGTCGATGCTCGGCCTCGGGCGCGCGCTCGGCGAGACGATGGTCGTCGCCATGATCCTCTCCCCCGGCTGGCTCATCACCTTCGTGCTCACGAGCTCGGAGAACATGCCGACCATCGCGGGCAACATCGCCCTGCAGTTCCCGGAGGCCGCGGGCCTCAACGTCAACGCCCTCATCGCCACGGGCCTCGTGCTCTTCGTGATCACCTTCGCGGTCAACGCCATGGCACGGTGGATCATCTCGCGCCGCGCCGCCTTCTCGGGAGCCAACTGATGACGACGACCGCAGCGCCGACCGCCTCCATCACCCTCACCGCCGGGCGCCTGCCGGCGTGGGCGCCGTGGGCGCTGCTCGCGGGCTCCTGGGCCGTGCTCTCGCTCGTCGTCGGCCTCGTCGGCGCGAGCGCCGGCGCGGAGTTCAACATCGCGCTCGCGCTCTTCCTCGGCACCCTGCTCTACGTCGTGCTCGTCTTCGTGGTCTCGTACCTCGTCGAGGGCATGCGGCAGGCGAAGGACCGGCTCGTCACGGCGCTCGTCGCCACGGCGTTCATCATCGCGCTGCTCCCGCTGGTCTCGCTCGCGTTCACCGTGGTCGTCAGCGGTGCCGCGCGATTCGACCTGAGCTTCTTCACCGAGTCGCAGCGCAACGTCGTCGGCGCCGGCGGCGGCGCACTCCACGCCATCATCGGCACGCTCCTCATCACGGGGGCGGCCGCGATCATCTCCATCCCGGTCGGCCTGCTCACGGCGATCTACCTCGTCGAGTACGGGCGCGGGGCGTTCGCGAAGGCGATCACGTTCCTCGTCGACGTCATGACCGGCATCCCGTCGATCGTCGCCGGCCTCTTCGCCTACGCGTTCTTCGCGCTCATCCTGCAGGACCCGGGCATCCGCTTCGGCATCGGCGGCTCCGTCGCGCTCTCGCTGCTCATGATCCCCGTCGTGGTGCGCTCGAGCGAGGAGATGCTGAAGATCGTCCCGAACGAGCTGCGCGAGGCGTCGTACGCCCTCGGCGTGCCGAAGTGGCTCACGATCGTCAAGGTCGTGCTCCCGACCGCCATCGCCGGCATCGCGACCGGCGTGACGCTCTCGATCGCCCGCGTCATCGGCGAGACCGCCCCGCTGCTCATCATCGCCGGCTTCACCGCGAGCATGAACTACGACCTCTTCGCGAACCGGATGATGACCCTCCCGGTCTTCGTCTACACGCAGTACGCGAACCCGGGCAGCGACGCGCAGGCCTACCTCGACCGCGCCTGGACGGGCGCGCTCACCCTCATCCTCATCGTCATGGCGCTCAACCTCGTCGCGCGCCTCATCGCCAAGATCTTCGCCCCCAAGCTCGGCCGCTGAGCCGCCCCGCCGTCCGAGAAGCCTGAGAAGCCCGAGAAGAGAGACCGAACACCGTGTCCAAGCGCATCGAAGTGAACGACCTCAACGTCTACTACGGGAAGTTCAAGGCCGTCGAGGACGTCTCGCTCGTGATCGAGCCCCGCACGGTGACCGCGTTCATCGGTCCGTCCGGCTGCGGCAAGTCGACGTTCCTGCGCACCCTGAACCGCATGCACGAGGTCATCCCCGGCGCGTGGGTCGAGGGCGAGGTGCTCGTCGACGGCGAGAACCTCTACGGGCCTGGCGTCGACCCGGTGCTCGTGCGCCGCCAGGTCGGCATGGTGTTCCAGCGGCCGAACCCGTTCCCGACGATGTCGATCAAGGAGAACGTGCTCGCCGGCGTGAAGCTCAACAACACCCGGATGAGCAAGAGCGACCAGGACGCGCTCGTGGAGCGGTCGCTGCAGGGCGCGAACCTCTGGAACGAGGTCAAGGACCGGCTCGACCTCCCGGGCTCCGGGCTCTCCGGCGGGCAGCAGCAGCGCCTCTGCATCGCGCGCGCCATCGCGGTCTCGCCCGAGGTCATCCTCATGGACGAGCCCTGCTCGGCCCTCGACCCGATCTCGACGCTCGCGATCGAGGACCTCATCGAGGAGCTCAAGACCGAGTACACGATCGTGATCGTGACCCACAACATGCAGCAGGCCTCGCGCGTCTCGGACAAGACCGCGTTCTTCAACATCGCGGGCACCGGCAAGCCGGGCAAGCTCATCGAGTACGACGCGACGACGACGATCTTCTCGAACCCGTCCGTGCAGGCGACCGAGGACTACGTCTCCGGCAAGTTCGGGTGATCCTCCCCGCGCTCGAGGCGGGTGCGCCGGGCCGCAGATCGCCTCTCGGCGCGGTGCCGCTCGCGGCGGCTGAAGTTGGAGCCCGGGGATACTGCGGCCCGGCTGAGACAGTGTAACCGGGCCGTCCCGCTCCCCATTCCCTCGGCGCGAGCGCGGAGCGGGGCGGGCGCCGCCGCTCAGTCGAGCGAGCCGGCGCGCTCCAGCCTGGCGCAGACCGCGAGCTCGGCCGCGATCGTCGAGAGCCGCGCCGCGCGCGTCGTGAGCCTCGTCGCGCGCACGTCGTCCACGAGGTCGCTGACGTCGGCCTCCCCGACCGTGCCCTCGGCGAGGATGCGGCAGAACGCCGCCGCGCGGTCGAGCGCGATCCCGAGGTCGCCGGAGTAGACGCCGGTGAGGATGCGGTCGACGAGCTCCGAGATCTCCGCCGGGCCGGCCGGCGTCGGCGCCCCGGCGATGACCGCGTCCGCCGTCGCGAGCGCCGCGACGCCGCGCTCGAACGCGATCGCGGTCCCCTCCGGGTCCTGTCGGATGAGCACGCGGATGAGCGAGAGCCGCCACAGCGCGCCAGGCAGCGAGTCGGCGGCGGCGCGCGACCAGAGCTGGGCGACGTCGTCGAGCCCGTGCTCGTCGGTGTAGGCCACCATCCGCGCCACCGCGTCCTCGGCACCGGGCTGGCGGCCGCGGTCGACGAGCGCGCGGGCCGTCTCGTGCGCGGCCCGGCGCAGCTGCGCCGGATCCTCGCCGCCGACGTTCGCCTCGATGCGCCGCCCGTCGAAGAGGGTCGGCTTGTGGTAGTCGCCGCTCACCCGTCCAGGGTACGCCGCCCCGACGCCCGCCCGGCGGGCGCTAGCCTTGACCCGGGCCTGTAGCTCAGTCGGTAGAGCATCGGACTTTTAATCCGCGGGTCGCGGGTTCGAGCCCCGCCGGGCCCACCCAATATTGGATGTTCAAACTTGCGACGTCCGCAGGTTTGATATCTTCTCCCGCACGCAGCCTGGCCTCGTAGGTCAGCGCTGCGGCGTGGAGGTTCGGATCGAGAAGCGAATCGAACGGCTCACCGGGTTCGCCTTTCACAGTGTCGACGTTCTCGACTTCGTAGACTTGGATGCGTTCGAAGAACGCCTGGTTGCAGATGCGTCGTAGCGAGTCGTCAATGCTCATGTAGATCGCATGCATGTCACCAGCCAACGTAAGGCAGTCTTCCAAGTGCGCTTTGGCTTGGTCATACTCGATCTGTCCGGCGTCGATCTGCGCGTCGAGGAAGGTCAGCCGCCTGGCGATGCGGTCCTGTTCTTCTTTGAGTAGATCAAGCGGGACTGCCCCCGCATGGTGCGCGTGCAGCAGGCTCCGGCGTTCGTCACGAAGCTTGTCGCGCTCAGCCGCGAGCGTGTGACTTTCTGCTTTGTTCGCGGCATGGAGGTCATCGAACTGGCGGACGAGCATGTGGCGCAGTGCGGTGACGATGTGCTCGGGTATCTGCACGCGCCGGTAGTAGTCTTCTACTTGCCGTTCGATGCCCTCAATGGGCATGGCCTGACGGACGCAGTTGGTGCGCTTGGAGTGCCGACCCGCGCACATGAAGTACGGGTAGATGACGCCCTTGCCGTTCTTAGCATGGCTGACCATCAGCCGAGCACCGCAGTCGCCGCAGTAAATCGTGCCTTTCAGGTAATGCTCGTGCGTCTGAGTCTTCTCCCCGGAGACTTGGTGCGCGGTGAGGACGTTCTGCACCCGGTACCAGAGCTCCGCGCTGACGAGTGGTTCGTGGAGCCCGTCGTAGCGAGCACCGCGAAAGATCACGTCGCCCTTGTAGTAAGGGTTTGAAAGCATCTGCTGGATCGTGGACAGCCCGGGCGCTTTGGACGGACGCTTCGGCGTCGGCACGGTCGTCAAGCCACGGTCAACCACCTCACTGTGAAGCATCGAGGTTGAATAGTTCCCGGTCGCGTACGCCTCAAACGCCCACCGCACCAGCGCGGCACGGTCGGGGTCAGGGATGACCGTGGGAACGTCGCGGCCGAGTTCGTCGCGCCTGTGGACATTGAGGTATCCGAGGGGCGCACGGCCGACTGTGCCTCCGGTGGCGGCCTTCTGGGTCATGCCCTTGGCTACCTCGCTGGCGAGGTTGCGGGAGTAGAACTCCGCGATGGTGGACATGATGCCGTGCAGCAGCATCCCCGATGGTGTCTCATCGATGTTCTCGGTGGCTGAAACGAGGATCACGCCGGCGTCTTTGAGGGCGAGGTGGATTGCTACATCGTCCGCGCGGTTGCGGGCGAGCCGGTCGACTTTGTGGACGATGCAGTACGCGACCTGGCGCGTTTTGACGTACTCGATCATCCGCATCAGCTCTGGACGGTCAGCCTTGCGGGCGGATTCGCCCGCGTCGATGAACTCCTCCACGACGATCGCGTTCAGGTCGCTGGCTTTGCGGAGGTTCGCCTCCCGCTGGGCGGGGATCGAGAATCCTTCGTCGCGGCCTCCGCGCTCGGCTTGTTCCTTTGTAGAGACGCGCAGGTAGGAGACGGCAAGGGTCGCCGTCTCGCCGAGGCGGTCGAGGCCGGTGGGTGGTGCTGGGGGCGCCAGTGTCATGAGTCGTGTTTCCTCTCACCAATGGGTGGGAGCCAACGCGACGAAGGAGCGTCACGTGGTGCGACTCGTAAATGGGAAACACGACCTCCGGCACAAGCCGGGGGTAAGCCACGAGGGCAAAAGGACTGCGCACCCGACCTGGGAGGCCGTGGCGTCGAGTTCTATTCTACGTTGTCGGGTTCAGAATGCCCAGGATCGCCAGTATCGGGCACGGGGGCGTCGGAGCGCTTCGCTCTGGCGATCGCCATGCCGAGAAAGACTTGCGCGAGTTTGTGCAAATCGGGCTGACTGCGCGGATCTGCCTCAACACGGAAGTGGCGGTCCTTACGTCGGCTACGCCTCTCCTGCCGGTTCATGTCACTTTTCCAGTTTCGAGGTTGACGTCAGAAATGATGAACTCGTCCTCGATGCGGAGTCGGGCTTGTACGTCGGCGTGCATGTACTCCACGAAGTCTTCTTCACGGTTGGTGATGGCGATGTCTTCTACTGGATCGGTCGGTGCTTCACCGGGCCATGCGGTTTGACGTGTCGGCCGGTCACGGTCCAGTCTCGTGCCGGATGCTGCGACCCAGTCGCGGAGGCGTTGGCGGGCTTCGGCGAAGTCGCGGTGCCAGACGAGCGGCGCGCTGCCTTTTGCGTCCGGGTCGTAGGCGCACAGCCAGTGCAGGTGCAGTGCGGACAGCTCCCAGACGAGTTCAGGGTGCCGGTGCCAGAACGGTGGGACTACGGCGGCGGGGATCCCGTAGGTGTGGCGCAGCCAGTGCACCCATTTGTTCAGCGCGAGCCATTCCTCCTCGGCGGCTTCTCCGGTCAGGAGGTTCCAGTTGATCGGGTTGGGTGGTCCCGATGGTTCTTCCTGTTCCTGGAAGTCGCCGGCGTCGGGGTTGTAACTCTCATCGAACTCGTCGTCGTCTTCGAGGTCTTCGGTGTCAGGCTCGTCCGGGTTGAGCCCGTTGTCGTCTGTCATGACCGGACTCACCTTCCGATCGCGGAAGCGGCTGCTGATGTGCGCCGTGCCTCGGGTGATAGTTCGGGGTCTTCGATCCCGCTGTTCAGTGCATCGGCTGGGGTGCGGCGGGGGCGGTCGACGGTGTAGCTGGTGCGGGCGAGGTCGTGGCCGATCTTCTTGGCGACGAATTCCTCAGCCTGGATTGTCTGCCCGTCGGAGTCGGTGCGGTCGTAGCGGTGGGTGTACCCCTCGGCGACGAATTTGTCGCCCTTGGCGAAGCGGGCGTGTGCGCGTTCGGCGGTCTTCCGGAACGCGACGAGGTCGTGGAAGGTGGTGTCGGTCTGCGTGAACGATCCGTCGTCCTCGCGCCGGTAGTGTTCCTGCCCGATCTTCATGTACAGGCGGGCGTCCCCGCGTTCGGTGACGGTCAGTTGCGGGTCGGACGCGATGAACCCCGATAGGGATTCCTGCGTGTGGATAGCCATTGGACGCTCCTTGTGACTGTGGCACCCCGGCGGGGTGGCTCTGTCAGGAAGGTGCGCCCTGGCCTCCCTGCGGGGCCTGGTGCAGCAGGTTTTCGATGTCGGTGCGCTGTTGACGGAGTTCGGCAGCGTCACGCCTGGTTGTCCAGGCGCGAAGGCGAGTGACGATGGGCGGTGCGGAGCGCAGCAGCACGAGGCCGGTGCCGAATGGGAGTGTGCGGATTACGTCGGGTGGCATGATCGGGACGCGGCGGATGGAGCGTTGCGCGGAGCGGGAGCCGTGGTCGCCGATGGTGGTGGAGTCGGTGATTTCGTCGCGTTCCCCGATGAGGGTGGTGAGGTCGTGCAGGTCGCGGCTGTTGGATGCCCCGCCGAGGATGATCTTCACGATGGACGCATCCCAGATCGCCCCGGCCCCGTTCTCCGACCATTTCTCCCGTGCTTGCGCGAGTGACTGCAACACCGGCATGGTCGTGATCCCGGTGCCGCCGCCTTCTGCCATCAGCGTGGGCAGGGATGGGAGCGGCGCGAGGTTTCCGATCTCATCCAGTGCGAGGAGCAAGGGTGGGTCGAGGCGGGCGGCGGGTGATCGTGCGGCGATGCGGCGGGCGGCTTCGACGAGGTCTTCCACGAACGCGGCGACCAGCGCTGAGGAGTTGTTCGCCCCGGCACCGGTGGCCAGCAGATACACCGTGCCCCGGTTGCGGAGGAACGCTTCGGGATCAAACTGCTCGTCCGGGCCAGGGCTCACCGCGTCAAGCACGCGCGGGTCAGCAAGTGCCGCGAGGGAGAGGGAGACGCCTTGCCAGATGGAGTCGCGGGTTCGGGGGTCTGCGTCGATCATCGCTTGCAGCGAGTCCGCCCACCCGGTCGCAGCAGCCGGGTTCGCGGTGAGGATCGCGACCGCATCGGAGGCGGCGGCAGGGTCGAGCGTCCACCGGAACAGTTCTGCCGGTGATCGGCGGTCGAGGGCGGCGGCGTGCAGGAGTGCTTGGAGGGCGGTGCGGGTTTTCCCTTCCCAGAAGTCGCCGCCTTCGACACCACCGGCGGATAAGCCGGTGCCGGCGGCGAGGCCGGTGGCGCGGATCATCGCCGTCAGCGGGTCCTCACATCCGCGGATGGGTGACCACCGCAGCCCTGCCGGGATGCCTTCGGCCAAGCGTTGCGGGTCGAACACTGCCACTGGCCCCCGGTCCTGCCGCGCACGGAGGGTTGCGGTGAGGTTGTCCGGGCGGGTGGAGGTGGTGATGACCGCGCCGGGTGCGTCCAAGATTGCGTTGATGACGATGTGCAGGCCTTTCCCGGAGCGGGGTGGCCCGATGAGGAGGATCGAGTCCTCGACGCTCGCCCATACCCCGACTCCGCGGGATGCGCCGAGTTGGTAGCCGACATCACCCGGTGTGGGCTTGGCGAGCGAGGGTCGGAGCTGGTGCGCGCGGCGCAGTAGCGCCTTCTCGGACGCGGCAGCGGAGATGTTCGCGCGGGTGGCGATCCCGGCGATCCGGTACGGGTCGACTTTCGTGTGTCTCCCGTGCTCGCGCGTCGTCCGCCACACCCACCACACGGCCGCACAGGCGACAAGGATCAGCAGTCCGGCGGTGGTCCAGTAGCCGACGGGGTGCAGTCCGTCCGCGCCGAGTGGCACGCCGGGGTCGGCGGGACTGAGCAGCACTCTGAGGCCTGCTTCGATTCCACCTGTTGGTTGCGTGATCCCTGTGGCCCATGCGGCGAGAGAGCCTGCGCCGCGGAGGATGCCGGCGAGGGTCGCGGCGACGACGAGGACGATGATGCCGAGGTTTGTGAGTTCATCGCCGAGCGCACCGCCCTGGCGTGGGGTGCTCATTCGGGGTGTCCGATGACAAGCGTCCCGGAGATGCGGCCGAGCAGGATGATCTCGCCGGTTGGTGACGTGGCGAGTTGTTCCGGGGTAAAGAGTGCGCGGGCGGTGCCGTCGCTTCCGGCGTCGCTGTGCGTGTGGATGATCGCTACGGCGACATCCTCACCGGGTACGAATCCTTCGGCGGCCACCTGATGCACCACCGGCATGATCGCCGCTGTGGGTGAGGTGCCGACCGGCGGGGCCGCAATCGGCGACAGCGACGTGACGGATACGGCCAGGTGCTCCGTGTTGCGGGTGCGGGGTGGGTTGATGATGTCGGTGAATGCCGAGCCGTCCGCTTCGCGGACGTGGACACGCAGCGGGGTCTGCAGTCGGGTGGTGAGTGCATCGAGGATCGCAGGGAAGGATTCGCGTCGCCACGGTGGAGCGAACGGTTCTGGGGTGTGCGGGGTGCCGTCGATGGTCACGGTCATCGTGCCGTCCGCGTCTACGGTGAACTCCACCACCGGAACCACCAGCGGGCCCTCCGGCACGCTCTGCGACACGGGCGCGTCATCGGGAGAGGTCGAGGTGGTGCGGCGGTAGCGGGGTTTCGAGGTCATGAAGCGTCCTTTCTGGCGGGCACAGGGTCGTCATACAGGTGCACCGCACGATGCCCGGGCACACAAAGGCGGGAGGGCACGAACCTGGGGGTGGTTCGTGCCCTCCCTGAGCTGACCCGCCCCACTGGGGATGCCGGGCGGATCAGCCGCCTTTAGTCCTCCTTCGCCTCGAACAGTTCCTGGAACTCCTGGAACGCTTGGTCTTCTTCACGGACATACCCGGCACGGTTGCGGGCGAGCGCGAGGCGGCGGCCGAACAGTAGTACCCCGCCCGTGGCAGCGGCCATGAGACCTCCGGCAAGGCCAAGGGGCCACCAGTTGCCTCCGCCGGTCTGCGCCAGCTCGCCGGGCGTTCCAGGCTTGCCCGGCTCCTCGGGTGCTGGGATGACGGTGGTGGTCTCATCCGGTGCCCCGCACAGGCCACGATGCAGCACCGTGCCGTCGCCGTCAGTGACAGTCTCGACCCAGTAGTACGTACCCACTTGGTCGAACACCACCTCGTCGGAGCGGTAGTCGCCCGGTCCATCCAGTTCGATGATCTTCGAGGTGAAGGCGAGCTCACCCGGGGTGCAGATCGCAACGTCACCGTCCTGCCGGTACGCTTCGAACACCAACCGTGCACCGTCAGGAACCGTTCCGGTGACCGTCGCGACATCGTGTGCCGGGTTCCCGAGGACGACTTCGGGGACGGCATTCGTCTTCACCGTGAGGTTTTCGGGCTGCTCGCGGACCACGGTCGTCTCACCAGGTGCCCCACAGATGCCTTCGGCGATGATCTGGCCATGCGCGTCGTGCAGTGTCTCGATCCAGAACACGTTGCCCGCCGCATCGACGGTCGTCGTGCCGGAGCGGTAGACGCCGGCTTGGGTGACGGGGATCTCCTCGCTGGTGAAGAACGGTGTCTCACATACCGCGCCGGCTTCTGCCTGGTGGGGGCCATATGCACGGAACACGAGGTATGCGCCGTCGGGAATGGTGGTGCCCTGCACCAGGGCGGTGTCCTCGAACGGCTGCCCGACGAATGCCTCCGGGGTGGCCTGTGTGATGACCGACACTGGCACCTCAGTCCCCGTCGGTGGCACGAAGAAGCGTTCCAGCACATCCGCCGGAGACGATGCATAGGGCTGCACCCGGTCATCACCGGCGAACGTGGTGACGAGGACGTAGAAGCCCGGCTCGGTCGGAACGATCTTGTCGTCGTCCGTGTAGCCGAGCTTGTACACCCCGTTGCGTGCCAGCGTCGTCAACTCGACCAGCACCGGCGCGCCCGCCAGATCCATATCGTTGGTGAGTTCCGTGTCGGTGACGAAAGGGCCGTAGACGGTATGGACAAGTTCATCCACGTCAGCATTCCAGTAGCCGTCACCGGTAAAGTCGCCGTGGTTCGCGGGGAACCCGGTCACCGTGACGATATCGAACGCCCGACCGCCGGGGTGCACGTTGTACTCCCGCATGAGGGATGTGACCGTGATCGGCCACCGCACCGATGTGGTTTCGACGGTGATGCCGTACTCGTCCTGCCAATCAGCGGCGAGGTAATCGCGCACCCATTCCGGCTGTGTGCTCTTCTGCATTTCCCACACCCAAGTGATGAACCCACCTGTCGGCGCGATCACTTCCGGAGAGGTGTAGACACCGGGGCCGTCGGCGGTGATTGTCACCGTGCCCAGCGGCACTGCGGCGCGATCAATCGTGACGGATTGTGCCGGGGGCAGAGTGCCAGGTACCTGATAGGCGGTGCCCTCGAAAATCACTGGAATGTGGGCGCCGTCTTTCTTCAACCAGGCCCCATTGTCACTGCTGACGGTGATCGTGTCGGTGAGTGCGTCGCCGGGGATCGCGAGACGCTGATCCGCCTCCGACGCCGCGACTGGCTGGAATGGCACCACTGACGTTTCCGCGACCTGACCGAACCGATCGGTGAAGGAGTCGGTGAGGTATTTCGCAGTCGTACCGTGCGCATCCTTGTCGATCATCCACACCCACGTGTAGAACCCCGACTCCGCAGCGGTAATCGTGCCTGGTGAGGTGTATGAACCAGCACGGGTCAGCACGACGGTCTCCGTGCCCGCGACAGCTGCACCGTCGGGTGCGGAGTCGGCTTCGACAGATTGCTCATCGAACGGCCCATACAAGGTCCCTGTGGCGGTGACCTCAATCGGGTTTCCGTCGAGGTGAATCCAGGTGCCCTTCGTCACCGTCACCGACAGCACATCGGTGAATGCGTCACCCTCGGCGACGAACCGAGACGACACCTGCGTGGCGATCACGGGTTGGAAGTCCAGCTCGATCACCGACGACTGTGCGGTGGCAGACAAGCCGGTGGAGGAACCGGCGACGGAGGAAACCAGTCGTTGCGCGCCGGGTGTCGTGTACAGGTCGATCGCCGCTCCGTACCCCGCGGCGGGAACGCTCATCGACGCGGCGATCTGGTACGTGGGAACCCCGTCTGCGGGGGTCCCGGTGATCGGGTGCGCACCGGCACCGATGGCGCGGGTGACCGACCCGTCTGCAAAGGTGGCGTCGGTGAGGGTCGCGGTGCCCTGCAACCCGGCCGGGTGCGTGCCGACGGTCAGTGTGCCCGCGTACTGATCCGTCAACGTCAGGCTCAACGTCAGCGACGGGTCGGTGACCGCGTTGATCGCGGCTTGCTGGCGCATGGTGTTGAGGTTCGCCAGGATCGCGGGGCGCTCTGACGCTGGGGCGCGCCCGACGTAATAGATGTCCCCGGACATGCCGTGCGAGTTGTACGTGCCCGGGTCGGTGATCGACCAGGTGAACAGCGCGACGGCGGCGGTGATGTTGCGGTCGCCGGACTGCCCCCACCGGTCCAGCACGAAGTTCAGCTCGGCGAGCTGCTGGTGGGACAGTGAGTCCATCGCGGTGATTGTCTCCGGCCCGGAGGTCTGCCCGAACGGGGCCGGGGCACCCAGGTCGGCGCAGTACGCCTGACGGCCGTCGACATCAGTGTTGTATGCGCCGAGGAACCCCAGCCCAATGTCGTACCCCACCCCCTCGCTCCCCGCATACGCCGGCGAAGCAGTGAGGGTGAACGTGCCGGCCATCAGCAACAGCGCGACGAGCACTGACAGCGCTCGCCGGAGCGCTGTCAGTGGTGGAGCCGTATTCTGCTCCGGATTATGGGTAAGCGATCCTGACACGACGTGCCTCCTGACTTGCAGATCGGACAGCGACCAACCGGCCGCCTTCACAGCAGGTGCACCACTACCGCCCAGGCGATCACCGCCTGTCAGAGGCTCCGCCCGCGTCCCGAGGACGGAGCCGACGATCGTGAAGCAGCGGATGGGTCCAGCGGGTCGTTCTCGAGTCCCACCGTGCGCCGCACCGCCCGTTGTGCCCCCTCGCGCACCCCGTCAAGCAGGGCGCGAATGTCGTCGTATCCCGTGATCACGGACGCGAGCCCGTCCTGCAACAACCGGTGGCACCCCGCCGACGCGGCGCTCGTGATCGGCCCCGGTACCGCCCCGAGGGGACGGCGCAACTCGACGGCCTGGGCGGCCGTGTGCAGCGTCCCCGATCGATACCCCGCCTCCGCGACGACGATGGCGCCGGACAGTGCCGCGAGGAGTCGGCTACGTTGCATGAACCGCCACTTCGTCGGTGCAGCCCCAGGCGGCAACTCACTCAGCAGCAGCCCGTCCCTGCCGACGCGGGCGAGGAGTTCGGTGTGCCCGGCCGGGTAGAGCCGATCCAGCCCGCCGGCCATCACCGCGATCGTGGAACCGCCCGAAGCCAACGTGGCACGGTGCGCGGTCCCGTCGATCCCATACGCGCCGCCGGAGACGACCTGCCGTGTGTCAGTCACCGCCGCGTGGGCGAGCTCCATGGCGACATGCTCCCCGTACCCGGTCGCCGCCCGAGCACCCGTCACCGTGACGCGATCCCACACCGGTGCAGCCAGCAGACTCGTGTCGCCTTTCGCCCAGAGCGCGACCGGGGTGCGGTCACCGAGCGCATCGATCCCGGCCGGCCAGTCCGTATCGCCGGGGATCAGTACTCGTAGGCCGTGCCGTTCGGTATCGGCCAGCACCCGCCGAATCTGCGCGGCGTTGATGCGCGTTGCGAGACGCCGCTGCCACGTGTCCCCATCCGGCCCAGACACGGGCTCGTCAGCGACGACGCGCGCGACAGTCTCGGTCGCACCGACCGTACGCACCATCCGCCCCGTCACCGAATCCGCCGGCTCTGACGCCATGGCGAGAATAATCCGAGCCGTTCGCTCTTCCGCCGCCAACTGCTTGATCGTGTCCATACCGTGCTCCCTCGTTCGTCTCGACTGCATCGAGGAGTAGGTACGAACGCGACCGCAAACACATACAAGATTCCGGAGGTTCCCATCAGAGTGTTATTATCTGCGTATGAATGCGGATAAGAATGGTTGTGGTCTAGATCCATCCTCGGAGTACGTGGAACTGGCCGCGGAAGTGCTGGGTATCCTGTCTGACCCGACGCGAATCAAGATCGTGCTCGCCCTCCGTCAGGTTGACGAACTGCCGGTGAACGCGTTGGCCGAACTCGTCGGCAAGAAACCCTCCGGGGTTTCACAGCATCTCGCGCGGCTGCGGATGGCGCGGATGGTGACCACGCGGCAGGAAGGCACGAGCGTGCTCTACCGGCTCACCGACGAGCATGCCCTCGCTCTCGTGGTCGAGGCAATCAAACAGGCTGAACACGCGGTCGCAAACGGCCAGATCCCGCTCCACCACCACGCACCCCGGCAATAACCCACTCCTGACCCTTCCCACCAACCTGTGAGGCACCAAGTATGATCGCCGTCCTCCGAAACCCGACCTACGCGAAGCTGTTCAGCGCGCAGATGATCGCGCTGCTAGGCACCGGGCTCCTCACGGTCGCGCTCGGTCTGCTCGCCTTCAACATCGCTGGCGGGGATGCGGGGATCGTGATGGGAGTGGCGATGACGATCAAGATGGTCGCCTACGTCGCCGTCTCCCCGATCACCACCGCTCTGACTGCACGCTTGCCACGCAAGCCCGTCCTCATCGGTGCCGACCTGATCCGGGCAGGGGTCGCCGTCTCGCTGCCGTTCGTCACCGAGGCGTGGCAGATCTACATCCTGATCTTCCTACTCCAGTCCGCGTCAGCGACATTCACACCCGCGTTCCAGGCCGTCATCCCCTCCGTGCTCCCGGACGAGGGCGACTACACCCGTGCTCTGTCGCTCTCGCGTCTGGCCTATGACTTGGAATCGCTCGTGAGCCCGATGCTCGCCGCCGCCCTGCTGACGGTGATCAGCTTCCATAATCTGTTCGTCGGCACCGTGATCGGATTCCTCGCCTCCGCCGCCCTAGTGATCGCATCACGCTTCCCGCACATCGAAGTGCCACCGCCATCCGGATTCCTCGACAGGCTCACCCGCGGAACACGAGCGTTCTGGGCCAGTGGGGAGTTGCGCGGCCTGATGGGTCTCAACCTCGTCGTGGCCACCACCACAGCGATGGTCATCGTGAACACGGTCGTCCTCGTCCAAGCCAACCTCGGACGCCCGCAGCTCGATGTCGCCCTGATGCTGGGAGCCTATGGCGGCGGCTCTATGATCGTCGCCCTCGGGATGCCGAAGCTGCTGGAGAACCTCCCGGATCGGCGAGTCATGCTCACCGGCGGCATTGCCCTGCCCGTCCTGCTCCTGATCGGGTCCGGAGTCATCGCGTGGATGGACGGCGGATCGCAGTGGGCGACGCTCCTGGTCGTATGGGCGCTGCTCGGGGCCGCGACCTCGACCATCCTCACCCCATCGGCACGCCTCCTACGCCGCAACAGCACGGAGCAAAACCGGCCTGCAGTGTTCGCCGCCCAGTTCTCCCTCTCCCATGCCTGTTTCCTGATCACTTACCCCCTCGCCGGCATCCTCGGCGCGGCCATCGGACTCTCCGCGCTTGCACTCGTACTCGTCGCCATCGGCATCCTCGGAGCTGTTCTCGCTCTCTTGAACTGGCGTGGCACCCCGGACGCTTTACTCCAGGAATCCAGACAGCACACTCAGGCCCAGAATTGACGAAAGAAGCCTGAACCCACCGCGCTGTAGGCAGATTTATCCCCAGCGGTTCTAAGACTCCGTCACCACCGCGTGACCAGACGAAAGCACCCTACCCCGCGTTTAGCGCGAGGTCGGATTGCGGCACTCTCAGCGACCGACCCTAAACTGGTGCTTGTGGGTTCCGTGATAGCGACACGAACCATGAACGCCTCCAGGTTTTTTACATTCATGCTGTTGGACGGTCTGCTCGCAGTCGGCGTCCGTTTCTGACACTGATACTGCTTCCGACTTCTCTTGAAAGATCATTGCCATGAGCCACCACACCACCATGCCCCGCAGAAAGCTGTTCGCCACGGTCGCCGCCGTACTCGTTTCTGGGCTCGCCCTGACCGGATGCGCCGCCCCCGCGCCCACCGCTGCACCGTCCGCAGCGAGCAGCGAAACCGGCGACAGTGAGTTCCTTGCCGAGCACAATCTGGACGGCCTCGGCGCGGCCCAGATCATCGAACGGCTCGACACCCTGCCTGTTGCTGACCGTCCGACTGACCTGATCGCATCCGTGCAGCCCGCCGTGCTCGTCCTTACCGACGGACAGGGCCGCGAAACCCAGCTCGCGATGCCCGAAGACGAGGTGTACATCTCGGTCGCGCCCTTCCGTGCGCAAACACACGACTGCTACTTCCATAGCCTCACCACCTGCCTCGGTGAACTCGCGAACACCGAGGTGCAGGTCACGCTCACCGACACGGCAACCGGTGACGTGCTGATCAACGACCTACGGCAGACGTTCGACAATGGTTTCGTCGGATTCTGGGTCCCTCGCGGTCTCGAAGCCTCCCTGACCATCGGACACGACTCGCAGACCGGCACCGCGACTATCTCAACGGTGAACGCGGACGACCCGACGTGCATCACCACGCTGCAACTGACATGACCAAACCGTAGGACCGCCGCCCCGGTCGCACCCTTAGGGCGCGGGCCTTCTGATTGCTTCGGCTACGCCGCTGTAGACGCTGTCACGCGGTACCCGTGATGTGGGGCGCTTGTTCAGCAGCAGTGTGGCGGCGGGTGTGCGGCGCGGAGCCCATTGGCGATCACGATCACCCTTGGCAACTTCGTGGACGAGCACAATGCCCGCAACACGATGATGATCAACAGCACCTCAGCCAGCACCCGCCGTATCTGGACCTCCGCTCTCGACGGGCACTGGCGTGGCACTCAGGCGCAGCAAGATAGTTGCGATGGATCGATGGTGAAGGACTTAGCGGCAATACGGATGCCTTCGGCCATGGTCAGGTAAGGGGCCCACGAGTCGGCGACCTCAGCGATGGTCTTACCCAGGATGTGGACGCCTGCGGCGGCAAGTTCGCCAGCATCCTTGGCGACGACGGTCAGGCCGAGGATCTCGCTCGTTTCGGCATTCACGACGATCTTGATGAACCCGCGGGTGTCCCGGTTCACCAGCGCGCGAGGTACGTGGTGCAGCGGCAGCACACGGCAGTCGCAGCGGATGCCAGCGGCGAGAACCTGCTTCTCGGTCATCCCGACCGCGCCGATCGCGGGACCGGTGAACGTCACCCGCGGCAGCCGTGCATAGTCGACGGACCTCTCGGCGTCGGCGAAGGCGTTCTCAGCGACCAGGGTGCCGTGGTGGGCGGCGACATAGACGAACTCGGGATGCCCGGTCACATCGCCTGCCGCCCAGATTCGCGGGTTGGACGATCGCAGTTGATCCGTGACCACGACCTGGTTTGAGTCTCCGGTCTTCACTCCCACCGCGTCGAGGCCGAGCCCGTCGGTGACCGGACGGCGGCCGAGGGCGACCAGAACCTGATCGGCGTGGAACTCCTGCGTCCCTCCGGCGACATCCGTGCTCACGACGACCTCACCGCCCGCATTACGAGACACCCGGGTGGGCGCCGCGCGGCGGATCACGCGGATGCCCTCGTCGGCGAACGCTCCTTCGAGCGCCCGCGAGACCTCCGGCTCCTCCTTCGACGCCAGCCTGGACCGCACCAGCAGCGTGACTTTTGACCCGAGCCGGGCGAACAGCTGCGCCTGCTCCAGGGCGACGTAGCCACCTCCGAGCACCAGCAACGACGTGGGGACCTCGGTCAACTCCATCGCGGTGGTCGAGGTCAGATAACCCGCTTCTGCCAGGCCATCGATCGGTGGGGTCCAGGGCTGGGATCCAGTAGCGACCAGGTAATGATCGGCTTCGATAGTCTCGACGCTTCCGTCAGCTCCGGTGACTTCGAGGACCGGCGCATCAGGCGTGCCAGTGAACGCAGCATTCCCGCGACGCATCTGCCACTCGTAGGAGTCGGCGATGTCGGCATACTTCTCGCCCCGCAGTGATTCAACCAGCGCTTGCTTGCCACTGATCAGGGAAGACAAGTCGACCAGCGCCGCCGTGGTCGCGATTCCCGGGAACCGGTCAGATGCGTCGGCGGCGACATACCGGGCGTGAGCGGCGGCGATGAGGGCCTTCGATGGCACGCAGCCGGTGTTGACACAGGTCCCGCCGAGTGTGCCACGCTCGATCATCACCACCGACTTCCCGAGCGTGGTCGCACGGATCGCGGCGGCGAACCCGCCACCACCAGATCCGATGATGGCAAGGTCGTATTTCGTTGGCATCGCTGCTCCTGTCACCGCTTTGCTTCTTCCTTCGTTTCAGCCATGATGAACCTTCCAGTGCAGGGGAAGGTCAAGTATGCTCGTGCTGATCGAACGGAGGCTGTGATGCGGATCGGAGAACTTGCAGAGCGAGCGGGCACGACGGCGAAGACACTGAGGTTTTACGAGGAGCAGGGGCTACTTCCACCGGCTGACCGCACAACGTCCGGCTATCGCGACTACAAGTCCGATGCCGTCGCCCGGGTCGATTTCGTCCACCGTGGACAAGCGGCAGGCCTTACCCTCGCCCAGATCCAACAAATTCTCGACATCCGCGACAGCGGAAGTGCTCCCTGCGAGCACGTGCGCGACCTCCTCGACACCCGCCTGGCCGCGATTGAACAGCAGATCGCCCAGCTCACAGCACTGCATGACTCCATTGCAGTCCTGCGCGACGCTGCCGCCGGCCTCGCACCTGACAGCTGTGATCCCGATCTGGTCTGCCGATACCTCTGAACTCATCCCGCACGATCGGCGACCGGCGCGGCGTCGGTGTTCTCGCTCGTGGGTGTTTTCGTTGTGTGACTGACGAGGATCAGGCAGAGCACGGCTACGCCGACGACGAGGAGGACATCGGCGACGTTCCCGACGAAGAGGTTGCCGTAAGCGATGAAGTCCGTGACATGCCCTTGCCCGAATGACGGAGGGTTCACGAGCCGGTCTAAAAGGTTGCCGACCGCACCGCCGAGGATCAGGCCCAGTGCGATACCCCAACGTATACCACGCCGCCGTACAGCGAACCCGGTTATCACGGTGGCGGCGAGGACACCGATGATCGTGAACACCCAGGTGCTTCCCGAACCGATGGAGAACGCGGCTCCAGGATTGAACACGAGAGACAACGACAACAGGTCGCCGATGAGCGGAACGCGGTCACCAGGCACCAGCTGGGTCGTCGCGAGCGCTTTCGTGCCCTGGTCGAGGATCAGCCCGAGTCCGGCGACGAGGAGCGTGACGCCCAGCGCGCGGGGAGGCCTCTTCGGGATCTTCGGGTCCGGTGACGACTCGCCGTGACCTGGGGTCTTGAAGTCGCGTAGCCCCGCACCTCGGGCAGTCATGCGGACGCCGTCCGCGTGCGGGTAGCACGGAGCCCATTGAGGATCACGATGACCTCGGCGATCTCATGAACCAGGACGACAGCGGCGAGCCCGAGCACGCCAAGTAACGCGAGCGGCAGCAGCACGATGATAATCAGTAGCGACAGGACGATGTTCTGGTTGATGATGCGCCGTCCGCGGCGGGCGTGGTCGAACGCGCGCGGGATGAGGCGTAGGTCGTGGCCGGTGAAGGCGACATCAGCGGATTCGATCGCCGCGTCCGATCCGGTCGCGCCCATCGCGATACCGATGTCTGCGGCGGCGAGGGCGGGGGCGTCGTTGATACCGTCGCCGATCATGGCCGTGGGGGCGGTGCGGGATAGTTCGCTGATCGCGGCGGCCTTGTCCTCAGGCCGCAGCTCGGCGCGTACGTCGTCGATCCCGGCCTGGGTGGCGAGGGCGGCGGCGGTGCGGGCGTTGTCACCGGTGAGCATCGTCACCCCGATGCCCTGATCGGTCAGCGTGCGGATCACCTCGGGCACCTCGGGGCGCAGCTCGTCGCGCACCCCGATCGCGCCGACCGGCCGCTCGTTCCGATGCACGATCACCACGGTCATGCCCTGTTCCTCCAGCTCGGCGACCCGGTCTGCGAGGACTCCGGCGGACAGCCATCGGGGACTGCCCACGGTCACTCTCACGCCGTCGATGACACCGGTGATGCCGTGTCCGGCCTGCTCGGTCACCTCGATCGCGGTGGGGGCATCGGGCGCCTTCGCGGTGATCGCGGCGGCGAGCGGGTGGGTGCTGTGCTGCTCCAACCCGGCAGCCCAGCCGAGGACTTCACTCTCGGTGGCGTCCTCGGTAGTGAGGACGGCGGTGACGGTGGGCTGGTTGCGGGTGAGGGTGCCGGTCTTGTCCACGGCGACGTGGCGGATACCGCCGAAGCGCTCGAAGATCGCGCCGGACTTGATGATCACCCCGAACTTGCTGGCCGAACCGATCGCCGCGACCACAGTGATCGGCACCGAGATCGCCAACGCGCACGGCGACGCGGCGACCAGCACCACCAGGGCGCGGGTGATCCACAGCTCGGGGTCGCCGAACAGTGACCCGATCAGCGCGACTAGGGCAGCGAGGATCAGCACGCCGGGCACCAGCGGGCGGGCGATCCGGTCCGCGAGCCGGGCGCGGTCGCCCTTCTCGGCTTGGGCACGCTCGACCAGTTCCACGATCGTCGTCAGCGAGTTGTCCGTCCCCGCCGCGGTGGCCTCGACCTCCAGCACGCCGGCGGTGTTGATCGCCCCGGCCGACACTGCATCGCCGGGCTCGACCTCGACCGGGATCGACTCGCCCGTGATCGCGGACGTGTCCAGGCTGGAGCGTCCCGCGCGCACGATCCCGTCCGTCGCGATCCGCTCGCCCGGACGCACCAGCATCACCTGACCTGGCTCCAGGTCTTTCGCCGCGACTTCCACCGAAGCCCCAGCCTTGCGGACGGTCGCGGTCTCGGGGACGAGCTTCAGCAGCGCCCGCAGGCCCCCGCGGGCGCGATCCATCGCCTTGTCCTCCAGCGCCTCGGCGATCGAGTAGAGGAACGCCAGCGCCGCGGCCTCCTCGACATAGCCGAGGATGACCGCGCCGATCGCGCTGATCGTCATCAGCAGGCTGATCCCGAGCTTGCCCTTGACTAGCTTCCGGATCGCGTCGGGCGTGAACGTCGACGCCCCCGCCAGAAGACCTGCCCAGAACAACACCAGCGCCGGGATCTCCGCACCGGACCACTCGCAGATCAGCCCCGCGAAGAACGCCAGGCCGGAGAACACCGGCAGCAGAATCTCCCGGTCCTTCCACCACGGCCCATCGTGCTCGTCGTCATCGTTGTCCAGGTCGACGTCGTTCACGTACGGACCCGTCACCGCGCTCACGCGCCTGCTCCCGGCTCGCAGCAGCCTGCGACCTGGCACGCCGGGTCGATACACGGTGCCTGCTCATCGACGGCGAGAGTGACCTCGACCAGCGCGGTCAGGGCTGCGGCCAGGTGCGGGTCAGCGATCTCGTACCGCGTCTGCCGACCCTCCGGCTCGGCGACCACGATCCCGCAGTCCCGCAGGCAGGTCAGGTGGTTCGACACGTTCGAGCGCGTCAACTCCAGGTTCCGCGACAGCACGGCCGGATAGCTCGGCCCCTCCAGCAGTGTCATCAGAATCCGCGACCGGGTCGGATCGGCCATCGCGCGGCCGAGCCGGTTCATCACATCCAAGCGCGAAGCAATAGTCAGCATACAATGACTATACAGCGATCGCTGAACTAGCGGAAGCGGCGGATTCCGGCGCATGCTTGCACCGGCACTTCGCCCACACGCTGAAGACACGGGTTCCACGAACCCGCACCCTCGACTAGCCTGAAACCAGAGGTGAGCACTCAGGTTCCCGAGATTTCCGAACGAGTAGCCCGGAACCCGTTACCTTCTCGAGACATTGCAGAGGTCGTGTCGAAGAGTGCGGCTTCCTCGGGGTGCAGCTGCGTCTGCAGGAGCATGGAGTGGTCTTTGATGCGCCATAGTGCTTGGCCGAGTCCGAGAGTGGGGAGCAGGGACTGTTCTGTGGTGGTCAAGCCGAGAGCTTTGGAGGTGGGGCCGAGCTGGTCGGTCTCCTGCCGGAAGATCACCCTGGTCTCGGCGTTGGCAAGCAGAGAGGTGCCGAGGGCGTGGAGTGCGGTGCCCGCGTCGCCGACGGTGTCCAGGTCGCTGAGTTTGTGGAAGAGCAGCATGTTGGCGATGCCGTAGTGGCGGGCGAGCCGCCAAGTGGCGTCCATCCGCCGCAGCAGCGCGGGGTGGCTCATGACGCGCCAGGCTTCGTCGTAGATCACCCAACGTTGCCCACCGGTCGGGTCGAGGAGGGCGGCCTCCATCCACGCCGAGGCGCAGGTCATGAGGATGGACAGTAGTGCGGCGTTCTCGGAGACGCGGGACAGGTCGAGGGTGAGCATCGGCAGGTCGGGGTCGAAGGTCTCGGTGGAGGGGCCGTCGAACAGCCCTTGGAGGTCGCCGGCGACGAGGCGTCGTAAGGCGTGGCCGACCTGTCTGCCGTCCTCGGCGAGCCGTGGGTCTTCGTCGTTGCCGGGATCGAGGATGAGGTCGACCACTTGAGGAAGGACCGGGTCGATTGTGCGTGTGGCGAGCGCGGCCAGGGCGATGTCGATAGCAGTGTGCTCAAGCGGGCCAAGTGGGCGAGTCAAGACGGTCTCGGCCAGAGCGCCTAGCAGGTCGCGGCGTCGGGCGGCGACCGAGGCGGTCCACTCGGCGTCGGTGGCGTTGCGTGGCCGGTAGCCGGCATCGAGCGGGTTGAGTCGGGTCTTCAGGCCGTGGCCGAGGATGATCGCGCGGCCTCCGACTGCTTGCGCGACGGCGGTCCATTCGCCTTTGGGGTCGCCGGCGATGTAGACCTTGCGGCCGAAGGCGATGGATCGGGTGGCGAGGGCTTTGGCGAGGGCGGACTTGCCGGAGCCGACGATGCCTGCGACGACGATGTTGGGGGCGGTGATGACACCGTTGCGGTAGAGGACCCAGGGGTCGTAGGCGAAGGCACCGCCGGAGAGCCTGTCGTGGCCGACGAATACACCGCTGCTGCCGAGGCCGCCTTCGGCGATGCCGGGGTAGGTGCCGCGCAGTGCTGCGGAGGTGTCCTGGTGTGCCGGCACCCTGAACCGCCGGTAGCTGCGCAGCGCCAGCTTGCCGAAGTCTCCGCCGGGCGGCATGAATGGGCGGTCCTTCTGCAGTGCGGCTTCGGCCTCCCGCTGGAATCGTCGCTCGTCCCGCGCGCTGGCGGCTTCCTGGCGTGCGACGGCGCGTTCGGTGTCCCATCTCAGACGGCGTTGTCTGCCGGTCTCGAGGGGCTGGGCAAGGGCTGCACGGTAGGTGATGGTCTCGGAGTCGTCTGCCATGACTGTCAGGTGTGCTCTTGGCCCCTACGTCAGATGCCGCGGCACAGGGGCAGTGCAGCGGCGACGAACGCCTGGGACTGCTGCCCGTAGGCGCGACGGGTCTCCAGAGACGCCTGGATCGCAGCCTGTTCGACGACCGCGCAGCCCGCGTCGAGCTCGTCGACGGTGGTTCCGGAGACGGCGATGAATCCTGCTCGGCGCAGGATCCCGTGCCCACGGGTGAGGTCGGCCTCGCGTTGCAGCACGTCGGCGTACTCGGCGGTCATGGACGCGTCTTCGATCTGTCCGATCTTTGCCCGTTGGGCAGCGTCGGACGCGTGACCGACCTTCTGCAGGCGGATGCTACGAGCGGCGACGTCCGGCCGCACGGGGTCGTAGATGAGGGTCACCGCTCTGCGCACCCCGGAAGTCAACAGCAGAGGGGAGAGGAATCCGGGGTAGACCTCGCTGCGGGGCCATTCGGAGATCCAGAACACGGCGTGGTGGGCGGTGTCGCTGCGCATCCGGTCCCAGCGTTCCTCGACGGCCACGGGGCCGGCGGCGGAGAGGTCGCGGCCGGTGCCGGGGTGCCGGTCGAGGCTGGCGGTGGTGGCGGGGTCGTAGGCGGTGCGCAGCACCTCGGCGACCTGCTCGGGCCTGTACCAGGTGGTGGGGTTCAGGTTCGCGGCGCGCAGAGCCGAGGTGAGGGTTTCCATGTCCTGCCGGAGGACTTCGGCGGCGCCTTTCATCCCGCCGCCGGCGGCGCGGGTGGCACGGGAGGCGGCGCGCAGGTCGAGGCTGAGGGCGACGATGGTGACGTGCCGCTCTCCAGCGGGACCTGCCTTGCCGATGAGTTCGCTGTAGACGCGCGAGGGCCAGGATTCGTCGTCGACGCCCTCGCGGCGCCACCATTCAGCAAGACCGGTTCCGGTGTCGGGCAAGGTGCGTTCGAGGACCTGGAGACGGTGGATGCGGGTGGACCGGCAGACGGTGGCCAGCACCCGCCCCCAGGCGTGGGCGCGGCGTTCCTGCTCGCCGGGGTCCAGGAGCAGGAACGCGCGGTGGCGGATCTCGAGCATCGCGGTGAGTGTGCCGGCGTGGGGGTCGTGGATCATGGCGGCGCCGGACTCCTCGTGGCGCACCAGGCGCAGAGCGGCGGCGTCACCGGGCAAGGCGAGGGTGCCGGCGGGGCGCGGCCGGGTGATGCGGCGGCGGTAGGAGGTCTGTTTGCGTGCGCGGCGCAGCAGCCAGTGGCCGGTGACGGGGGCCCAGGCGATCGCCGGTTGCCCGGCG
>Ga0209066_10001829_pt1 | contig 27335 bp, 19 predicted proteins | sample All_14_2_FD_187198 | JGI IMG/M metagenome (GOLD analysis project Ga0209066, IMG submission 187198) | Freshwater microbial communities in response to fracking from Pennsylvania, USA - Allegheny Zone_MetaG_DW_15 (SPAdes) (version 2) ...
ATAGCGGGAAACGACCCGTGGCCGACCCGATCGGAAGCGAAAAATGCCATCGAAATCGAGAGGCCGATACGGGTATGTACTCGAAATCGGTCAACGGTGACTCGAACATGATTTGTTCAGCACTTCCTTAGAGGCGCCGTTTTTACGCTTATGACCGAAAAACTGAATGAATCTGGCAGCCTGCCGCTGGCTGGCGTGCGCGTCCTCGACCTGACCCGACTGCTGCCTGGCCCGTTGGCCACCCAGCATCTGGCGGATTATGGCGCCGATGTCATCAAGATCGAGGACACGGGGGCCGGCGACTACGCCCGCACGCTGGGCGCGATGGGCGGAGAGACCAGCTATCTGTACCAGGTGGTCAACCGCAACAAGCGCAGCCTGCGGCTCGACCTCAAACATCCGGAAGGCAAGGCCGCATTCGAGAAGCTGGTGGCGACGGCCGACATTCTGGTCGAGGGTTTCCGCCCCGGGGTGATGGACAAGCTCGGCATCGGCTACGACGCGCTCGCGTGCATCAATCCGCGCCTGGTGTTCTGCAGCATTTCAGGCTATGGACAGACCGGACCCTATGCGCTGCGGGCCGGGCATGACATCAATTACATCGGCTATGCCGGCGTGCTCGATCAGATCGGCACGGCGGGCAGTGCGCCGGCGATGTCCAACCTGCAACTGGGCGATCTGCTCGGTGGCACGATGACGGCGTTGTTCGGCGTATTGGTCGCGCTTGTCGATGCACGCGCAACGGGCAAGGGGCGTTTCGTCGATGTGTCGATGACCGACGGTGTGATGGCGCATGCGATTTTTCCGCTCACTGAAGTGCTTGCCAGCGGCGGAGTGCGCCCGCGCGGCGAGGACTTGCTGACGGGCGAGGTGCCCTGCTACGGCGTATATCGCACCGCCGACGATCGCTACATGGCGGTCGGGGCGCTGGAGGAAAAATTCTGGCACAGGGTCTGCGACACGCTTGGGCGGCCTGATTTGAAAGCCGTGCATCTGGCGACGGGTGAGGAAGGTGCCCGGGTACGCGCCGACGTGGCCCGTCTCTTTGCTGCGCGAACCCAGGCTGAGTGGGTCGCGGTGTTTGACACGGTTGATTGCTGTGTGACGCCGGTGCTGAAGATGGAAGAAAGCCTCGTCAACCCCCAGTTGCAGGCACGCGGCATGGTGACCGAGGTGGGGGGCGTGCGTCAGTTTGGTCCGCCTGTGCGTATGTCGGGTCTGCCTGCTGCGCCCAGCCGTCCGGCGCCTGCGGTGGCGGGGGCCGACAGCGAAACCGTGTTGACCGAGGCGGGCCTCGAGGACGCCGAGATTGCCAGGCTACGTTCGGCAGGTGTCATCTGACTGTTGCCGATTAACGATGAACGGCCTGTCATTGCACAGGCCGTTCATCGTTGTTGGTGCGCCGATTTATTTGTCGTCGGCGGGCTTGCGTCGGGTACCACGCGTCGTTTTCGGCTCGGCAGCCTTGGCCGCTTCGGTCGGGTTTTGCTCGGCGTTCATCAGGTTCCAGGGCCACATTGCTGCGGCGGCAGCAAAGGGGTTCGCGCCCCCTTCGGTGGTGCTTTCGCTGCTGCTGGCATGCTGACTCATCGCTTTGACCGCAGCGATGGCTGCGCGCTGCATTTCCAGCCCCTGAATGCTCATCTGCAGCATGTTCAGGTTCATCTTCAGCCAGCCTTCAACGGCCTTCATGTCCGCGATGCGCTTGTCGAGTTCCTCGACATCGAGGGTGGGGGTGACCATGCCCGGCAGCGAGAAACCCATGGTGTTCCACATGCCGCGGACGAACTCGAGCGGGTCTTGCGCGTTTTGATCCTGAGACATTGGAATGTTCCTCTTGGGTTTGGACAATCATTGAATAGTAACCGAAGCGCTGGGTCGTCGCCGTAGCGGAACGCTTCAGGCCGCACCGAGCATGCGGTGCAGCAGGGCACGGAGTTTGGCCGGGCGCAAGGGCTTGTGCAGCAGCGGCAGTTCGGCGCTGCGTGCGCGAGCCAGGGCCTCGGGCGTGGTGTCGCCACTGATGAGTACGGCATGCGGTGCAGGCGTGTGCGTGCCGTTGCGCAGGCGCAGGGCCAGCTCGATGCCGTCGAGTGTGCCGCCCAGGCGCAGATCGGTAATCAGTACCTCGGGTCCTGCTTCGTCCTCGAGTTGTTCGAGCAGATGTTCCGCGTTGTTGGCGATGATCAGCTCGCATCCCCAGGCGGCAAGCAGACCGAGCATGGCATCCCGTACCAGTGGATCGTCCTCGACCACGGCGACGCGTACGCCAAGCAGGCTGCCCAAGGCACGGGCATCCTCGACGGGCAGAACCGCTATTTCTGTTTCGGGCGGTACAAGCGGAAGCTCGAGCGCGAAAACCGATCCGCGTCCCGGCGCCGAACGCAGCTCGAGTCGATGACCGAGCAAGACCACCAGTCGGCGCACGATGGCGAGCCCGAGTCCGAGCCCCTTGTCGCGCGCACGTTCCGGGTTGTCGAGCTGCACGAACTCTTGAAAGATCATTTCTTGCGATTCTGTGGCGATGCCCGGGCCGTTATCCCGCACCTCGATGCGCAGCCGGTCGCCGCGGCGTCGGCATGCGATCAGGATCATGCCCTCTCGCGCATGGCGCACGGCATTGCTGACGAGGTTGCCGACGATACGCTCGAAAAGCATCGGGTCGCTACGCACCCAGCCTGTTGCAGCGTGCAGCCGGAGGCGAATCGCGCGTCCCTGGGCGGCGGGTGTTTGCTCGTCGCTGATGCGTGCCAGGATGGGGGTCGGGTCGAAGTTGCGTACCGCAGGGGTGAGGACGCCTGCATCGAGGCGAGAGATGTCGAGCAGACTGTCGAGCAGCTGCTCCATCGCGGCGGCCGAGGCGCTGATGCGATCGACAATCTGCCGACTGCGCGCATCGAGGACCTGCTGCGACAGCTCCGAAATGAAGAGTCCGAGCGCATGCATCGGTTGACGCAGATCGTGACTGGCGGCGGCTAGAAAGCGCGATTTGGCGACATTCGCCTGTTCGGCTTCAGCAGTACGGTTGCGCAGTTCTGCTGTGGCGTGATCGATCTGGCGACGCATGTGGTCATGCGCATGCTCGAGGCGTTCGGCCATTTCATTGACGCCCTGCGCGAGACGTTGCAGGCTGCCGCCTCCGCGTGGCGTGGCGCGTTCGTGTAGCTGACCGTGACCAATGCGCAGGACGACGTCCGCCACCGCGCGGATTGGCCCACTTACGCCACGGCTCATGCGAGCAGCCAGCATCAGGCTGCCGAACAACACCACCAACATCGAGCCTACGCCGGCAAGCAGCAGTTGCACGCGGCGTTGTTGCAGGCGTTCGAGTGAAAAATCGAGTACCACTGCGCCTTGGGGCGATTCCGCGTCGGTCCGTGGCGCATCGGTCGAGATCAGAGGCAGTCCATCATCGATCTGGATCGGCACAGAGCGGATCGGCTCGACGAGCCGCAGCATGGTGCCATCGCGGAGCAGTGTGGACGTCGGGAGCAGCTGGGTTGTGAGTGGTGCGTCGTCGAGTCGGCCGCTGGCAACCAGGAGCTTGCCATCGCGATCGAGAATGCGCACCGCGAGCACGTCGTCTTCGCTCGTCGCCGTGGCTGCAATCTGGCGCAGGGCGGCGAGGTTGCCGGCGAAGGTCGCGTGTTCGCTGGCCGCGGCAATTTGGCGTGCGAAGGCACGTCCGCGTGCGCCGAGCGCTTCATTGAGGTCGGACAGGCGCAGTCCGGTGAACACGGTGGTCATGACGGCGGCGAGAACCAGCATGGGCAGCACCGCGACCAGCATGACCCGTGCGCGTACACCCCAACCCGCGATCATGGCGCGATACTCCTCCCTGCGTGTTGCGTTCGTTTTGATGCAGTGATGACGTGGTCCCGATTCATGCGGGGCAGCGAAAACCGTGCCGGCCGTGGCCACCGATGCTTGCTTCAATGAACACGATGCGCCCCCTGGCTGATGGCCGGAAGATAGCAGAGAAAGTCATGGCCGCATCGAGGACGATCCGAACGTGGCGGCAGGCCCGACGTGGGTGGGCGGTCGAAAGCAGTGTGCGTGCTATGCTTTGCGCATCAAGGGCGTCGGTGAGGAATGTGCGATGGAGGACCATGTGAGCAGGATTCTGATCGTCGAAGACCATGCCCTGGTCCGCGAAGCCATGGCGCAAAGTTTGTCGCGTTTGCAACCGGGCCTCGTGTGCGTCGAGGCGAGCAGTGCCGACCAGGCCCTGTCCTGCCTTGATGCGAACGGCGATTTCGATCTGGCCGTGATCGATCTGATGCTGCCGGACATGAATGGTTTTTCGCTGTTGGCGGTGCTGGCGAAACGCTTTCCCGAGGTGCCTGCGGTCGTGGTATCGGCGATTGACGACGAGGCGTCGGTGAGGCGGGCGATTCAGGCCGGCGCGTCGGGTTATGTTCCGAAGTCGAGTTCCAGCGAGGTCTTGCTGCAGGCCGTGCGGGTCGTGCTTGATGGTGGTGTGCATCTGCCTGACGCCCGGCTGGCGACGCGGCCTGTAAAGCGGGCGAATTTGTCGGTCAGCGAGCGCTACGGCCTGACGGCCGCGCAGGGGCGCGTGCTCGAGTTGCTTGCAGCGGGCAAGGCCAACCGTGACATCGCCGAATGTCTGGCTGTTTCAGAAGGTACGGTCAAAGTGCATATCACCGCAATTTTTCGCGCACTCGATGTATCGAGCCGTGCCCAGGCGTTGGTCGTCATGTCGCGTGATGGCCTGCGGCTGTAGCGGGGACCGACTCAGTGCGAGCGCCGAGCTGCAGTGGCGAGGCGAAGTGGCATTTCCGCAGCGGGTAGCGGTTCGACGTCGTCGATGTGGTCCTCGTCGAGGCTTGTTTCAGCAAAGTCGATCTCGAGCACTTGCATCACTTGGCGTGCGATCGCGCGACAGGCGTTTGAAAGCGGTGTCGGCAGCTGTTCGGGCACCTGTTTCTGCAGCAGCAGTTTTGAAGATGACAACGCGTTGACCGGTCGCAGGATGCGATGTCGATGGGCGCCCATCAGTTGCGCCACTGTACGGTCGGCCGCGTCGCGTTGCCAGGCGTTGCTGGGCCATTGGGTGGGCACGGCATAGGCGCGGGGGAACATCTCCAGGTCGCGCACCACGGTGCGGATGTCTTCGTGCGATTCGCGGAAGGGCAATAACACGATGTCCGAGAGTGCGTAGAGCTTGCGGTCCATCTCGGTGCGGTTGCCCCCGCCGTCGATGACGCCGATCCAGTCGTCCAGGGTACGCAGCTTGTCGACGACCTTGGTCAGCGCGTCGCGGGTGCGGGCGTCAGCGGTAACGTAGCGCCGCCCTGTCGGCAAGAGCGGCTCGCGGGAGGTGTCGGTCAGCACGCAGGCCGCGCGCTGGCCAAGCAGGCCCAGGCCTTGGCACAGCATGTGCGACAGCGTGGTTTTGCCTGTGCCGCCCTTGTTGCCGATCACACAGATGATCTCAGCCATGAATCCGTCCATCCTTTGCTTGCGATCACGGTTGACCGCACGGTGAGGATTATCGCGGCGTGCCGATCCACATAAGCGATGGAAAAGCGAGGATTCGTCCCGCCATTTCCCGCTATCGGCGTACGCCGCGCTGCTCGCCGATCCGGTAAAGATAGAGCTGCGTTCCGCGTCGGTCGGTCACCTCGATCCGCTGTTCCGGATCGATGCCGGGAACAGCAAAACTGTTGCTGACGAGCAGGCTGCCGGGCTTCATCTCGGCCTGCGCCTTGGCCCAGACCGCAGGCATCGGAACCGGCGACAGGAAGGCATACACCACATCGTAGTCTGCCCATGAGGGGGCGAAAAGGTCGTTACGTCGCCAGTCGATATTTGACGCGCCAGCCGCGAGCAGGCGGCCGAGCAGCCAAGGCGCTGGCGCGAGTTCGATGCCGGTGAAATGGCAGTCCGGTCGCGCCCGGGCAAGTGGTCGCAGTAGCGAGCCGGTGCCGGCGCCGATGTCGAGCATGCGTGCCGGTCTCGATGGCAGCAGGTGGCCGACGGCCTGGGCGGTGGCGCGGTTGCTGAGGTAGAGCGGAACCTGGGTGCGAAAACTTGTCCAGTAAATGAGCAGCAAGAGGATAAATGCTGCGAGGTACCAAGCGGGATGCAGGCCAAGCTGACGGGTCAGTCCGTGAGCAAGCACGACAGCCGGCAGAAAGCCGAGATGGATGGGCAGCCACCAGCGGGCGCTGTGCAGCACCCATGCGCTGCCGGTGGCGATTACAGCCTGGGTTGCGACCAGCGGCCACAGTCCGCCGACAAATCCCGCGCGGGCGAGAGCAAGGGCACCCGCCACCCCCAGGAGTTGGGCGAGCAGGGCTTTGAGAGATGGCGGCATCGGGTGGACGTGCAAAGAGACTGTGCAGGATCATAACGGCCTATCGTTCATGCTGTGCGCTCGCTGGACTTGTGTGGTGGCGCGAGCGTGTGCGAGGCTCGCCATTGCGCCAGCAGTGTCTCGCGTCGTTCGGCCACGTGTGCCATGTTTCTGGCCTTGACATGACCAAAGCCGCGTATCTGATCCGGGAGGGTCGCAAGCTGGATGGCTAAGGGAAGTCGGTCGAAGCTCAAAGTCTCAAGCAGTTCATTGACGTCCGCCTCGAACTGCGCAATCAGTGCGCGTTCGGCACGCCGTTCGGCGCTGTAGCCGAAAATGTCCCAGCGCGTGCCGCGTAGTCTTTTGAGCCGCGTCAGCAGGCGGAACACGCGCATCATGCCAAGGCCGAAACTGCGCTTGGCAATGTGACCGGTATTGGGATCGGGATGCGCCAGAAACGGGGCGGCAAGGTGGAATCGGACCTGGTAGTCGCCGTCGAAGCTTGCCTCGAGTTGTTGCCAGAAGCGGCGATCGGTGTACAAGCGGGCGACCTCGTATTCATCCTTGTAGGTGAGCAGCTTGGCGTAGCTGCGGGCAACGGCCTCTGTCAGTTTTGTACTGCCGGTGCTCGCCCGGCGCGATTCGACTTCGCGTACCCGATGAACGAGGCGTTGGTAGCGTTCGGCGTAGGCGGCATCCTGGTAGTCGGTGAGTTGTGCCGTTCGGCGTGCGATCAGCGCGTCGAGGCCGGGATCGAGCACGTTAGGGTGTATGGCGGGTCCCACGAGGCGTTCGACTGCGGCGAGGTCATGGGCTGCGTATCGTCCCCACCGGAAAGCGCGCTTGTTCATGTCGATTGCTGCGGCATTGAGTTCGATGGCCTGCATCAAGGCGCCTTCTGACACGGGCACCAGGCCGCGTTGCCAGGCGAAGCCGAGCAAAAATGGGTTGGTGGCCATGCCGTCGCCGAGTAGCGCGCCTGCCAGGCGCTGGGCGTCGATGAAATCGCTGTCTGGTGTGGTGGCCGAACGGAGCGTGGCGATCATTCGTGCCTGAGGAAAATGCCAGTCCGGGTTGTGGGAGAACTCCGAGGTCGGTGTTTCGGCGATGTTGATCACTGCCCGGCTGCGGACTGTCGCCATCTTGGCCAAAGCTTCGACGCTGGCGCTGACGATGAGATCGCCACCGATCACGGCGTCCGCTTCGCCCGCAGCAATCCGTACCGCGTGCAGCGCGTCCGGCCGGTCGGCGATGCGGACGTGGCTGAAGACCGAACCCCCTTTTTGTGCCAGACCCGTCATGTCGAGCACGGTCACGCCCTTGCCATCGAGGTGGGCTGCCATGCCGATCAGGGCGCCGATGGTGATGACGCCCGTTCCGCCCACGCCGGTGACGAGGAGGCCGAAGGGACGGCTCGTGTCAGGAAGGGTGGGTGTCGGTAGCAGACCCAGCGCGGATGAATCGACGTCGAGTGCCAGCCCCTTGCGCACGTTGCCGCCTTCGATGGTGACGAAGCTCGGGCAGAAGCCTTTGAGGCACGAATAGTCCTTGTTGCACGAGGACTGGTCGATGCGCCGCTTGCGTCCGAGATCGGTCTCGACCGGGACGATGGACATGCAGTTCGATTGTTCTCCACAGTCGCCACAGCCTTCGCACACGGCTTCGTTGATGAACACGCGGCGGGCAGGGTCGGGATAAGTGCCGCGCTTGCGCCGCCGGCGTTTCTCGGCGGCGCAGGTCTGGTCGTAGATGAGTGCGGTGGTCCCTCCGGAGGCGCGCAGCTCGCGCTGGATGGCGTCGAGTTCGTCGCGGTGCCGGATCGGGATGTGGGGGAGGTCGGCCGGACCGTAGGCGCGCGCGCTGCCATCGGTAACGATAACGATGTTGTGCACGCCCTCGGCCTGCAACTGGCGAACGAGGGTGGGTACGTCGAGTGGGCCATCGTGAGATTGGCCGCCGGTCATGGCGACCGCATCGTTGTAGAGAATCTTGTAGGTGATATTCACCTTTGCTGCGATAGCCTGGCGGATGGCCATCAGCCCGGAATGGAAATAGGTGCCGTCCCCGAGGTTGGCGAAGATGTGTCTTTCGTCGGTGAAGGGCGCTTGGCCGACCCACGGCACGCCCTCGCCGCCCATGTGGGTAAAGGTGCCGGTGTGGCGCTCAGGCATCCAGGTGACCATGTAATGGCAACCTATGCCGGCCAGTGCGCGGCTACCTTCCGGGACGTGTGTCGAGGTGTTGTGGGGGCAGCCCGAGCAGAAGGTCGGAACACGGTCGGTGCTGAAGCTGCGCTGTGAGAGTGCATGCTCCTTCGCCTGCAGGAAGGCAAGCCGTGCCGTGATGCGTTCGGAGGTGAAGAAGCGTCCGATGCGGGCGGCGATGGCACGGGCGATCATCGCCGGCGTCAACTCCCCGGCGGCGGGAAGGAGCCAGTCGCCGTGGTCTATCGTGCCGTCGGAACGGACGACGTGTGCCCACTCGCCTTTCTCGTCGAACTTGCCTACCACGCGCGGGCGCACATCTTCCCGCCAGTTGTAGAGTTCCTCCTTGAGCTGGTATTCGAGCAACTGACGCTTTTCTTCCACAACCAGAATCTCATCCAGACCTTCGGCAAAGCTGCGCACGCCATCCGCTTCCAGCGGCCACACCATGCCGACCTTCAGGACGCGCAGGCCGATTTCTCTGGCAAGGCTTTCGTCAATGCCAAGATCGTCGAGGGCCTGGCGAACGTCAAGATAGCTCTTGCCGCTGGTGATGATGCCCAGGCGTGGATTGGGCGAGTCGATGACGATGCGATTCAGTCGGTTGGTTCGTGCGTAAGCCAGCGCAGCGTAGAGCTTGAAGTGCAGCAGGCGTCTTTCCTGCACCAAGGGTGGGTCGGGCCAACGCAGGTTGAGACCCTCGGGTGGCAAGGCAAAATCGGTGGGGATGAGCACCTGCGTGCGATCGGGGTCGATGTCGACCGATGCTGAGGTCTCGACGGTGTCTGCCAGGGCCTTGAATGCGACCCAGCAACCGGAATAGCGTGACAGTGCGTAACCATGCAGGCCGAGATCGATGTATTCATGAATACCTGCGGGCGCGAGCACCGGCATCATCATCGATTTGAAGAAGTGGTCGGTTTGATGGGGGAGGGTCGATGATTTCGCCGCATGATCGTCACCGGCGACCACCAGAACGCCGCCCAAGCGTGCGCTGCCGGCTGCGTTGGCATGGCGGAAAACATCCCCGCAGCGATCGACGCCCGGGCCTTTGCCGTACCACATTGCAAACACACCATCATGCCGGGCGCCGGGCGACAGGTGGGCTTGCTGGCTGCCCCACACCGCCGTAGCTGCAAGGTCCTCGTTGACGCCGGGTTGAAACACGATGTTGTGCCCAGCGAGGTGAGCATGTGCCTTCCAAAGCGTTTGATCCAAGCCGCCGAGTGGAGAGCCGCGATAACCTGATACGAAGCCGGCGGTGTTGAGTCCGGCCATCTCGTCGCGAAAATGCTGCGCCATCAGCAGGCGTACCAACGCCTGATAGCCTGTCAGATAGACACGGCCCCTGCGCGTGGCGTATTTGTCGTCGAGACTCGGTGTGCAGCTGGGTGGGCGGGGGTCTGTTGCGACCATGGCATTGTCTCCTTCCAGCGTTGTGATCCTGGAATGACGCGGCCTTCACCGAGTGTGGCTTTGTGAGCCGTGCGGCAGGCTGATGATGTTCAGGCTAGGGTGCGTGATGCCGGTCTTCAATGCCGGAAAACCCGCAAACGCACGTGTTGCCACAAGGCGGGTGATGAGCTGCGGCGAAGGCGCTGAAGACAAAAATACAAAAAGTGTTTGACACGCTAAAGCTCCTTGCCTATAGTGCGGGGCTCTCGCGTGGAGGGATACCCAAGCGGTCAACGGGATCAGACTGTAAATCTGACGGCTCAGCCTTCGAAGGTTCGAATCCTTCTCCCTCCACCAGAAATAAAAAACGTCGAGTTGTCTGAAGTGACGGTCGGCGTAGCGATCGAAGTGAATCGACTGCGAGTTTTTGCAGTGGCAGGCGCGGGTGTAGCTCAATGGTAGAGCAGAAGCCTTCCAAGCTTATGACGAGGGTTCGATTCCCTTCACCCGCTCCAGATGTGCTGTTTTCGGCGCCCTTGTAGCTCAGTGGTAGAGCACTCCCTTGGTAAGGGAGAGGCCACGTGTTCAATCCACGTCAAGGGCACCACTCATTTTCTGCCTGGCCTGGCGCGGCGGCCAATATGATTGGGCGCCGCACTGGTTTTTCTGGTTCTGATTTTAAGGATAGCGATATGGCTAAGGGTAAGTTTGAGCGGACGAAGCCGCACGTGAACGTCGGCACGATTGGCCACGTTGACCACGGCAAGACCACGCTGACCGCGGCGATCACCACGATCCTGTCGAAGAAGTTTGGCGGTGAAGCGAAGGCCTACGATCAGATCGACGCAGCGCCGGAAGAGAAAGCGCGCGGGATCACGATCAATACCGCGCACGTGGAGTACGAGACGGCGTCGCGTCACTATGCACACGTGGATTGCCCGGGTCACGCTGACTACGTCAAGAACATGATTACCGGTGCCGCCCAGATGGATGGCGCGATTCTGGTGTGCTCGGCCGCTGACGGTCCGATGCCGCAGACCCGCGAGCACATCCTGCTGGCGCGTCAGGTGGGTGTTCCGTACATCATCGTCTTCCTGAACAAGTGCGACATGGTCGACGACGAAGAGCTGCTGGAGCTCGTCGAGATGGAAGTGCGCGAGCTGCTGTCGAAGTACGACTTCCCGGGCGACGATATTCCCATCGTCAAGGGCTCGGCGCTGAAGGCGCTCGAAGGCGATCAGTCCGACATCGGCGAGCCGGCGATCTTCCGCCTGGCTGACGCGCTGGACAGCTACATTCCGACGCCTGAGCGCGCCATCGACAAGCCCTTCCTGCTGCCGATCGAAGACGTGTTCTCGATCTCGGGTCGCGGCACCGTGGTGACCGGTCGTGTCGAGCGTGGCATCGTCAAGGTCGGCGAAGAAATCGAAATCGTCGGCATCAAGCCCACGGTCAAGACTACCTGCACCGGCGTGGAAATGTTCCGCAAGCTGCTGGACCAGGGTCAGGCCGGTGACAACGTCGGCGTGCTGCTGCGCGGCACCAAGCGTGAAGACGTCGAGCGTGGCCAGGTGCTGTGCAAGCCGGGTTCGATCACCCCGCACACCCACTTCACCGGTGAGATCTACGTGCTGTCGAAGGAAGAGGGCGGTCGTCATACCCCGTTCTTCAACAACTACCGTCCGCAGTTCTACTTCCGTACCACGGACGTGACCGGTTCGATCTCGCTGCCCGAAGGCACCGAGATGGTCATGCCGGGCGACAACGTGTCGATCACGGTCAAGCTGATCGCCCCGATCGCCATGGAAGAAGGTCTGCGCTTCGCGATTCGCGAAGGCGGTCGTACCGTCGGCGCCGGTGTGGTTGCCAAGATCATCGAGTAATCCGCTCGTTGATCGACATAAAAGCGCATCCTGACGGATGCGCTTTGTAGTCTCTGCTGCAGGGGTATAGCTCAATTGGCAGAGCGTCGGTCTCCAAAACCGAAGGTTGGGGGTTCGATTCCCTCTGCCCCTGCCATAATTTTCCGGGTGGTTTTCCGAAATGGCCGATAAGTTGAAGTTTGCGCTGGCTCTGGCTCTGCTGGCTGCCGGTGTTGTCGGCTTCTATCTGCTTTCCGAGCAGCCGCTCGTGTTGCGTGTGCTGTCAGTTTTGGCGGGCGTCGCGGCGGGTGTTGCTGTTGCGTGGTTTTCCGCGCCGGGGCGCCAGTTCGTCGAATTCGCACGCGAAGCGATTACCGAGACCAAGAAAGTTGTCTGGCCGAGTCGAAAGGAAACGGTTCAGACGACAGGTCTCGTGTTTGCGTTCGTCGTTGTGATGGCGATTTTTCTGTGGCTGACCGACAAGAGCCTGGAATGGGTTTTGTACGATCTCGTCCTGGGTTGGAAGTGATATGACGAAGCGTTGGTACGTGGTTCATGCCTATTCCGGCTTCGAAAAGTCGGTGCAGCGAGCATTGGTTGAGCGCGTTAATCGCGCAGGCATGCAAGATTCGTTCGGCCAGATTCTCGTTCCGGTCGAAGAGGTCGTCGAAATGAAAGGCGGCCAGAAGAGCATCACTGAACGCAAGTTTTTCCCGGGTTATGTGCTCGTCGAAATGGAAATGAACGACGAGTCCTGGCACTTGGTGAAGTCGACGCCGAAGGTGACCGGTTTCGTGGGCGGCACTGCAAACAAGCCTGCGCCGATTTCCGAAAAGGAAGTCGAAAAGATCATGCAGCAGATGCAGGACGGGGTTGATAAGCCGCGTCCCAAGGTGCTGTTCGAGATTGGTGAAGTGGTTCGCGTCAAGGAGGGGCCGTTTACGGACTTCCATGGGTCTGTCGAAGATGCGAATTACGAGAAGAGCAAGCTGCGCGTGTCAGTGACCATCTTTGGTCGTGCGACACCCGTGGAGCTGGATTTCACTCAGGTCGAAAAGACCTGAATGTAGAGCAGCAGGCCGTTGGCCTGCTGTCGCCCGTTGACGGATCGCATCACGCGAGCGAGACGGGTTGGTAAGGCGAGGAGCGCCCGCCTCAGGGCGCGCTAGCACTCATCACAGGAGTAAGCCTCAATGGCAAAGAAAATCATTGGTTACATCAAGCTGCAGGTGCCGGCCGGCAAGGCCAACCCCAGCCCCCCGATCGGTCCGGCGCTGGGTCAGCGCGGTCTGAACATCATGGAATTCTGCAAGGCCTTCAATGCCAAGACTCAGGGCATGGAGCCGGGTCTGCCGATTCCGGTGGTGATCACCGCTTTCGCCGACAAGTCCTTCACCTTCATCATGAAGACGCCGCCGGCGACCGTTTTGATCAAGAAGGCTGCCGGTCTGCAGAAGGGTTCGCCCAAGCCACACACCGACAAGGTGGGCTCGCTGACCCGTGCTCAGGTCGAAGAAATTGCGAAGGCAAAGATGCCTGACTTGACTGCTGCCAATATGGATGCCGCCGTGCGCACGATCGCTGGCTCCGCCCGCAGCATGGGCATTACTGTGGAGGGCCTGTAATCATGGCAAAACTCTCGAAGCGAGTTCAGGCGCTGCGCGCCAAGGTTGATCGCAATCAGGCTTACCCGGTCGCCGAGGCGCTGGCACTGGTCAAGGAATGCGCAACCGCCAAGTTCGACGAGTCGATCGATATCGCCGTGAACCTCGGCGTCGATGCGCGTAAGTCTGACCAGGTTGTTCGTGGTTCCGTAGTGCTGCCGGCTGGTACCGGTAAGTCGGTTCGCGTGGCCGTGTTCGCCCAGGGCGACAAAGCCGAGGCTGCGCGTGCAGCCGGTGCCGAAGTTGTTGGTTTCGACGACCTGGCCGAGCAGATCAAGGCCGGCAACCTGAACTTCGATGTCTGCATCGCGACGCCTGACGCCATGCGCGTGGTCGGTCAGTTGGGCCAGATCCTCGGCCCGCGTGGTCTGATGCCGAACCCCAAGGTCGGTACGGTGACGATGGATGTCGCTACCGCAGTGAAGAACGCAAAGGCCGGTCAGGTTCAGTACCGTACCGACAAGGCCGGCCTGGTGCACGCCACCATCGGTCGTGCCTCCTTTGGCGTTGATGCGCTTCAGCAAAACCTGTCGGCGTTTGTCGATGCGCTGGTCAAGGCTAAGCCGGCCGCAGCCAAGGGTATCTACCTGCGTCGTATCGCCGTATCCAGCACCATGGGTGCCGGTGTTCGTGTCGAGCCGAGCAGCCTCAACGCTGCTTGATGTCTGCCGCCTGTCAGGCAGGCGGCAAAACAGAACTTTGGGCCGTACCGGCATTTCGATGTCGGTGCGGATCGTCAAAGACCGCAGGCACGGGAGGGGCTGTTGACCAACCGTTTAATCGTCCAAGGATAGCCTGCGCAGATGGTGTGCCCAGAACAGGATTATGGCTGTGATCCAGCCCGCTCCTGATCCAGGTCGCCGTGGGTGCGAACTGCGCTGCTTGTAGTTCGCGTGTTGACTTGATAGGAGGAAGGACCTGTGGGTCTCAATCTTGATGACAAGAAAGCCGTAGTGGCTGAGGTGTCGGCACAAGTGGCCAGCGCTCAGACGATCGCGGTGGCCGAGTATCGCGGCGTCGAGGTGAGCGATCTCACCGTGCTGCGTGCGAAGGCTCGCGACGCTGGCGTTTACCTGCGCGTGCTGAAGAATACCTTGGTCCGTCGCGCGATTGCCGGTACCCCGTTCGAGGGCCTGGCTGATCAGCTGACCGGTCCGTTGATCTACGGCATCTCGACCGATCCGGTCGCTGCTGCCAAGGTGCTGAATGACTTTGCCAAGGGCAACGACAAGCTGTCGCTGAAAGCGGGTTCTTACGCGGGCAAGACGCTCGACAAGGCCGGTGTGCAAGCGCTTGCCTCGATCCCGAGTCGCGAAGAGTTGCTGTCGACCCTGTTGGGCGTCATGCAGGCGCCGGTGTCGGGCTTTGCCTGCGCCATGGCTGCTCTCGCCAAGAAGCGCGAAGAAGAAACCGCTGCTTAAGCGCGGTCTTCGAATCGTTCGCACAAGCAATCTGAATATTTTAGATTTTTGGAGTTTTTGAAATGGCAATCACCAAAGAAGACATCCTCGAAGCCGTTGGCGCGCTGACCGTGATGGAACTGAACGACCTGGTCAAGGCGTTCGAAGAGAAGTTCGGCGTTTCCGCTGCTGCCATGGCTGTGGCTGCTCCCGCTGGCGCCGCTGCCGCTGCCGTGGAAGAAAAGACCGAGTTTGACGTCGTGCTGACCGCGACCGGCGACAAGAAGGTTGAGGTCATCAAGGTGGTCCGCGCTGCAACCGGCCTGGGTCTGAAGGAAGCGAAGGACCTGGTCGACGGCGCGCCGAAGACCGTGAAGGAAGGCGTTTCGAAGGCCGACGCCGATGCACTGAAGAAGCAACTGGAAGACGCTGGCGCCAAGGTCGAAATCAAGTAATATTCGGCTTTCCAGTAGGGCTGGCACTTCTAGGAGTGCCAGCCCTTTCGTGCTTTGTGTCAAAGCTTGCTGCCATGCTGGCAAGCAAGTCGAATACGAAGCCAGAGCAGAGCGTTTGCGGGTCGCAGGTCGACCTGAAGTCATGCGGACGCTGTGTTCTGTCTTTCCGATGTTAGCCTCTAGCCGGAGCATCCATGGCGTATTCCTACACTGAAAAGAAACGTATCCGCAAGAGCTTCGCCAAGCGCGCGGCCGTGCTCGATGCGCCTTTCCTGCTCGCCACACAGATCGAATCGTTTGCCGAGTTTCTGCAGGCTGAAACCCTGCCTGAAGTCCGACGCAATCAGGGCCTGCAGGCGGCCTTCACTTCGATCTTCCCGATCTCGAGCCATAGCGGTAACGCACGGCTCGAGTTCGTCCAGTACATGCTGGGCGAGCCCGCCTTCGACGTGAAGGAGTGCCAGCAGCGCGGTCTGACCTTCGCCTCTCCGTTGCGCGCGCGCGTGCGTCTTGTGATCATGGATCGCGAAGCGCCCAAGGAGACCATCAAGGAGGTCAAGGAGCAGGAAGTGTATATGGGCGAGATTCCGCTCATGACCACCACCGGTTCCTTCGTCATCAACGGTACTGAACGCGTCATCGTCTCGCAGCTGCATCGTTCGCCTGGCGTGTTCTTCGAGCATGACCGCGGCAAGACGCATTCGTCCGGCAAGCTGTTGTTTTCTGCACGCATCATTCCCTACCGCGGGTCGTGGCTCGACTTCGAATTCGATCCGAAGGACTACCTGTATTTCCGCGTTGACCGTCGCCGCAAGATGCCGGTCACCATTCTGCTGCGTGCCATCGGCATGACGCCGGAAGAAATCCTGTCGACTTTTCACGACTTCGACAATTTCCATCTGCAGGGCGACGGTGCGCAGTTCGAGCTGGTGCCTGACCGACTGCGCGGCGAAGTCGCGCGATTCGACATCGTCACGCCTGACGGCAAGATCATCGTCGCGCGTGACAAGCGCATCACGTCCAAGCACATCCGTGAAATCGACGCTGCGGGCGTCAAGACGATTGGTGTGCCGGATGACTTCGTGCTCGGTCGCGTGATCGCCAACGACATCGCCGATCCTGAAACGGGCGAAGTGCTGGCGCGTGCCAACGACGAGATCACTGAAGATCTGCTCGACAAGCTGCGTCTGGCAGGTGTCACCGAACTGCGCACGCTGTACATCAACGACCTCGATCGTGGCGGCTACATTTCGCAGACCCTGCGTATCGACGAGACCGCCGACCAGTGGGCCGCCAAGGTTGCCATCTATCGGATGATGCGTCCGGGCGAGCCGCCCACCGAGGACGCCGTGGAAGGTCTGTTCAACGGGCTGTTCTACGCCGAGGAGCGTTACGACCTGTCTTCCGTCGGGCGGATGAAGTTCAATCGTCGCGCCTACCCGGAGAAGATCGACGACAAAGCGCCGGGCTGGCTCAAGCGTTTCTACGAGCAGGTCGGTGCCCAGGGTGAGGACGGCCCGGGCGTGCTGGTCAATGAGGACATCCTCGCCGTCATCGGCGTGCTGGTGGAGTTGCGTAACGGCCGCGGCGAGATCGACGATATCGACCACCTGGGCAATCGCCGGGTGCGTTCGGTGGGCGAATTGGCTGAGAACCAGTTCCGTGCTGGCTTGGTGCGTGTCGAGCGTGCCGTCAAGGAGCGCCTGTCGCAGGCCGAGTCAGACAACCTGATGCCACACGACCTGATCAATGCCAAGCCGATTTCGGCGGCGATCAAGGAGTTTTTCGGCTCCAGTCAGTTGTCGCAGTTCATGGATCAGACCAACCCGCTGTCCGAGATCACGCACAAGCGTCGCGTCTCGGCACTTGGACCGGGCGGTCTCACCCGCGAGCGTGCCGGTTTCGAGGTGCGCGACGTGCACCCGACCCATTACGGTCGGGTCTGCCCGATCGAAACGCCTGAAGGCCCGAACATCGGCCTGATCAACTCGCTGGCGGTGTATGCCCGCACCAATCGTCACGGCTTCCTCGAAACGCCGTACCGCAAGGTCAATGATGGCAAGGTGACCGACCAGATCGATTTCCTGTCCGCGATTGAGGAAGGTCAGTACGTGATCGCGCAGGCAAACGCCGAGATCGACGCTGCCGGCATGCTGGCGGGCGACCTCGTGTCCTGCCGTCACAAGGGCGAGTTCCTGCTGGCAACGTCCGACATGGTCCAGTACATGGACGTGGCGCCAGGTCAGATCGTGTCGGTTGCAGCGTCGCTGATTCCGTTCCTGGAGCACGACGACGCGAACCGCGCACTGATGGGCGCCAACATGCAGCGTCAGGCCGTGCCTTGCCTGCGTCCGGAAAAGCCGTTGGTTGGTACCGGCATCGAGCGCCGCGTGGCGGTCGACTCGGGCACTGCGGTGCAGGCGACGCGTGGCGGTATCGTCGATTACGTTGATGCCAACCGTATCGTGGTGCGGGTGAACGACGATGAGACCCTCGCGGGTGAAGTGGGCGTCGACATCTACAACATGATCAAGTACACCCGCTCCAACCAGAACACCAACATCAACCAGCGTCCGGTGGTGAAGGTGGGCGATCGCATCGCGAAGGGTGACGTCGTGGCCGATGGTGCTTCGACCGACCTCGGCGAACTCGCGCTGGGCCAGAACATGCTGGTCGGCTTCATGCCCTGGAATGGCTACAACTTCGAAGACTCGATCCTGATTTCCGAGCGCGTGGTGGCCGATGACCGCTTCACCTCGATTCACGTCGAAGAGCTGACTGTCGTTGCGCGTGATACCAAGCTTGGACCTGAGGAAATCACTCGCGACATCGCGTCGCTGGGTGAGGCGCAGCTGTCGCGCCTGGATGAGTCGGGCATCGTCTACATCGGCGCCGAAGTCGAAGCTGGCGACGTGCTGGTGGGTAAGGTGACGCCGAAGGGCGAAACCCAGCTCACACCGGAAGAGAAGCTGTTGCGCGCGATTTTCGGCGAGAAAGCCTCCGACGTTAAGGACACCTCGCTGCGCGTGCCTTCGGGCATGGTTGGCACGGTGATCGACGTGCAGGTCTTCACCCGCGAAGGCATCGAGCGTGACAAGCGTGCGCAGTCGATCATCGACGACCAGCTGCGCAGCTTCAAGACCGATCTCGCCGACCAAATGCGTATCGTGGAGCGCGATGCGTTTGCGCGTATCAAGCGCATGATCCTCGGGCAGAAGGCCAACGGTGGTCCGAAGAAGCTCGCCAAGGGGGCTGAGCTGACCGAGGAATACCTTGATTCGCTCGAGTTTTACCATTGGTTCGATATCCGTATGGCGGACGAGACGCTGGCGACTCAGCTCGAGGCCGTGCGCGAAGGTCTGGAGAACACCCGCAAGGACTTCGATCAAGCCTTCGAGATCAAGAAGAAAAAACTCACCCAAGGCGACGAATTGCCGCCGGGCGTGCAGAAGATGGTCAAGGTCTACCTGGCGGTGAAGCGTCGTCTGCAGCCGGGTGACAAGATGGCCGGCCGTCACGGTAATAAGGGTGTGGTGTCGAAGATCGTCCCGGTCGAAGACATGCCCTACATGGAAGACGGCACGCCGCTGGACATCGTGCTGAACCCGCTGGGCGTTCCGTCGCGGATGAACATCGGCCAGATTCTCGAGACCCATCTGGGTTGGGCGGCCAAGGGCCTGGGTCAGCAGATCGACAAGATGCTGCAGGCGAAGGCGTCTGCGGACGAGTTGCGCGGCTTCATGGACCAGATCTACAACGGTAGCGGCAAGTCGGAAGACATCGCTGGCCTGAGCGAGGTCGAAGTGTTCGACCTGGCTGGCAATCTCAAGAAGGGTGTGCCGTTCGCGACGCCGGTGTTCGATGGCGCGAAGGAGTCCGAGATCGAGCAGATGCTTGAGCTGGCCGGCCTGCCGGTCGGTGGTCAGGTGACGCTGTTCGACGGTCGTACCGGTGAGGCTTTCGAGCGCAAGGTCACGGTCGGCTACAAGCATGTGCTCAAGCTGCACCACCTGGTCGATGACAAGATGCACGCGCGTTCGACCGGTCCGTACTCGCTCGTTACCCAGCAGCCGCTGGGCGGCAAGGCGCAGTTCGGCGGCCAGCGCTTCGGTGAGATGGAAGTGTGGGCGCTGGAAGCCTATGGTGCGGCTTACACGCTGCAGGAGATGTTGACGGTCAAGTCCGATGACGTGACCGGCCGGACCAAGGTGTACGAAAACATCGTGAAGGGCGAGCACAAGATCGATTCCGGCATGCCGGAGTCCTTCAATGTGTTGGTGAAGGAAATCCGTTCGCTCGCGATCGACATCGATCTCGATCGCGGTTGAGCCAGACTGACTCCTTCCCTGTAACCCGCCTGCGATTGAATCCCGAAGCTGCCGCACACGATGCGGCAGCCCGGATGGAGTGATACATGAAAAGCCTGCTCGCTGACCTGTTCAAGCAAACCCTGCCGAACGAGGAAGAGTTCGATGCGATCACCATCGGCCTCGCCTCGCCCGACAAGATCCGCACCTGGTCCTACGGCGAAGTCAAGAAGCCGGAGACCATCAACTACCGCACGTTCAAGCCCGAGCGTGATGGCCTGTTCTGCGCCAAGATCTTCGGCCCGGTCAAGGACTATGAGTGCCTGTGCGGCAAGTACAAGCGCCTCAAGCATCGTGGCGTGATCTGCGAGAAGTGCGGCGTCGAAGTGACCTTGTCGAAGGTGCGCCGCGAGCGCATGGGCCACATCGAGTTGGCTTCGCCGGTCGCCCACATCTGGTTCCTGAAGAGCTTGCCGAGCCGTCTCGGCATGGTGCTCGACATGACCCTGCGCGACATCGAGCGCGTGCTCTACTTCGAAGCCTTCGTTGTCGTCGAGCCGGGTATGACCCCGCTCAACCGCGCGCAACTGCTGACCGAAGACGATTACCTCGCCAAGGTTGAAGAGTACGGTGACGATTTCGACGCCGTGATGGGTGCCGAGGGTATTCGCGAGTTGCTGCGTACGCTCGACGTCGGCCAGGAGGTCGAGAAGCTGCGTGGCGACCTCGAGACCACCAACTCCGAAGCCAAGATCAAGAAGTTCTCCAAGCGCCTGAAGGTGCTCGAGGCCTTCCAGCAGTCCGGTATCAAGCCTGAGTGGATGGTGCTGGAAGTGCTGCCGGTGCTGCCGCCCGACCTGCGTCCGCTGGTGCCGCTGGACGGTGGCCGCTTCGCCACGTCGGATTTGAACGATCTGTATCGTCGCGTCATCAACCGTAACAACCGTTTGAAGCGCCTGCTCGAACTCAAGGCGCCCGACATCATCGTGCGCAACGAAAAGCGCATGCTGCAGGAGGCCGTCGACTCGCTGCTCGACAACGGCCGTCGCGGCAAGGCGATGACCGGCGCCAACAAGCGTCCGCTGAAGTCGCTGGCTGACATGATCAAGGGTAAGGGCGGTCGCTTCCGTCAGAACCTGCTGGGTAAGCGTGTCGACTACTCGGGTCGTTCGGTGATTACCGTCGGTCCGCAGCTCAAGTTGCATCAGTGCGGCCTGCCCAAGCTGATGGCGCTGGAACTGTTCAAGCCGTTCATCTTCAACAAGCTCGAACTCATGGGCTTGGCGACGACCATCAAGCAGGCGAAGAAGATGGTCGAATCGCAAGAGCCGGTGGTGTGGGACATCCTCGAAGAGGTGATCCGCGAGCATCCGGTGATGCTGAACCGTGCACCGACGCTGCACCGTCTCGGTATCCAGGCGTTCGAGCCGGTGCTGATCGAAGGCAAGGCGATCCAGCTGCACCCGCTGGTCTGCGTCGCGTTCAACGCCGACTTCGACGGCGACCAGATGGCCGTCCACGTGCCGTTGTCGCTCGAAGCGCAGATGGAAGCGCGCACGCTGATGCTGGCTTCGAACAACGTGTTGTCGCCCGCCAACGGCGAGCCGATCATCGTGCCGTCGCAAGACATCGTGCTGGGTCTGTACTACGCGACACGCGAAGGGGTGAATGTCCCGGGCGAGGGCATGTTGTTCACCGATGTCGGTGAAGTGAAGCGCGCCTATGAGTCCGGCCAGATTGCACTGCATGCGCGGATTACGGTGCGTCTGAAGGAGGCCGACCTCGGCCCCAACGGAGAGCGCATCGAGAAGATCAATCGCTACGAGACCACTGCCGGTCGCGCTATTCTGTCGGAAATCCTGCCGGCTGGCCTGCCCTTCAGCGTCATCGACAAGCCGCTGAAGAAAAAGGAAATCTCCAAGCTGATCAACGCTTCGTTCCGTCGCTGCGGTCTGCGCGCAACGGTGATCTTCGCCGACCAGTTGATGCAGTTCGGTTACCGCCTGGCAACCCGTGCGGGTCTGTCGATCGCAGTCAAGGACATGCTCGTGCCGACTGCCAAGCACGAGCTGATCCGTGCTGCCGAAGCGGAAGTCAAGGAAATCGCCCAGCAGTACACTTCCGGTCTGGTGACCGATGGTGAGCGTTACAACAAGGTCGTGGACATCTGGGGGCGCTGCGGTGACCAGGTTGCCAAAGCGATGATGGAGCAGTTGGGCTCGGAAGAAGTGGTCAACCGCGAGGGCAAGACGGTCCGTCAGGAATCGTTCAACGCGATCTACATGATGGCGGACTCGGGCGCGCGGGGTTCTGCTGCGCAGATTCGCCAGCTGGCCGGTATGCGAGGCCTGATGGCCAAGCCGGACGGTTCGATCATCGAGACGCCGATCACGACCAACTTCCGCGAAGGCCTGAACGTTCTGCAGTACTTCATCTCGACGCACGGCGCCCGTAAGGGTCTGGCCGATACCGCGTTGAAGACGGCGAACTCCGGTTATCTGACCCGTCGTCTGGTTGACGTGACTCAGGATCTGGTGGTGATCGAGGACGATTGCGGCACTCGCGACGGGTTCGCGATGAAAGCGCTGATCGAAGGCGGCGAGGTGGTTGAGCCGCTGCGCGAGCGCATCCTGGGCCGTGTCACGGCCGAGGACGTGGTGAATCCGGATACGCAGGAGACCGCGATCGAAGCGGGCAGCCTGCTCGACGAAAGCGCGGTCGAGCTGATCGAAGGCTTGGGCGTCGATGAAGTCAAGGTGCGCACGCCGCTCACCTGCGAGACCCGCTATGGCTTGTGCGCCAAGTGCTATGGCCGTGATCTGGGTCGCGGTTCGATGGTCAATGCCGGTGAGGCTGTCGGCGTGATTGCTGCTCAGTCGATCGGCGAGCCGGGCACTCAGCTGACGATGCGTACCTTCCACGTCGGTGGAGCGGCATCGCGGGCTGCGGCTGCCAGTGGTGTCGAGGCCAAGTCGGGTGGCACGATCCGCTTTGCGGGCAATATGCGCTACGTATCCAACGCCAAGGGCGAGAAAGTCGTCATTGCGCGTTCGGCTGAAGTGGTTGTGGCCGATGACATGGGCCGTGAGCGCGAGCGTCACAAGCTGCCTTACGGCGCGATGCTGCTCGTCGATGACGGCGCGAACGTCAAGGCGGGCACTCAGCTGGCGTCGTGGGATCCACACACCCGCCCGATCGTGACCGAATATGGCGGCACGGTGAAATTCGAGAACGTCGAAGAAGGCGCAACGGTTGCGAAGCAAATCGACGAAGTGACCGGTCTGTCGACGTTGGTGGTCATCGACTCGAAGCGTCGCTCGACGACGGGTAGCACGAAGGGCGTGCGGCCGCAGGTGAAGCTGTTCGACGAGAATGGCGAAGAAGTGAAGATTGCAGGTACTGACCATGCCGTGGCGATTACCTTCCAGGTCGGATCGCTGATCACGGTCAAGGACGGTCAGCAGATTGGCGTGGGCGACATCCTCGCGCGTATTCCGCAGGAGTCGGCTAAGACCCGCGACATTACCGGCGGTCTGCCGCGCGTGGCTGAGTTGTTCGAAGCTCGCGCGCCAAAGGATGCCGGCATGCTGGCCGAGTACACGGGTACGGTGTCGTTTGGTAAGGAAACCAAGGGCAAGCAGCGCCTCGTCATCACCGAACCCGACGGTACGGCGCACGAGTTCCTGATCCCGAAGGACAAGCACCTGATGGTCCACGATGGCCAGGTGGTGAACAAGGGCGAACTCATCGTCGATGGTCCGGCCGATCCGCACGACATCCTGCGCTTGCAGGGTATCAGCGAGCTTGCGCGCTACATCATCGACGAAGTGCAGGACGTCTATCGTCTGCAGGGTGTGAAGATCAACGACAAGCACATCGAAGTGATCGTTCGCCAAATGCTGCGCCGTGTCGTGATCACCGATCCGGGCGATACCAAGTTCATCCGCGAGGAGCAGGTCGAACGTTCCGAAGTGCTGGATGAGAACGATCGCATGGAGGCCGAAGGAAAGCTGCCGGCCCAGTATGAAAACGTGTTGCTCGGTATCACCAAGGCTTCGTTGTCGACCGACTCGTTCATCTCCGCGGCATCCTTCCAGGAAACGACGCGCGTGTTGACCGAGGCGGCGATCATGGGTAAGCGCGATGAGCTGCGTGGTCTGAAGGAAAACGTGATCGTCGGTCGTCTGATTCCTGCTGGTACGGGTCTCGCTTACCATCGCAGCCGTAAGGCGCAGGAGCAAGGTGTCGATCTCGGTGCCGAGCACGCTTGGGCACCGGTCGAAGTTGTGACGGAAACACAGCAGGACATCGAGGCCAGTTGACTTTTTCTGTCGTCTCGGAATAAACTCCGGCCTCTTTTTGTGGACTGACCAATCGTAGTCAGTCGCAGCCGGAATAATCCGCCCGAGGCGGCCCGTGGTGGGCTGCCTCGGTTTTTTGGGAAATTCTTAAGCTATGCCAACAATCAATCAGCTTGTCCGCAAGCCGCGCCAGATGGAAGCTTCGAAGAGCAAGGTTCCTGCACTGGAAGCTTGTCCTCAGAAGCGTGGTGTGTGCACCCGCGTCTATACCACGACCCCGAAGAAGCCGAACTCGGCGCTGCGTAAGGTCGCCAAGGTTCGCCTGACCAACGGTTTCGAGGTGATCTCGTACATCGGTGGTGAGGGTCACAACCTGCAGGAGCACTCCGTGGTGCTGATCCGTGGCGGTCGTGTCAAGGACTTGCCGGGTGTGCGTTACCACATTGTTCGCGGCTCCCTCGACTTGCAGGGCGTCAAGGATCGTAAGCAGTCGCGCTCTAAGTACGGCGCGAAGCGTCCGAAGAAAGCCTGATTGTTAGCTCAAGAAATTTAGCGAGAGGTTGTCATGCCGCGTCGTCGTGAAGTACCCAAGCGCGAAGTCCTGCCGGATCCCAAGTTCGGTAACCAGGATGTTTCGAAATTCATTAACGTGATCATGCAGTCGGGCAAGAAGTCCGTTGCCGAGCGCATTGTCTATGGTGCGTTTGATCACATCACTTCCAAGTCCAGCAAGGACCCGCTGGAAGTTTTTGCGGCTGCTGTCGGCAACGTGAAGCCGGTGGTCGAGGTCAAGAGCCGCCGTGTGGGTGGTGCCAACTACCAGGTGCCGGTTGAAGTCCGTCCGTCGCGTCGTATGGCGCTGTCGATGCGCTGGCTCCGTGAGGCTGCGCGTAAGCGTGCCGAGAAGTCGATGGCTCAGCGTCTGGCTGGCGAGTTGCTTGAGGCGGCCGAAGGGCGTGGCGCTGCCATGAAGAAGCGTGAAGAAGTTCACCGCATGGCTGAAGCCAACAAGGCGTTCTCGCACTTCCGCTTCTGATTTTGATCGGTAGCGGTGACTCGGGCCCTGTATAGGGCTCGATTGTTTTCTAACGCAAGAAATTCGTTGATCGCGTCAAAAACGCGCATAACAGAAGGCAGGTAAAACGTGGCTCGCAAGACACCCATCGAGCGTTACCGCAATATCGGTATCTCCGCTCACATCGACGCCGGCAAGACGACTACGACCGAGCGTATCCTCTTCTACACCGGCGTGAGCCATAAGCTCGGTGAGGTGCATGATGGTGCCGCGACCACCGACTGGATGGTGCAGGAGCAGGAGCGCGGCATCACCATTACGTCGGCGGCCGTAACCTGCTTCTGGAAGGGTATGGATCAGTCCTTCCCTGAGCATCGTTTCAACATCATCGACACCCCGGGACACGTTGACTTCACGATTGAAGTTGAGCGTTCGATGCGTGTGCTTGATGGCGCGTGCATGGTTTATTGCGCCGTGGGTGGTGTTCAGCCGCAGTCCGAAACCGTGTGGCGTCAAGCGACCAAGTACAAGGTGCCGCGTCTTGCCTTCGTGAACAAGATGGACCGTTCAGGTGCCAACTTCTTCAAGGTCGTAGAGCAGCTGAAGACGCGATTGAAGGCTAATCCGGTTCCGGTGGTCGTACCCATTGGCGCTGAAGATTCGTTCAAGGGCGTCGTTGATCTGCTGAAGATGAAGGCGATCATCTGGGATGAAGCGTCCCAGGGCATGAAGTTCGAATACCACGATATTCCGGCCGAGCTGGTTGGTGTTGCTGAGGAATGGCGCGCCAACATGATTGAGGCTGCCGCTGAGGCCAGCGAAGAGCTGATGAACAAGTACCTCGAGGAAGGCGAGCTTTCCGAGGAAGAGGTCGTCGCGGGTCTGCGTGCGCGTACCCTTGCATGCGAGATTCAACCGATGCTGTGCGGCACCGCTTTCAAGAATAAGGGTGTGCAGCGCATGCTGGATGCCGTCATTCAGTACCTGCCTTCGCCGGTCGACATTCCGCCGGTTGCTGGCGTGGATGACGATGAAAAGGAAGTGGTTCGTTACGCCAAGGATGATGAGAAGTTCTCGGCGCTTGCGTTCAAGCTGATGACTGACCCGTTCGTTGGTCAGTTGACCTTCATTCGGGTGTATTCAGGTGTTCTCGAGTCGGGTTCGACTGTGCTGAATTCGGTCAAGGGCAAGAAGGAACGCATCGGTCGCATTCTGCAGATGCACGCGAATGATCGTGAAGAGATCAAGGAAGTTCTGGCAGGTGACATCGCTGCAGTTGTTGGTCTGAAGGATGTGACGACCGGTGAAACCCTGTGCGATATCACTGCGCCGGTGATTCTCGAGCGCATGGTCTTCCCGGATCCGGTGATTCACGTTGCTGTTGAGCCGAAGACCAAGGGCGATCAGGAAAAGATGGGTCTGGCGCTGGGTCGTCTGGCTGCGGAAGATCCGTCCTTCCGTGTGCGTACCGACGAAGAGTCCGGTCAGACCATCATCTCGGGTATGGGCGAGTTGCACCTTGAGATCATCGTTGACCGCATGAAGCGCGAATTCAACGTTGAGGCCAATGTTGGTGCGCCGCAGGTGGCTTATCGCGAAACCATCCGCAAGGCTGCGAACGACGTCGAAGGCAAGTTCGTCAAGCAGTCCGGTGGTCGTGGTCAGTATGGTCACGTGGTCATCAACCTCGAGCCGGCTGAGCAGGGTAAGGGCTACGAGTTCGTCGATGCGGTCAAGGGGGGCGTGGTTCCCCGTGAGTACATCCCGGCGGTGGATAAGGGCATCCAGGAAACCCTCAACAACGGCATTCTCGCAGGGTTCCCTGTGGTCGATGTCAAGGTGACCTTGCACTTCGGTTCCTACCACGATGTGGACTCGAACGAGAACGCGTTCAAGATGGCTGGCTCGATGGCGTTCAAGGAAGCGATGCGCCGCGCCAGTCCGGTGCTGCTTGAGCCTATGATGGCTGTTGTCGTCGAGACGCCCGAGGACTACATGGGCAACGTCATGGGTGACCTGTCGGGTCGTCGTGGCATCGTCCAAGGTATGGATGACATTCCTGGTGGCATGAAGGAAGTCAAAGCTGAAGTGCCGCTGGCTGAAATGTTCGGCTACGCTACGCAGCTGCGCTCGCTGACCCAGGGCCGTGCAACGTACTCGATGGAGTTCAAGCACTATGCTGAAGCTCCGAAGAGCGTCGCCGAAGCCGTCATCAGCAGCCGTAAGTAATCAATACACTCAACTAAAGGACTCACGAATATGGCAAAGGGTAAGTTCGAACGTACCAAGCCGCACGTGAACGTCGGCACGATTGGCCACGTTGACCACGGCAAGACCACGCTGACCGCGGCGATCACCACGATCCTGTCGAAGAAGTTTGGCGGTGAAGCCAAGGCCTACGATCAGATTGACG
>Ga0209066_10001830_pt1 | contig 27333 bp, 21 predicted proteins | sample All_14_2_FD_187198 | JGI IMG/M metagenome (GOLD analysis project Ga0209066, IMG submission 187198) | Freshwater microbial communities in response to fracking from Pennsylvania, USA - Allegheny Zone_MetaG_DW_15 (SPAdes) (version 2) ...
GCGGTGATGTTCCGGCTGACGCGGTGCGGTGACGCGGGTGACGCGCTCCATGGCGCGGTGCGGTGATGTTCCGGCTGACGCGGTGCGGTGACGCGGGTGACGCGCTCCATGGCGCGGTGCGGTGATGTTCCGGCTGACGCGGTGCGGTGACGCGGGTGACGCGCTCCATGGCGCGGTGCGGTGATGCTCCGGCTGACGCGGTGCGGTGACGCGGGTGACGCGCTCCATGGCGCGGTGCGGTGATGCTCCGGCTGACGCGGTGCGGGCGGAGGGTGGACAAGGGCCACCGACGCCCGAGCACTACGACAACCCGGTACGACTGATCAATCCCCAGGCAACCCCAGCAGACAGGACACCGCCCAGCAGCACCCACCTCATGACACACATCACGACAGCACGTCTGGCACTCAAGGCGCTTCGCGTGACGGAGTTTCGTTACAGCGTGCGCAGTCCTTCCCTCTTCCAGTGAAGACATGCAGTCGAGATAGAGGAGCGTGGCGGATGCCGGCACGGCGCACTGACGGGTGGAGCGAGAGCGTTCCGCGACCGGATGGGACCTACGAGCGAAGGTGCCGTTGGTGCGGTGAGGTGTTCTCCGCGACGCGTCGTGACGCGCAGCTGTGCTCGCCCAAGTGTCGCAGTGGTGCGTCACGACATGACGCGCTTCACGCTGACGCGGCCGCTCGAGCAACCGCGTCACGATGCCGCACCTGTGGTGAACCGATCGATGACGCGCCTCGCGGAGCGGGCTTCTGCAGCGATTCATGCCGACAGCGGATGAACCGCCTACGGCGTCTCGAGCGGAGTGCGTTCGAGACGACCGCCGTGACGCGGCGGGTGCGGGTGTGCGGTGGCCCCTCATGCTCGAACGTCTTCGCCATCGAGTCGCGCTCGGGCAGACCGCGCGAGTACTGCAGCACGCGGTGCCGTGTGGCGCGTCACCGTGCCGACGCCGCGTCGAGGAAGGCAACGCCGTGATCTCGATGCGCATCCTGAACCCGACGACGGCCGGCGGCATGATCGCTTACCTCACCGAGACGATCACGGTCGAAGGGACGAGCGTGGGTGACGATCGGCTCTCGCCGCTGACTCGCTACTTCACTTCCCCTGGCAACCCTCCCGGCCGCTGGGTCGGCGCCGGCGTCGCAGCACTCGGGCTCACTGCCGACTGGACCGTTTCTGAGGCGGCGATGGAACGGCTGTTTCAGGACGGCACGCATCCGGTGTCCGGGGCCGCTCTCACCTCGCACGAGTACACCAAGCATGTGCCGCTCGAGGAGCGCATCGCGAAGGAGACCGCGGCACTGCCCAGCACTCTGACCCTCGCCGAGCGTGCCGAGGCGGTCGCGGCGATCCGGGCGGAGCAGACCGAGAAGCGACAGCGACCGTCGGTGTCGGGGTTCGAGATGGTGTTCTCTCCCCCGAAGTCATTCTCGGTCGCGTGGGGGTTGGGCGATGTGGCGATGAAGGAGCGTCTTGCGGCAGCGCACGAGGCGGCGCTGCAGCAGACGTTGGAGGTGATGGAGGAGAAGTACCTGCGCACCCGCGCCGGTTCCGCCGGCGTCGCACAGCTGACCACGCGCGGCGCGGTGGCGGCGAAGTTCGACCACTGGAACTCCCGAGCGTTGGACCCGCACCTGCACACCCATGTGCTGATCGCTAACCGGGTGCAGGGCGTCGACGGCAAGTGGCGCACGATCGACTCGCGTGGTGCTCTCGCTCCCGCGGTGGTCACCTTGTCGGAGACCTACACGACCCTGCTGATGGATGCCGTCACGAGAGACCTTGGCTGGGAGTGGGTCAACACCACACCTGAGGCGGTGGCGAAGAATTGGAAGTGGGAGCTCGACGGGGTACCGGCCGAACTCGTGTCGGGCTTCTCGCAACGCTCGACCGCGTTGGTGGCCGACAAGGACGCTTTGGTGGAGCAGTTCGTGCGTGATCGCGGCCGGCAGCCGACGTCGGCCGAGGTGCTGCGGATGCGGGAGATGGCTCGCCGCAACACCGCACCGAAGAAGCAGGTGCTGTCCCTTTCGGCGCTCACTGATCTGTGGGCGACCCGAGCGGCGCAGCTGGTGCCGGCGTCGAAGGCCGGATGGCTGGCGCGGCTCTCCAGTGCCGCGGCCGCCGTCGATTCGATGAGGCGCAAGACGCTGTGGCGCGCGGACGACATCTCTGCTGCTCGCGTGCAGCAGCTGGCCGATCAGGTGTTGGCAACGCTCAGCGCGGAGCGTTCGACGTGGCGGCGCCACAACGCCGCGGCCGAAGTGCAGCGGCTGCTGAAGGGCGACCGGTTCGCCTCACCTGCGGATCGGCAACGGCTGGTGGATCTCACCGTCGAGCAGATCGTTGACGGCGCGGTGCCGCTGACTCCTCCTGCCCGGTTCTCGGCGCCCGTGCAGTTCCAAACTCCCGATGGGCGCAGCGCGTTCACGCCGGCGGCGGCCGCGGTGTTTACGACCGCTGATGTGCTGGCTGCTGAGACCCGACTGCTCGCTGCGACGGTCGAGGCCGACACCACCCCCACCGTGCCGGAGCACATCATCGATGCGGTGCTCGAGGCGCACGGGCAGCTCGACGCTGGCCAAGCCGCGGCCGCCGTCGCTGTCGCCTCCGCACACCGTCCGTTGGACGTCCTTGTGGGGCCGGCCGGCACCGGCAAGACCACCACCCTGCGCGCCGTTCGTGAAGCCTGGGAGCAAGTGCACGGTGCCGGGTCGATCGTGGGCCTTGCCCCGTCGGCGGTCGCCGCCGACATCCTCGGCGAGTCGATCGGGATCTCCACCGAAAACACCGCGAAGTGGCTGTTCGAATACGACCGCAACCCTGAGCAGTGGTCCTTCCGAGCTGGCCAACTGGTGATCGTGGACGAGGCGGGCCTGTGCGGGACGCTCGCCCTGGACCGGCTGCGCGAACAGGCAGAAGCCGCCGGCGCGAAGCTGCTGCTGGTCGGTGACCCGCACCAGTTGACGGCGATCGACGCGGGAGGCGCGTTCGGAATGCTCGTGCGCGAGCTCGGCGACGACGCCGCCACACTGGAATCGGTGTGGCGATTCCGCAATCAGTGGGAGGCAACTGCATCCTTGAAGCTTCGGCACGGGAACCCTGCCGCGCTGAACGCCTACGACGAGCACGAACGGCTCCACTACGGCGACGAGAACGAGATCCTCGCCGGCGTGTTCGATGCGTGGACCGCCGACGAGCAGGCGGGCTTCCAGTCGTTGCTGATCGCTGACGCCGGCGACACGGTGGCTGAGCTCAACAGTCGGGCGCAGCTGTGGCGCATCGAGCACGGCCAGGTCGACATGACGAACAGCGCGCCCGCTCGCGGCGAGCAGCGTGTCGGCCGCGGCGATCGCGTCATCACTCGAGTGAACGATCGGCGGCTGATCAGCAGTCAGGGCCGGTTCGTGAAGAACGGGCAACGGTGGACCGTGCTCACGTGCTTTGCCGACGGCAGTGTCGTCCTTGTCTCTCCCGAGGATGGCGACACACTCACCGTCGGCGCCGACTACGCCACTAGCAGTGTCGAGCTCGCCTACGCCGTCACCACGCACCGCGCCCAAGGCGCCACCGTCGACACCGCCCATACCGTGCTCACCTCCGCCGGCAGCCGGGAAGCGACCTACGTGGCCATGACCCGAGGGCGTGACGCCAACCACGCGTGGGTGATCGTCGAGGAGCCAGACGGCGATGACCCCACCTTCAGCGCACCGAAGACGGGGCGGGAACTGCTGGAGAGCATCATCGGCACCTCCAGCGCCGAACAGTCCGCCCACGAGACTCGTGCAAGCGCCACCCGGTCCGCCTTCACTATTCAGCGGTTGGCGCACGAGTACGAGACCCTCGCCGCGGCCGCATCCTCCGCCCGGTGGAAGACCGTCCTCGAACGCGACCTCACCGGAGACGCAATCGAAGCCGTCACGACGTCAACCGCGTGGGATGCCCTGTCAGCGTCGTTGCGCGAGCTCGACGCCAAAGGCATCGACGTCGAAGCCGCTCTGCCGCAACTCGTCGCCTCACGACCATTCCAGGCAGGAGACGATCCGGCGGCGGTGCTTCACTTCCGCCTCGAGCAGTGGGCGGAAGGCCAACGACCGCGACGACTGCCGGAGCGCATCGTCGGCATCATCCCGCGCGCGGACTACACGGCGGCCGGCCCCGACATGCGGGTAGCTCTCGATGAACGCGAGACTGCGATGCTCGAGCGCGCTGGCGGGCTACTCGACGCGGCAATCGCGGGCAAGGCGGCGTGGCTGAGCAAGCTCCCGACCGACGCCATCGACGAGCACCGCGAACGGCTCCTGACGGTAGCCGCTTACCGCGACCGGTACGGGGTTGCAGACCGTGACCCGCGGCCCCTCGGAGGCCCGCCCGCTAGTAGTGCGAACGCGCGCGCCGACTGGCGCATCGCTCGAGCGGCCCTGCGGTCACTTGTCGACGAACGCACGGCGACGTCGACGGGCGCCCCCGAGTCGACCGGTGGCCCGGCGCAGGTTCGCAGTCTCTGAGCTGGCATGGCGAAGGGCCTCCCGCTACGCAGCGGAAGGCCCTGGCCTGCTTGAGTGGTATCGGGATCTACAGGGACCGCGCTGATGGCCCGTCCGTGCCAGTTCCGTCGTGCTGTTCCAGTCGTTCCCGTCGGCGCTGCTGGAGCTCGTCGACGGGCGGCGCTACGACGTCGTGCTCGACGCGCACCACCGCCTCGTCGATCGGGTTCGCGGCCTGCTGTTCGTTCTCACCGCTCATCGCAGTCGCAAGCTCCTCCAGCCGGGTGCTCTTCTTCTCGTACTCTGCCTGCTTCGCCCACGACGCTTCAGCCATCACCTTCAGCTCTTCCACCTGACCAGCGAGAGAGGTGCGTTCCTGCACCCAGCTCTGAATGGCCTCGTCCAGGCCCGCCACTCGAGTCTCGAACCGTTGCGCGAACGATGACCCATCCATCGTCGCCAGCTCCGACTCCAGGAACTCGAACCCCACCGAGGGCAGACCGTCGACGTTCATCCGGATGATGCGGTCGGAGGGCTTGGCGTCGTTGTAGCGGACGCCGGCGACGAACGTCACCTCCCCCACCTTCATCTCCAGCCGGAACAGGGGCGAGGGCTGCTGCATGTGCCGATACAGGTACAACCCGGGCGTGGCAAGCAGCCTCGCCACGCGATGCTTCACCGCCTCCCCGAACTCGGCCCGACTGCTGTGCCTGCCCACCCCTGGCTGGTGGGCGTCGCTGGCTTCGGCGTAGAACGCATCGCCCTTCGTCGTCACCCGCGCGGACAGATGCTGGTGCGCGGTCACCAGATCTCGGTCGATGTTCTCCATCCGCGTTTGGGCCACTTGGAGACGAGAGCGGGCGGCGCTGATGCCGCGTGCCCACGCCCGTTGCGAGCGACGCAGCTTCGACACGTCCGCATCCAGCTGCGCTTTCTCCAGAATGCGCATGTCGCCGGCGGCGATCGCGGTGATCTCCGCGTAGCTCAAAACCGATTCGGAGATGTCTTCCACCTCGCGAACGTCGAGCTTGCCGGACAGCACCTGGTCGATGAACTTCGCCTTCCGCATCACCGTCTGCCACATGTAGGCGTCGAAGCTGCCCTCGGTGACATAGCGGAAGATTGACACCTCGTCGTTCTGGTTGCCCTGCCGGATGATGCGGCCTTCACGTTGGGTGACGTCGGCTGGACGCCAGGGGCAGTCGAGGTGATGCAGGGCAACGGCACGAGTTTGGATGTTGGTGCCGGTGCCCATCTTCTCGGTCGAGCCGATGATGACCGACACGCGGCCGTCCCGGCAGGCGGCGAACAGTTTCGCCTTCTCGTCGTCACCGGATGCTTCGTGGATGAACCGGATCTGCTCGCGCGGCATCCCCTTGGCAACGAGCGCATCGCGCAGCCCGTCGTAGGCGTTCCACGATGCTGACGGGGTGCCGCGGTCTGCGAACACGATCTGCAACGCACCCGGCCGATCAGAGTCTTCCCCGAGCGCGTCGGTGTAGGTGCGATTCTTCGTGGTGTCCCACACCTGGAAGATGGTCTCGGCGGCCTTCTCGATCTTCGTCGCCTCCCCCAGCTCCGGGGTGAATTCTTCATCTGCCAGGCGGGCATCCATCGCGTAGGTGCGACCATCCGAACTGATCTTCAGCATGTTGTCTTCGGTCGGGTCAACCATGCGCGTCTTCACCGCCTCGGCCCGTTCGATGAGTTCCGAGATCAGCTCCTCCTGGTGCGCGGTGGCCTTCACCGAGAGCACTTCCGGTTCGCGCTGACCGTCGGCACGCTCTCTCTTCAGCGGCACGGGCAGGTTCAGGTCTTCGGCTGTCTTCACGTCGGCCGAGGTGTGCCACATGCGCAGCAGTTCCGGCAGGTTGCGGAACTTCGCAGTCCGCGTCTTCACTTCGAACTTCGACGTGCCCGACATTTCGATCGCGGTGACCTGTTCGGTGAACTGCGAACACCAGTCGTCGGCCGACAGGATGCCGGCACGCTCCAACAGGTCCGGTCGCAGGTAGCGCTGCATGACGTACATCTCGATCATCGAGTTCGCCACCGGAGTGGCGGTGGCCAACGTGCACACCCGATCGCGGCCGGCGATCTCCCGCAGGTACCACAGCTTCGCCTCCAGGTCGGAGGCCTTCTGCGAGGATCCCTTCTTCAGATCATCGACGCTGGTTTGCACGGCGAGGTTCTTGTACCCGTGCGCTTCGTCGACGACGAGATAGTCGATGCCGGCTCTCTCGAACGTGATCCCGTCGTCGTGCGGTGAGTCCAGCAGCTTCTTCAGCGTCTCCTCTGCTGTGAGGATGTCCTTCTCGATTTGCTTCACCGACTTGCTCGACAGCGCCGAACCCTTCATCGCCTCCAGGTACGAGCGCAGGTCATCCAGCTTGCGTTCGATGAACGCACTCTGCGTGTCGGCCGACAGGGGAATGCGGGCGAACGCGGTCTGCGTCATGATCACCGCATCCCACGACCCCATCGCAGCCTGCGCGACGAACAGCTTCCGGCCGTCCCGGTCACCCTTGCGGGCGAGCTCGTTGCTGCCGGCCGACAGCACTTGTGCGCGCGGGTAGATCTGCTTGAACTCGCGAGTGAACTGCTCGAGCATGTTGTTCGGCACCACCACCAGCGGTTTGGCCACCAACCCCAGCCGCTTCATCTCCATGATGCCCATCACCATCTCGGCGGTCTTGCCGGCGCCGACCTCATGGAAGAGCCCGGTGGAGGGTTCTGCGATCATCCGCGCCACCGCCGCATGCTGGTGCGGGCGCGGGGTGAAGCTTGCCGCACGGCCGGGAAGGGTGAGCTCAACGCCGTCGTAGGAGCGCAGCACGATGCCGTTGAACAGGTCGTTGTAGCGGGTTTGGAGCATGTCGGCGCGTTCGGCGTCCTTCCACAGCCAGTCCGCGAAGTGGTCGGCGACGTCGGCCGCTTTCTCCTCCAACGCTTGGGTGGCTTCCATGTCGATCACCTTCACCTGGGTGTCGCCGTGGTCGATGGTGCGCTCCACCTTCAGCTTCTCCGCGTTGAGCACCTTCGTCAGCACCTGGTGCACGCTGGTGGACTCGGTGCCGAACTGGGTCTCCACCGAGTAGTCGACCTTGCCGCGAATGCGGATGCGCCACTTGCCGCCGATGCGTTCAGAGATGACGTCCTTACGGGTGATGGCTTGCAGCCACTCGTTGATCGTCTTCTCCGGCACCCACGACGCGCTGGGCTTCACGTCGATGTCTTCCGGACCCAACTCCGGAGGGATCACCGCCTCCAGCGCCGCGAGGTTCCGCACCAGTGTCGGGTCCTCGGCGAGCTTCTCGCGCGCCAGCCGCGCTCGAGCGCGCACGTCGCCCGACAGGTATTCGGCAGCCGGCACCAGCTGACCATCCTTCGCCGGGTCAGGGAACGTGAACGGCGTCACCAGCTCAACCGCGGCCGCCTCATCGACACCGAGCAACTCAGCCACCAACGGCACGCTCACACGGCCCTCACGGTCCATGCTGACCGCCACCGCATCCTCGGGCGAGTCCACACTGGTCACCTCGTCGACGAAGCCGATGACGCGCTTGGTGAAGATGTCCGCCTTGCGGGCGCGGCCGGAATCCTCATCGAAGATCTCCAACGCAGCCACGACCGCGAAATGCGGGTCACGTCGTAACTCGATAAGCGCCCGCGGATACTTCCGCCGAACGATCTCATCGCCGTCCTCGTCGAACTTGCCCGTGCCGCGTGTCTCGACCCGGTTGATGGGGCCATGCACGCGCACATAGTCGTCGTAGGCGGTGTTCAATGTTGCCCGCAGCTCCGCCAGCAGGTCGCCGTCGTGCGAGGACCGCGACTCCGCCTCCAGCACCGCCACAGCCGCATCCCGCAGGCCGATGAGCATGCGCAGTTCCGAAGCGACCGATGCCGGCAGGCGCACCTCGACGCGACCGTCGATACCCTGGGCGACGATCTGACCCATCGAGTCCACCAGCAGGCTCCCCACCACGCCGCCAGGCTTCTGCGCGATGCGCGCCGCCGGCCGGTCGGTGACCATCTGCCCCTCGGCCGCCCACCCGCGACCCGCACGCCGTGCGCGGGTGGCAACATCGATCGCCGCCGCACGGAATGCGGTCGCGATCACGTCGTGGCCACCATCCGGCGGCAGCACGGTCGGCTCGAACCCGAACCGTCCCTGACGCGACGCCAAAGTGCCCACCACCTGCGAAGGTGTGGCGTGGATGTAGTCGCTCACGCGGACGGTGTTGCCGTCGATCAGTCGATCGGAAGAGGTCAGCCAGTCCGTCCGGGACTGCGTGTTCTCCCCCGGCAGGTGCCGGCGGAACATCACCAGGTCGGTGACGGCATCGGTGCCGGCCACGTCATCGTGGGCGCCGGCCGGCAGTCGCACGGCGCCGAGGAACTCACCGAGCTCCGCCATCCGCTGGCGGGCGGTGTCGTCTTTCGAGTCCAACGTGAAGCGGCTCGTGAGTACCGCGACGATGCCGCCCGGCTTGGTCATGGCCAACGACTTCACGATGAAGTGGTTGTGCATCGACAGCTTCTCAGCGTTGTATGCCGGGTCGTACAGGGTCGCGTTGGAGAACGGCACGTTGCCGACCACCGCGTCGAACCCGTCGCCGGTCAGCTGCGTGTCAGCGAACGACTCGATGCGGATCTGCGCTTGCGGATACACCAGCTGGCTGATGCGCGCCGTCGTCGGGTCCACCTCGACCCCGACCATCTGCACGCCGGCAGGGGCGGTGCCGATGAAGTTGCCCGAGCCGCTTCCGGGCTCCAGCACTTCACCGGTGGTGAAGCCGCTCTCCGCCAGGGCTTCCCAGATGCCGTGAGCGAAGTCGCGGGAGGTGTAGTGGGCGTTCAACACTGTCCGCCGTGCTGCCGCCCACTCCCCCTCGGTCCACAGCGCCTTCAGCTGTGCGCGCTCCTCGGCGTAGCGGGTGTCGTCTTCGTCGAACAGTTCCGGAGTGGCACCCCACCCCGGCCAGCGGGCTAGAAGACGCCGCTCTTCTTCGGTCGGCGCTCGAGACTTAAGAACCAGCTGCTGGAGCACACGTCCTGCAGATACTCCCAACTGAACGCGCGCTCGTCCTCGCACAGTCGGACCATCCGCCACAGCACGCGCAACTGCATCGGATTCATCGGCCAGGAAAGCCCCTGCGCTTTCGCCACCGGCTCCAACACCTTCGACAGCGCCACCGCCACCTCCGGCGCCTTCCGAAGTGACTGCTCCTGCTCCTTCGTCAGCCAGAACAGGGTCAGCGACCGGTACTCGCTGGAGAACGCCAGCTCGTCCATCTGCTCCGAGTCCTCCACGTACTCCAGCAGCTCCAGAGCGATCGGGCTCGACATGATCGGCGCGTTCCTCGCGTGCCGATACAGCAGCTGGAACGCCTCCAGCGCGGTCGGCCTCGCGGTCAGAAAGTAGTTGCGCTCCGCTTTCGTGGTCCAATACCCAAGTTCGGAGTATTCCGCTGTCTGCTCCGCGGCCGCGATCTCGTTCGCCACCATCCTGTCGTTCGTGAACAACCCCATCCGCTTCAGATACGGGTCGTCGGCCGCCACCGTTCGACGGTTCAGGTCGATCTCCACCTGACGCACCCGCTGCGGGTCCGGACTGAACTGATCGCTCATCGACATTCCTCTCCTCATCGCCGGCGAACGCTGGCGCTACATCGTCGGGGACGGAATCCTCGAGTCCCCACAGGTCGAAAGACAACTGCATGTCACCGACATTCGAACCCCGCCTGCGAGCCATCGAAGCACTCCTCCACGTAGATGTGGAGGCTCACGACGTGTGAGCCTCCGTCTACAGGGAGATGCCAATGCATGCGCACGGAGCGAGTTTGCCGTGGAAGGCGTGACGGCGCGGAAGCTCAGCTCAGGCGCACGAAGCGGCACTCGCTGCACATCCAGGCATCGCTGCGCGCATTGAGCTCCAACGGAGTCAGGCAATTCGGGCAGTTCGGCACGCCAAGGCCGTCTAGGTCATCCACGGCAGGAGGTTAGCCACCTCGAACGTGGTCAGCTGGCGGACTCCACAACCAGCTTCCTAGACGAGTCGAAACCGAGCTATCGAGTGCGCCGCTTTGTTCAGAAGGTGACGACTATCGGGTCACCGACGCGCGGGAAGATGATCGCGTTCTCCACCTTCAGGGGGTCCTTGCTCAGCCCGCATGAGAACGTGCCTCCATCAAAGCGTCCAGTGACATCCGACGCGATCGCATTATCGACGGTGTCGGTCACGGTCGGATTCTCGAACGCGCCCGAGTAGTTGTCCTCGAGGTGCGCGATGCACACCTGTTCCGGCGACCCGGGCTTGCCCACGGCCAGCCAGATGCCGAAGCCGACCAGCGGAAGCACAATGACTCCGAGGCACCCAATGCCAGTCAAGCTCAGGCCACCTCGGGGCCTGGCCGTAGCTTGCGCGTGCCCACCTCCCGGATCCGCCGGACGCGCCGCCGGTCGGGGGTCGTATGCCGGGTCGGGGGCGCTCATACGGTCTCCACCACGACGGTCGCAACGATCACCGCGAGGGCTGTGTGGGTACTGATCGTCACAATGCGGCACGGCGGGTAGCTTGCAAGGGCCTGCTGAATCGTCGCCCCGAGCTGCTGCGGGGTGCCGGCCGGATGGACGACCGTCACGATGTCCTGCTGCGCGATCAGCGGCATGCCTGGCCTTCCTCGGTATCCCCCGGAATGGATGCGGCGAGTCTACAGAGGCGAGACGACATCTGCTCACCCTTTGGCTCTGCTCATGCCGACCTGGTGTTCGCCGGACGGCGCGCACCTCGCTAGGGCGACCTTTTCGCAGACGAACTCTCCGCGAACGTCGTGGATGCTTCGGGCTCCCAACCGCTCGCGCGGTCGCTTCATGCAACTCGTCACAAGCCCCACCGCAAACGCAAGAACCACGCCTTCTAGGAGCACTGCTCGAAGGCCGAGTCGAACGCGCCAGACCAGATGGTCAAGAGAGATTCGTATTGCGCCTGCTCGCAAATTGTTCGTGACGTGATCGTCGATGACTGGACTCGACTCACCGTCCTGTTTTCGTTCAGAAGGGTTGCCCAACCGCCTTCGTCCTGAAGCACATACGCCGTCGTTGTGTCGTCCGCCGTGACAACCTTCTCAAGCGGAAGCCACATCTGACCCGGGACCACAAAGATGACCGCCACCGCGATCAGAGGAAGGGCGACAACATGCCACGTGCGACCGATCGGGCGACTGTCCGCGAACTGCAATCGGGTTCGAATCGATGCGTGCAAAGCCGCGCCGGCACGTAGTGCCCTCGCAACACCCAGGACGTAAATGACAGCGGCTCCGAGCGCGAAGCCGCCCCCAAGCAGGAGCACTGTATAGATGGTTCCCGGCCACGGGCCGAGCAACAGATATGCGAACACGAGCACGACGATCGAAGTGATCCAAAGGCCACGTCCGGGCGAGGTTTTCCCGACGAGTTCGCGGGCCAGAGCCACGTCGAAGATCAACGGCTGCAGCGCGACCCACCCCAGTGCCGGAATTAGGGGCAAGAGAGTGCCGAGTAGCAGTGTCTGCAAATCGAGCGTCTCAACGAGGACTTTCATCATCACAGGGTCACCGCCTGAGTAGAGAAGTATGCGCAGCGCCCCTGTGACCATTGGGAGTACTGCTACCGCAACTCCAACGCTCAGCCACCGCAGCCGGCGACTTGGTGCACTTGTCTGCGATGACTGCAGAGAATTGCTCACCGGGTCAGGCTAGCCTGACGAACGGACATCTGATCCAGAACGAAGTGTCAGGCATCAGGCCCGACCGTCTGCAGGCGCCCACTCGATTCATCGACTGCACGAATTCTCGGATCTAGCGAAGGCCGGACCGAGTTTCATAACGGTCGTCAATTGAGACCCCTCGGCGCTAGCGGCCAGATGCCACCCGAAGCGGCATCAGTCCCAGAAAAGTTCCCTGAACGGTCAGCAGTGCCAAGACAACCGAACGAGAGGTCTAGGTCGGCCGCCTTGAGTCTCCCGGAACGAGGTCTGGAGGATGAATGCTCCTTGACTGATCCGCGGGGCAGTGAATCTTGCTCTGAGTCGTACTCAGCGCGGCAAGTCGTTCGCCGAACATACGGTGCGCCCAACCGAACTCTTCGTACGCCAGGGGGTCCGTGAGATAAGCGGTGACTCGTCCGAGCAATGCACAGATCCAATCGGCGCACTGCAAGGTTGGATACAGATGGCTTTCGACCTGCAATGGTGGCTCCATTAGGTGGTGGCCATCTCTTGAGCCATAGAGGAAACCGCTCGCTGAAGCGAGTGCTTCCTGTCTGGAATGGTCGTCAACCTCGTCAAGGATCATGACTGTCGATCCTCGCCTGCGGTCGGCCCAGCCAAGTCGCTTGATCGACTGAATCATCACGTGGTCGTATCGGTCACGAGTTCGCTCGCCGCCTCCATTTGGGCCGACCGGCTTCACCTGACCGTAGAAGAACACCCGTCCGCCGTCCGTTGAGATACGACTCAGGATGCGCTTGATCGCCTTCGCGACCTCTGGATACCTGTCGATGTTCGCGGTTGTGAGTAGGGCTGACCCTTTCTTTTCCCAGCGACCCGGATGGACACCCGACTGAGCGATCTCCCACTCGAGAAGATCACACTTCAATGACTGGAAGAAGGCCCCAAAATCTCGAACCCTCTCGGCGGGTAGCGAATACCCGCCGAAGCCGAAGACCGGATGTGTCTTGAAGCGAGAGTCGCTCCTGGAAACGAACGGCCCAATATGGCCGAACTCGTCTAGATATACGACGCGCACTCAAGCTCCCGATAAACACGAGCGCCCACGCTTTCGCGTGGGCCTCGGAAGTGGGGCGCCGGTGTACGACGCGTCCGACTCAATGAAATCACATCATGCGTCAGAAGTCACCTCTCGACTAGGAGCCGACTCCAGGCCAGCTTCACGGGGAGGTACAGCTCTCACAAACGATCGTCTAACGAGACCCGCAGCTAACCCGACGACACGCCCGGGGTTCGAGTCTCAGAAGGCTCTCTCGAAACCCGAGCACTTGAGAGACGACTTGTTAGCCTCAGCCGGGTGACGACCTTCGCCTACATCCGCACTAGCACCACCGAACAGAACGCTGCGCTGCAGCGCGACGCGATCGCGGCCGTGGGAATCCCCGAGAAGTACGTCTACGCTGACGAGGGCGTCTCCGGCTCGGTCGCCAGCCGGCCGCGCCTCGACGCGCTGCTCGACCGACTCGACGATGGAGACGAGGTGGTCGTGTGGAAACTCGATCGACTCGGCCGAAACACGCGCAACGTGCTCGAACTCATCGAGACCATCAGGGGCAAGGGCGCGACGTTCCGTTCGCTCACCGAGGGGATCAGCACGGCTGGCCCGATGGGGGAGGCGATGCTGACGATCATGACCGCGTTCGCGCAGCTCGAGCGCGACACCCTCATCGAGCGCACCCGCGCCGGGCTTGCGGCCGCGCGCGCTCAGGGCCGCGTCGGCGGGCGCCCTTCCAAGGTGGATGAGAAGACGCTCGAACGGATTCGGAAACTGAGTGCTAGTGGCGAGTACTCTCGGGCCGAGATCGCGGAGATGGTACAGATCAGCCGAGCAACCCTTTACAGAGCTCTCGCCTCAGTGGAATGACGTCCGTTCCCAGACGCTGCACATTCGGTCTCTGGCGCTTGCTTCTACCGGCCCACAGCGACCCGCTCACGTTAGGCTTCTTGATTCGCCACTAGCGACACACCCGCGGCAAGTCGCCGCACTGAGGCAGAATGGCAACATGAGCACGCTGAACACTCTCGGAGACATCGTCCGAGCGTCCATTGCTCTAGGAGTCGATCTCGACGCCCTGTCAGACCGCGAACTTGAGTTAGTCGAACTGCACCGAGCGGGGCCCACCTCTTGCGACGCTGCAGCTCTCCGCGAAGCTATCCAAGACGGCCATGACCCCCTCGGCGATGCTTATGCGGCCATCCTCAGCCCAGAGCAGCGCCGACCATTGGGCCAGACCTACACGCCAGCCCCAATCATCGACGCGATGCTTTCCTGGGCATCGCGACGCCCCGCGCCCGTGCGCGTGATCGACCCTGGAGCCGGCTCCGGCCGCTATTTGCTAGCAGCTGCTCGCGCCTTCCCGGATGCCTCACTGACCGCCCTAGAGATCGATCCGCTCTCTGCACTGATGTTGCGTGCGAACGTCGAGGCGGCAGGCCTCTCTCCTCGAGCGGAGATAGTCGTTGGTGACTACAGGTCGGCGAGCATCACCAAGGTAAGCGGACCCACGCTCTATATCGGGAACCCTCCCTACGTACGCCACCACCAGATCGAGCCTGCGTGGAAAGAGTGGCTCGCGGCGACCGCGCTGCGCCACGGCTTCAAGGCGAGCAAGCTCGCTGGACTTCACATCCACTTCTTCCTCGCAACTGCCGAACACGCCACCGACGGTGATTACGGCGCCTTCATAACGAGCTCGGAATGGCTCGATGTCAACTACGGCAGCCTACTTAGGGAGCTGTTGCTTCACGGCCTGGGCGGCACCGAGATCCACGTTCTGGACCCTGACGCAGCGCCCTTCGCCGACGCTACCACCACCGGCACGATAACCTGCTTCGAGATCGGATCGGCCGCTCCGTCTCTTCGATTGCGCCGCGTCGAGTCGGTGGAAGAGCTTGGCGGGCTTGGATTGGGGCCCGAAATCTCACGCTCTCGCCTGCTGGAGTCCAACCGATGGTCCGTCCTTATGCGAACCGCCGTCAACGTGCCATCTGGCCACATTGAGCTCGGAGACCTATGCAGAGTGCACCGAGGTACCGTTACGGGCGCGAACAGCGTCTGGGTCACTCGTGCCAGCGACGTCCGGCTCCCTGAGTCAGTACTCTTCCCCTCAGTCACCAAAGCATTTGAACTCTTCTCGGCAGGAGATCGCCTGACTGACACTGATCCCCTTCGGCGCGTCATTGATCTTCCGATCGAACTGGACACACTGTCGGCCGACGACCGCAAAGCCGTGGACCGCTTCCTTCGAGTGGCGAAATCGAAAGTCAAGAACGGCTACGTGGCGGCCAACAGGCGGGCGTGGTGGAGCGTTGGGCTCCGCGACGCGGCGCCGGTGTTGGCAACCTATATGGCGCGCCGTCCACCGGCCTTTGTGTTGAACGACGCAGGCGCCCGCCACATCAACATCGCTCACGGCTTGTACCCGCGGGAGCCCCTTTCAAGGGCCGTCCTCGAGCGCCTTGCTGAACACCTACGCACGGCGGTGACCCTTTCCCAGGGTCGTACGTACGCGGGGGGGCTCACAAAGTTCGAGCCGCGCGAGATGGAGCGACTAACGGTCCCGAGTCTGGACCAGCTGGCATCGGAAGTCGGTGCGTAGCGCCATGCCCGTATCGCGACCACAGTGGACCGAGGCGCAGCTTCGCTCGAACGCCGACATAGCAATCGAGATCTTCCGCGAAGAACGACTTATTGAGCCTCTCGAGAAGTACCTCGAGATCTTCGAGGACTACCGCACGGCGGTTGAAAACCTCATCGAGGGCACAGTCGATCTCTCACAGCTCTCGCAACATGCCGTAGAGGTCTTGACCGAAGAGCGCTCGCTAGTCGCGATCCGCTATCTCGCGTCACCCTTCATTTCCGAAGACGACCTCAAGGTTCTTGCTGACGCGTCCCTCGCACCAGGAAGACTACGATCTGACCCAGCGATGGCAAGCCGCATCGTCGACGCGGTGATGACCGCGCTTGATCGACGACGATTTCCGTGGATCGGCGAAGACAGGGAGCCGACGGATGCGGAACGAGAGAGTGCGATCGTCTCCACTACAGCGATCATCGCAACATCGAGAGCTCAGACTGCGCGACGTAGCACCTCAAAGAACGAGCAAGAGGATGCGGTGAAGGCTCGGCTGCTAGATGAGGGTTTCGTCGAAGTACCGACCCGGACGATTCTGAACTCTGCTTCTGCACCGGAGCCGGGCCAGTTCTGCGGCGAAACTCTTTTCGGCACTCGCAAGGCTGACGTTGTGATTCGACTCTGGGATGGGCGCACAATGCCCCTGGAGTGCAAGGTGAGCAACTCCTCCACCAACAGCGTCAAGCGCTTGAACAACGACGCCGCCGTGAAGGCGAAGACCTGGCTTCAGGAGTTCGGCGCAAACAACGTGGTTCCCGCAGCTATGCTCTCCGGCGTCTTCAAGGTTCACAACCTCGTCTCGGCGCAGAACGACGGCCTCGCCCTCTTCTGGGCTCACGACCTGAACTCATTCGTTGGGTTTATTGATTCCACTATGCAGCGCTGACGGATCGGCCACGCTGCGATGACCGCGGTGTAGTCCTCCGGTCAGGCGGTTCGTCTCATCCTGCGAACGACACCCCAAGACGTGGATCACTCGCTCCAAGATCGCCGAGCGCGCGTCCTCAGCTGAGTCACCTGAGCATCGCCGGTTCACCCACTTCCACTCACCGTCGTCGGTCAGGATGCACAGACGCGCGAGCGCCGCATAGCGCCCCGACTCAAGACGACGCACAGTGATCGAGTGAAGGGTGCCAAACCGGTCGCCGTAGTGATCTTGAATGAGTGGCCGTCCCATCCCGTCGACACTAGTTGGCTCACCAGTCGCCGTCTATGCGCGCGATCTTCCATCAGGCGATAGAAGGGGTGCATTGGGCATCCCCCGACGTAGAGGAGAATCTCATGGCTGATGTTGAGAGCCAACGGAGACAGATCACCGTGATGGGTCGACTTAAGCAGAAGCCGATCATCAAGACCGACAAGAACGACAAGCGCTACGCCCTGCTCGAGATCGCGGTCGACCAGTTCGACCCCGACACCGGCGAACAGCTCGACACCGAGTGGTACAACGTCCACGCCTACGGCGCCGTCACCCCAGACCGACTCGTCGCCCAGTACGACAAGGGGCACTCGGTGATCGCTGTCATCAACCAGACCCGCACCCCGGAGGCGATCAACGCCGACGAGTCGATTCACTACAACATCTACAACCGGCTCAAGGCGATCGGCCCGAACAGCTACCTCCAGGATGTGACGATCGGCAACTACCCAAAAGCTGACAGCCGGCTCGAGCAGCACGAGTCGGCACCCAGCGCCGAACGGATCACCGAGCGCACCACGTAGACGTCGCCCCACACGAAGACGGGGGCCATCCGTCAAGATGGCCCCCTTCTTCCACCTTCACACCTCGGGAGGCGGCTCCCCTGCACCTTCACGCAGCGGTCCGAGCCCCTCCACGTGTTCGGGGTAGAGCCACGTGAGGATCGCCTTCTTGTCGTCGAAGTAGCGGTAGATGAGCCCGATCGACATCCCCGCCTCTTTCGCGATCTGGTTGGTTGTGAAGCCGTCCCGACCGTGCTCGGCGATCATCGCGATCGCCGCCTTCTCGATCCTCGCCAGCGTGACTGCTGCCCGACGCTGCATCGGCGGGTGACGCAGTGCGCCGGGAGTCGTGCCGGTGACTGCTTTCTTCGGACTCACGTCTCTCACCTTGCCAGTTCACAGCCTCACCGCGGCGCTTCGCAACGCCCGCCCACCGTCGCATGGGCGGGACACGCGCCGTCCCTCAGAGTGATCGTGCGGGGCCTGCGGCCTGGCCGGCGGCGTCGTGCGCTTGAGCGCGCATTGATCGGAAGCGGGCGATCGTGTTGTAGCGGGACGGCCACGGGAAGGCGCTCTCCAGTGTGGCGTTGCCGCGCTGTTCCTCCGTCGACGTCGTGCGGGATGTCTCGTGGGATCCGGCCGCGTGTGCGACGGCCGCGAGCACGAGCTCCAGCTGGTCGCGGTTCAGGCCGGTCACGGCGTCGTGAAGGTTCACGCGGCCGCGGCTGTTCATCAGCGACCGTGCGATGTCGACGATACGCCGCTCAGAACCCGACCATCCACGACTCTCATCCCAGAGCTTCACATGGTCGATCTCGGTCACGCGCTGGCCGCCCACGGGACCGATGTCCGTGAGCCAGGGCGCGCCCTCGACGATCGCTTTCCCTTGTCGAATCAGCAGTTCGGCGCCGGCCTCCACTGGGTAGACGCCCATCGCCCATCGGCGCACCGCGTCGTCGAGCTCACTCATGCTGCTCCCTCCTGGCCAGCCTCGTGCTGGCTCACTCGGTGATCCGCTCGCGCGCGCAGTATTCGCAGCCGTTCGATCACCTTCTTCGATGCGGCGACGTCGCGCATCCTCGCCCAGTGCCTACTGCCGCGGATGGTGTCGTGCACCAGCCCGTGGCAGGGGCGACACAGCGGAGCGAGATCCTCGAACAGTTCCGCCGTCAGCCGGTCGTACGTGTGATGGTGCAGGTCATCGCGGGCGAGCTCCCAGCCACGGCCACACACCTCACACGACGGCTCACAGCCATTGCGGAGCCGGAACTCATCCAGCCAGCCGACACGGACAGCCCTCCACGCGGCCGAGGTGATGTACGAGGCGTAGCGGGCGCGGTACTCCTCGCGGCGGGCGGACTTCCTGGCGTGTTTGCTGAGCTTGCGCACCGGATGGCCCCTACCGGTCGTAGGCGGCGCGACGCTGAGCGATCTGTTCGGCCTTCACGTTCAGCACGTCGGCGTTCACTGCCGCGCGGTCGGCGTAGAGGTCTTTCGCCCACTTCTGCTGTGTGTACGGCTGAAGGCGCATCGCGAACGCGGTCTCGCGGAACAGCACCGTCGCCCAGCCGCGTTTCATGCCGGCGATTTGGGCGGCGGTGATGATCGACTCGTCGTGCATCGAATACTGCAGCGACGTGCGGCTCTCCCCCGAGGTGAGCGACCGGGACGCTTGGGTGACCTTGTGCTGGCCGATCAGTTTCTCGATCTCCTCCAGGTCTCGAGCCTTGGTGCGTCCGGGGAGGAACACCTTCACCAGACAGTTGGCCATGATCGCGTCCGCTTCATCGGCGCCGTACGCGGCGCGGGCTTGGCTGATGTCTTGGAAGATCGGAATGAGCACCAGCCCTGAGCCGGAGAAGTAGCTGAGGATCTTCGGCAGCGACGGGATCGCGAAGTTCGCCGCCTCATCCAGCACGAACCATGCCGGCGGGCTCAGCCTCTCCCCCGGCGCGATCGCCGCCAGCTCGAGTGCGGTGTTGCTGATCTCGTCGAACATCATCACCGCCAGGCGGTTCATCGTTGTATCTCCTGACACGGTGCCGAGCAGGAACAGGGACTCCTTCTGCTCCAGGAACGTCCACGGGTTGAACCCTTCACCCGGTTCCGGACACAGCATCTCCTGAACGCGCGCGTAGGACAGGAAGTTCACGCTCGTCACTGCCGCATCCCACTTGTTCGCCCGCGACTCGGCCGGCGCACTCAGCAGCGCCGACAGGGCTGAACCCCAGCCGGGGGCCGCGGCCGGGTGTGCTTCGAGAATCTGCACCGCTTCGCGGGCGGCGTTCTGATCAGACAGCCACCGCCACACATCCCGCATTGACTTCCGTCTGCCCGGCTCAGGGAGGGCGGCGGCGTGCATGAGGGTGCCGATGATCATCTGGGATGCGCTCGCCCAGTAATCGCCGGACTTCGTGTTCGAGAACGTGTCGGCCGGCATCATCGCCGCCACCCGTCGGCGCACCACTTCATCGGACTCGCACCCCACCAGCGGGTCCCACCGCACCGCTTTGCCGATGCCGGACACGAGCGCGGCAGGGTCGAACACGTGTGCGCGGGAGCCCATGCGTTCGCGTTGGCGCATGGCCAACTTCACGTTGTCCGGCCGCACCGAGGTGGTGATGAGTGCGCCGACGGGGGCGTGCAGGAGCGGGATGACGAAGTTGGTGCCCTTGCCCGACCGGGGTGGGCCAATGATCAGCAGGGTGTCTTCGATCGACATCCACACCTCCACCCCCCGGTAGGTGCCCAGCTTGAACCCCAGCTGCTCCACGGTGGGCTTCGCCACGTCGGGGCGTAGATGCTTCTGCTTCAGCAGCGCCTTCCTCCCAGCGATCGTCTCTACCTCACGCGCCGTCGGGAAGCCGGGCATCCGCTCCGGGTTCAACAGTGGATTCGCTGTGCGGGCGAAGGACCGCCACGCCCACACCCCCACCACGGCGAACACCAGCCAGGTGAGGGTGAAGCCCACCCAGTAGGGTGCGGCAGCGCCCGGGATGCCGGTCACCGTCGCCACGTCCTGCAGCAGCAGCAGGCCGATCAGCTGAGAGGCCGACAGGCGCGGCACGTCGACGCCGGCCGTTGCCGCGGCCGCCACCACGCCGGCCAGCTGTGCGACGACGACCGAGATCGCGGCGCCGAGCAGCAGCATCGCCAGCTTCACGTTGCCGTCGATCGGCACCGCACCGTGCGCGGTCGAAGGTGTACTCATCGGCCGGGCCCTTCTCGCTCACCTGTGGTGGGTGGCTCGTGTGCGATCGCGCGCGGGTAAGGCCCGTCGTGCGGGCGGGGTGGGCGGCGGCGGCCAAGCCCACCCCCGGTGACCACCGTGTGGGTTGCCTGTGCTGCAAGCAGCCCACACATGCCCACCACTTCCCCCAGCTGCTTCGAGGTGGCAACGCTGACGCTCTGCCACTGCCCCGAGGCAACACCCGCTCGCACGTGCCCGCGCAGCGCGGTGATGGTCTCCGTCGCGGTGACGACGATCGCGGACGCTTCGGCGAGATCCATCTGGTCCTCGCGTGCTTCCAGCACCGTCACCGCCGAGTCGCACAGGCCCGTCACGTATTCGCCGCGCGACGCCGGCGCCACCGGCCCTGTGCCGGCCGACAGTTGCGCGGCGATGCCGGTCATGCGTGCACCTATCAGGCGCGCCATCGCGGCGGCTTCGGCATCGCCCACGACGTCGGCGATGCGACTGTAGGTGGCGAGTGTGTCCGACAGTCGAGCGGTGATGTAGGCCACCTGTGCCGGCGCGGCCGGGGGCGAGGAGGCGAGCTCTCGTTTGGCGATCGCCAGCGACGTGCCCGGATGCTCCAGTCTCATCCGCGCCCCCACATCGTCGACGTCGGCCGAACCGGTGCGGTCACCGTCTCACGGGCCACCGTTTGGACATCCAGCACCAGTTGCGCCCACGACCTCGGCTTCACATCCTTCGGCGTCGGCACCTCCGACAGCAGGCGCGCTGCTCGCGCGAGCTCACGCTCCACTGACCCCCGCGTGCGGTCGCTCGGGGTGAGCAGGTTCGAATGGCCCGCGTTCGCGGCGACCGTCACCAGCTGTGCGCACAGTCCGCTGATGCGCACCGCGACCGCCTGCCACCGCTCGGACTCCTCCACGGCGTCGTCGGCGGCGTGAGCTCGAGCGGTCGCTCTCGCGGCGGCCGCGGCCGCGTCCAGGCAGTAGATAGCTGTCACCATGTCGTGCGGCATCTACGACACCGCCACATTCACGGCCGCCCCACATCGCACACAGAACCGATGCTGGGTGGACGGTACGAACCCGCACTGCCCGCACGGAACAGCGAGCACCGTCGGCACCGGATGCTCGAGCGCCTGCTCGCCGGTGTGCTCTGTCGGCTGCGGAACCAGACGAAGCGGTGCACGCAGTTCCGACACGACTTCCGCCGCATCCTCCAGTTGCGGCTCGACAGCCGGTGGGACCGACGCATCCCCGGCGCCGCTCACATCGACGCCCGGCGTGGCGCCGACGAGCACGGCGTCGACCAGCTCGGCGTGGATCAGCTCGGCGTCGACGGGGAGCTGCGTAGCCTGGTGCTCGACGTCAGCGTTTTGCGCTGGCGTGCGCACCACCAGGGCGTCGTCGGTGGCGAACAGTTCCCGTTCGATGGCCACGGAGGTGGCGAACGCGTCGACGACGAACGCGCGCCGCGAACCCAGTCGGGCAAGGAACATGCCCTGCGGCAGGTCCAACACCATGCGCGCGTGTGACGGCGGAAGCCCGAGGTCTTTCACCAGTCGCCCCCGTTCGGCGGCGGCTTGCTGGAAGATGAACTTGTTGGAGATGTCGGCGAAGATCGAGTACGCCAAACTGCGCGCTTCAGACCCTTCGCCTCCCACAGCGTCGAAGTCGGACACTTTGTGCATGAGGGTCACCACGGAGATGCCGTAGTCGCGGGACAGCTTCAGCCACGCTCGGAACGCCTGCAGTGCCGCGACGCTTGTCATGTCCCGCCACCCTTCCTCCCGCACCAGGAAGCGGGTGCGGCGGGCGTGCTTGTTGGAAATGACGGCCTGGATCCAGTTGGTCGTGCAGATCTGCGCACACGTCGCCGCGAGCTCCCCCCGTGCGAACAGTGCCGAGGTGTCAACGACCACCATCGGCGCGTTGTCGTCCAACCGGACGGTGGAGCGGTCCTCGAACAGGCCCGACAGGTCGCCCTCACAGAACCGGCGAAGCACATGCCTGGCGCGTGCCCCGTCCTGCTCAATGCCGTTGACGTAACCGGCATGGTCACGGTTGGGGGCCTTCAGCTGCTCATACACGCCCCGAAGCGTCGGCTCATCCCCCGACGCCTCGATCGCACACGTCAGCGCGAACTCCAACGCCGTATGCTCGGCAGGGGTCAAGGAGGCATCTGCCGGCAGAGTCGCCTCCACCAGCGACACCAGCACCGCACGACGTCGGGCGGCGACCATCACCTCGTGTTCGTCGTCGGAAGCATCGAACGCGCGCGGACCCCGATCCAACGGGTTCAGACGCGCAGTGGTGTGTTTCCCGCCGAGGCGGATCACCTGCCCGCCGGCAGCTTCGGCAACCCTCACCCACTCCGCCTTCGAATCCGACGGCACCACCACCTGACGGCCGAACGCCAGCGAGCGGAAGCACAGCTGCTTGATCGTGCCCGACTTGCCTGTGCCGAACTCACCGATCACCAGCACGTTGGTGGAGTTGATCTGCTTGGCCGCATACAGCTCCCACGGGTCGAAATGCCAGATGCCGCCCGTGGTCGCGTTCAACCCCAGAATGGGGCCCGCGTGACCCAAGTCAGCGTCGGCGACGAACGGGACCGCGCCGGCCAGGTTCGGGCTCGTCGCCCGATGCGCAGGCTGAGCAACCTGGAGGGGATTCCAATACGTGCCGGCCGCAGAGACCCCCGCCATATCCACCGCCGCCGGCAGAGCGAGCGCTCCGGCGTCGGCGCCGGCCGGCTGGGCCGCCTCCGTTCGTCGCAGCTGAGCTTCAGCACGGCGCCGCTGCCTGCGCTGAGCGCGAGTCTCACCGGCAGGTTTCGCAGACAGCAGGCTCACTTCAGCCCTCCCCCGGTCGGCAGAGCGTTCAGCATGAGCGCTTCGGCCTGCTGGAAGAACAGAATCTGCGGCTCCAGCGACGCCTGCGCCAGACCGTTGCGGATACCCGCCACCGCACCGCTGAGTGCTTGCTCGTCGGCGGCGGAGACGGTGAGGTATCCGGCGAAGCGGAACTCGCCATGCCCGGACACCACCTCCGCTTCCCGCTCGCGGATGGCGAGGAACTCGAAGTTGTCCAACTCTGAAATCTGCTGGCCCCGCTTCTGTCGCAGCGACGCGTTGGTCATCCACGTCTTCTTCTGCCGCTCAATCTCCCGCAGAGCCGCCCGCGTCTTCACCGGCTCACACACCAGGGAGAAGATGTGGCTGACGGCTTGCGCCATGTCCGCACGTTGCGCGAACACCACCGGCTGCATGAAGCCGGGAGCGGTGTCGGTGCGGGGCCACTCGTGAATCCACATCGTGGTGTGCACAGCCGAGTCGGTGCGCACCAGGCTCGGCTTGTTCAGCGGCTCTTCCAACGCCATCGGGCCGATCGCCGCCACATCCACGCCAGCACCGCCCCCCGTGCGCTGCTCCACCTCCGCTGCATAGTCCGGGTCGAACGCGACGCGCCCCAGCCCCACCCATTGGCGGGGGGTCAGCCAACGCCGCACACGGAACCCGGACTTCTCCACCGCATCCGCCACCGCCGTCAGCTCGAGCTCCGCGATCGCCACAGCCGCAGCCTGACCGCCGCCGAGACTCTTCAGTTCGGCCGCACGCGCCCTCAGCGAGATCGCGATCGTCAAGTAGTTCTGATGCGCGACCGCCTGCTCCCGCAGCTGCTCCAGCACCCCGTCGTAAGCGGTGACGACGATGCTCGCCCCCTCCGGCAACGGGTGCCGGCGTCGAGCATCCGCGTAGGACCGCTCTGCCGGGTCCAGCGACGCTGGCGCTGTGCGCTCCTGCATCACCACGCGGGCGATTCCGTCGCGCTGCGTGAATGACGCCAACGCTCGGGACCAGGACGCCACCACTTGGGCTTGCTCGTCGTCGTCCAGCAGCAGGAACCCGTGCACGTCGATCTCTGCCGTGATCGACACGGTGCGCTCGAACGGGTCCATCACGACCGCCGCCCCCGTCGTTGGCCCTTCCCACACGGCCAACCCCGCGCGGCGGCCCGGCAGGTGCAAGGCGCCATGCGCGCGGGGCGCTTCCGGACGGAACCGGTACTTCGTGCCGCCTGTTGCGTGCCTGACCATGAACACTCCCCACTGCATCAAATACACCGGCAGCGGCACGCGGTGAACGTGCAGCAGCCCCACCACCATCAGCGGCACCCACACCAGTGCCGACACTGCCGCCCCGAAGAAGCCGAACCGCATCAGCGACGCCAACAGAATCAGCGCCGCGACCGCCAACGTGACCAGGTTCGACATTCCCAGCCCGAACAGAACCCCCTGCGATGGCAGAGGACCGAACCGCACACTGCGCTGCATGGACACCCTCACCGTGTGCGCCTCCTATCCACCCGGCCGCGGAGCAGGAGGGGTCACCGGCGGCGTCGGCGCCTTCGGTGCACCCCCGGCCGGCGCAGTCGGTGCCGGCGTGCTCGTCGCACCGCCCGTGCGGGTGATCGCCGGCTGACGTGCCGGCGCTCCCCCAGTCGACGGTGAGCCGCCACCAGCGGCAGGGATGCGGGCTCTCGAGCGGACCTGGTAGCCGGCACCTCGAACCATCGATTGTCCAGCGCGCGCCGCACTCCCGCCGACCGCGCGTCCCGCACCCTCAGCGGAGCCGACCGCTTGCGTACCCACGAAGTCGAACAGGGTGAAGGCGACGAACGGCATGAACACCGACAGGATGATGCCGATCAGCAGCGGAAGTGCTTGCGGCACCCACAACGATTCAAGGCCCTGACCGGTCTGCAAGATCAGCGCCAGCAGTCCGATCGTGAGCGGCTTGGTGATGAGCAACGCCAGCACTGCCGCCGCCCACGTTGCAACGACGCGCGCGCCCGGCCGAACCGGGGCAAGCATGAACGCTAGCGGGGCAAACGCGACCAGCACCATCAAGGCCAGATTGCGGAAGGCGAAGACGAACACCAGCACCACCGACCCCAGCGCCAGCAGAGTCGCCGTCAGCATCACGGCTGTGCGGTCGTCGAACGTTCCGGCGTTGGCCAACGCCGCCAGCTGCTCCGCGAACGTGCCACCCCCGCGTGACTCCATCACACTGTCGGTGAGCAGTTCACTGACGTTCAGCAGATGCCCAAGCGTCCACACGGCGACTTCCGCTGCCGGCCAGGCGAGAATGCCGCCGATGACGGCGGTGCGCACCATCGGTCCGTCCTGCTTGAGCAGACCAACCGTGATGCCCCACGCCATTGCGACGACGGTGACGAGCACCACCGCCCATCGCCACCAGGCGAACTCGCTCGCTGCTCCGACCCACAGAGCTCCGTCGGTGGTGAAGGTGGTTGCATCCATCGCCCAGGTGATGGCGTCCATCCCCCACGACAGCATCCCCACCGCGTAGTCCTCCTGGAGGGTGCACAGCGCATCACCGAAGCCGCAGGTGAAGTCGATGCCGTACGGCTTTGGCGGCGCCGGAGCACCCGCCAAGTACTCGTTCATCGCCGGACTGTTCACACACACCCGGAACCCGAGGTACCGATCCCAGCCGGCCGGCGCGTCGTAGCAGGTCATGTTGGCGGTCGTGGCGAAGTCTTCACCATCGCACCAGTTCACCGGGTCGCCGAAGCACTCCTCGACCTGCGTTCCCGCGCCCTGCTCCTGAATACAGAACAGGGTGGCGCGAAGATTGTAGATCCCGACCTGACACTCCACGCCTGCCGTCGGAACACCCGTGCCCGCCCACACTTCAGCAGGCCCTCGCCCGAACGGATTGTCTGGCGATTCGGGCGCGGCCATCGTGGTGCTCGCGCCCCCCAGCGCGAGCACCACCCCCAGCAGCACAGCAGCAAGCAGTCGCTTCACCGCTACGCGATCCCCAGATCGAAGCCCCAGAAGAAGCCGACAATGCCCGACGCGGACGCCAGCAGAATCACCCCCAGCACCACCCGCAGCAGATTCGCCGCCGCCGACTGCTGATACGACTGATTGCCGAACCCCTGGAAAATCACCCCGATCAGGCAGTACGCCAGCGCCACGATCGACAGCAGCGCCGCCACCGCCAGGAACCAGGACACCAGCCGTTGCAGAGCAACGAAGAACGGTGCCGAGAAGTCCGGCTGCACATCAGGAATCGACACCGCCGCCAGGTGGCCAGCCAGCTCGAGCACGAACACCGAGTCCATGGGATGGACCTCACTTCCGAACGCATCATCTGAACGACCACGAACTGCGGTCACCCCTAGATGTCGGGCGCGCGCAAAGCGCGCACCCGAAGCGTTTCCCGCCGGCCCCTCACCGGTGCCGGCAGTGGGAAGGCTCGCCTAGCGGCTCTGCCCTCCCCATCAAGCCTCCGATCGCTCTTTAATCCTCCCTCCCGCTGGCGCGCTCAGTCCGGCATAAACCGCTCTCTCCCCGCTTGACGCGGAGCCTCCGCAGAGCCGCCTCACGGCGGCAAGGGCAGGCCACGGCCCGCCCCGGCGAAATCGCCCTCCCACGACAGTCCCCAGCGAAGGAGCACACGTCATGTACACGATCACCATCACCACCGAAAGCCGCTCAGTGCACGAG
>Ga0209066_10001832_pt1 | contig 27269 bp, 21 predicted proteins | sample All_14_2_FD_187198 | JGI IMG/M metagenome (GOLD analysis project Ga0209066, IMG submission 187198) | Freshwater microbial communities in response to fracking from Pennsylvania, USA - Allegheny Zone_MetaG_DW_15 (SPAdes) (version 2) ...
CAAAGTACATCATGAGTGAAGTAAGTCAATAGACTTTATAGAATTTAAGAAAATGCTTCCCGGGTTTGCCGTTTATCTCATTTTTACTCCCTTATCTGCGCATTGACATTACCAGCGGTAATAACGGTACGGATCGTCCCCCGACTCGGGCGTGTCGAGGTAGTAGCTCTTAAGCCACGCTTTTTCTGTCGGCGCCGCGAAACGCGCCCCCAGCGGCGTGGGCTCGAATGCTGCGCCCAGATTAGCCAGCAGCCGCGCCGCCATGGCGTTCGCGCGCCGCTTGCTCGTGCGCAGGTAAGGCTTGTTTTTCTCGTCGATCCGCCACGGCGGCACCTGCCACACCACCACCCGGCCCTTGCCGTGGCGGATCACGCGCAATGCCGTGTTCGACGCCGTCCCCTCCTCGCCTTGCGGCGCCACGAGGGCATCGAAAGCCATCCGCCCGTGCCAGGCCCAGTCGGCGTTGCTCAGCCCGTTCAACTCCGGCGGAACCGCCTCGATGCGGCTGAAGCAGGCGTTCGTGCGGACCGTGGCCACCGGCACCGGACACCACGCCTTCAACTCGTCGCCGTCCATCCCCAAGCAGACGAGGTCCATGCCCCGTTCAACCGCCTGAGCAAGTCCCTGTGGCGCCACCGCCCCCGGTCCAGCCACCAGCAAGGTCCCTGTTCCCAGCGCCACGTCTGCCGGTGCCAGCTTCACACCCAAGTCGCGCATCAACGCTTCGCAGGCGCCGCCGCCCAGACACACGGTCGCCCGCCTCGGCTCGGGCCGCGCGCGGCCGAGATAGTCCAGCAGGTTCACCACCAGCCGGTCTGCCGCCGGCACAGGCTCGGTCCGGCCCGTGACATCCAACTGGCAGAAAAGCACCCGGCCGCGCCCCTCGGCCGCCTCCAGCAGGGCCGCATACTGCAGGTCGAATTCACCGTCCACCAGCGCCCGCCAGTCGCCTTTCGCGGGCTTCTCGATCAGCACAGACGCCACATTGCCGCGGCTGCCGCAGCGCCAGACGCGCGTGTTCGAAAATCCGCACCACGTCCAAAGCGGGTCATGCGTCTCGGCCACGGGCAAGCCCTCCAAATGGGGTTGCAGCAGGGTGGCCGAACCCGACCAGTCGCGAAAGACGCTCTCATCGAACCCCTGCGTCACCGGATGCGCGAACCGCGGAAAGAGGGCGCGCGAACCGCGCTCGGCGATGCGGAACCCAAGCAATCCCTCGAGCACGGCCGCACGCTGTTCGAACACCAGCACCCGCAACCCTTCCGACACGTTGGCCAGCCACGGCAGGCCCTTCTCGTCCAACGCCTCGCGGCCGATCACGATCACCGCGTTTGTGTCCGGCGGCCGCTGCCCGTCGAACGGCACATACGGCACCCCCAAGCGGGTGAACAGCGACGCCGTCAGCCCGTGCGGGTCATAGAGCAGGGCCGGATTCGCGCGTTTCGGAGGCACCGGCGGCTTGACCGCCTGCAACGCCACCTCGTCCACCTGAATCAGCCCTCCCCCGAAATCAAACACCGCCGTCAGACGGTACCGGTCGCCGTCCCTCGCTTTCTTCGGAAAGACGAACGCGACCGGGACCACCGCCTTGCCCCCCGCAGACACCGCCACGCTTCCTTTCTTCTCCAGCAGTTTCTCGCCCTTCTGCCATACCCTCCACGTCCACGCGACCGTCTGGGCGCGCCTCCGGTCGTTGAGCACCACCAGACTCTTCTCGACCTGCGCGCCGGGAGAAAACAGATGATCCTTGGCTGTGAACGCCTCGGCCGGCCCGCCGATGAATGCGCAGTCGGGCATGTTCCAACGAAGCAGCGTCCGCCCCATTGACGTGGGGAGGAACGCTTCCGGCACTCCCAAATCTTGAATGAACTGTGCGCCGGCACGCGTCCGGTCCGGCGCGATACCCGGGCATTTGAGCGCCTTCAAAGCGTCTTTCACCTCTGCCACAGGCGTCTCTGCCACACGCTGCCAGAAGTCGCCCTGATCCCAGGGCAGCATGGCCGACACGCCCCAAGCCCGGTGCGAGCGCCAGTTGTCCTCCGCGAAGCGCGACTGCACCGCCGAGTAGTTCTGCGAGAGCCCGCGCAGCGGCTGGTTCAGCGTGCTCCAGCGGAAAGGCTTGCCGGTGGCCCACAGGCGCTCTTCGTGGTCCAGCGACTTGACCGCGGCCGCGTCGTCGCGATACGCCTTGTCGCCCCAGAACTGCGCGGCGAACTCGGCCGCCCACAGGCTTTGGAACGCCTCGCACCGCCATATGAATTGCGGCCCGCGGTAACTCGACCAGCTCGAGATGTGCGGCAGGCCCCACTCTACAAAAAAGAGCGGCTTGACGCCGTGCGTCGACCAATGTTCGGTCCAGTCGCTGCGCTCCTGAACCGGCGCCCAGTTGAGATAACAGTTCACGGTGTGCATATCGCCAAGATTGCCGGACTGATGGTGGTACACGGGCCGCGTCGGGTCGAGCTCCTTGGCGATGGCGTCGGTGATGCGGGCCTGCTTGCGGTTGCGTTCCCACCAAGCGCTCTTGGATTTCTCGACTTCCGGGATCTCGTAGACGCCATCGATTTTCATCGGGTTCTGGTCGCCGTAGTACCCCGTGCTGTTGTGGTTCATGGCGTAGAACACCACCGACGGATGATTGCGCGCCCGCCGGATCAGCCACGCCGTCTGCGCGCGGTACAGCGCCGCCATCTTGGGATCGTCCAGCTTGTTGCCGAAGTCCTTCATGTGCGGCAGCGAGAAGGCCATCAGCGTCCCCGTCGTGTCGCAGGCCTCGAGCAGACCGTCCAGATACCCCACCGATCCCGGCGTGAAATCATAGTTGCCCCCGATCAGGGCGTTGAAGCCATACTCGGCCATGCGGCGGCAGAGCTCGCGCGCCGCGCTCTCCGAAGCCTGGTCCGCGCCACCGTTCGCCGAGGCGTTGTACAGCGCGCGCAGATGGATCGGCGTGCCGTTCAGGACGAAATCGCGGCCCGCTATACGGAGTTCGCGGAACCCGAAGGCCACCGGCGTCAGCGTGTCGATGACCTTGCCCGTCGTGTCCATCAGCGTCAGCGAAACCGCGTAACGGTTCTGGGGCGTGTCGGCGTCCCACAGCTTCGCGTCCGCCCACGGCGCACGGAAACGCAACGCGCCCGACGCGTCGGGAGTCAGCGCATCCGAGGCGAACACCCGCCGGGATTCGCCACATCCGGTCACCTCCGCGCGCAAACGGTAACTCCCTTTGGATAAGCCCGCAGTCTCGACCGCAAACGTCACCGAGCGGCCGCTCACCGAGGTGATGACCTGTGCATCCTGCAGCCTTTCCTCCTTCGGCATCGCGCACAGGAAAAGGTCGCCGGTGATGCCTTTCAGCTTGACGCTGGCCTTGTCCGTAATGACCCGGTCCGGCGCCATGAACGCGTTGCGCTCGGCCGTCAGCGGGCAGGCGGTCACCAGCAGCGCGACCTCCTGCTCTCGCCCCGGCTTGAGCAGGCCGGACAGGTCCAGTTCACCGCCGGGATACCACAGTTCCCCGCAGGCTACACCATCCACGAAGGCCCGCACGTGCGTCTGGAGCATCGTAAAGTCGAGCGCGATGCGCCGGTCCTTCCACGCCGCCGGCACCGTGAAACGCCGCTTGTACCAAGCCTGCTCGAAAGCGTTCGCACCGCCGCGCTCCTCAAGCCACGGCGCGAGCCACACCTGCTGGGCGCCGTCCGTGAACTCCATCGCACTGTTCGGCCAGATGCCCGGGATCTTGAACCAACCCCAGCAGTCCCCTGCTGCGGGAACCCTGTCTGACGCTTCGCCCTTCGACACAGGGCGGAAGCCCCACAAGCCGTTCAGACAGATCCGCTCGCGCGTCGGCGTGGTTTGCCGCCACGCGTCGGCGAGCCCCCACGGATCCCGCTCCGCCCCCGGCGGCAACGGCGCGTCGGCCTTGACCAAGGCCCGTACGCGACACACGGTCAGCGAGAGCGCCCTGAACTCCACGGTGCCCGACGCGCCTAAATTGCACGGGCTGAGCTGCAGCATGACCGCGTTCGTCGGGACCGGATACTCGCGCTCGCAGTCCGTCCACGGGGTCGTCCCGATCATGCCGAACACGTTCGGCCAATCTCCGACGCGCGCCCCGGAAGCATCGTGGAACGACATCGTCAGCCGCCCCGTCTCCCAACTCTGGTCACCGAGCGTGACTTCCGTCACCTTCATCTTCATTGAAAGTTTGAGCCGTCCGTAGTCGGGCTTCAGGGGAACTTTGAAATGGACCCCGGAGCCCGCACCCTCGAGGACCAGCCGGTTTCCTGCCGCGTCTTTTTCGATGCGCGCGTTTCTGCCCCGCGGCCAGCCGTTCGGCCAGCCCTTGCCATCGAGTTCCGACAAACCGCCGTTGGCGATCAGCTCCGTTCCCAGTTGCGCCGCAGCCGTCAAGGCCGCACAGCAAATCCCCATGAGGATTGAACAAGTCCGTTTCATGTCGTGATTTTAGCACACTCCCCCTTTTCCGCAACTGACCTTGCCGTCACGGGGGCGAGGCAGAACGGAGGCAACACGCGTTGCGGCCGCTGGTCTGGCTGTCGAAACAAAACCCTTGCGCGGGGACGACCGTTTGAATATCGTACGCTTCATCATCGTGTATTTTTGTCTTTTGGGAGGAACAGGTATGAGGACTCTTTCGAGGCGCGGGTTTATGCAAGCCGGCGGGATCACGGGTGCACTGGCCGTAATGCCGAATCTGATTCCGTCGCGGGTGCTGGGGCAGGCGGCGCCCAGCAAAATGATCAACGTGGGTATCATCGGCTGCGGACGCATCTCCACCAGCATGGAGATGCCTGGGCTTTTCGGGCAAACCGACATGGCCCGCATCGTCGCCATCTGCGACCTCGACACCAAGCGGTTGGCGTTCGCTAAAGACAAGATCGAGACCGAGTACAAGAAACGCCTCAGCGCCGGCAGCTCCCCGGTCAAGACCTTCTCCCGCTATCAAGATTTGCTGCGCGACGGCGGCGTGGACGCGGTGATGGTCTGCGTGCCCGACCACTGGCACGCGCTGTGCGCGGTCGAGTGCGCGATCGCGGGAAAAGACATCTGGGTGCAGAAGCCGTTCTCGCAGACGATCCACGAGGGCCGCATCCTTGCAGACGTGGTCCGCCAGAAGGGCGTGGTCCTGCAGGTCGGTTCCCAGCAGCGTTCGACCTCGCAGTTCAGGACCGCGTGCGAACTGGTGCGCAACGGCCGCCTGGGCCAGATCAAGCGCGTCGAAGTCGGCTTCGGCAAAGACAAAGACGGCGGGCGCAAAGAAGAGATGCCCGTGCCGCCGAACCTGGACTACAACACCTGGCTGGGTCCGACGCCCCTCGCCTACTACACCGAAGACCGCGTCCACAGCCAAGACACCGCCAAGATCGGCAGCCGCCCAGGCTGGATTCAGATGGAACCCTACGGCTGGGGCATGATCACCAACTGGGGCGCGCACCATCTGGACATCGTGCAGTGGGGCCTGTGCACGGAAGAGATCGGGCCGCTGAGCGTCTCCGGCACCTGCGGCTGGCTGACTCAAGGGCTCTGGAACGCGCACGCCGAATTCGACTTGCTCTACAAGTATCCCAAAAACATCGATGTCAGCGTGTGCAACAAGTACCCCAACGGCGTGCGCTTCATCGGCGACGACGGCTGGATTTTCGTGAGCCGCGGTGCGGCCAAAGTCACGGCCAGCGACCCGACGGCTCCCGGCACCACGCTCAAAGCGCTCGACGCGAGCGATCCCAAGCTGATCTCAACTCCGCTGGGCTCCAAAGCGACGCGCCTGCACGTGAGTGACAATCACGTGAAAGACTGGTTGCTGGCCATCCGGAGCCGCACAAACGCCGTGACCAACGCCGAAAGCGGCCACCGCTCGACCTCGGTCTGCACGCTCGGACACCTCTGCATGAAGACCGGGAAATCGCTCAAGTGGGACTGGAAAACCGAAACCACCGACAACGCCGAGGCCAACAAACTGCTGGCCTGCCCGGAGCGCGACCAGTTCAGCATCCCGAAGGTACTGAAAGCGGCCGGCATCAACGTGAACGTCTAACGAGGAAAAGAACATGAAAAAACTGATGATGTGTGCGGCTGCAACCGTATTGCTGGCCGGCTGCGAGACTTCAAAACAAACGTGTTGCGGGAGCTGTGGAGGAGGCGACACCGTGAAATTGATCACCTTGGACCCAGGGCATTTCCATGCCGCGCTGGTGCAGAAACGGATGTACCCGAATGTGTCTCCGAAGGTGCACATCTACGCGCCCGAAGGCAACGACCTCAAGATGCACCTGGACCGCATCAACGGGTTCAACACGCGGGCCGAGTCTCCGACGGCTTGGCAGACGGAGGTCTACACCGGGACTGACTTCTTCGAGAAGATGCTCAAGGAGAAGGCCGGCAACGTCGTGGTCCTTGCCGGCAACAACGCGCGCAAGACCGAATACATCCTCAAGAGCGTCGAGGCTGGCTTCAACGTGCTCTCCGACAAACCGATGGCGATCACCCCTAAGGATTTCGAACTGCTCAAGCAGGCGTTCGCGGTCGCCGAGAAGAAAGGCGTCCTGCTCTATGACATCATGACCGAGCGCTACGAGATCTCGACGATCCTCCAAAAAGAACTCTCTCGCTTCCCCAAGGTCTACGGCACCCAGGAGAAGGGCACGCCCGACGATCCGGCGGTGACCAAAGAGAGTGTCCACCATTTCTGCAAGACCGTCGCCGGCAAACCGCTGCAGCGCCCGCCCTGGTACTATGACACCACGCAGCAAGGCGAGGCGATCGTGGACGTCACGACGCACCTGACCGACCTGGTGCAGTGGGAGACTTTTCCAGAAGTGACCCTCTCGCCCTCGGATGTCACCCTGGTCAGCGCACGCACGTGGGACACGCCCGTCACGCTGGAACAGTTCAAAACGTCCACCTCCCAAAGCGAGTGGCCCGCCTACCTGAAAAAGGGGCTGGACGCCAACGGGGTGTTGCAGTGCCGGGCCAACGGCGAGTTCACCTATTCGCTCAAGGGCGTTTTCGCGAAAGTCTCCGTGCTCTGGAATTTCCAGCCTCCGGCGGGCGCGGGCGACACCCACTACTCGCTGATGCGCGGCACGCGCGCCTCGCTGATCATCGAGCAGGGTGAGGCCGAAGGCTACAAGCCCGTGCTCTACGTGGAGCCGCGCCGCGGTACCGGCGTGAAGCCGGAAGAGATCGAGTCGGCGCTGAAAGAGGCGATGGCCGAGATCAACAAAACCTATCCCGGCATCGGCTTCGAGAAGCATGAGACCGGTTTCCGCGTCTTGGTGCCCGCGAGTTATGCGGTCGGCCACGAGGCTCATTTCGGACAAGTGGCGGAAAAATACCTCGGTTTTCTCAAGACCCGGTCTCTGCCCGCTTGGGAAGTCCCGAACATGCTGACCAAATATTACACGCTGATGGAGGCTTACAAGAAGAGCCGGACCAAATAAAAAAGCCTGAATCGCAGCACCGCTGATTTCAAGGTTGACTATTTTGACACTTCTAGCCTATTCTGTACCCGTATGGTTGGTGGTGGTTTTTCAAAGCGCGGAATTTTTTAGTGGTTCTGTTAATACTCGCGCAAAAACCGCTTTGCTTTTCTAAACGGCGTGCAAAAGGTTCCGGTTCACATACATGACAGGTGTGGGCCGGGGTGTGAACGACACTTGAAGCTTGCCACAAGGGGCTTGCCGGAGGTTGTGTGCGGTGGTGCGAAACTCAGGTCAGTCACATATGAGGCTGTTGCGGCCCGGCGTTTTGGCCGGATTGGTTTTCTGCATTGTCCTGGCCGCGTCGGGACAGATCCAGACATCCGTCCGTGAGATGCGAGAGGGCGCTTTCAAGAATTTCGCCATGGGCGAGTTCGAAGCGGCGATCCCCAACTTGCAGATGCTCATCGAAACGCTGAAGGACGTCAAGACCGCACAGGGCTTGGCCGAGCTGGAGGTGATCTACTACAACCTCGGGCTCTGCTATTTTCTGACGGGGCAGTTCGACCAGGCCGAAAAGACCTTCCTCGCCTACAGCAAGAAATACCCTTACGGGGCGCGACTCGCCTCGGTGTTCGTCTATATCGGCGACAGCCTCCGCTTCGCAGCCAAGAACCCCGAGGCGATCAAGGCTTATAAAGCGGCCTTGTCCAAGTTCAGCTACATCCCCGACATCCGAACCGACATTCACGCCGGCATCGCCCGATGCTATCTCGCCATGGACGACTGGGAGTCCGCGCGTGAGCCGCTGCGCGAGGCGTTCCTGTGCGCGCCTGACTTCCTGAGGCGCAATCGGGCCGCGACGCTGCTGGTCACGTCCTACCTGAAAACGCGACAGCTCGACAGCCTCTACCCCATGATTCCCTACCTGCTCCGGCGCGACTCGCACGCCTCGCGGTCGATCGTCTTCAACATGGCGGCGATGCAGGCGGGCGACGAGCTGTTCGGCGACGAGCGCTACCGTGAAGCGCTCTGGATCTACCGGCTCGTCTTCCCTTATGAAGAGGTGCAGCTCCGCACCGAGGCGCACCTTGAATACCTCAAGCGCCTCTCCGAGTACGAGAAACGCTACCTGACCGACCCCCGGCGCCTGATGCGGCTCATGGAGTGGATCGGCGACGCCGAAGCCGAGCTGAAATCGCTTGCGGAGATCGACAACTACGACCAAGACCTTTTCTACCGCATCTCGCGCGGCTATATGGAGGCCCTGCGCTACCGCGAAGGTTGCGAAGGTTTCCTTCACCTGCACGGCGTCGCCGGCAAAGAGCGCGCGGAGGAGTCGCTCTACCTCGCCTTTGTCTGCGCCTCGCGCTTCGAGCCGCTCAACCGCTGCTACACGATCGCCCGGCAGTACATGGACAAGTATCCGGCGGGCACCTATTACGATGACCTGACCATCCTCGTGGGCCAGCTCTACGCGCAGGAGAAGCGCTGGCCGGACGTGATCCTCCACTTCAGCGAAGTGCTGCGGGTCAGGCCCAACCACCAGATGGCAGCGGAGTGCCTCTTCCTCCTCGGCTATGCGCACTTCATGGAGGAGCAATTCAAACAGGCGACCGCCCGCTTCCTCGAGCTGCGCAAGCGCTTCCCCGGCTGGGAGCAGATCGACGCGGCGATCTACTGGACCGCGATGTCGCTGATGTTCGCCGCAGACTACGAAGAGGCCGAGAAAGACTTCACCCTGCTGCTGCAGACCGGAGGAACGTCGAACTATGTCGAGGACGGCACGTATCGCCGGGCGGTCTGCAACTACGCGCTGGCCCAGTTCGACCTGGCCGAAACCCGTCTGGCAGACTTTCTCAAACGTTACCCCGAAGGATCATTGCGCTTCGAGGCGCAGATGGTCCGCGGCGACGTTGCAGGCGCCCTCGGCCGGACCGACGATGCCGTTGCCCGCTACCAGGCGGCGCTCGCGGCGCCGGACGATCTGCTGAATATCGAGTTCTACAACCACTGCGCGTTCCAGGCCGGACAGGTCCTGTATGATGGCGAGAAGTTCGCTGATGTCCGGAGCCACTTCGCCTCCTACATCGCACGGAACCGCGAGGGCTCGAACATCCCCTTGGCCGTCTATTGGACCGGCAAGGCGCTGTTCAACCTCGGCGAGCAGGTCGGCGCCACCCGCTATTACCGGGACGCGGCCGAAAAATTCGGCAAGGACCGCAAGGCGATGGGCGTCGACCTGATCTTGGACGAGTGGGTTGCCACCACGCGCCGGCTCTCGTCGAACGACGTCTCCAACGCTTGGAACGAGCTGGTCGCGGCATGGAAGCAGTCTGCCGCTTCAGGCGATAAAGTCAGCCAGCTCCGTTACCAGCGGGTACTCATGTACCGGCCAGGAAACACGCCGACCGTCGTCAGCAAGCTCATGTCCGGCCTGCTCCAGGAGGAGAACCTCGAACATGCCAGCCCGGCGGTTATGGAAACCATGCTTGAGGCGGCGCGGACAAAGAATCAGACCAACCTGATGGTGCGCGTGTCCGAAGCCGTCCTCGCCGATTACCCCGAGACCGACATCGCCCTTGACGCTCGCATGATTTTGGCAAAGATCGCGCTTGCGCAGGCGCGCGAGGCTTCTGGCCAGGCCGCCAAAGAGTTGCAGGCCAAAGCCATCGCGCACCTCACGCTCATTCGCGAAGTCTACGCCACCAGCGGCGAGGCCGCCGAGGCGCTGCTGCTGCTCGGCGCGATCTACCGTGAGCAGCGCAAGTTCGACGAGGCGCAGAAATGCTTCGATTCGGTGCTGGGCGTCAAAGGATGGCGCGGCGCTTGGCCCGAGGCGCTACACGGTTTGGGGTTGTGCGCAGAAGCCCGACGGGAGTGGCTCAAGGCCACGGCCTACTACGAGCGCATTTATGTCATGTACAGTAACTATCGGGCGTGGACGGCCAAAGCCTATCTGAGGCGCGCGGAGTGCCTGACCCATGCGTACCAGGATAAACAGGCGAAAGAGACTTTGGCTGAAATGCTGGCGCAGGAGGAGCTGAAGACGTTCCCCGAATACGGGCAGGCCGAGAAGCTGCGCGACAAGCTGGAGGGCCGGTGAAAATGACAATCGCCATCAGACAAAGGGCCTTGGCGGTGTTCTGCTGCGCCGCCTGCGGCCTGTTGCACGCCCAGACCACGGTGGCTCCGGCCGGGCTCTCGAAGGCCATCAGCCGGCCGCCAGTCAAGGCGCGGCTGCTTCTCCGCGTGGGCGACAAGGACGGGGTGTTGAGCAGCGAGGTGACCCTGCTCGGCCGCGACGCCAACGTCCTGCTGGCGCAAGACAACCAGTCGGGGACCGGCATGTCGCGCGTCGACAAGACGCGCGTCGTGCGGTGCGAATTCACACTGGACTTCGACCGCTCGGCCGTCGGCAACGCCCTGAGAAACAACGACTGGGCCGCCGCCGTGCGGACCCTCGCTCCGACGATCCGGCTTGCACTCCCCTACCTCGATCTCGCCGACAACAACGGTTTCGACTTGGCCATGGATTACGGCATGTACATGGTCGCATCGGCGGACCGCGAGATGAGGGCCTCGACCAACGAAGCCAGCCGCGCGCGTTCTCTCAAGCAATACGAGGCAGCGTACGAGGTCTTCTCCTACGCCGGAAAAGCCGACTGGACACCCCTCGGCAAAGTGGCCGTCCTAAAGGGATGCCGCGCCCTGATCGCCCAAGGCAAGAACCGCCAGGCCTCCGACCTCTTCGACGAGATCACGTCGCCTGATCCGGGCGACGCCACCTACGGCCACTACTGGCTCGTACAGGCCGAGCTCTTATGGCAAGCCGGCAAGACGCGGGAAGCGCTGGAGGCGGTCGTCAAATCGGTGGTCTTCGCCGACAAAGACGTCGAGACCTTCCCCGACGCGTTGCTCCTTTCGGCCAACTGTTACGCCAAGCTGGGCAGCCACCACCGCGCCCGCGACCTCTATTACGAAGTCGCCGTGCTTTTCACCGGCACCGATTGGGCAGCCGAAGCCTTGGACGGCCTCGCGGTCATCATGGACGGCAAGAAGACGGCCGAACAGGAGAAGGCGCCGCTCGAGAACGTGTTCTTCAATGTGTCGGACGACATGAACAAGCTTTCTGAGGAGCTGCTGCTCAAGACCCGCGCCAAACCGAAAGCCAAGGCGGGTGAGGCCGAAGAGAAAAAGGATTCGTGACGGCGGCCGGTGAGATGTGTTTCGTGTGACGGAAGGGTGAAGGAGAGAATGAATGAACGGTAAAAATCAGTTGAAATTCGTAACGATGATGTTTTTGGCCGCTGTGGCTGTGTTTGTGGTTCAGGCACAGACCGGAGGGGCTGTCGAACCTGCCGCGAAAGCAGGCGGCAAGTCCCTGTGGGATCTGTGGAAGGTCGGCGGGCCTGTCATGTGGCCGATCGGACTCTGCTCGGTAGCCGGCATCGGGCTGGCGGTCTACTCCGCAATGCAGTACCGGATCGAAAAGATGGCCCATCCCGAAATTCAACCCGCCCTGCGTAAAGCAATCGGATCACTCGACTTCAAAACGGCTTCCGCCCTGTGCGCTGGGGCACCTTGCATGCTCACGACGATCCTGGCGGCCGGCCTGTCGCGCGTAGAGAGCGCCCAAGAAGCCGACACCGCCGCCTTCGAGAAGGCGATGGAAGAGGCCTCCGTCGAGGAGATCACCGAATGGCAGAAGCCCCTCAACCACATCTCGCTAGTCGCACAAATAGCCCCCATGTTGGGACTGCTCGGCACGGTGACAGGCATGATCGGGGCGTTCGACAAGATCGGCATGGGCGCCATGGGTTCACCCGAAAAACTGGCAGCGAACATCGGCGAAGCCATGATCACTACCGCCGCCGGCCTGATCGTGGCGATCCCTTGCATGTTCGCCTACTTCTTCTTCAAGGGAAAATTCACCGGCAACGTCGCGCGGGTCTCGCGCCTTCTCGGCGACCTCGTCCATCATCTGGGCGTGGCCCTGAAAACCGGCGGCATCTTCGAGGAAGAGCCGGTCGGCGAGCCGAACGGTGGCGACGCGGCGCAGTCATAACCGGCGAATAGGTTTTCCGCAGAGACGGCGAGGTGTCTGATGCGCATCGTGATGGAAGAAAAAGAAGAGACCAAGGTGCAGATGGCACCGATGATCGACATGGTTTTCCTGTTGATCATCTTTTTCATGACCGCCTCGCACCTGAGCGCGCACAAGAGCAAGAACCTCGACATTCCGGTCGCCAACCACGGCGTGGTGCCGAAAGAACGGCCTGACCGCTGGACCGTGAACGTCACCGCTGACGGCGCGATCTTCAGCGGACAGACGCCGGTCACCGTCGAGGAGCTGAAGAGACTGGTGGCGGAGCGCCTGAAGCAAGACCCCGACATGAAGGTCTATCTCCGCGCCGACAAGCAGACTCCGCACAAGCAGGTCAAGTCGGTCATGGGAGCCATGGCCGAGACCGGCGTCGGCAACTTCATCTTCGGCGTCTTCTCGCCGGGCGGGGAAGGGGGCGCCGAATGAAAGTCAAACTCCCCGATCAGGGCGAGCCAGAGCTCGACATGGCGCCTCTGATCGACATGACTTTTCTCCTGCTCATCTATTTCATCTGCACCTGCACGCTGATCATGCCCGAAGCGGACCTGGGCATCCGCTTGCCCGGCATGGTCGCGCAGGCGACCACGGTCGACATGCCCGACGAGCAGATGATCGAGGTGCGCAAAAATGGCGAGGTCATCCTGAACGACCGCGCGTTCGATTCCGCGACATCGACCGATCTCCCCGAACTCGTCGTCACGCTCACCCGCTACCGCCTGAGCGCAGAGGCGTCGGGAGGGAAGGCGCTGATCACCATCATGGCCGACAACGACACGCCGCACCAGCGGGTGATCGACGTGATGAACGCTTGCGCAGCCGCGAAGCTCAAGGACGTGTCTTTCGCAGGCTCGGCCGAATAACTTGCACAAGGAGTGTCATGGGCTTTAAGGAAAAATTGATGCGGTGGGTCAACCCGGGCGGCGAGGCTTCGGCACGCAAGCAAATGCTCCGCCTCGTGCTGGCCGGCAGCTTGGCCCTGCATGTTCTGGCCGCACTGATTTTCGGAGGCATCGTGCTGGTCAGCTCCCTGACCAAGGAAGAGACGGTTTTCGTGGCCCCGCCGCCCATCCGGACCTATGAGCCGCGCAAGGTCGAGCTCAAAGTCAAGGTGCAGCAGAAGCAGCGCAGCTCGAGCCGCCCGCAGGTGGTGCCGCGTCTGGTCTCGTCCAAACCTTCGACGATCTCGCTCCCCGACATCAAAGTCGACCCCAAGCTGGTGACCACGACCTTCCAGCCCAAATTCAAAGCGGTCACCGGCATGGGCATGGGCGTCGGCCTCGGCACCGGCTACGGCACGTCGGGCTTCGGCCAAGGTGTGTCGCAGGTGAACTTCTTCGGCATCAAAGCGGCCGGCGAACGGATCGCCGTATGCGTCGATGTCTCCGTGAGCATGATCGAAGAGGAGCGCGGCGGCCCGACCGGCTTCATGCAGGTCAAGCAGCGGGTCAACGACGTGATCGACGCCATCAAAGACGGGACGCTGTTCAACCTGATCGTTTTCGCCGATAGCTGCTCGATGCTGGACACGCAGCAGATGCTCTACGCCAACCCCGAGACGCGGACCAAGGCCAAACGTTTCCTCGCCCCTTTCAACACCGAAGGCCAATGGGGGCTCGACTACGGCACGTTCAGCGGTTTTGACAAAGGCCTTAAAGCGAACGGCGGAACGACGCGGCTCGACTTGGCCCTCTCGGCTGCGATGTCGCAGGGTGCCGACACGATCCTGATCATCAGCGACGGCCTTCCTGCGGTGCTCAAAGAGCCTTCAGCCGCTCAAATCGCAGCCCACAACAAACTGGTGTCCGACTGGCAGAGAATCCATGCGGACGAGGTCGCCGCGCACCAGCAGGCCGCGGCAAACGCCCCGACCCGCCGCGTCTGGGTGCCGGCCCAACCGGCCCGGCCGCCCTCCAAGGGACCGATGCGCGAAGGGCAGCAGCCTGACCCCGGATCGCCCGCAACAGAGGGCTACTGGACTGAGGTCACGGACTCCGGTCCGGCTCCGACGCCTCCGAAAATGCCCCCGCCCGGCACATGGACCCTCGCCGACTTCGTGCAGCACATCAGCCTGATCTACAAGGACGTTTACGTCGAGAAAGGCCTCAAAGAGCCGCGCATCCACTGCATCGGCTATCAGATCGACAAAGACGGGCATGAGTTCCTGAAGAAGCTGACCGCGCAGTACAAGGGTCAGTTCCGTCTCGTCCGCCGCCTTAAATAAGAGGCTCTCTTCAAGCGGGTGCCGTCAACAGCTCCCGCCACACCTCTGCTGCCCGGCGAAGCGCGGCGCCGCGATGTGAGATGGCGTTCTTGGTGGCGCTGTCGAGTTCGGCAAAGGTCTGCACATACCCGTCGGGAACAAAGAGCGGATCGTAACCGAACCCATTTGAACCGCGCGACTCGTGGAGGATCTCTCCCGTACAGCGGCCGTCGACCGTCCACTCGCGCCCGTCCGGCGCGCAGAGCGCGATGGCACAGCGGAACCGCGCGCGACGGTCAGTCACACCGGCCAGCTCGCGCAGAAGCTTGGCGTTGTTCGCCGGATAACTGCAGGGCTCGCCCGCATACCGCGCCGAGTACACGCCCGGCGCGTTGCCGAGCGCGCGCACCTCCAGCCCCGAATCATCCGCCAGAGTCCAAAGCCCGGAGGCGGCACACAGCTCTCGCGCCTTCTTCAGCGCGTTCCCCTCAAAGGTCTCGGCGTCCTCCACAACGTCTTCAGGCAGTCCCGGCACTTCGTCCGCCGCCAGCAGCTGCAGCCCCGGCAGGGCAAAGATCTGCCGAATCTCTTCAAGTTTGTGCGCGTTCCGCGTCGCGACCAACACGTTCATAAACATCCTTCTCTTGTGCGGGCACGGCGCGCCCGCACCCCTCATTTCATTTACCCGCCAGCGCCTCGACTGTCACGCGCTCCCAGCCCGGCAAGTTCAGGAAATGCTCAAGCACCGTTGCGCAGGCGAACGCGTCGTAAAGCGCGTCGTGTGCCTCACGCCCCGGACAGAGCTCCCTCACCCGGCGCTCCAGACCCAACGCCGCGACCACATCTTCCAGCGCCTTGGAGTCCAGAGCGGGATACGCCTTTCGCACAAGCAAGAGCGTGTCCACCCAAGGTCCGAATTGATGCAATGGCGCAAGCCGGGCCAGCACGTTGCGCTCGGTCCCGGTATTATGCGCGACAAGCGGCACCCCGGTCACCCACGGGGCCAAGCCGGGCCACACGTCTCCAGGCGCGGGTGCCTCGGCCAGCTCCGCGCGTAATTGCGCATGCCTCCCAGGCGCGCGCGGATTGAAAGGGCGGTTGCCCGCCACCCGCAGCAGCGCCTCGAACGCCTCGTCCGCGCACACCCGCCCACCGCGCACACGCACGAGTCCGAGTTGCCACGGCTCGACGGGGTATCCCTCGACGGCACCGGTCGTTTCGAAATCCATCACCGTGAAGCACGCCCGCCGCGCCTCTGTGTAGCACGCCGCCATCTCAGCGCATGTTCCCGATGTCCGCGTGAATGCACCCGGACACCAGGAGAGCCGCCAAGACCACACCCGCCACACAGACCAGCCACACTGTCTTTCCTGTCATCAGAACCTCCTTTTCGGACCGGCATCCGATCCTTCGCGCTTATTTTTCCAGCAATCTGCGCAGATCGCGCACGCTCGCGTGCCCGGGACTCAGGGCTTCGGCCTCGGCCAGGCAAGCCCGGACCCGCGCGACATCCCCCCGGCGCTTCGCCAGATACCCGAGATAAAAAAGGGTCCGCACTTTCAGCAGCTGGGCGGCTTCGCCTTCGGGACCATCCGCTGGCCGGCATTTTTCATAAGCCGAAATAAACCACGGCTCCGCACGCTCGGCGTCTTTTAACGTGATGAGCCACAACTCCCCCAACGAGAAGGCGAGTCCCGCATCGTTCGGGTTGGCGCGCACGCCCTCTTCAAGCAGGCGCACGCCCTCCTCGGGCCGGCGCGCCATCTTCGCCAAAACGTACGAGCCGGTCTGAAACGCCTGCACATTCTGAGGAGAGGCGCGGCACGCGGCCCAGATCCACGGCAGGAGCTCGACCGTCTGGTCGCCCTCTAGGTGCCGGTGTTCCTGCGCATGGATATGCCGGTCAATCCAGGCCCACACGTCATGCGGCTTCGCCTCGGAACCCGGTTTCTCCGCATGCTCCCCCTCGTGGTCGTGAGCCTCATGGTCGTGAGCCTCGCAGGACTCCAGTCCATACTCACAATCGACATCGCGTTGGCCGCCGTGGAAATATTCCTCGGCCTTTTCCAGCATGACCGCGCTCAGTTCCTGCCGGGCGTCTCCCAAGATCAGCTGGAGCACATCCTCTCCCGGCACTTGGGGCAACCCAGCCGAAAAGAGCAACGGGACACCACGCCCCAGCGTTACCGCCAGGAGCACGCAAAGCACACAAAGGTAGATGTGCAGTTTCTCTCTCATTACCGGCTCAAGCTTCTCGCGCAATCTGTCCGCCTCTCCCGTGCGGGCCTCCTGCGCACCATCGGGACACCGAAACGTTTCAGATTTTCTTTCTGCGGAACACGCACCCCGCCAGCGTCAGACAGGCCGCCGCATAGCACAGCGCATACGCAGAAACCGCCACACACACGCCCCAACTCACCCGCGGCCAGTCGTGAATGACGCGCTGCCGCAGATCGAAAAACTCCAAGTGCGGCCCGACCCAGTGGATCGCGGCCAGCACCCACTTGCCCGGCGCGGGCTGCGCCGCAATCAGCGCCGGCAGGCGCTGTCCGAAGAGGAGCATCCCCGCCACCAGCAGCCCGCACATCGTCAGGTTCGCAGCAGGCGTCAGCACCAGCGAGCCCAGCAATCCCAGCGCCGTGACGACCACCATGAACCCGGTATGCAGAACAAACGCCTGAAAGAAAATAGCAGGGAACCAGACTCCTTGCCGGATGCCGACAAGCAGGCCGTACGCCACGTAGAAGACCGCCAGCGCCGAAACGGAAGCCGCAAGGGCACCCAGATATTTACCCACCAAGAGAGGGCCCCGTCCCACCGGTTTAGCCAACAGCGGATAGAGAGTCCGGCTTTCGAACTCCGGCGGGAAAAGGCGCGACGACACGCCCAGCCCGATCACGGCGGAGAAGAGCCACACCAGGAGCAAGGCCAGCTCATTCATATACCGGCTCGCGCCCGACACGCCGAACGGCGTGAAGAATGCCAGAGGCAACAGAATCACCAGGCTGAACACCAGCACCACGATCAGGTCCTTGCGGCGATAGAGCTCCAAGACCGACAAGCCCGCCAAGGCGCTGAGTTGACGAAACAAGATCTTCATGGTGCCACCTCCCCGCCCAGCATCTTCAGAAAAATCCGCTCAAGGTTCTGCTGGCCGTCGCCCGCCACCTCGCGCACCGCGCCGCACCAGACCAAGGAGCCCTGCTTCATAATCGCCACGCGGTCGCAGATCAGCTCCGCCTCGGACAGCTCGTGCGACGAGAAGAAGATGGTCTTGCCCTGCCGGCGCAGATCAATAATCAAGTCGCGGAATTGGATCCGGGCCAGCGGGTCAAGCCCCGTGAACGGCTCGTCGAGAATCAGCAGGTCAGGATCATGCAACAGCGCCTGCGCGATGCCCGCGCGCTGCATCATTCCCTTTGAATAATGGCGCAGCAGGCGCCCCCCCGCCTCCGACAGGCCCACCCGAGCGATCAGCTCTTCAGACCGTTTGCGGATGTCCGGCTTCGCCATCCCGCACAACCCGCCGTAAAAGGCCAGCAGTTCGCGCACGTTGAGGTACGGGTAGTAGTAGGCGGTCTCCGGCATGTAGCCGATCGTTCGGCGCGCGGCAGGCTCGCCCGGATCCTGGCCCACGACAGAAACCCGTCCGGCGTCGGGACGGAAGAAGCCGAGCAGCATCTTGATCGTTGTGGTTTTTCCCGCGCCGTTGGTACCGAGAAACCCGAGGATCTCACCCTGCCGCACCGTCAGCGAGAGCCCGTTGACGGCCCGCACTGCACCAAAGGACTTCGACACGTCTTCCAGTCTGACAACGTCCATACACACCCCTCACCCGTTCGCGAATCACCACGTCAGCCACTCGTCGTCCGGAGTCCGCTGCTCCGCCCGCAGCCACATCATCAGCGCCACGCGGAAATCGTCGTCGCGTTCGCTCACGCGGTCGATGCGCTCAAACTTATGCACATAGGCCGTGCGCAACTGAAAAACCAGACAGTCGAGCCGGTACTGAATGTACCCGCCGACCTCGTCCAGCTCGTTGTAGCGCAGGTCGTACCGCGTGTAGAAGCTCCATGACCACGTGTCGTTGATCTCGTGGGTGAACCCGCCGTAAACCAGATTCTCTTTCACGCGGTTCCACTGCGCGACCGGCGAGACGTCGTAATCGTACAACTGGTGGTCGCGCGCCAGATAGCCGCCGCCCAACCGGAACTTCTCGGAAAGCTTGTAGAACGCGCTCAGGTCAACGTACGCGAACGTCTCGTCCTCCGTGTCCCACTCCGCCAGCGCCTTCATGTCCCACTTATCGCTCGGCGAAAACACCACCTTGGACCCGGCCATACGCAAGCCCTCCTCGTCGAGCGGCCCCTCGGAATCAAACTGCACGCCGCCGTAGACGTCCCACTCCAGCACGGTCCGCATCCGGTTCTTCTCGTCGCGCGTCTGCAGCAGATTGCGCACTCCCGGCCGCACGCCGTGCCAATCGTAGGGCAACCACGTGCCGTCCATGCCGAACTGGTCGAACCACTCGATCGACCGGTCAAAACGGTCGAACCCGTAGACCCGGCCGTTGTCGAGGTCGAAGTGCGTAGGCTGGTAGCTGTAATCGACATACGGCTCCACCACATGCCGGTAGCCGTTGTTCAAGTCGGAGACGCCACGGAGCGATGTCTCCACGCCGAGTTCGGCAGAATGGCGGAAGACGTTGCGGTCCAGCTCCGTATCGGAGTAGTAGGTCCCGCGATAGCCCGCGCGAGGAACCACGCTCAGGACGTCGCCGAACTTCATCGGATACGTCACGCGGTGCGCCGTGTCCACACGCACCAGGTTATAGTCCGCCCACGAGCCGGGATAATACATGAAGTCGGGCAGCGCCCGGTCATAGCGTGCCGCATCGCGGTTCAGGTAGCCGGCGCGCGTCTGGCTCTCGTAGTTCAGCCCGGTGTTGAAGACCGGCTGCGGCACCAGGTTCAGCCAACCTTCCGGCATCCGCGAGACCCCGCTGTAGAAATCGTTGAGCGGCCCGCTCACCACCGTCCCGGCCGCCCACGTGTGCTCGCGGTGCTCAAGCGAGACGAAGTTCATCGGCGTGCTCTCGCCGCGGTCCTGGCTCTCAAAGAAATCGTGCGACACCTCAGAATCGCTGTTGACCGTCCCGCGCAGAATGAACTGGTCGCGCGGCGAAAGGTCCGCCTCGTGGAAAAGCCTGACACGATAACGCTCTTTCTCCATGTCAGACGTCCAGTTTCTGTCCGAGAGCCCGTCCGGAGGATCCTGATCCCACGCATAATAGGTCTGGATCTTGCCGCGCCCCCACTCTTTCAAGTCCCAACGCAGGTTCTGTCCCACCGCCACACCGCGCTCGCTGCGGTAGTCGAGGTGTGTTGACGCATCCAGGCTGGGCCCATTCCCGTGCGGGGCGTCGTAGATATTGTAGACGTACCCGCCCAGCAGGTAAGCGCCCCACTTGGAGGTGTAGCCGGGGATCAGGCGGAACCCGTAGTGCGTGTCGATGTCCCTGAACCAGTAGGGCAGGTAAGCAAAGGGCACGCCGAACAGCCAAGGCACTGCGTCGTAAATCTCGACGTAGTCGTTATCCTTATACCGCACACTCCCCGTCATGCGCCAGTGCTGGTGGCCGGGCGCATTGGTGCAGGTGGTGACCGCCGCGTGATGAACGTCGTAACGCCCGTCCTCGCGGCGAGTCACCTCATGCGCGCTGATCCGGAAATCGCCCGCCTTGAACTGGCCGATCCCCGTGAGCCCTTTGCCGGTCTTGTAGTTGTACTCGATATAGTCGCCCGACCACGAACCGAAACCTGCCTGCCGGATCACCACGTTGCCGCGGGCTTGGACATCGCCCTTCTCCTGGTGCAAACGCACCCGATCAGCTTTCAGCTCATGTTCGCCTGTCCGGATCATCACGTTGCCTGAAGCGGTGGTCCACCCTGTCTTCTGATCGACCTCAAACTTCTCCGCCGTGATCTCCAGCCCCAACGCGGACGCATGGCGCGGCACCGGCACAATGCCGCCGCCCTGCGCCTGCGCCCAGCCGGCCAGCATCACGCCGGCCACACATGCCACTATCGCTGTCTTTTTCATAACGGGTACCCGTTGGTTTCGACTCTGCGGACTTCACAAACCATACTTAGTTATACCGCTTTTACCTCGCCGGCGGAATACAAAATCTTTCCGGTCTGACCGTCCGCAATGCAGAAGGACTCGGGGTGGCGGTGTAGTTCAGACTTGAAAGTCAACCGGCCCGCATAGCGCCGTTGCAGCTCCACGAGGAAGGCCTCGTCCTCCGTCCTCAGCCGCTCCAGCACGCTCGGCGCCACGACGATCTGCAGCTCCACCATGTCGCGTCCCTCGTGGCGCACTTTGCGCATCAGGGCGGCAATCTGCCGCTGGATGTCCACACTCAACGCCAGCGGCGACTTGACCAGACCGTGGCCGCGACAATACGGGCAGTCGGAATACATCTGAGACAGAAGGCTTTCCTCCTGCCGCTGACGCGTCATCTCCATGAGCCCCAACTCGGAAATCGCCAGGACGTTCGTCCGCGCGCGGTCGCGTTTCAGCGCCTGCTTCATGGCTTTGTAAACCGCGTTCTGGTGCTTGCGGGACTTCATGTCGATCAGGTCGACCACGACCAGCCCGCCGATATTGCGAAGCCGCAGCTGGCGCGCGACCTCTTCAACCGCCTCGAGGTTCACCTCGAGGATCGCATCCTCTTGCGAGCCCTTGCCGCGGTGCCGCCCCGTATTCACGTCGATCGCGATCAGCGCCTCGGTCTCGTCGAACACCAGATAGCCGCCGGACTTGAGGTTCACCTTGCGGCGGAACGCCTCCTCCAACTGCCGCTCAATGCCATGGTGCTCGAAGATCGACAACTGACCCTCATACTGGGTGATCACGTTCTTGGCGCGGCGCGAGATCTTGCCCGCCACCTCGCGGATGCGCTGGAAGGCGTCACCGTCATCGATCGTCACCCGGTCAATCTCCTCCGTCAGCCAGTCGCGAACCACACGCTCGACCAGATCGGGCTCCTGATAGACGCAGGCGGCCGGCTTGAGGTTCTTGATGTTGTCCTGCAGTTCGTTCCAAGATTCCCACAGGTTGCGCAAGTCACGCACAAACGCCCGCTTGCTGGCCCCCGCGCCGACCGTCCGCACGATCAGGCCGGCGTCGTCCGGCAGCGGCAGACGGTCGAGGATCTTCTTCAGGCGCTGGCGCTCTTTGGCGTCACCGATCTTGCGCGACACCCCGCGCAGGCGCGTGCCCGGCATCATCACCAGATATCGTCCCGGCAGGCTCAGGTTCGCGGTGACCCGCGGGCCTTTGGTGCCGATCGGGCCCTTGGTCACCTGGACCACGATCTCAGAGCCGGGGGGAAACCGTTTTGCGATCTCCTCGTTAGAGACGCGCCGACGGCGCGAGGGACGCGCGTTCTCCTCGTCGTCGTCCAGCCGGCTGTCGTCGTCCGGCAGCATGTCCCAATAGTGCAGGAAGGCGTTCTTTTTGAGGCCGATATCCACGAACGCCGCCTGCAGGTCGTGCTCCAGATTCTGGATACGACCCTTGTAAATGCTTCCCACCAGGCGCTCCTCGGTGGGATGCTCCACCTGAAACTCCTCCACGCGCCCGTTCTCCACAACGGCCACACGCGTCTCCAACTTTTCAACATTCACCACGATCTCGCGCTTCGGCGCGCTCTTCTTAAACCATCCAAACAACATGTTTCCTCCTCACTTGGCGACGCGTTGCAACACGCAACGTCAGCCCGCTCAAAACCTCATTTCCGCTTCACGTCCATGTATGGACACACTCTGGACGAGGCCCAACGCCAACATCATGGTCAGCATGAACGTACGCCCGTAACTGATAAACGGCAACGGCAGCCCGGTAATCGGCATCATCCCGATCGTCATCGCAATGTTGATGAACATGTGACTGAAGATCAAGGTGAACACACCGACACAGAGCAGGCGTCCCGTATCGTCTTGACAACGAAACGCGACCCACAACCCGGACCACAACAGGCCCAGGAACAGGAGCAGTACCGTTAACGAACCCGCGAAGCCGGCCTCTTCCGCCAGCACCGCAAAGATGAAATCATTGGACGAGATGGACGGCGGCAAATACCCCAACATGTACTGTTCGCCTTTGAGGTACCCCTTGCCCCATGTGCCGCCAGACCCCACTGCGATCTCGGACTGCCGGCGGTTGTACCCGCTTCCGTGCAGGTCCTTGTCGGGAAAGAGAAAAACCTGCAACCGCTTGATCTGGTGTGGCCTCAGACACGTCGCCTTGATGAGCGTCTCGCGACGCTCCGGCGAAAGATCCGCTTTCTCGGCGGCATAGATCATCCCCATCACCAGTCCCGCCGCCAGCAGGCCAGTCAGCACGAACGACCACAGCAACCGCGGCGCCACGTTCGCCGCAAACAGCATCGCAAACGTGGTCGGCACCAACACCATGGCCGTGCCGAGATCCGGCTGCAGCAGAATCAGCGCGGCCGGCACTCCGACCAGAACCAGGGTCAGCAGGAAGCCCCAGACGCCCCGGCTGCCCTCGCGCCGGCCGAACAGCCAGGCCAGCATCATGATGATCGCCAGTTTGGCCGGTTCCGAAGGCTGGATGCCGAAAAGCCAGCGCTTCGCCCCCATGGTCTCCTCGCCGAACAGCGGCACCAGCACCAACAGCACCAGCGAAACCAGATAAAAAAGCCAGCTCCAGCGCAGCACGGGGCGGTAATCAAACCACGCGATCAGCAGATACAACGCAAGCCCGAACAGGCCGACCTCCGCATGCCGCATGTAGAGCATCTGCAACTCGGGGTCTTCGCGCACCGAACAGGCGCTGTACACAAACGCCACGCCGATGACGGTGAGCCCCGCCATGCTGGCGAGCAGCAGCGGGTTCAGTTTGCGGAACCGTTCTGTAAAACGCTTCAGCATCTCAGTCACCCCCGCCGTTCGCGTTTTCCGGCGCCAGAGGCACTTCCGCTTCAGGCTCAGGCTCGGCTTCGCCAAAGAGAGCGATCAGCACATCCCGCACCATCGGAGCCACGGTCTGGCCACCCGACTCGCCGTTCTCCACCATGATCGCCACCGCCGCGGTCGGCTGCGCGAACGGCGCGAACGCCGTGACCCACGTGTTCTTGCGCCGCACGCCGCCGGAGTCGTACTCCGCCGTACCGGTCTTGGCCGCCACGTCGAGCCCGCGGACCTGCACGCGGCGCCCCGTGCCCAAAGTCGCCACGTCGTGAAGGCCTTGCCGCACCTGCGCCACAGCTTCCGGCGGCCAGCCCATCTTGCGCACGACCTCGCCCGGCCCCTCGCGCAACTTCACATGCGGGCGGTAGAGCGTCCCGCCGTTCGCGAAAACGGAGGCCAGCAGGGCCATTTGCAGCGGCGTGGCCAACAACAATCCCTGGCCGATCGCGATCTGACAGGTGTCGCCCGGGCGCCACCGGTCGCCCATCGACTGCGACTTCCACTCCGCCGTCGGCAGCAACCCGCGCGACTCGGACGGCAAGTCGATGCCGGTCGGCTCACCCAGACCGAGCTTGTGCGCCTCCGCATAAATCGCGTCATACCCGATGGTGTGGCCGAGGTGGCAGAAGTAGCTGTTGCACGACTGCTCGATCGCCTTGCGCAAAGCCACGGTGCCGTGACCGTAAGTGTTCCAGCAGCGCAGCCGCATCGTTCCCAGCGTAAAGGTGCCGTCGCACAGGTAGGACGCTCCCGGATCGAACCCGCCGCAAAGCAGCGCGGAGATCGCCGTCACCGGCTTAAAGGTGCTGCCGGGCGCGTACCGGCCGTCCAAAGCGCGGTTCACCAGCGGCAGGTCCGCATCCTTGTTCAGACGGCCCCACACACCCACGCTCGGCGCCGGGACAAAGTCGTTCAGGTCGTAGGAGGGAGCGCTCGCCATGGCCAGAATCTCGCCATTGCGCGGGTCCACCACCACACCCGCCGCCCGCCATCCTTTCAGGGCCTTCTCGAGCGCCTGCTGCACCTTCACATCCAGCGTCAGCCGCACGTCGTTCCCCGCCACCGCAGGCCGGCCTTCCCACACGGTGTGCTTGTACCCGCGCGCGTCCACGCGGATGAGCTGTTCTCCCGAGACACCCGTCAACAGATCGTTAAACTGCTTCTCGACGCCCGCCGTCCCGTTCATCTCGGGCAGATAGAAATGCGTCTTCTCGCCGGGGCGCGGCAACGGACGGTCACGCCCGACATACCCCAACAGATGCGCGGCCATGGCGCCTTGCGGATAGGAACGCTCCGGCTGCACGTACACGTCCACACCCGGGAACGACTCTTTCGACTCGGCCCAGCGCGCCAGCGTCACGGGCTCGACATCGCGCCACGCCAGCAGCGGCATCGGGAGACTCTGCCGCACGTGCGCCTCAACCCGCCGCCGCGAAATCTGACGCGGGATGCCCAGCTCCACGGCCAGCCGGTCGATGTCGGCGTCCACCGCTTCGATGGTGCGCTCCCATTTTCCGCGTTTGCGCAGTTCCTCCACGTAGTAGGCGATGCAGTAGCTGGGGCGGTTCTCCGCAAGGCACACGCCGTTGCGGTCCAGGATCCTCCCGCGCGGCCCAGGCACCTGCACGCGCCGCACGCTCTGCCGCATCTGATCCCGCATATAATCGCCGGATTCGACCACCTGCACACGGTGAAGCGACACAGCCAGGAAGCCCAGACCTGTCGCAAACACCACAGCAAGAACGGCCTGTCTCCAGCTAGCGGTCAGTCTCTGCCCACAATATCCCATTCGCCTCTTTCATCGGTTTCAAGTTTCCGGAGACGCGGTCCACCAGACCGCACATCGCAAAACCCAGGCAGCCCGCCACAAGTCCGGCCGGCCCCGCATAGCCGGCCGCAACCAGCGTAGTCCAGACCGGATCCGGCCCCGCCATTCCCAGCCATACCCGCGTCCATACCGCCTGCGCCACCGCCACACAAGCCATCAGAAGCGTGCCCTGCACCAGCGTCGCCTCCAGAAACACCCTCTGAAGCAGCCGCACCACACCGTAGACCGCCAACAGAAAACACGACGTGCAAAACAGCGGCAGCCCGCCCAGCGCGTCTGTCAGCGCGCCCGCCCATACCAGCGCGGTCAACGCCACAGACACCGGCTTGGCCAACATATGGTAAAGCGCCACGGCCGTCAGAAAACCGACCTTCACCGGAAACTCCGGAGTCGCCGGAATCCGGTCTTGCAACAAGGCCGCCGCCAGCAGCGTGCTGATCACCACGGGGACATTCATGTCAATGCGCATGTCCACCTCCCCCCAGCGAAAGGATGAAGACCTCGTCCAGCCCCGACATGTCCACCGCAGGCATCACCGACGCCTCGCGCGAAAGTCCGTTCGGTTCGAGCCGGCTGTCCAGCAGATACCCCACCGTCAGCCCTTTGGGAAAAGTCTGCCCAAGCCCCGAGGTCACCACGCGCGTGCGCGGCGCAGGCTCGAACTCGCGCGCCAGATAGCGCAGCCGCAGCGGGTCCACCACATACAGCAGCGTCAGCTTAGGATCGGCAGAAGGAACAGCCCCGCCGCCGTACAAGATGCCGCGGACCACGCCCACCCCCTCGCCCGGAACGTCCAACTCACACGCGACGCGGCTGTTGGGATCCGTGATCAGCAACACCTCGCTGGTGTGCGGCGACACATCCGTCACACGGCCGACCACGCCATCGGGCACCACCACCGGATCGCCCTTGCGCACCCCGTGCAGCGAGCCTTTGGCCAGGCGCACACTCTGCCACACCTCCGAGGTGCCGCCGCGCGAGATCACCGGCGCGGCAAGCCAGCGGCACGGCACAGGGGGTGAAAAATCGAGCAGGCCCCGCAGGCGGGCGACCTCGGCCTCGAGGGACTCGGCCTCCGCCTTTACAAGCAGCAGACGCGCCACATCACGCTCCAGCATCGCGTGGCTCGACGCCTGACGGGCACGGAGGAAAAGGGCTTGCACTCGGATCCAGATGGTCCGCTCAAACCATAAGCAAGCATTCTCGTAAGGGTAGAGGGCCTCGCGCGAAAAATCGCACACCCCGGAGCGCCAGAGAACCAACGCACCGAGCGACAGAATCAACAGCCATACCCACAGTTTCGATTGCTTCACCCTGGTCGCTCCCCCGTTTTATCGGGCAGGCAGAGACCAGAAAGCAGCCGAGAAGTCAGATCACCGTCCCAGCTTCGACTTGGACAGGAAATTCAGTTCGTTCAACACCACTCCCGTTCCCTCCGCGACCGCACTCAACGGGTCGTCAGCCAAGGTCACGGGCAATCCTGTCTGTGACGCGATCAGCCGGTCCAAGCCGCGCAGCATCGAGCCGCCGCCAGCCATCACCAGCCCCCGGTCCACGAGATCAGCCGACAGTTCCGGCGGACACTTCTCAAGCGTGATCCGCACGGCGTCGACGATCGCAGAAACCGGCTCCTGCAACGCGTCACGAATTTCTTCCGAGGTGACAGTCAGGGTTTTGGGAAGCCCGGCCA
>Ga0209066_10001833_pt1 | contig 27260 bp, 21 predicted proteins | sample All_14_2_FD_187198 | JGI IMG/M metagenome (GOLD analysis project Ga0209066, IMG submission 187198) | Freshwater microbial communities in response to fracking from Pennsylvania, USA - Allegheny Zone_MetaG_DW_15 (SPAdes) (version 2) ...
TGCCAGAATTTCGCCCATCCGCGCGAAGCGCAACGGGCGGGGGTGGAGGTCGTCTATCAGGACCTGGCCCTGTGCGATAATCTGAGCGCCGGTTCCAATGTCTTTCTGGGCCGGGAACTGACGCGCAAGATCGGGCCGATCCGCTATATCGACTATGCCGGGATGTATCGCCGCGCCGGCGAGTTGTTCGCGCTGCTGAAATCGGAAACCCGCCCGCACGACCCTGTCCGCAAGATGTCGGGCGGCCAACGTCAGGCCGTGGCGATTGCCCGCACGCTGCTGGCCGACCCAAAAATCGTGCTGATGGACGAGCCTACGGCTGCCATCTCCGTCCGGCAGGTAGCCGAGGTGCTGGAGGTGATCCGCCGCCTGCGGGACCGGGGCATCACGGTCATTCTGATCAGCCATCGCATGCCCGACATCTTCGCAGTCTGCGACCGCATCGCCGTATTGCGACGCGGCGAGATGGTAGCGGATATGCCCACAAACGCGACCACGCCGGAGGAGATCACGGGCCTGATCACCGGGGCCATCGACAGCAGGATGGGGGTTTCGGCATGACCAGCGCGCTCGAACACAGCTTTAACCAGACCCGGCGTCCAAGCCTGCCCGCCCGCATCATGGGTCAGCAGGTGTTCTGGGTCTTCATCGCGGCCGTGCTGGTCTGCCTCGCCCTGACGCTAGCCACGGACACCTTCGCCACGGAACGTAATCTGTTCAACGTCACGCGCAACTTCGCCTTCATCGCCATCATCGCCATCGGGATGACAACCGTGATCGCCTCGGGCGGCATTGATCTGTCGGTCGGGGCTTCGGTCGTGCTGTCGGCCGTGGTGGTCGGCATCGCCATGGCCGCCGGCCTGCCCTTCTGGCTGGCAGCGCCCCTGGCACTGGGGGCGGCCCTGATCGTCGGGCTGATCAACGGCATCTTGATCGCCTATCTGGGCATACCGCCCTTCGTGGCCACGCTGGGCATGCTGTCCATTGCCCGGTCCATGGCGCTGGTCCTGTCCGACAACAAGATGATCTATCAGTTCGGCCCGGATCATGCCCTGCTGCTGGGGCTTGGCGGCGGCAATGTGCTGGGATTGCCCAATCCGCTGCTGGTGCTCTGTGTGATCGCCATGGTGATGTCCCTGGTCTATCGCTGGACCCGCTGGGGACAGCATGTCTTCGCCATCGGCGGCAATGAACAGGCGGCCAAGCTGACCGGCATCGCCGTCCGCCCGATGAAGGTGACGATCTATATGTTCTCCGCCTTCACTGCCGGGCTGGCGGGCATTCTGATGGTAGGCTGGCTGGGCAGCGTGACCACCAATCTGGGTACCGCGATGGAACTGGCGGTGATCGCCGCGGCGGTGATCGGCGGGGCCAATCTGTCCGGCGGCGAAGGCTCCGTCCTGGGCGCGGTGATCGGTGCACTGCTGATCGAGGTGATCCGCAACTCCCTCATTCTCTTGGGTATCTCCACCTTCTGGCAGGGTGCTTTCATCGGCAGCTTCATCGTGCTGGTCGTGGCCTTCGACCGGCTGAAGCGGTTCCGCTTTCTATGGTGACGATCCGTCAAACCGGTCGGTCGTCCCGCTGTGGAACGCTTTCCGCAAGAATACGAATCCTGCTAACAGTCTCGCCGCGTTTTAGCTGCTAAATTAGTTAACTGGGAAAGTCGGCCCGGCGCGGAGGGCCGATTTTCGTTCCAGAACAAGAGGTTGGAGTCGCTCGAATTGGACGGAAAACGAAATTCGAAGGTTGAAACCATGGAGAGCCCGCGCCGCATGGACGGGCCGACCATGATGGATGTTGCCCGGCAGGCCGGCGTGTCCCAGGCGACCGTCTCGCTGATCCTGAACGGCAATCCCGGGGCGCGGTTCAGCGCGGGCACGCGCAACCGGGTCAAGCGGATCGCGGCCGAGTTGGGCTACACGCTGGTCCGCAGGGGCAAACGTCAGATTTCGCAAACCCAGTCCGTCATTGCCTTCATCGCCGATGAGATCGCGACCGACCCCTGGATGGCGCTGGCCTTCGACGGCGCGCGCGAAATGGCGATGGAGCATGGGCACACCGCCTGCCTCAGCATTTCGCGCGGTGATCTGGAAGCCGATGTCGGCGGGTTGGACCTGTCGGAGAGCCGGCAATTGCTGGGCGTGATCTACGGCACGATCCTGACCCGCCGGGTCGAGCTTTCGGCCCAGTTGCTGAAGCACCCGACCGTGCTGGTGAACTGCTATACGGCGGATCGCTCCCTGCCGGCCATCCTGCCGGGTGATCTGGTGGGCGGGCGCACCGCGACCGAGCGGCTGATCCGTGCCGGCAGGCGACGCATCGCGCTGATCAACGGCCAGCAAGGCGTCGACGCCACGCGGGACCGGCTGAAGGGCTATCGCCAGGCCCTGGCCAGCCATGACATGGCCTATGAGGACGAATTGGTGCATCCCGGCAATTGGGAGCCGTCCTCGGGCTATGAGATCACGCATCGGCTGATGGCATTGCCGAACCCGCCCGACGCCATCTTCTGCGCCAACGACATGATGGCGGTGGGCTGCTATGATGCCTTGCGCGAACTGGGGCTTCGTATCCCGGAGGATATCTCCGTCGTCGGCTTCGACGACCGGGAAATCGCCCAGTTTCTTCGCCCGCCGCTGACCACCTTGATCCTGCCGCATCGTGAAATGGGGGCGCTCGCCGCCGAAACGCTGATCGATATCGCCGGCGGCCTGCGGGCCGGTCATTCCCAGATCAAGGTCGAATGCCCATTGGTCGAACGTCGATCCGTCTGACCCGCCACCCCCCTCAGCCTCCGGACCGCCTGCCCAGTCTGCGCCCGCGATAGCTCGAAAAGCGGTTGTCGGCGATCACGCCGATCAGGATCACCGACCCCGTCACCGCAAAGTTGAGCGAGGAGGGAATCCCCAGCAGGTTGACCAGATTCTGGAGCACCTGCAGCAGCATCGCCCCCAGGACGACGCCGATCACCGACCCCTCTCCGCCACGCAGGGAAAATCCCCCCAGAACCGCTGCGGCAATCGCATACAGCTCATAGAAATTGCCATGCGAGGAGGGGGAAATGGAGCGCGTATACATCGCGAAGAAGATCGCCGAAACAGCCGTGAGCAGACCGCAGATCATATAGGCACAGACAATGACCCGGCGGGTCGGGATGCCGGAATAGCGCGCCGCCTCCTCATTGCGTCCGACCGCGAACAGATGCCGGCCGAAGACGGAATGATGCAGCACAACCCACATCACCGCCGCGATCAGCAGCATGGCGATGAAGGAGACGGGCACGCCCCAGAACCGCCCTACGGTGATCATCTCCAGCACCGGGAAGGACTGCCCGAAGCCGAAACCGGCGGTCGCGTCGGCGGTATAGAAGCGCGCCACACCGCGATAGATCAGCAGCCCGCACAGCGTGATGATGAAAGGCTGCAGGCCCAGCCTGGTGATCAGCAGCCCATGCACCAGCCCGATCACCATGCCGGCGATCAGCATCAACAACAGCGCGAATGGCCAGGACAATCCCATATTGGCGATCAGATCGACAAAAAGCACGCCCAGCAGCGCTATCGAGGAGCCGACCGACAGTTCGATTCCGCCGGTTATGATGACGAAGGCCTGGCCGATGGCGAAGATGCCGAACAATCCGACGAGATTGGCGGTGTTTGCGAGATTGATCGCCGACAGGAAACGCGGGTTGAGCAAAGCAACCGCCGTTCCCACCACCAGAATCAGCAGCAGCAGTGCGAAATCCTTCTTGTTCATGCGACAACCATCCTGTTTTCGGCCTGATGTCCGGTGGCAAGCAGCAGAATGGCGCGTTCCGCCAGTTCCTCCCGCTCCAGAATTCCCCCGATCTGGCCCTCATGCATGACCGCCACCCGGTCGGAAACGCCGATCACCTCCTCCATATCGCTGGAGATCATCAAGACGGCGACCCCGGCATCGGCCAGTCCGCGTAGAATGCGGTAGATCTCTGCCTTGGCGCCGACATCAATCCCGCGCGTGGGCTCGTCACAGATCAGCACCCTGGGTTTCAGCGCCAACCATTTGGCGAGCGCGACCTTCTGCTGATTGCCGCCGGAAAGCGTGCCGGCCTCGGCCCGCACTCCCGGTCCGCGAATGTCGAGCGCGCCGCGCATCCGTTCCGCCGTGGCGGCCATAGCGCCGCTGCGCACGATCCCGCGTCGGACATGGCCGGGCAGGTTCGGCAGCGCCACATTCTCCGTAATCGACAGATCGAGCAGCAGGCCGAAGCGCTTGCGGTCTTCCGGCACCAGATAGATGCCCGCCGCGATGGCCGCCCGCACATCGCAAGGCAGGGGTTGCCCGTCCAGCCGGATGCTGCCGCCCAGGGCCGGATCGATGCCGAAGATGACACGAGCAAGCTCGGTCCGGCCCGATCCGACCAGCCCTGCCAGCCCCAGGATCTCGCCCCGCCGCAGGCACAGGCTCACCGTCCTGTCAGGCCAGGCGGCGGTGCGCACCGCGTCCATCTGCAGCACGGCGTCGCCCGGCGCGCAGGCGGGTGGCGCATAGACCGATTTCAGATCGCGCCCGATCATCATCTGAACCAGCGCGGCATGGTTGATCCCGCTGCGCGGCAATTCACCCGCATTGCAGCCATCCCGCAATACGATGACCCGGTCGGCAACGCGGCTAAGCTCGTTCAGCCGATGGGTGATGAAGATGATCGACACCCCCTTGGCCCGCAGATTCTCCACCACGCCCAACAGGCGATCAGTCTCCGTCAGGGTGAGCGAGGAGGTCGGCTCGTCCATGATGACCAGCCGCGCATCCTGCGACAGCGCCCGGCAGATCTCCAGCAACTGGCGCTGCGCCAGCGACAGGTTTGCCACCGGGCTGTCCGGCCCGAAATCACAACCAAGCAGGTCAAGAAACGGCATTACGCGCCGGCGCATCTCGCGCCGATCGATCAGCCTCAGCGGCCCGCCGCATAAGGGCTCCCGCCCGATATGGACATTTGCCGCGACGTCCAGATTGTCGAACAGGTTGAGTTCCTGATGCACGAAGGCGATGCCTGCCGCCATGGATTGCTGCACGCTCAGCGCCGCATGCGCCACGCCATCGATCACGATGCGCCCCGCACTTGGGGCAACGACCCCGCCCAGTACCTTCATCAGGGTGGATTTGCCGGCGCCGTTCTCGCCCGCCAGCCCCAGCACCTCCCCCGGCGCAACCGACAGGGATACGCCATCCAGCGCCACCACGCCGGGATACTGTTTTTTGATCCCGTCCAGAACGAGAAAAGCCTGCGCCATTCGCCGATCACTTCCTGACATGGCCGAGGTAACAGCCGCACGGGCCCCGCCTGTTGGGCAAGGCCTCCGCCGCAAGAAAAGAACGGACAGGCCCCGGCTTGGCCCGGAGCCTGTCCAGGTCGGGAACGATCAGTTCTTCGCGAGCATGGCCTTCAGCCCGGACTCGAACGCGTCGACATTTCCTTTGTCGATCGCCTTGGTCGGCACGATGATCAGCTTATCGGCCGGAATCTGCGACTTGTCGCCCTTCAGATAGGCCGCCATCAGCTTCATGCCCTGATAGCCCCATTCGAAAGGCTGCTGCACGATGGTGGCGTGAAACATGCCCTGGCGCACCGCGCCCAGCGTGATCGGGTCTTCGTCGAAAGCCACCACCGTGACCTGACCCAGCTTTCCCGCCGCCTGCAGGGCTTCATAGATTTTGGGCGGGTTGTAGGAATAGAAGCCGACCATGCAATTGACATCCGGCATGGCCGCCAGCACGTCATCGACATTCGACCGGGCACGGGCGAAATCCACGTCATCGCCGCGTACATCCACCAGATTGATGTTCTTGCCCTGCACTGCCTGCCGGAAGCCCGCGATGCGCTCGCGCGCATTGTCGGCATCCAGGAAGCCGACGAAGCCCATGCATTTGCCGGCCTTGCCAGCCAGCGCCTTCACCATCTCCTCGCCCGCCTGAACCCCGGCCTTGGTGTTGGAGGAGCCGAGATAGGCGATACGGTTCGACTGCGGCGCATCGGAATCCGTGGTGAACAGCGGCACCTGCGCCGCGATGCGATTGAAAGCCTCCGTCGAAGTCTTGGGATCGACGGAGGAGATCATGATCGCATCGCTTCCCGCCGCGACCAGATCATCCATCAACGCATTCTGCAGAGCGGCTGTGCCCTGCGCCGGGTAGCGGAATTGCAGCTCGTACTCCCCACCCAGCTCTTTCTGGGCCTTGGCGACGCCGGCCTCCGCCAGCTTCCAGAAATCGGATGCGGCATTGATGATGAAAGCAAGCTGGGTCTTTTCCGCGGCCAGGGCCTGGGATGCACACAGTGTGAGCGCCGCCGCAACGGCGAGCCCGATCGACTTGTTCATGAAAACCTCCCTATCTGTCATTCGGCGGTGTTTATCACCGCTGCTTTGGTAAACTTTATTCATAATATTACTAATTGCAATCCGAGCAAGCGTTTTGTGACCGGAACCACCCTGAATCGCGACAGGGCGACCGAGATCGTCCTTACCCCGGGTAGAAGACCTGGCGCGGCTCGTCGGCCCTGCGCTCATAGGCCCAGGCCCTGTCGACCAGGGCCTTCCAATCAACCAGGGGATGCCAGCCCAGACGCAGCCGGGCCTTGGCATTGCTCAGCCAGTTGCTGAAATGGGGGGTTGCGATGCGTACCGCCGGCAGGCCGCGGGTGCGGGTGAGATAGGCCGCCACATCCGCGTAATCGACCGGCTCGTTCATGCTGATATGAAACAGCTCGCCCAGGGCTTGCGGATTGTTCAGCGCGGCAAGAACGGCTGAAACCAGATCGTCGAGATGAACGAAATTGCGCCGCAGCGGGTATCCCTCCCCATCCAGCAGCAGCGGCACCGCCTCGTCGGCTGCATGCTGCGCGATCTGGGCTTCGGTCAGGAAATCGGTCCAGGCCGGACCGCCGAACTGCGCGGAAAAGCTCAGGGCCTGACGGAAATCATCCTTCTCCATGATCCAGGGCGCGCGCAGGCAGGTAGTCCCGATGCCATACTGGATGCGATACTGTTCCAGCATCACCTCCTCAATCACCTTGGTCAGCGCATAGCAGCCCGGATAGGCACGGCGCGGCGCATCCTCCGTAGTCGGGCCGGGATAGGGCTGAAAGATATGGCCGACCGAACAGTCCCCGCCCATCAGCACAAACTGCCGCGCGGCCGGCGCTGCACGGAACGCCTCCAGCAAATGGAACATCCCCTTGACCCCGACATCCATGGCCTCGGCGGGCGTTTCCTTCACCGTGGCCAGATGCAGCACATGGCTTACTCCGTCCATTGCCGTGGCGACGGCGGCGGCATCAGCCAGAGAGCCCATCACCAATTCCACCCCGGGATGATCCACCCGGCGGTTGTGGCATAGCGCACGAACCTTCCAGCCTGCGAAACGGGGATCGCGCAGCAAGGCTGGCAGCAGCCCTGCCCCCACTTTTCCCGACGCACCGGTAATCAGAACACGCATGTGCCACCTCCCCGTCACCGGGATTCCCCCCGGCCTGTTTATATCAATAATATTTGCTAATAAAATACGCGTTCCCTACCGTTTGGCAAGCTCCACCCGATGGCAGTGGATAGGCGCCCGTGGATAGGGCGCAAATGACCTGCCCCGATCATCCCGATGACCAGATCAGACCCCATCGACGGGCCGGCATGCAGGTTCGGGGACGGGGTTTGGTGGGATGGCTCTCCACAATCCCGGTCCGGCGCACTCAAGGCCGAAATCCCCCGCGCGCCCCACTATGCTGAACAGTAGCGGCGTTTGTCGTAAATCCTGAATGCCCACGGGCCTTATGCGAACATGCCCGGCCTTTGACGGAGCATGTATGGGTTCTGTCCCATCGCCGTACGGGCTTAAGAGTTCCGCCCATCGCAATCTGGCATTAGGCCATTGTCTCCGGAACGGAGCGAGCATTCGCCCGACCGTCGATGATCAATTGCGCGATGCCCTTGGAACAAGCCTCAATTCTGGTCTCGACGGCATAGACCTGCCGCAACAAATCCGGCGTCACCACCTGCGATGTCGGACCGCAGGCGACTAGACTGCCCTCGGCGATCATCATGGTCCAGTCGGTGAAGCGCAGTGCCTGAGCAAGGTCGTGCATCGCCACGATGATCAACAGGCCCTGCTCGCGCGCCAGAGTGCGCAACAACGTCAGCAGGTCAATCTGCCGGCTGAGGTCGAGTGCGGAGGTCGGCTCATCCATCAACAAAATCTCCGGATTCTGCGCCAGAGCCTGCGCCGCGCCGACCAACTGGTTCTGACCGCCACTGAGATCGCCAATAACGCGCCCACGAAGATGGGTGATGCCAAGTAGCCGCAGCACTCTCTCAACCTCGGCATGGTCCTCGGCCAACACTTTCAGCCGCCGCCCCTGCATGCGCGCCAGCAGGATGGATTCATAGACAGACAGCACGGGGCGCGCACCGGTATCCTGGGGCATATAGGCAATTGGCCGCGCCACCCGAGCCCCTTCGATCCGCACATCGCCCGTACCGGGCAGAATGCCGAAGATGCGTCGGAACAGGGTTGATTTTCCCGCCGCATTGGGTCCCAGCAGTGCAACCAGTTGGCCTCCCGACATGGCCGGCGTGGTAATGCCGGACAGGACCTGACGACCGCCATAGGACGCACAGAGATCCTCAAGGCGAAGACTTACCATGTCGCACCCTTGCGGCTCAGGATCAGATACAGGAAGAATGGAATGCCCACGATGGCGGTGACAATGCCGATGGGGATCACCGTGCCGGGAATGATCATCTTTGACAGGATGGAGCCCAGCGACAGGATCAGCGCGCCCGACAGCGCCGCACCCGGCAACAGGAAACGCTGATCCTCACCCAGGATCATCCGCGCTATATGCGGCCCCACGAGCCCGATGAAGCCGATGGTGCCGACGAAAGAGACAGAGATCGAGGCAAGAAGGCTGACAATGATCAGCACCTCCAGGCGCAGCCGGCGTGGCTTCACCCCCATGCTTTCCGCCTTCGCATCGCCAAGTCGCATCGCCGTCAGCGCCCAGCCCTGGCGGGCCAGCAGCGGCAGGGCGAGCACGAGCACGCCGGTGGAAATCGCGAGCTTGGACCAGGTGGCCTTGGTCAGGCTACCCAGGGTCCAAAACACGACCGCAGCCACGGCCTGCTGGCTGGCGAAGAACTGGATCAGCGACATCAGCGCGTTGAAGATGAAGACAAGCGCAATGCCAAGAAGCACAATGGTTTCACTGGAAACACCCCGGCGCAGGCTTAGGCCATAAATCGCCATCGCGGTCAGCATGGCCATGGCAAAGGCATTGAGCGGGATGATGTATTCCACCGCGATGGGCACCAGCGCCACCCCGAAGGCAAGCGCCAGGGCCGCGCCGAAGCCCGCCCCGGCGGAAATACCCAAGGTGTATGGACTGGCAAGGGGATTGTTCAGAATGGTCTGCATCTGCAGTCCCGCGACCGACAGGCTGGCGCCGACGACCAACGCCATCAACGCCACCGGCATGCGGATTTCCCACAGCACCACGCGCAGCTGGTCCGACACCTCGCCTGGCCACAGCAGGGCCCGCACGACTTCGTCCAGCCCATATCGGGCCGGCCCCAAAGCCAGATCGACACACAGGCTGAGTAAAAGAGCGGCAGCAAATCCCGCCAGGATCAGCTGCCGCCGAAGGATCAGGGCACGATAGAAATCGTACCCCGCTTCCTGCTCTGACATCATGGAGACCTTACTGATCCGAAAGGGAAACCCAATAGCCGGGCTTGTAGGCAATCGGCAGGAAGCGGTCGTGCAAATCTTTCAGGGTCGCTTCCGGATCCAGATCATCAAATAGATCAGGGTGCAGCCATTTCGCGACACGCTGCACGGCTACAAAGTAGTAGGGGTTGTCGTAGAACTGGTGCCAAATGGCATGAAACTGGCCGGTCTTGACCGCAGCGATACCGGTCATCGCGGTGCGTTGCGTTAATTTCTCCAGCTTCGCGCGGGCAATTTTCAAGTTCGACCCCGGCCCCATCCCGACCCAATTCCCGCCGGGAACATAAGCTTCCCATTGGCCACCGGTCACGATCACCTGATCGGGATTGGCGGCGATGATCTGCTCCGGATTCAGGACGCCGAAAGTGGAGGGCAGAATACCGTTGGCGATATTGGTACCACCCGCGATTTCGACATACTCGCCGAAATTGCCGTTGCCAAAGGTCATGCAGCAGGTATCGGAATAGCCGCCGGCACGGTCTACGAATACCTTGGGGCGGTCGAATTTCGCCATCGCCAACACATCGGTGACACGGGCCATCTGCTGGTGCACATAGGCGATGTATTCCTCCGCCTTGTCTTCCTTGCCGATGACCTTGCCCATGATGCGCATGGACTGAATGCTATGGTTCAGCGGGTCGTCCCGGAAATCGACATAAACGATGGGAATGCCCAGATGGGCAAGCTTGTCGTCATAACCTGCATCTTCCGTCGCGGCCCTGGCTTCCAAATTCATCAGCACCAGATCCGGCTTCAACGAGGCAGCCTGCTCGACATCGAAAGTGCCGTCCTTGAAGCCGCCAAAGGTCGGTAATGCCTTCAGTTCCGGAAACTTCTCGGCATACATCGCATAGGTATCCGGATCGGCCTGCAACAGGTCCTGACGCCATCCGACCACCCGCGCGAAAGGTGCTTCGCGCTCCAGCGCGCCCAGAAGATAGATCTGCCGCCCCTCACCCAGAATGATCCGCTTGGCCGGCGCCTCAACCGTGACCTGCCGTCCGGCTATATCGGTGATCTCCACCGATGCCGCATGGCCAGCTGCGATGGACGTCAGCAACATACAAGGCAGCAGCAAGGGTAAGGGGAGGCGCATCGCATGATCCTTTTTGCAAATAATACGTATTCGCATGTTGTGTAATTGGTTGCGATTTGGGGGTCAAGATGCAAGCGCACGATCTGCCCGTGACGCAGGAAGCAGCCAACTTTCTTCAATCTGGCCGCGCATCAGCGGCCGGGGCTTGCAGCGCAATCGCGCCCCCGACGCGACCCGGCGGGACGCGATCGCTACAACGCACCGTCGATGATCAGATGACCGATGCCCTGGCTGCAGGGTTCCAGCCGTGCCTGGACCCGATAGACCTTGCGCAGCAGGTCAGGGGTCAGCACCTGCGACACTGCACCCTGGGCGACAAGGCTGCCCTCGGCGATCACCAGGGCCTTGTCGCAATAGCGCAGCACCTGGTTCAGATCATGCAACGCCGCCAGCACGATCAACCCCCGCTCGCGGCACCAGCGCCGCAGCAGGGCCAGCACCTCATGGCTGCGATGCAGGTCCAGCGCCGATGTCGGTTCGTCCAGCAGCAGAATATCGGGCTCGCGCGCCAGCGCCTGGGCCAGCCCCACCATCTGCATCTGCCCGCCGCTGAGCGCACCGATGGAACGCGACGCCAAACCCGCCAGATCCAGCGCATCCAGCGCGGAATCCACCGCCAGCATGTCCCGATCATCGACGCGCCAGGATTCCCGGCCCTGCTTGCGGGCCAGCAGCACCGCCTCATACACGCTCAGCGCCGCGCCCACCGCGCTCTGCTGCGGCATATAGGCCATGCGCCCTTCGGCAAGAACCTGGCCGGAGCCGGCGAGCAAGCCGGCAATGCGCCGAAGCAGGGTGGATTTGCCCGCCGCATTCGGCCCGATCACGGCCACCATCTCGGCCGCCTGGAACGGCCCGGCGGACAGGCCGGACAGCACATTGGCCCTGCCCAGCCGCACGCCGATATCGCGCAATTCCAGACTTACCATGGCCGTTTCGCATTCGACAGGATGAGGGAGAAGAAGAAGGGGATGCCCACCAGCGAGGTGACGATGCCGATGGGCAGAATGGCGCCCGGCAGCAGCATCTTGCCCGCCACGGAGCTGGCCGACAGCAACAGCGCTCCCGACAGGGCGGAAGCCGGCAGGAAGAAGCGCTGGTCTTCCCCGATCAACAGCCGCGCGATATGCGGACCGACCAGTCCGACAAAGCCGATCGTACCGACAAAGGCGACCGGGATGGCCGCCAGCAAGCTGACCAGCAACAGCGTTTCCAACCGCAGCCGGGCGACATTGATGCCGAAACTGGCAGCCCGATCATCGCCCAGCCGCATCGCCGTCAGCGCCCAGGCGCGTCTGGCAAAGATCGGCAGGATCAGCACAAGCAGGGCACAGACCAGGGCCACTTTCGGCCAACTGGCCTTGCCCAGGCTGCCCATGGTCCAGAAGATGACGGCCGCCAGCGCCTCCGCCGATGCCAGATACTGTACCAGGGCCAGGGCGGCGTTGAAGCTGAAGACCAGCGCGATCCCCAGCAACACCACCGTCTGCACGCTGACCCCGCGCCGCATGGTCAGGCCATGGATCAGCAGGGATGCCAGCATGGCCATGATGAAGGCGTTCAGCGGAACGACGTAATCCAGGGCCACCGGAACGATGGCTACCCCGAAGGCCAGCACCAGGGCCGCGCCGAAGCTGGCCGCCGCCGATATGCCGAGCGTGAAGGGGCTGGCGAGCGGATTGTTCAGAATGGTCTGCATCTGCGCCCCTGCCACCGACAGGGCCGCCCCCACCACCACCGCCATGGCAGCGACCGGCATGCGGATCTGCCAGAGGACGACCGCCATCTGATCCGGCACGCTGGCTGGCATCACGATGGCACGGACAACTTCCGGCAGGGTAAGCCCGGCCGGGCCGACCGAGACATCCAGGGCCATGCTGAAAACCAGCGCCAGGGCCAACCCTGCCAGAATGAACAGGCGCCGCCGCGTCACCCGGCGATAGGCCATCCGGCCGGAAACGGCTTGGGCGGTCCTCAATTCCCGCCCCCCAGGGTGGCGAAATAACCCGGCCGGTAGTCGATGGGCAGGAAACGCCGATGCAGTTGCCGGAAAGTCTCGTCCGGGTCCAGATCGGCGAACAACTGCGGGTGAAACCATTTCGCCAACTGCTGCATGGCGATGAACTGATAGGGGCTATTGTAGAACTGGTGCCAAATGGCATGGAAGGCGCCAGCCTTCTGCGCATTCGTGCCGCTATAAGCCGGCCGGGTCGGGTAATAGGCCAGCCGGTCCTGCACCGCGCCCTGATCCGCCCCCGGCCCCACCGGTACCCATTTGCCGGCAGGGGAATAGGCCCGCCAATCACCGCTGGTGACGATGACCTGATCGGGATCGGCCACCAGCACCTGTTCCGGATTGATCTGTCCGAACGTACCCGGGATCAGCCCCTTGGCGATGTTCATGCCGCCGGCCTGTTCCACCAGCGCGCCGAAATTGCCGCTGCCGAAGGAATGGCAGCAATCCTCGTAAAATCCGGCTGCCCGGTCGATGAACACGCGCGGCGGGGCCGGCTTTGCTGCCGCCAGCCGGTCCGTCACGCGCTGGATTTCCTCCGCGCGGAAGGCGATCAGCGCCTCGGCCCGCTCCTCCCGCCCCAGCAGGCGACCCATATTGCGGATGGTGGCTTCGGTGTTGCGCTCCGGATCATGCCGGAAATCGACATAGACGGTAGCAATACCAAGCGCCGCCAGCGTTTCGACATAACGCGCCTCCTCCGTCGCCCGTTTGGTTTCCAGGTTCAGGAAAACCAGCTGCGGCTTCTGCGCCACGGCCGTCTCGATATCGATCAGGCTCTGCTCCAGGCCGGAGAAGCTGGGGATTGCCGCAGCCCCCGGAAACTTCTCCAGATAGGCATGCCAGGTTTCCGGGTCCGCTTCTTTCAGGTCATTGCGCCAGCCTGCGATGCGCGCGAACGGATTCTCGCGGTCCAGCGCGGCCAGTATGTAAAGCTGCCGCCCCTCCCCCAGGATGACCCGCTCGACGGGCTGCTGCACCTCCACCTGCCGTCCGGCGGCGTCGGTCACGGTGATCGGTTCGGCTGCGCCTGCCGCCAGGGTGGGCTGGAGCCATGGCAGCATGACGGCCAGCCAGAGCCGTGCAAGGATGCGTATCATTGTGATACTCCCAAAGGATCGGGGCGGGTGGCGCGTGGCCACAGGCGAAGCAGCAGGATCAGGCCGAGGCCCGCCGCATAAATGCCCGCCACCAGCAGATAAATGTGCTGAAGCCCGCTGCCCTGGCTGAACCAGCCACCAAGCGCGATTCCGGCAATGGACGCGCCCTGCGTGACCGCCTGCACGGTGCCGAGCGCACGGCCCTGGCCGGCATTGCTGGCGGCACGCGAAATCAGGTTGGTCAGTACCGGGGTCGTGGCCCCCAGCAGCACGCCCCATAGGCAGTAGAGCAGGGCGAAGAACGCGATGGAGCGGGTCGATCCGGCGGCCAACGTCACCAGCGCGCAGCCGGCCACCACCAGGGCCAGACGGCCCAACGTGCCGGCCACACTTCTGGCTTCGAAATGACGCGCCCAGGCATCGGCGGACAGGATGAAGCCAAGGGCCAGCAGGCCATAACACAGCCCGGTCACCCAGTTTCCCAGCGCGAAGCGATCCAACATGAACAGGGAAAAGGGCGCCTGGGTCACCAGACGGGCCAGTAACAGCACCCCCAGCACCAGCAGCAGGGGGGCAACCATCCCGGCAGCGGGCAGGGCGGTTGCCCTTTCCTGACCCTTGACCGAACTCCCGGCCTGCGGCGCCGCGCCGGGGGCAATCGCCGGCAGGAAGATCCAGACCGCCAGCATGGACAGGCCACACAGGATCGCAGCAGCCAGATTGATCCAGGCAAACGGCGCCCGATCCAGCACCAGACCGCCCGCCAAAGCGCCCGATAGCGAGCCCAGATTAGTGGCGATCTGCAACCGGGCAAACAGCCTGGCCCGGCGCTCCGGCCGTACCAGGGCCACGCCATAGGCCTGGGCCGGGGCGATGAAACCGGCGCAGGCGCCCTGCAGGAAACGCAGGGCCAGGATGGTCCAGGCATCCCCGGCATAGGCCAGCGCCAGTTGGGTCAACGCGAGGCCCGCCAGTGCCCGCAGCATCATCGCGCGATGGCCGACCCGGTCACCGATCCGGCCCCAGAGGCGCGCGGTCAGCATGATCCCCAGCATCGGGGCGACATAGACCCCGACGCTGGACAGGGTGAACATCGTCCGGCCCAGGTCAAGCGAACGCAGATGAACGGGCCAGAACGGCCCGCTCATCTCCATGGCGCCCATCGAAACCAGCTGGATGACGAAAAGCAGCCTTATGCGTCCGTCCTGGACCATCGGCCCGGGATCAGAAGTCGGCGGTGACGGAGAACAGGGCCGTACGCGGAGCCCCCAAAGTCACCATGCTCCAGCTGTTCACGCCCGACCAATATTCCTCGCCGGTCACATTCTGCAAGGTGGCACGCAGGGTAACCGGGGTCTTCGCCAGTTCCGTCTTGTAGCGCAGGCCCAGATCCAGCGTCGTCCATTCCGGAATGCTCTGGGTGTTGGCGGTGTCGATATACTGGCTGGAGGTGTGGGTAATGGTGCCCGAAACGGTCATGCCCCTGGCGAAGGGCGTGTCCCATTCCGCCGTCAGATTGGCCTGGGCTTCCGGCACGCCCACCGGACGATTGCCCTTGGTCGCCGCGCTGTTGGTCTTGGTCAGTTCCGCATCCATCAGCATGACGCCGCCAAGCAGCCGGATGTCCGGCGTGATTTCCCCGAACACGGTCAGTTCGACACCGCGATTGCGCTGCTCGCCATCGGCATTATAGACCGTGCCCACGGTCTGGCCGTAGGGCTTGGTGATCTGGAAGGCCGCCGCCGTCATGCCGAACCCGTCCAGGTCGAACTTGACGCCGGTCTCGATCTGCTCGGCCACATAGGGGGCCATCGCCTCACCGGCATTCGAGGCGGTATTCGGGGCGATGTCGCCCTTGCTCAGCCCTTCGATATAGTTGGCATAGACCGACAGTTTCTGCGTCGGCTTCACCACCACACCCGCCATCGGGGTCACGACGCTGTCGTCGTAATGGGAGGTGACGGCGCCCGTCGTCGTGCTGAAATTGTCGGATTCGATGCGCTGATGCCGTGCCCCCAGGGTCAGGAGCAGCCCGTCCTCCCAGAAGCTCATCGTATCGGCCAGGGCCACCCCCGTCAGCACCGATTCAGAGGTCTTGGGCTTGGAGGCGGGCGACGCCACGGCAATGGCCGCATTGGAAACCGGCGCGTAGATGTTGGAGCGCAACACGGTGGTGTCATAGATCGCGCCGCGTTCCAGGCTGTCGCGATACTGCCCCACCTGAAGACTTGCCTCATGGCCGACGGCACCGGTTTCAAACTTGCCGCGCAGCCCGGCATCCACCGTCACGCGTTCCGTGCCGAAGCGCATGGCCGATACGCTGTCGGTGGTGTCGCCCGCGCTATTCACGATCTTGGGATAGCCGAACAACCGGTCAACGGTCGTGCTGCCGCCGCCAACGCTGCCGAACAGCATCCAATCCGGTGTCAGGTCGAACTCGCCCGCCAGCAGGGCCGACTGGTCGACCGCATCGGACCATTCCCAGGCATGGGTGACATTGCTGGACCCGTCCGGCGCCGATGGCATGGCAACGCCGGTTGACACCTGGAACTCGCGGGAGGGGGCGTTCAGATCCTCGCGCTGGTCGATGACGTCCAGGGAGGCGCGGAAGCGTTCGCCGCGATAATCCAGGGCGAGCGCACCGAGCGAGGATTGCCGCGTCTGATGATCGACATAAGTGTCGCCATCATGCAGGGCACCGTTGAAACGCACTCCGAACTGGCCGTCGACGCCGAACCGCCTGCTGACATCCACCGTGCCGCCGGCCTGTTCACCCTGGCCGTAATCGGCACCGACCCGGGTCAGATCGGTATCGCCCGCCCGCTTGGGCACGACATTGATCACGCCGCCGACCCCGCTATTGGGCGCAAGGCCACTCAACAGCGCGGATGGCCCCTTCAGAACCTCCACCCGCTCGGCAAAACCGGTCAGCGCGCGATAGGTCGGCGCCACGCCATAAGCGCCATTGAAGGCCACTTCGCCGGCATTGCCGGTATTGATGGCGAAACCGCGGATCAGATAGGAATCCAGCATGCCGCCGCTGCTGCTGAGCGCGCGGACGGAGGGGTCGTTGCGCAGCACATCGGCCACCGTGGTGGCCTGCTGATCGGCGATCCGCTCGGCGGTGTAGCTGGTGACGCTAACCGGCACATCCATCACATCCTGGTTGCCCAGCAGGCCCAGCCGCGCGCCCGTGGCGACCTGACCGCCGGCATAGGCAGGGGGAAGGCCGGCTGTCTCGCCCTCCGCCTCGACCCGCACCGGGGCCAGCAGGGTAGCACTGCCGGCCGCTTCAGCATTGCTGACCAGCACCAGGGAATCCGCACCCGTCAGGCGATAGCCAAGATCGGTGCCCTGCAACAACATGTCCATCGCGGCCGGCACCGACATCTGCCCGCGCACGGTCCGGGCGGCGTCTAGCGCCGGCAGCGCCACGGTATAGGCAATGCGCCAGCCCGACACGGCGCCGATCCGCGCAATGCCATCTTCCAGCGAGGTGACGCTGAGATCAAAGGCATGGGTCGCCTGGACTGCTGCCTGGGCGGGCTGCTGCGCCACGGCCGCCGCGCCCATCGGCGCGACCATCGCCGTCGTGATCAGAAGGGCCGCGGCAAAGCCGCGCGACCGGTTCCCCAAGTGAAGTGCCAACACTGAAATAGTCCCCGCTATCGATTGTCCCGCAGGCGAGCCTGCCTTCACTGGATCAAACGAGCGGGCGCCGAGGAACCGCATATCGGCGCGCGAAAAAAATGCATCCGTCGAGATCAGTAGAGAATGGTGAGCCAGGGGCCGGTCCGCATGACCCGGCCGTCAACCGCCTGGGCAATGGTTTCCAGCGACCCGGCGATGTCGGTGGTGGGGAAACTGCCCGAAATGGGTTGGGCGGAAAGGTCACCCAGCACCAGGATGCGATGGCCCGCCAGGCTCTGCAGCTTTTCCACCACATCGCCAACCGGCAGGTTGCGGACATTCAGCCGGCCAGTCATCCAGGACAGAACGGCGGAAACATCGGCGTTGGCCCGTTCCTGCAACTGCCCATCGCTCGCCAGCACCTGCTGGCCCGGACGCAACAGGGCGGATTGACTGCCATCGGATGGCGTGACGCGCACCGCCCCCTCCTCCACCGTCACGATCGTGCGCGGGGCAAGACGATCCACATCGAAGCGGGTTCCCACCACCTGCACCTCGGCATCGGCCGTGCTGACCGTGAAGCCCTGGCCGGATTGCAGATGCACCACCTCGAAAAAGGCCTGCCCGCGCAGCAATTCGATACGTCGGCGACCGCCGTCGAAATCCAGCCGCAGGGCGGTATTCGCCGCAAGCCGCGCGACCGATCCATCCGGCAGGGTCATGTCAGAGACGATCTGCGGGCCGGAAACCACGGTGGCGCGCAGATCCTGCATCAGGCTTGGCTGCACATACCAGGTCAGCGCCAGCGCGGCGGCCAGCCCCGTCGCCAGCACGGCCGCGCGCCTGACGCCGAACCAGGCCTGCACCCCGGCCAGGACCCTGCCGCGCTGGCGACCGGCCAACCTGCGGGCCGGCATCTCCAACTGGCCCCACAGCACGCGCATCCGGTCAAAGGCCAGCCGATGGCAGCGATCCGCATTCAGCCAGTCCTGGAACTGCCGCTCCTCGGCCAAGGACATGGACCCGCCCGCCCGCTTGGCGTGCCACAGCGCGGCCTCGTCCAGCTGCCCTTCGGTCGGTTCGCTATCGTGCTGCATTCCCTTCCAGACCATCCGCCTTCATGTTTTACGGCCGGGGATGGACGCCCTGCTCCACCCCCCGCTCTCCCTATATCCAATAACGGATGGGGGGAACATATCCTCACGGTGGTCACAACCGGAATTCAATCGCCGATCTGGTACTCGGACAGGCGCTGCTGGCAATGGCGCATGACCCGGGCCAGCTGCTTTTCCACTGCGCTGACGCTGATGCCGTAGCGGCGCGCCAAGGTCGCGTTGGATACGCCATCGACACGATGCAGCAGGAACATTTCCCGCGCGCGGGGCGAAAGCTCCATCAGGGCGAGATCAAGGGCCGATAAGGCTTCGCGGGCCTCCAGTTGATCCTGCGGCGACGGCGCTTCGGTCTGCCAAAGCTGGCCGGGCAGCACCGATTCCATGGCCTGGGTTCGGCTGGCACGACTGCGATGATGATCGATGACCGCATGCCGGACCGAGGCGTAGAGCATGCGGGTATGACCATCCTCGCCGAGATCCTTGTCCGCCAGCATCAGGCGCAGATAGACGTCCTGGACCAGCTCCGCCGCGATATCGTGGTCCCGGATACGCCGCTGCGCCATCGCAACCAGGGCATGGCGATGCGCCACAAACAGCTTTTCATAGGTCCGACGCCAGAAGGTCATGTCCCGCCCGCGAATGGGTCGGCCGGGTCAACCTTGGCCGACGGAGAGTGCGCGGCGGGACCGTATCAATAATGATAATCATTTTCAATTGAGAAAGGCCATGGCCGGCCCCCGATCCAGAAGGATGGGCGCACGCACCGGCAGAAGTGCCTCCGCGTGCTGGCTCGGGAGCTTCGCGAATACCGCGCCGATGCCGATCAGAACGGGATCATCCAGGCCGATGCTGGCGACACCCGCTGTCAGATTGTCCAGGCTGCCCCGCCAATGCCGTTGCCGGGGATGGGAGATGGCGGCACATACAACCACCGGGGTCGCCGGATCAAGCCCTTGCTCCAGAAGCTGCGTGGCTATTCCCGACGCCGTCCTTGCCCCCATATAGAAGATCGTCGTCGCCACCGGATCGGCCAAGGCGTGCCAGTCTATATCGCGCGGCAGCGTCCCGTCCTTTGCGTGTCCGGTTACGAAGCGCACGGACCGGGCGCAGTCCCGATGGGTCAGGGACACGCCCAGCGCGGAGGCCATGGCAATGGCAGAGGTGATGCCGGGCACGATTTCCACCGGAATCCCTTCGGCCTTCAGGCGTTCGATCTCCTCTCCTGCCCGCCCGAAAATCATGGGATCGCCGGATTTCAGCCGCACCACATGCTTGCCCTGGCGGGCCAGTTTCACCATCAAATCGTTGATGTCTTCCTGCCTGCAACTATCCCTGCCCCCCCGCTTGCCGACCAGCATGCGTTTGGCTTCCCGCCTGGCCAGTTCCAGGACGGAATCGCTGACCAGATCATCGAACAGGATAACATCCGCCGCCTGTAGCACCCGCAGCGCCTTCAAGGTCAGATGTTCCGCATCCCCCGGACCAGCGCCCACCAGCGTTACCCGACCTGCGCGCGCCTGGGCGGGGTCCAGCGCCAGCAGTTCTGACATCAGCGCGTCGTCGTCACCGTCGGCCGGGGCTGCCAGGAAGGCACGCCGGGCCAGGGCTTCCCAGAACCGGCGGCGGGATGCGGCCAATGGCAGGGTCTGTGCCACCCGCCCCCGGATGCGCCGGGCCAACGCCGCCCAGGACGCGAGCGCCGGCGGCAGCAAGGTTTCGATGCGTGCCCGGATCATCTGCCCCAGAATGGGGGCGGCCCCGCCGGTCGAAATCCCGATCACGACCGGGGAACGGTTCACGATGCTGCCGAAGGCCATCTGGGAATGCGCGGGCTTGTCGATCACATTCCAGATCGCGCCAGCAGCCTTGGCCGCCTCGGCGAAGCGCGCGGCCTCGCCCTCCTCCAGATCGGCGATGGCGAGCATCACCCCATCCATATCCGATGGCTGCCAGGCGCGCGTCCGATGGACGACATCCTCCCTCTCCAGGAAATCCATCATGCCGGCGGACAGATCCGCGACGGGGGCCGCGACCGTCACCGCCGCACCGGCCGCCAGGACCAGCTCCGCCTTCCACAGCGCCGCGTCGCTGCCGCCCGCGATCAGGACGTGACAGCGATCCAGCGTCAGGAACAACGGCAGCGTCGCCAAGGCCTGCATCGGCCGGGCGCGGCTTTCACTCGGCCGCCTGCAATTTGCGTCCATGGAGCAATCCCCTGATTTCCGCGCGGCAGGAGCCGCAGGTGGTGCCGGCACGGGTTGCCGCGCCGATGGCATCGACATCCATCGCGCCCGCGTCGATGGCGGCATGAATGACATTGGCGCCGACCGCATTGCAGGCGCACAGGACGGGTCCGTCGTCGGGCCGACCGGCATCGGCCCGGCCCGCCAGCACGGCCAGCCTGGCCTGAGGCATGTCCATCTCGGCCCGCAACAGGCCGGCGGCCCATACCCGCGACAGTTCGACCGGCTGGGGCGACAGATACAAAAGCCCGGCAAGCGCTGCCCCGTCGAAGCGCGCGAAACGCATCTGGCCGCTGGCCGCGTCGCGATAGGACAGGCTTTCCCCCTCCCCCAACAAGGCCTGGGCGAGGAGATCGGGGCTGTCGGGCATGCGATCCCAGGCCAGTTCGACACGCCAGCCTCCATGCGTGCGTGCCAGCGCCCAGTAATCGGCGGAAAACGTGGTAGGCTTCCGGCGCAAGAGCGCAAAGCCATACAGCGCGGCCGGATGCCGGCGCAGTTCCACCGCACTGCGCTTGGACGCCGGTTGGCCCGAAACAGGGTCGGTCAACGGCGGCACCAGGACATCGACCCGCCCGGCGGAGGCATAGGCCTCGCTCCAATGCATCGGCACGAAGACGCTGCCGCAACGCTGTCGGCTGCTCAAAAGCGCGCGCACCACGATACGGCCCTGGGCCGACGACAGCTCCACCAGATCGGCTGGCGCGATGCCGCGCGCCAGCGCGTCTTCCGGATGGATTTCCGCGAAGGGTTCCGCCAGATGGGCCGACAGGGTGGCGCTACGCCCGGTGCGCGTCATGGTGTGCCAGTGATCGCGCACCCGTCCGGTATTCAGGATCAGCCGATCCGTCGCAAACGCGCCAAGGTCGGGAAGGGTCACCGCGACGGCGCGGGCCTTGCGATCAGGCGTATAGAAACGCCCATCGGCGAAAAACCGTGTCTCCCGCCGCTCCGTTCCTTCCGGCCAGGGCCATTGGAAAGGCTGCAGCGCATCAAAATCCGCCCCGTCGATCCCGGCCAGAGCCGAAATATCGAAATCCCGCGCGCCATCATTGCCCCGGCCCGACAGTGCAGCGAATTCCGCCAGGATGTCGGCCGGTCCGTCATAGGCGAAGGCGTCGCCATGCCCCAGACGTTTCGCCACCTCCGCCAGGGCCCACCAATCCGGCCGCGCCTGACCCGGCGCCGGCAGAAAGGCGCGCTGGCGCGAGATGCGTCGTTCGGAATTGGTGACCGTTCCGTCCTTTTCCCCCCATCCCAGCGCGGGCAGCAGCACATGGGCCAGCTTCGTCGTATCGGTGTCGGGCAGGATGTCGGACACGACGACAAAAGGGCAGGCGCGGATGGCATCGCGCACCGCATCGGCATCCGGCAGGGAATCAACCGGATTGGTGGCCATGATCCACAAGGCCTTGATCCGGCCTTCACCCACGGCGCGGAACAGATCGACCGCCTTCAGCCCCGGCTGCGTGGGCAAGGCGGGGGCGCGCCAGAATTTCCGCACCAGGGCGCGGTGCCCTTCGTCTTCCAGATTCATATGGGCCGCCAGCATATTGGCAAGCCCGCCGGTTTCCCGCCCGCCCATGGCGTTGGGCTGGCCGGTCACGGAAAACGGCCCCATGCCCGGCCGGCCGATGCGTCCGGTCAACAGATGGCAGTTGATGATGGCATTGACCTTGTCCGTGCCGCTGGCCGACTGGTTGACGCCCTGGCTGTAGACCGTGACCGTCTTGTCCGTCGCCGCGACCAGGGCATAGAAGCGCTCGATAAGGTCCGCCGACAGGCCGGTCAGGACCGGCAATTCATGGGCTATGACCGCGTGGGCTGCAGCAAGGGCATCCTGCATGCCACCGACATGGGCCGCGCACCAGTCCCGATCCACCCGGCCCGCCGCGTCCAGATGCGCGAGCAGACCCAGAAACAACACCACATCCCCATCGGGCAGGATCGGCAGGAACAGATCGGCCAGATCGGCCGTCATCGTCCTGCGCGGATCGATCACCACGATCCGCATTGTCGGCCGGGCTGCTTTCGCCGCCGCCAGCCGTTGATAGAGCACCGGATGGCACCAGGCCAGATTCGAGCCCACCAGGATGACCAGATCCGCCAGTTCCAGATCGGCATAGCTGCCCGGCACCGTATCGGCGCCAAAGGCCCGGCGATGACCGGCCACGGAAGACGCCATGCACAGCCTGGAATTGGTGTCGATATTCGCGCTGCCGATGAAGCCTTTCATCAGCTTGTTGGCGACATAGTAATCTTCCGTCAGCAACTGGCCGGAGACATAGAAGGCCACGGAATCCGGCCCGTGCTGGGCAATGGCCGCCCCGAACCGGGCCGCGACCAGATCCAGCGCCTCCTCCCAGTCTGCATCGCGCCCGCCGATCCGCGGTGACAGCAGCCGCCCGTCCAGATCGATGGTTTCGGCCAGGGCCGTGCCCTTGGAACACAGGCGACCGAAATTGGCCGGATGCTCCGGATCACCGGTCACCCGCCAGCCCCCATCGGATGCGGGTGTGGCGATCACGCCACAGCCGACGCCGCAATAGGGGCAGGTGGTTCGTACGCCATCCCCGGCCATCGCCCCGCCCCCTATTCGGCAACGAGGGCGAGAAGTTCGCCGGGATCGAGCCAGAGGACGCCATCGGCATCAACCGCCACGCCATAGCGGCGGACCTCTCCCTCATCGGCCCCCTGCGCCTGCCCGCTTTCCAGGTCGATGACCCAGTTATGCAGGGGGCAGGTAACGCCATGACCATGCACGATGCCCTGGCTCAACGGGCCGCCTCTATGCGGGCAGCGATCCTCCAGGGCAAAGACCCGGTCGTCTTCCGTGCGGAACACTGCGATACGGCCATGCCGGGTTTCCACACAGCGCGCGCCGCGTCGCGGAATCTCGTCCAGCCGTCCGATCATGATCATTTGCATGCCGGTCACTCCGCAGCCTGAAGCAGGGTCAGATCGGCCAGCGGGCGGAATTCATGGGCGTCCTTGCCGCCGCGCGCCCGTTCGGCCCAGGGGTCGATCTGGGCGAAGCGCTGGCTGAACACGAACCGGTCATGCAGAGCCCTGCGGCGATCCAGATCGTCGACCACGGCGGCGCGGATGGTATCGATGCCCACCCGCTTGGCCCATTTATAGATGCGCTCCAGATAGCGGCCCTGTTCGCGATACAGCTGGATCAGGGCGGCCGCGATCTCGATCACCTCCGCCTCGGTGGCGACATGGCACAGCACCTCCGTCGCTTTCAGATCCAGCCCTGCCGCGCCGGCGAAATGAATGTCGTAGCCACTGTCGATGCAGATCACGCCGACATCCTTGCAGGTGGCTTCCGCGCAGTTACGCGGACAGCCCGACACCGCCATCTTGACCTTGGCCGGGGTCCAGGAACCCCAGAGGAACCGTTCCAGCCGGATGCCAAGCCCGGTGGAATCCTGCGTCCCGAAGCGGCACCAGTCGGTACCGACACAGGTCTTCACCGTGCGCAGTCCCTTGGCATAGGCAGCACCCGAGATCATGCCGGCATCGTTCAGCTCGGCCCAGACCGCCGGCAGGTCTTCCTTGCGCACGCCCAACAGGTCGATACGCTGGCCGCCCGTCACCTTGACCGCCGGAATATCGAAACGGTCCACCACATCGGCGATGGCCCGCAATTCGCGCGCATTGGTCATGCCGCCCCACATGCGCGGTACGACGGAATAGGTGCCGTCCTTCTGGATATTGGCGTGCACGCGTTCGTTGATGTAGCGCGACTGGGCGTCATCCTCGTACCGGCCGGGCCAAGTCGACAGAAGGTAATAATTCAGGGCAGGCCGGCATTTGGCGCAACCGCAGGATGTTTTCCATTCCAGCTCCTGCATGACAGCCGGGATGGAGATCAGCTCCTTCGCCACGATCAGGCGCCGCACCTCGTCATGGCCCAGATCCGTGCAACTGCACATGGGCTGGATCGCTGCGGGCTTGTAGCCATCACCCAGGGTGAGCACGAGCAGCTTTTCCACCAGCCCGGTGCAGGTCCCGCAAGAGGCAGAGGCCTTGGTATGGGCGCGTACCCCATCCAGATCGGTCAGGCCCTTGGACGTAATGGCGCCGGTGATCTTCGACTTGCAGACGCCGTTACAGCCGCAGATTTCCGCATCATCCGGCAAGGCTGCAACGGCCGCCATAGGGTCCATCGGGGTACCCCCCTGATAGGCCTGTCCGAAAATCAGGGTCTGGCGCAACTCCGTGATATCGGTTCCCTTGCGCAGCATGTCGAAGAACCAGGGACCATCGGCGGTGTCGCCATACAGTACCGCGCCGATGATGCGGTTGTCCTTCAGGACCAGCCGCTTGTAGATGCCGGCCATGGCATCGCGCAGCACGATTTCCTGGCGATCATCGCCCTGGGCAAAATCGCCGGCGGAATAAAGGTCGACCCCCGTGACCTTGAGCTTGGTTGCGGTCAGCGAGCCGTGATAGGCCGCCTCCTTCCCCGCCAGGGTTTCGGCCAGCACCCGCGCCATCTCATACAGCGGCGCGACCAGACCATAGCATTGGCCGCCATGTTCGACGCATTCACCCAGCGCAAAGACCGCCGGATCATCGGTGCGCATGGTGTCATCCACCAGAATGCCGCGATTGACGGCGATCCCGGCATCCTTAGCCAGGCCAGCAGCCGGACGAATGCCCACCGCCATCACCACCATATCGGCGGGAAGTTCCGTCCCGTCATCCAGCCGGACGGCGGTCACCCGCTCCTGCCCCAGGATCGCATGGGTGTTGGCCTTGGTGCGCACGGCGATGCCGCGCTCGGCCATCGCCTTTTCCAACAGATAGCCCGCAGGCGCGTCCAACTGGCGCTCCATCAGGCTCGGCATCAGATGCACCACCGTCACATCCATGCCGCGCGCCTTCAGACCCGCCGCCGCCTCCAGCCCCAGCAAGCCGCCGCCAATCACCACCGCCCTGCCGCCTTGTTCGGCAATGGCGCACATCGCGTCCACATCATCCAGATCGCGATAGGCCAGCACGCCGGGCAGATCATGTCCGGGCACCGGAACGATGAAGGGCTGCGAGCCCGTGGCGATCACCAGCCGGTCATAGGCCGCGACAAGGCCGGAGGCGGAGGTGACGGTCCGGGCCGCCCGGTCGATGGCGACAATCCGGTCGCCCCGATGCAGCGTGATGCCGCGATCCGCATACCAGCCATCATCATGGATGATGATGTCTTCGTAGCGCTTTTCACCCGACAGCACCGGCGACAGCATGATGCGGTCGTAGTTCACCCGTGGCTCGGCGTTGAAGATCGTCACCCGATACTGATCGGGCGCGATTTCCAGAAGATGTTCCAGCATGCGCCCCGGGGCCATGCCATTACCGATGATGACCAGATTTTCCATGGCGGATCGTTCCATCTTGATCATTCCGCGGCTTCGACGAAGCGATGGCGTTCGTACAGGAACTTCAGTACGGCTTCCCGGCAGTGCAGATAGGTCCGGTCGGATGCCAGCGCGATGCGGTTGCGCGGCCGCGCCAGGGGGATATCCAGCACCTCGCCGATGGTGGCCGCCGGGCCATTGGTCATCATCACGATCCGGTCCGACAGCAGCACCGCCTCGTCCACGTCATGCGTGATCATCAGGACCGTAGTGCCCAGCGTCTGCTGTATCTGCATCACTTGATCCTGCAGATGCGCCCTGGTCAGCGCATCCAGCGCGCCGAAGGGTTCATCCAGCAGCAGAATCTTCGGTTCCATGGCGAGCGCCCGGGCGATGCCCACCCGCTGCTTCATACCGCCCGAAATCTCCGCCGGGCGCTTGTCGGCGGCGTGTACCATCTGCACCAGTTCCAGATTGCGGATGGTCCAGTCCCGGCGTTCCGTGCGCGACTTCGTGCGCCCGAAGACCTTGTCCACGGCCAGGGCCACATTCTCATAGACCGTCAGCCAGGGCAGAAGCGAATGGTTCTGGAACACCACGGCCCGATCCGGGCCAGGCTCGTCCACCGACATTCCATCCAGCAGGATCGCGCCGGTGCTGGACGGCGTCAGCCCGGCCACGATGTTCAGCAAGGTGGACTTGCCGCAGCCGGAATGGCCGATGATGGAGATGTATTCTCCCTTCTCCACGCCAAGTTCGACGTCGCGCAGGACTTCCGTCCTGGTCCGATCCCGTTCGAAGGTTTTGCCGACACCCTCGATGGACAGATAATGGCTGACCATGGTCATGCTCCTCAGGATGCGCTGGTGCCGCGCGTCACGCGGTTGCCGATGAAAGCGACGATCCGATCCAGCACGAAGCCGACGATGCCGACATAGATCAG